>Ga0116226_10002341_pt1 | contig 16462 bp, 11 predicted proteins | sample S1TSphfallax_FD_89692 | JGI IMG/M metagenome (GOLD analysis project Ga0116226, IMG submission 89692) | Host-associated microbial communities from peat moss isolated from Minnesota, USA - S1T2_Fa - Sphagnum fallax MG | ecosystem: Host-associated > Plants > Peat moss > Unclassified | place: USA... | reverse complement strand
TCGATCTGCCGAATACGCTCGCGCGTCACGTTGAACTGCTGGCCGACTTCCTCCAGCGTGTGATCCGTGTTCATGCCGATGCCAAACCGCATGCGCAGCACACGTTCTTCACGCGGCGTCAGGCTGCTCAGCACGCGCGTCGTCGCCTCGCGCAAATTCGCCTGAATCGCCGCATCCAGCGGGATCACCGCCGCCTTGTCCTCGATGAAGTCGCCGAGATGGCTATCCTCCTCATCGCCGATCGGCGTCTCCAGGCTGATCGGCTCCTTGGCGATCTTCAGCACCTTGCGCACTTTTTCCAGCGGCATGCCGAGCTTTTCGGCCAACTCCTCCGGCGCCGGCTCGCGGCCGATTTCATGCAGCATCTGCCGGCTGGTGCGCACCAGCTTGTTGATCGTCTCGATCATGTGCACCGGGATACGGATCGTGCGCGCCTGGTCCGCAATGCTGCGCGTAATGGCCTGCCGGATCCACCACGTCGCATAAGTCGAAAACTTATACCCGCGGCGATACTCGAACTTGTCCACCGCCTTCATCAGGCCGATATTGCCTTCCTGGATCAAATCCAGGAATTGCAGCCCGCGATTGGTGTATTTCTTGGCAATCGAAATCACCAGGCGCAAATTCGCCTCGATCATTTCCTTCTTCGCGCGCCCGCTGTCGCGCTCGCCGCGGCTCACGGTGAAATACACGCGGCGGAATTCGCTGATCGGCAGGCCGGCATCGTTGGCAATCGCGGCGATCTGGTTGCGCACTTCGATCACCTGGATCGCATGGCGCTGCACGAATGTTTTCCACCCCTTGCCGGGCAGCGTGGCGACCGTCTCCAGCCAGGTCGGATCCAGCTCATTGTCGCGATATTTCTGCAAGAAATCCTCGCGGCTCACCTTGCTCGATTCCGCCAGCCGCAGAAGCTGCCCTTCCAGCCCGTTCAACCGTTGCGTCAATTGCTTGAGCTGCGTCACCAGCTCCTCGATGCGGTTGTTATGCAGCCGCACGGACTGCACCTGCGCCACCAGCTCCTCGCGGATCTTCTCGTAGCTCTTTTCCGACCGCGAGCTCATTTCCTCGCCGGAGGTGATCGTCTCCAGCCGGCGGGTCTGCATCTTGGACAGTTTCTTGTAGAGGTTCTCGATTTCCTCGAACGTGGCAAGAACTTCCGGCTTCAACTTCTCCTCGAGCGCGGAGAGCGACAGGCCGGCGCCCTCGCCGTCCTCGCCGTCATCCAATTCCTCGGCCGGGTCGAACGCGGGCTCCACCGGCTCGGGCGCATCAGCGGGCTCGGCACCTTCCGCGGTCGGCTCGGCGCCTTCGGCGCCAGCCTCCACGCCGTTCTCAGCCGCACCTTCAACCGCTGCCACGGCCTCGGGCGGCGGGGCGCCGGCACCCTGTGTGGCTTCCAGGTCGATAATGTCGCGCAGCAGCATGCGGCCGGCTTTCAGCGCGTCATGCCAGGCGACGATGGCGCGGAAGGTCAGCGGGCTTTCGCACAGGCCGCCGATCATCATGTCGCGGCCGGCTTCGATACGCTTGGCGATGGCGATTTCGCCCTCGCGGCTCAGCAGCTCCACCGAGCCCATTTCGCGCAGATACATGCGCACCGGATCATCGGTGCGGCCCAGGCTCGCCTCGTCGACGTTGCCGCTCGGCTCCTCGCTCTCGGTCTCGCCTTCCTTGGCTTCCGCCTCCGGCTTGACCGCGACCTCGCCGTCCTCGCTTTCCTCGTTCTCGACGACCTGGATGCCCATTTCCGAAAAGCCGGACATCGCGTCTTCGATCTGATCGGTCGACATCTGATCCGGCGGCAGCGCCGCGTTCAGCTCATCGAACGTGATGTAGCCACGCTCCTTGCCCTTCGCCAGCAGACGCTTGAAGGCGGCGGATTGTGTGTCGAGCAGCGTGCTGTCGCCGTCCGGCTCGGCCGTCGCGGCCTCGGTGGTCGTTGCAGGTTTGCTGGCCATCCTAATCCCTACTCCCACGCCCCACACTGCAATACACACGGCGCCCGCTTCGCGCCGGGGCGCCTCACCTCAATCCTCGGACCCCAATTCCGATCCCGGCTCATCGCCGGAGCGGCCCAGCAGAGCACCTGCCAGGGCCGTGACACGCTGCACCGCCTCCGCGGTGAAGCTGGCGGCGCAATCGCGCCGTGCCTCGGCCAGTTCCGCCTCCAGAAGGCCGCGGCGCATCAACCCATAAATCCGCCACCACCCTGCTTCGGCCTCGACGACCGTGGCGGCCGGGCTCGCACAAACCGGTAAGGGCAGTGGAGTATCGCCCAGCGCCCATGCGGCATCGTCCGTTAATCGAAGATGGCTCAGGTGGTTGATCAGTGCCTTGAAGTCAAGGGATTCGGCCCCATCCGCCCACGCCTGTGCCGCGTCAAACAGCCGGCGCGACGCGGCGGGCAGCGGGAGTTGCGCAAAAGCCTCTTCCAGGCGCGGCAGCAGGGCCGGCTGGCGCAGCAGAATGGCGGTGAGCTGGCGGATGCGCTCGGCGTCGGCCGAAACCTCGCCCGGGCGCGGGCGCGCGGGCGGACTCGACAGGGGGCGAAACGCGGCCCTGGGACCAGGTGCCGCGCCGCGGGCCGGACGCGGCGCGCGCATGTTCGTGAAAAACTTGTCGAGCAGCGTGCGCCGGTATTCGCTGGCGAGGCCGCGGTCGCCGATCCGCGCCGCGGCGGCCTCCAGCCGGGCGCGGAACGCGGCGCGCTGTTCCGGCGTGGCGGTAGCGGTGGCCTCACGCAGCAAGCCGAACAACGCCTCCGACAGCGGGCGGGCGGCATCGAGCACGGCGGTGAAGGCGGCCGCGCCGTGGGTGCGCACCAGCGTATCGGGGTCCTCGCCGGCGGGGAGCGTCGCGATGCGCAGCGTGCGTTCGGGCGTCAGCGCCGGCAACGCGATATCGGCGGCGCGCGCGGCAGCGCGGCCGCCGGCGGCATCGCCATCGAAACACAGGGTCGGCGCGGGTGAGAGCTGCCAGAGCAGGCCGAGCTGGTCCTCGGTCAGCGCGGTGCCGAGCGGCGCCACGGCACCGCCGAAGCCCGCCTGGTGCAGCGCGATCACGTCCATATAGCCCTCGACCGCGACCACCGGCGCGCCACCGCGCGCGGCCTCGCGGGCAAAATCCAGCGCGTAGAGCGCACGGCGTTTCGAGAACACCACGGTCTCCGGGCCATTGACGTATTTGGGTTGGCCCTCCCCCATGATCCGGCCGCCGAAACTGATCACGCGGCCGCGGCGATCGCGGATCGGGAACATGACGCGGTTGTAGAATAGCTCGCGGCCATGGCTGCCGTCCTCCGCCTCACGCAACAGCCCGCATTCGTGCAGTTGCGCCGGCGTCGCCGCACCGGCCAGGCGCTGGATCAGCGCGCCGCGCCCATCGCCGGAAAAGCCGAGGCCGAAGCGACGGATGGTCTCGTCGGTGAGGCCGCGGCCGCGCAGATAGGCGAGCGCCGCGGCACCCTGCGGCGCGCGCAAATTTTCCTGATAAACGCGCGCGACGCGTTCCAGAATGTCATGCAGCGAGAGGCGCTTCTGTTCCGCCTCGGCGGCTTCCGGGCTGGGCTTCGGCACATCCATGCCGGCTTGGCCGGCCAGCAGCTCCACCGCCTCCATGAAGTTGGCGTTCTGGCTGTGCATGACAAAGCCGATGGCGTCGCCATGCGCGCCGCAGCCGAAGCAGTGGTAGCCGTCCTCATAGACATAGAAGCTGGGGGTTTTTTCGCCGTGGAACGGGCAGCAGCCTTTCCAGTTGCGGCCGCTGCGCGACAGCTTGGTGCGCCGGCCGACCAGCGCCGCGAGCGGGGTGCGAGCGCGGATTTCCTCCAGGAACGAGTCGGGTAACCGGGCCAAGGCGTTAGTGCCCTACAAGAAAAAAGAAAGACTCTTCTTTTTTTAAAAAAAGAAGCAAAAAACTTTTGCCTGTTGCGTCCAGCCTTGTGTTTAACCGGGAAACACGAATGCTCCCCGAAACAGACAAAAGTTTTTTGATTCTTTTTTTCAAAGAATAACTGCTTTCTGTCTAACCGAGCTTCGATTTCACCAGCGCCCCGGCGCGCGCCATGTCGAGCGTGGCGGCATGTTTCTGTTTGAGAATAGCCATGACTTTGCCCATGTCCTTCACCGAGGTGGCGCCGGTTTGCGCGATGGCCGCGTCGATTTCCGCCGTCAGCGTGGCTTCGTCCATCTGTTTGGGCAGGAAGCTTTCGATCAGCGCGATTTCGGCGGTTTCCTTGTCCACCAGGTCCTGCCGCTTGCCCTGGATGTAGAGCTCCACCGATTCGCGCCGTTGCTTAACCATGCCGCGCAGCACGGCGGCGATATCATCGTCCGAGATGGCGGTGACGCCCTTCGGGCGAGCGGCGATATCGGCGTCCTTCACCTTGGCCAGGACCATGCGCAGCGTGCTGGTGCCGGCGGCGTCGCCGGCTTGCATGGTGGTTTTCAGGGCGGCGGTGAATTGGGCGCGAAGGCTCATCGGTGTGTCCGGCATGAAGGACGGAAGTATGTTCTTTTTTGAAAAAAAGAACCAAAAAACTTTTGCCACTTGGCATCCGCGGCCCATTTCGACGTCAGCCAATGAGCAAATGTTTTTTGCTTCTTTTTTTCAAAAAATAAGACCTTACTGTTATTTGCTCGGCCGCCCCAGAATATCCTGCAAGGACCGATGCTCCAGCACCGACGCGGCGGCATCCCGCGCCTCCCGCATCACAAATTGCAGCCGGCAGGTCTCGATATCGGCGCAATCGTCGCAGGCGCGGAAGGCGGTGGCGCTGGCGCAGGGCGTCATGGCGAGCGGGCCGTCGATGCCGCGGATGATTTCCGCCACGCTGACCTTCGCCGGCGCGGCAATCAACCGGTGCCCGCCGGCGGGGCCGCGGCGGCTTTCGATCAGCCCTTGGCCGCGCAGTTGCGTCAGGATGGCTTCGAGGAATTTTTTCGGCACATCGGCGAGTTCGGCGAGGTGTCCGGCGCTGGTCCAGGTGCGGTCGGCGTGGCGTTCGGCGAGGGCGAGGCTGGCGCGGAGGGCGTATTTGGCACGGCTGGTAAGCATGCGGGGCGCATTACGACGAAGAAGGAAGGAAGTCTTCTTTTTTGAAAACAAGAAGCAAAAAACTTTTTCTACTTGGCATGCGTGGAAAGTGGCCACGTACGCCAGGGTGCAAAAGTTTTTTGCTTCTTTTTTTCAAAAAAGAAGGCCTTCCTTTTTTCTTTCTTTGCGGCTTTAAACCCCCATGCACCCCTTCCTAGCAGAAGCCACCGCCCGCGGCTTCGTCCACCAATGCACCGACACCGACGCACTCTCCGCAGCCCTCGGCGCCGGCCCGGTTTCGGCCTATATCGGCTTCGACGCGACCGCCGACAGCCTGCATGTCGGCAGCCTGGTCTCGATCATGCTGTTGCGGCTGCTGCAACGCCACGGCCACCGGCCGGTCGTGCTGATGGGCGGCGGCACCACGCGCATCGGCGACCCTTCCGGCCGCGATGAGTCGCGGCAGTTGCTGACGGACGACATCATCGCCAGCAACATCGCCGGCATTCGCCGCGCCTTCGTGCCGTATCTGCGGTTCGGCGACGGCGCCGGCGACGCAACAATGGCAAACAACGCGGATTGGCTGGACGGGCTGGAATATATCGCGCTGCTGCGTGAAGTGGGCCCGCATTTCTCGGTCAACCGCATGCTGACCATGGACAGCGTGCGGCTGCGGCTGGAGCGCGAACAGCCGCTGACATTCCTCGAATTCAACTACATGATTTTGCAAAGTTACGATTTCCGGGAGTTGCGCCGCCGCCTGGGTGTCACGCTGCAAATGGGCGGATCGGACCAGTGGGGCAACATCGTCTCCGGCGTGGACCTGGTGCGGCGCACCGATGCGGCACCGGTGTTCGGCCTGACGACGCCGCTGATCACCACATCGTCCGGCGCCAAAATGGGCAAATCCGCCAAGGGCGCCGTGTGGCTCAACGCGGACCGATTGTCGCCTTACGACTACTGGCAATTCTGGCGCAATACGGAAGACGCGGATGTCGGCCGTTTCCTGCGCCTGTTCACGGAATTACCGCTGGACGAAATTGCGCGCCTGGAGGCACTGCCGGGCGCCGCGCTGAATGATGCGAAGAAAATCCTCGCCAACGAAGCAACCGCGCTGTTGCATGGCGCCGCGGCCGCGGCGGAAGCGGCCGACACCGCGCGCGCCACGTTCGAGCACGGCGGTGTCGCGGAAACGCTGCCGACGCATTTCGTTTTGCCCACCGATCTATCTGCCGGCATTCCAGTGTTTCGCCTGCTGGCGGAGTCCGGCCTCGTTGCCAGCAACGGCGAGGCGCGACGGCTGATCCGCGGCGGTGGCGCGCGCATCAATGATGCGCCGGTCACCGACGAAATGCGCATGCTGACGCACGCCGATCTGCTGGATGGGGCAGTGAAATTGTCCGCTGGCCGCAAGCAGCATCGGCTGGTGCGGCTATCACCATAAAAACACAGGGAAACGCCACATGAACGATATTTCCATCCAGGAGGCCGCCCCGCAGGGCGGCGCGATTCAAGGCAGTTGCGCACCGGGCTTCGAGGGCGTGCTCGACGCCTTCCGGCGCAATTTCGTGGAACGCAATGAGGTGGGTGCGAGCCTGTGCGTGACCCATCGCGGCGAGACGGTGGTCGATGTGTGGGGCGGCATCGCGGTGCCGAAAACCGCGACACCGTGGGGCCGTGACACCATTTCGATCGTGTTTTCCTGCACCAAGGGTGCGGCGGCGCTGTGCGCGCATATCCTGATCGAACGCGGCGCGCTCGGGCTGCATGACGATGTTGCACTCTTATGGCCGGAATTTGCGGTAAACGGCAAGGCAGGCACGAGTGTCGCGATGATGCTGGCGCATACGGCGCCGGTGCCGCATTTGCGTGAGCCGATCAAACACGGCGGCTATGCGGATTTCGATTACATGGCCGATCGTGTGGCCGCCGAGCCGGCGTGGTGGGAACCCGGCACGCGACAGGGCTATCACGGCGTGACCTATGCCTGGACGGTCGGCAAATTGGTGCGGCTGGCGGCCGGCGCGCCGCTCGGCGTGTTTTTCCGCGACAATGTGGCACAACCGCACAACCTGGATTTTTTCATCGGCTTGCCGGAGAGCGAAACGCCGCGCGTCGCGCACATGCTGTCGCCGGATTCGTCGGAAATGGATCTCGGTTCGAAATTCACCAAGGCGGTGATTACGCCTGGCACACTGACAAACCTGTTCCTGGCTAATAATGGCGGCGCCGACTTCAATTCCGCGGACATTCGCGGCGCCGAAATCGCGAGTGCTAACGGCATCACCAACGCGCGTGGGCTAGCCGCCATGTATGCGCTGCTGGCCAATGGCGGCGGCGGGCTGGTGAAGCCGGAAACCATTGCGCGCATGGGGCGCGTTTCGGCCGCGACGCATCTGGACGCGACGTTGCAGCAACCGATGCGCTTCGGGCTCGGCTACATGATGAGCACGGATAATCGCGGCGCCGGCGGGGATTCCGTCATTCTCGGCGAGACGGCGTTCGGCCATGTCGGCATGGGTGGCAGTATCGGCTTCGCCGATCCGGCGGAACAACTTAGTTTCGGTTATACGATGAACCGTATGGGTGCCGGGATTTTGCTGAACGAGCGCGGGCAGTCGCTGGTGGATGCGACGTATCGGGCGCTGGGCTATGTGTCTGACGCGAGCGGGGCTTGGCGGCGGTGAAGAAAGAAAGGTCTTCTTTTTTGAAAAAAACAAGCAAAAAACTTTTGCCTGCTGGGCTTCGCGTAAGGTGAAGCATATAAACGCACGGTGATAGGGGCGTGAGAGCAAAAGTTTTTTGCTTCTTTTTTTCGAAAAAGAAGTCCTTTCTTTTTCTTCTTTTCTGCAAGATGCAATGACATCGTTCTCAGACATAATCGCCAGCATATCCGCCAGCGGCGAGGTGGAGGTTCCCGAAGACTGGCGACAGGGCCGCACCACCTATGGCGGCCTGTCCGCTTCGCTCTGCGTGGCCGGCGCATTGCGGACGATCCCTAATCTGCCGCCGCTGCGCAGCGCGCAATTCACGTTCATCGGTCCGGCGTCGGGCATGTTGCGGATCGAGCCTGCCATTCTGCGCGCCGGCAAGAACACGGTATTCGTTGCGGTTGACCTGCTCGGAGAGGCCGGCGTGGCCACCCGCGCGCTGCTGACATTCGGCGCCGCACGGGGAAGCAGGCTGCACTATCGCGGGCGCCCGGCCCCGTCGGCGCCGCCACCCTCTGCTTGCGGCGATTTCTTCGCCGGCGGCCGTCCGCCGAAATTTGCCACGCAATTCGAAACGCTGCGCGCCGGCGGCGGCCAGCCGTTGAGTGCTGCCGCCACACCGGACCTGCTGGTATGGTTCCGCCACCGCGACGAAGCCGCGCGCACGGGTCTGCTCGGCTTGATTGCCATTGCCGATGCGCTGCCGCCAGCCGCGTTCAGCATGTTCTCGGCCCCTGCGCCGATCAGCACCATCACCTGGTCGATCGATGTGCCCGATCCCGACGCGATCGAAACCGGCGATCCGGAAGGTTGGTATCTTATGTCGAGCCGCGGCGACCACATCGCCGATGGCTACACCACGCAAGACATGGCGCTCTGGAATCAAACCGGCACGCCCTTGCTGTTGGCACGCCAGACAGTAGCGATTTTCACATAGGGCAGGAAGAAAGGTCATCTTTTGAAAAAAAGAAGCAAAACACTTTTGCTGTTTTAGCCAGGCTCGCCGTCTAGCGGGGTGCCACCAAGATCCTTGAATAGGGCGGTGACTTCGGCGATCGCGGACTCTGCCAACACGGCATCGGTGCCCTTGGCGACGATCGCAACGCCCGCGACATTATCGCGGTAATACGGATAGCTCCCGAGATCGAGCGTGGGGTAGCGCGCCTGAATGTCGGTAAGACCGGCCGCAAGATCACCCTCGCGCATATCCCGCGCATGCACGCTACGCGAAATGACCGGCGTGCCCACCGGCAGCGTTGGCGCCAGCATGTCGAACATGACGCGCATGATCGCCGGCACGCCCGCCATGACATGCACATTGCCCATCGAGAACCCTGGCGCGATGGTCTGCCCATTGTCGATCAGCACCGCGCCGCGCGGCATCGTCGCCATGCGTTGCCGTGCCGCATTGAAACTGCCGGGCGGGTAATGCGCCTCCATGCGCGCCCACACGACCGGGTGCGGTTCCCACGGCACGCCGAAGGCCGCTGCGATGCATTCGCTGGTGATGTCATCATGCGTCGGGCCGATGCCGCCGGTGGTGAACACATGGTCGAACGCGGCGCGCACTTCGTTGATCGTGCGCACGATCGTGTCGGTCACGTCAGGGATGATGCGAACTTCGCGCACCGGCATGCCCATGTCGCCGAGCCGTTGCGCCAGGAACCGGATATTGGCATCCTGCGTCCGCCCCGACAGCACCTCATTGCCGATGACCACGATGCAGGCAGTAAGATTGCGCAGCGCTGTCACAGCGAGCATCCCAAAAGCAAAAGTTTTTTGCTTCTTTTTTTAAAAAAAGAAGGCCTTAGTTCCTTCATAGCGACGTCCTCCCGCTACCGCACCGAAAACTGCACAGGCTGCGACGGCGTGCATATGCGGGTCTGCTGCGGCCGATGATGTTCGCTATCCATGATCCAGCATTCATCAAAAACCGAACAATAGCAGGCGCGCACACGCACGTTGAGCCGTTCGGTATTCCACGCATCCCATAGTTCGGGCGCAATCCTGTCGCGCCGTACTGTGATGAAACTGATCGAATCGCGGGCCGGCAGCACCTCGTCGATCACCGAGCTGGTCGACAAGCTCACCTTGCTGCCGGCCTTCACGCCCTTCAGGCAACATGCATGGGCCAACTCGCGCAGGTCAGCCATCGGCTTGTCCTTATAGAAAAGCTCGAAATTATCGATCCGCGCCGGCCCCACGCCGGTGTTCTTGAGCGTCAGGGTGATTTCGTCGCGCAAGCCGTCGTCGCTTTCATTGCCCGTGCCATAAGTGAGATTTGGCCATGAATTCGCCGCAACAAGCTTCTCCATCGTCTCGCCGTGGCGCACTGCAATGAACACCGACACCATGGAGAGGAATACCGCCGTGCCGCCGAGAATGAAATCAATCAACGAATGGCCTGTCTTGTGATGGCGGGCTTCAACTTCCGGTGCTTCAAGCATCCTTATTCCTCCGTCGCCAGCAGCGTTGCGTTGCCGCCCGCCGCGGCCGTGTTGGTCGAAATGGTCTGCTCCTGCCCGAAGCGGCGCACATAATCCGGCCCGCCTGCCTTCGGTCCGGTGCCGGAAAGACCGCTGCCGCCGAACGGCTGCACGCCCACCACGGCGCCGATCATGTTGCGGTTGACATAGACATTGCCCACCGCCAGGCGCTGCGCCACATAGTCCGCTGTGGCGTCGATGCGCGTATGGATGCCGAGCGTGAGCCCATAGCCGGTCGCGTCCAACGCATCGAGCAGCGCTTCGAACTTGCCGGCCTGGTAACGCACCACATGCAGCACCGGGCCAAAGACTTCTTCGGTCAGATCGCCCACCGCGCCGAGCTCAAAAATATGCGGTGCGACAAAATACCCGCCATCCGGCACCGCACCTGCGTAGTGCGTGCGCGCGGTCGATTTCATCCGCGCGATATGCGCTGAAAGACGCGCGTGTGCCTCCGCATCGATCACCGGGCCCACATGCGTCGCCGGGTCCGCCGGGTCGCCCAGCTTCAATTCGGCGGCAGCGCCCGCCAGCATCGGAATGATCCGGTCAGCCACATCCGCCTGCACCGCCATCAGGCGCAGCGCGGAACAACGCTGGCCGGCACTGCGGAACGCGCTCATCACCGCGTCATCCACCACCTGCTCGGGCAGTGCGGTGGCATCGACGATCATGGCATTGATGCCACCGGTCTCGGCAATCAGCGGCACAACCGGGCCGCGCTTGGCTGCCAGCGCGCGATTGATCGCCCATGCGGTGTCGGTCGATCCGGTAAACGCGACACCGGACACCGCGCGATGCGCCACCAGCCGCGCGCCAACGTCGCCGGCGCCCGGCACCAGATGCAACGCGCTGGCCGGCACGCCCGCTTCATGCAACAACCGAACCGCCTCATACGCGATCAGCGGTGTCTGCTCGGCCGGCTTCGCCACAACGCTATTTCCCGCGGCAAGTGCTGCGGACACCTGGCCGAGGAAAATCGCCAGCGGAAAATTCCATGGCGAAATGCACAGGAACACGCCGCGGCCGCGCCGCCGCAACTGGTTCAACTCACCGGTCGGGCCCGGCATCGTTTCCGCCGCGCCGAACGATTTCTTCGCCTCGCCGGCGTAATAGCGCAGGAAATCGACCGCCTCGCGCAGCTCGGCAAGACCATCATCGAGCGTCTTGCCGGCCTCGGAAGCAAGCAGGAACAGAAAGCGCCCACGCCGCGCTTCCAGCAGCGCGGCGGCGCGTTCAAGCGCCGCCGCACGCACCCCCACCGGGGTTTCATTCCACGTGCGAAAGCCCGCGACCGCAGCCTCCATCGCTGCATCGGCAGTTCCCGTGTCGGCCTCGATGACGCAGCCAACAACGGTTGCCGCATCGGTCGGTGAAACGATATCGCGCCCGGCTCCCGCAATAACAGCGCCCGCCACCAACGGTCCCGCGCGCACCGGCCCGGTTTCCCGCTGCATATCGGCCAGCAGCGCCGCCAGGCTCGCCGCATGGCCGAACTCCACGCCGGCCGAATTCTTCCGCGTGCTGCCGTAAAGATCGGCCGGCAACGGCACGGCGCGGTGCCGCGCACGATCGGGCCGCGCCACCAGCGCCTGCGGCCGTTCCAATAGCATATCGACCGGCACATCCGGGTCCGCCGCGATGCTGACGAAGCTGGAATTGGCGCCATTCTCCAACAGCCGCCGCACCAGATACGCCAACAGGTCGCGATGAATGCCCACCGGCGCATAGGTGCGCACCGCGGCGGACGGATGCCGCTCCAGGAACGACGCATACAACGCGTCGCCCATACCATGCAGTCGCTGGAATTCGTAGCCGTCGGTGCCGCCCGCGCGCTCCAGCACCGTCGCCACCGTCAGCGCATTATGCGTGGCGAATTGCGGATACAGGCGCGGCCGCAGCGCCAGCATCCGCTCGGCGCAGACGACGTAACTCAGATCGGTCATCGGCTTGCGCGTGAACACCGGGTAATCAGCGAGCCCACGCTCCTGCGCCCGTTTCACTTCCGTATCCCAATACGCGCCCTTCACCAGCCGCACCATGAACCGCCGGTCGAGCGACGCCGCCAGATCGGCCACGTAGTCAATCGCCGCAAGCGCGCGCTTGCCATAGGCCTGGATCGCCAGGCCAAACCCGTCCCACCCTGCCAACTGCTTGTCCGCGACAACCTCGGCCAGCACATCCATCGACAATTCCAGCCGGTCCGCTTCTTCCGCGTCGATGGTGAAATTCAGGCCGCGGATCGCCGCCGCCCGTGCCAACGTGCGCACCCGCGGCACCAGTTCGGCCAACACCCGCGTGCGGCTCACCGCCTCGTACCGCGGATGCAACGCACTCAATTTCACCGATATGCCCGGCCGGTCCGGCAACGGCTTGTTGCCGGCGGCGCGCCCGATCGCCTCGATCGAGTCCGAGTAACTGGCAAAATACCGTTCCGCGTCATCGGCGGTGCGCGCCCCTTCGCCCAGCATATCAAAACTATACCGGAACACGCGCCCCGCCCGGCTGCCCGCCCGCGCCAGCGCATCCTCGATCGACTGGCCGAGCACGAAATGGCTGCCCATCACCCGCATCGCCTGGCGCATCGCGCCCCGCACGGTGGGCAACCCAAGCCGCCTTACCACGCCGCGCAAAATCCCTTCCGGCGTGTCCTGGGGCCCGATCAGCCGGGCCGAAATCCCCAGCGCCCAGGCCGACGCATTCACCAGCAACGCGTCCGATTGCTGGCTATGCGTCGCGAACCCGCCCTGCCCTAATTTATCTTCGATCAGACGATCGGCGGTCGCATCGTCCGGCACGCGCAACAGCCCCTCGGCCAGCACCATCAGCGCCAGCCCCTCCGGCGTGGTCAGGCTATATTCGCGCAGCAATTGCTCCACGCCGCCGATGCCGCCGCTGCGCCCGCGAATGGCACCCACCATCCGCCGTGCCTCGTCATCAACGCGCGCCTCCCGGTCCGGCGGCAACGCGGCCCTTGCCAGAAAATCGCGCGCCAGCGAGGCATCATCCGGCGCGAATTCAGGGCGGAACGGAGTCAAGCCACACCACCCGACAAGACAAGAAAGACTTCTTTTTTGAAAAAAAGAAGCAAAATACTCTTGCTCGTTATGCCCGGGCGAACGGGTTCATTCTTCCTCATATGCGATGCTTCACCTCGCCCAGGAACGCAAGCAACGCGTCGTTGGTGGCTTCGGGGGCTTCTTGCTGAATCCAGTGGCCGGCGCCGGGCGGGCGTATCTCCATGCGCAGATCGGCGCAATGCGCACGCATGTTTTCCAACTGGCCAGGCCAGAAATGCAGCACCGGCTCGAATTCCCCGGCGAGAAACGCCGCCGGCTGGCGGATCACGCTGTCGCCCAACGCGCGCGCGTCCGCCGCGTTGCGGTCGAAATTGCGATAATAGTTCAACGGCCCGCGCCAGCCCCCTGCATCGAACGCGGCGGCATATCGCGCCAGCTCCGCATCCGGCAGGAACGGCAATTCCGCCGCCGGCGCCACCCCCCAACTCTCCAGCAACCTCGCGTCCCGCGGCACTTGCCGCACCGCCCTGGCACGCATCCCGTCGCCACTGCCACCGTAAAATATCTGCTTCAACGCGGCGGCGGTATCGGCTGCCGCCAATTCCGCCTCGCCCAGGCCGACCTGCTGGAAATACCGGATGTAGAAAAACCGGTCCGGAAAAAACCGGTCGATCAGGTCCAGCAATGGGACCGGCGGCGGGCTGGTGTGCGGCACGCTCATCCCAAACACGGCAGCGACTCGATCCGGGTAATACAGCGCGCATCGCCACGCCGCGATCGCACCCCAATCATGCCCCACCACCACGAACCGCTCCGCCCCGAGCGCATCCGCCACCGCACCGATATCGGCGGCAATCGTATTGAGCGTGTAGGCCTCGGGCGCTTCCGGCTTGCCGCTCTGGCCATAACCGCGCATGTCCGGCGTCGCCACCCGGTAGCCCGCGCGCACCAGCGCCGGCACCTGGTGCCGCCAGGACAGGCTCTGCTCCGGCCAGCCATGCAGCAGCAGCACAAGCGGGCCATCGCCCGCCACGTGCACGGTCAGATTAATGCCCGCCCCGCGCACCGCACTGGGCAGGCCGAGCGGGGTCGCGGCAGCAATGTCGGACATGGCGTTCCTTCGTGGCAGGCGGGCACGGCAGGCCGCCTGCGCGTGGCAGCGCAGCACCGGCCCGGCCGATTGTCCACCCCCGCTCCCCACGGCAACCATAGGGCGCTGGCACCAGGACATCGCAACGTCTAGTCAATGCGGCGGCGCATGAGATGAAGGCGGTGCGCCCGTGGGGGTATTGACGCTGAGACTGCCGGTTCTGCTGTCCTTGCCGGACTCGCTGCTCGAAGAAGGCTGGGCGCCCGAACAGGACTGGCGCCTGGTGTCCTCGCTGTACGCACAGCCGCGGTCGCTGGTGCAGGGAGGGCTCGCGCTGGTCGCGGTGCTGGCCGTGTGCTGGTGGCACACCGGCGGGGCGGCCTTCATCGGCATGGCGGTTTGCGCCATTCTCATCCTGGCGCTGCGCCTGCGCCACCGGGCCTGGTTCTGGCGCATGCGCAACGCCGAAGGGGGGCCAGCCGGCGAACCAGGACCCAGGGGCTGGGGGCTGGAATTCACGTTGGGCGCCTGGTCCGCCGCTGCGCTCTGGGGCGCCACCGACCTGTGCGTGGTGTGGCAATCCACCGACCCGGACCTGCAATTATTCGTCCTGACCGTGCAGGCCACCTGGCTTGCCGGCGCCACCGTGCGCAATGCCGCCTCCCCGGCGTCAGTGGTGGGCGGCGCCGTGCTGACGTTGGTGCCGAGCCTGCTGGCCGTGCTGCTGACGCACCAGGCCTTCGTCGCGGCGCTGGCATCGTTTGTGGTGCTGCAGTTCGCCGCCACCTTGGCCATGGCGCTCTATCTGAGCCAGCAGATCGTCGCGCTGATGGAGTCGGAGCAGCGCCTGGCCGCCGCCGAATCCCGGCTCGGCATGGTGTCCGCCACCGACGGGCTCACCGGCATCGCCAACCGCCGCGCGTTCGACACGGCGCTGCATATCGAATGGGGCCGCGCCGCCCGCGAGGCATCGGACGTCGCCGTGCTGATGATCGATGTCGACCATTTCAAGCTCTACAACGATACCTATGGCCACCTGCTCGGCGATGACTGCCTGCGGGTGGTTGCCGGCCTGGTGTTCGGCGCGCTGCGCCGGCCGTCCGACGTCGCGGCCCGATTCGGCGGCGAGGCGTTCGCGGTGCTGCTGCCCGCCACCAGCGAAGCCGGCGCGCGCGATGTCGCGGACCGGTTCCGCGTGGCGCTGGCATCGGCATCGTTGCCGCATGCCGGCAGTCCTTTCAGCCAGGTGACGGTCAGCGTCGGCGTGGCGAGCATGGCGCCGGCGCCTGGCAACGACCCGCAATCCCTGATCAGCCTGGCGGATCGCGCGCTGTATGACGCCAAACAGGCTGGCCGAAACCGCGTCCGCGGCGCCGCGGACCGGCTGCAACTGGGCGCCTGGCGGGCGCAACGCGCCGCTGACGCCGATCCGCCGCCGGCCGCGACAGGAGACACCATGCCGCCCGAACCCGCCCGCCCGCCCGACATTCCCGCCGGCCTCACCGTGCTGGTGCTGGAGGACGATGCCAACGTCGCGGTCGTGCTGGAAGACATGCTGGCGGAGCTGCGCTGCGAGGTGATCGGCCCCTGCCGCAGCGCGGATGCGGCGCTGGCGCTGATCAAGACCGCTGGCCCCCGGGTCGCGCTGCTGGACATCAATCTCGGCGATAGCCAGGACGGCTACATTGTCGCCGCCGCGCTGGCCGAACGCGGCATTCCGTTCGCGTTCGTTACCGGCGGCGGCCCTGGCGTGCTACGTGCCGATTTCGCCACGCGGCCGTTGTTGTCGAAGCCGTTCCATTTTTCGACGCTGATCCGGCTCATCGCCGCGTTGGCTAAGGAAAGTTAGAAAGGAAGGTCTTCTTTTTTGAAAAAAAGAAGCAAAAAACTTTTGCGCCTGCGCCCACGCGGCCCACCTGGAAATGGGCCACGTACGCCAAGTCGCAAAAGTTTTTTGGTGCTTTTTTTCAAAAAATAACACGTCTTGTCTTTCTGAGGTTCGCCATGAAAACCGCCATCGTCGTCTTCCCCGGCACCAACCGCGAACGCGACATGGCCATCGCGTTGCGCCTCTCCACGGGCCAGCGCCCCACCATGGTCTGGCACCAGGAAACCGCG
>Ga0116226_10002340_pt1 | contig 16465 bp, 11 predicted proteins | sample S1TSphfallax_FD_89692 | JGI IMG/M metagenome (GOLD analysis project Ga0116226, IMG submission 89692) | Host-associated microbial communities from peat moss isolated from Minnesota, USA - S1T2_Fa - Sphagnum fallax MG | ecosystem: Host-associated > Plants > Peat moss > Unclassified | place: USA... | reverse complement strand
TACTTGCTATCCTTCTCTCATGAACCCCTATTCCCTCTCCCTGCACCGCCCTTTCCGGGACCGCTCCTTCGGCCTGGTGCGCAAATTCATCGGCCTTAACTGGCTGTTCGTGCTCTGCGTCTGCCTCCTCGCCGGCGTCGGCTACACCGCCCTCTATTCCGCCGCCGGCGGCTCCCCCACGCCCTATGCCAACGGCCAGCTCTACCGCTTCCTCACAGCGCTCCTGCTGATGCTGGGCCTGGCAATGGTGGACATTCGCATCATCGCCAAAATCTCCTGGCTCACCTACGCGCTCGGCCTGGTGCTCTTGCTGGTGGTGATGAAATTCGGCCATACGGGCCTTGGCGCCAAGCGCTGGATGACGATTGGCGGCATCGAGATCCAGCCGAGCGAGCTGATGAAGCTATTCCTTATATTATCTTTGGCCGCCTATTTCCACCGCGCCAGCCATGAGCGCATCGGCAACCCACTTTTCCTCGCCCCCGCATTGCTGGCGATCCTGCTCCCCGTCGCCCTTATATTAAAAGAGCCAAACCTCGGCACCGCGGTCATCACCGCCCTCATCGGCGCCACCGTCATGGCAGGTGCCGGCGTGCGCTGGTGGAAATTCGTCATCGTCATCGCTGTCATCGCCATCGCCGCCCCCGTGCTCTACCACCATCTGCACGACTACCAGCGCGCCCGCATCATCACCTTCATGAACCCCGGCTCGGACCCGCTGGGGGCGGGCTACAACATCATCCAGTCGAAAATCGCGCTGGGCTCAGGCGGCTTCTCAGGGCAGGGCTACCTCCATGGCACGCAGAACCAGCTCAACTTCCTCCCGGAAAAACAGACCGATTTTGTGTTCACCATCATCGCCGAGGAATTCGGCTTCATCGGCAGCATGGCCGTGCTGGGGCTGCTGTTTTCCATTGTCGCCATCGCCTTTTACACCGCCATCACCTGCACCCACCAATACGGCCGCCTGGTTGCCCTCGGCATCGGCACCAATTTTTTCCTGTACTGCTTCGTCAACCTCTCCATGGTCATGGGCCTCATCCCCGTCGGCGGCGTGCCGCTGCCACTCATCTCTTATGGCGGCTCCGCGCTCACCGCGGTGATGCTCGGCTTCGGCGTGCTGATGTCGATCCACGTGCACCGAAACGTCGAGTTCGCCGTAAGGGATTATTAGGTGAGGAAGACATTGGGGCTTCGCCCCAAACCCCACCATGGGCTCCGCCCCTGGACCCCGCTGGGGTCACAGACCCCAGACCTCTTGACCTTTACACAAAGCCCCGCCTCAACCGTCCCATGCACCTCCTAGCCTTCGACTCCGGCATCGGCGGCCTCGGCGTCGTGCGGGAAATCCGCCGCCTGCAACTCTCCGCCCGGATCACCTACCTCGCCGATAATGGCTTCTTCCCCTATGGCGAAAAACCCGACGCCACCCTGCTCCCGCACATCCTCGCCCTCATCGGCAACGCCATCACCCAGTTCCGCCCGGACGCCATCGTCATCGCCTGCAACACCGCCAGCACCATCGCGCTCGACGCCCTGCGGGAAGCTTACACAACCCCCTTCATCGGCTGCGTCCCGCCCATCAAACCCGCCGCCGCCGCCAGCCGCACCCGCCATATCGGCGTGCTCGCCACAGCCGCGACCGTGCGCCGCGCCTATCTGCAAAATCTCATCGACCGCTTCGCCCCAGACTGCACCATCCACAGCCTAGGCACCCCCACGCTGGCCGAGCTGGCGGAACAAAAATTCCGCGGCCACCAGGTCGATATCGCCCCAGCCATCGCCCCCCTCTTCGCCCAACCCGGCGCCGAAGCCATCGACGCCATCGCCTTGGGCTGCACCCACTACACTTTCCTGCTCCCCGAATTCGAGGCGCTCTACCCGCAAATCGCCTGGTTCGACCCCGCCGCCCCGGTCGCCCGCCAAACCCTCGCCGTCACCACCCACCTCCCCGCCACAGAACAAGCAGGCCCAGAGACCGCCCACTTCACCGCCCCCCTGCCCGAACCCGGACCCATGCGCCGCCACCTAACCGAATTCGGGTTCCAAGGCCTCCACACACCAGACCCGTAGGATGGGTGAAGCGCCCCGCGCCCTCGCCCGGCGCTTAACCATCGCTTTCGTCCGCGCGAATGTGGAACTGTGGATACCAGGCATATGCGCTGGAAAAAATTTCCGGACATTGCGGAAATCAGAGTCCCTGGAAAAAAATTCCATCCAGCTTTTTGAAACACGACATAACCCTAAAACAATGCCTCGTGTTATAAAGCCTAACCCAACGTTATTCTACTTTTTCTGATGATAAGAAAACGAAGCATTAATCATATCCAGCAAATGCTGCCCCGCCGTCGTCGGCGCGTATTTCGGCGCCTCGCCCACCCCCAAACACGTCGCCAAACACTCAACCGGTGTGTCAAAATCCGGATCAAAGAAAAACGGCACGGAATATCGCTCCCGCCCCGAAACATTAATCACCCGATGCAGCGTCGAGGTAAAAACCCCGTTCGTCCAGCGCTCCATCATGTCGCCGATATTCACCACAAAGCTCCCCGCCACCGGCGGCGCATCAATCCACACCCCAGCTTTGCCGCGCACCTGCAACCCACCGGCTTCATCCTGGGCGAGCATCGTCAAACACCCATAATCCGTATGCGCTCCCGCGCCGATTTGCGCTTCCGTAATATGCCCCTTCTGCGGCGGGTAGTGCAGCGGCCCCAGAGTGGTCATCGGCGCGTCCAGCCAGCCATCAAAATATTCTGACGAAAGCCCCAGCGCGCTTGCAAACGCCTGCAGCAGCCGCCGGCCGAGCGCCTCCATCGCGTCGTAATATTCCTGCATCACCGCGCGCCAGCCCGGCAGATCCGGCCACTGGTTCGGCCCGTGCAGCGGCGTGCCCGCCGCCACCAGCGGATGATCCGCGCCCAAATCGCGCCCAATCTTCACGCCTTCCTTCAAATCCCCGCTTTGCTTCTGCTTCGCCGGGTCCAGATTCTCGCCCCCCATCTTGAACCACCCCCGATGGCAGCCGGATTTCTCAATCGCAATCTCCGCCTTCCTCGCATCCGGCAACGCAAAAAACCTTGCCGCCTCGGCAAACACCCGCGCCACCAGCGCCTCTGGCACGCCATGGTTGATCACATAAAAAAAACCAATATTCCGGCAAGCATCGCCAATCTCGCGAATCGCCAGCGCCTGCTCCTCCTGCGTGCCATGCAGCAGCGGCTCCAGATTAATGATGGGGATTGCCGCAAGCTTCGTTGCGGCCAGGCTCGGGTCTAACTGTATGGTATCGGGCATGGCGCCCATGCTAACCCCAACCCCAGCCACCATCCAGAGAAAAATATGCCGCAACCCTATCTATTGGGCGTCGATCTCGGCGCCGGCTCGCTGAAAGCCACGATTATCGACGCCGCCGGCAATGTCCTGGGCGAAGGCGCGCACCCCATCACCACCTCCGTCCCCCATTTCGGCTGGTCCGAGCAGGATCCGGCGGAATGGTTCACCGCCCTCTGCGCTGCCGTGCGGGAAGCCATGCTCGATGCGATCATTGCCCCGGAAGAAATCACCAGCATCGGCATCTCCGCCGGCGCGCATATCCCCGTGCTGACCGACGATGCCGGCACCGTGCTGCGCCCCGCCATCATGTGGAACGACCAGCGCAGCGCCGCGCAGGCCGCCGCTCTGCACGAAAAAGCCGGCGCCCAGATCATCGAAACCTCGCTGAACCGCGTCAACCCCACCTGGACCATGGCCATGCTGGCCTGGCTCGCCGAGAACGAACCCGCAACCATCGCCCGTGCTACCCGCCTTTATCTCGCCAAGGATTATCTCCGCTTCTGCCTCACCGGCACCTGGGAGACGGATTTCTCAGACGCGGTGGGCGCCTTGCTCGCCGACAACGAAACCAAAAACTGGTCGGCCGCCCTTTGCGATTTAATCGGCTGGGACATCTCCAAACTGCCGAGAATCGTCAAACCCACGGACATCGCCGGTACCGTCACCCCAGGAGCCGCGGCGCTCACGGGCCTCGCCGCCGGCACGCCGGTGGTCTGCGGCTCCAACGACACCACGGTCGAATTCTTCGGCGTCGGCGCCGACAGGCCAGGCATCGGCGCGGTCAAACTCGCCACCGCCGGCGTGCTCTTCCTCGCCACCCAGGGCCCCAGCGTAAATCCGCCCATCTCCTGCTACCCGCACATCATCGACGGCATGTTCTACACCGCCACCGGCACCAATTCCTGCGCCTCCGCGCATCGCTGGCTGCGGGACATCATGTTCTCAGCAGGCGGGTTCGAGGCGATGGACGCGCTCGCGGCGGGCATCGCGCCTGGCGCGGACGGGCTGCTCTTCCACCCCTATCTGCAAGGCGAGCGCGCACCCTATTGGGACCCGCTGCTGCGCGCGGATTTCATCGGCCTTACCATTTCCCACACCCAGGCGCATTTCGCCCGCGCACTCTATGAAGGCATCGCATTCTCCATCCGCGACCTGCTGGAGGCCGCCCGCGGCCTTGGGCTTGCATTCGGCACCATTCGCCTGATGGGCGGCGGCGCCCGCAGCGCCACCTGGCGCCAGATCATCGCGGATGTCACCGGCCTGTCCGTGGAGCGCACGGAATCGGCGGACGCCTCCTTCGGCGCCGCTTTGGTAGCGGGAATCGGCACCGGCGTCTTCGCCTCGCCGGCGGATGCGCTCGCGCGCTGCGTACGGTTCCTGGACACGACCGAGCCAGATCCATCAACGACTCGTTTTTACGGCGAGCTGTTCCACATCTATAAGGACGCACAGGCGGCGTTGTCCGAGATCAATCACCGGCTGCACGGGCTAAAGTAAGCGGTCGCTTTTTTGTAAAAAAGCTCCGCAAAAAACTTTTGTTCCTGAGACCGAGTTGTTGGAAACGCCCATGCCCCCAGGACAAAAGTTTTTTGGTTCTTTTTTTCAAAAAAGAACCGCTTTCTTTACTCCGCTGCTTCCTTCACTTTCTTCGTGCCTTCCGGCTTGCCCTTCTCGTCATCCGGGTTCACCGGCGGCGGCGGAAAGCCACCCTGCGGCCCAGGTTCAGCGACGTATTTGAACGGCTTTTCATTCCATGGACCGCGCGAATCCTCGCCCTGGCTCAGGTTGAACACGATATCCACCGTCTCGTCCGGCGGGATATTGCCGAAGAACGGATCGTCAAGCTTGCCCATGGCGTCGAGCGCCTTCATAAACATATTGGCATGCGTGATCTCGCGGGTGAGCAGGTGCACCAGCGCCTCGCGCGTGCCTTCATCCGTCGTGTGCTTGAGCAGCGCCTCATAGGTCTGCCGCGCGCCGGCTTCAGCCGCGATGTTCGCACGCAAATCGCGCACCACGTTGCCGCCTTCGTTGATATAGGCCGCGGTCCAGCAGGAGCCCTGGCTGTCTACGAAATGCGGGCCGATACCCTTCATCTTGAACAGCGGCGCATCATAGACTTCCGTCTGGTCGAGCGTCGAGGTGTGCTGCGCGATAAGCTTGCCGACCATTTCCAGGTGGTTGAATTCCTCGATGGCGATGTCCTGCAGCATGTCGCGGATGGAGGCGTCGGTGATGTGAAAGGATTGCACCCAATATTGCAGGGCGGCGGTGAGTTCGCCGGTGGCGCCGCCAAATTGTTCGAGCAGAAATTGGCCGAATTGCGGGTCGGGCGTTCCGACGCTGACGGGGCGAAATAATTCCTTGCGATGATAAAACATGTTTGCACGTTCCCTTTCTGTGGTTGCTGAGATCACTTGGGGGGATAGAAAACGATAAAAACCGGATCGGACGAAACGAAACGCGGTTTAATGAAAATGCCAGGTAGAAAGGAAGAAGTTACTTTTTTGAAAAAAAGTAACCAAAAAACTTTTTTGCTAATTTTCCGCCGGGGGCGCTCCAACCTCCCAAATCAACTGCCAAAAGTTTTTTGCGGAGCTTTTTTTCAAAAAAGCGACCGCTTTCTTAAATCCTATCATCGATCACATATGCCGATGTCAGCCCGCCATCCACCGCATATGCCGTCCCCGTAATGTAGCTCGCCTCGCTGGACGCGAGAAACGCCACCAGATTCGCTATTTCCTCCGGCTGCCCCAGCCTGCCCATCGGCATATACCGCCGGCGCAGCAGCCAGGCCTCCTCATCGGCCATGAACGCCTTCACCATCGGCGTCGCCACCGGCCCAGGGCAGATCGCCACCGCGCGAATCCCACGCCTGGCATACATGATCGCGATTTCCCGCGTCATCGCCAGCACCCCGCCCTTCGCCGCGGTATAGGCAATCTGCGGATAGGCGCTGCCCACAAGCGCCACGATGGACGCATTGTTGATGATCACCCCGCCGCCCGCGGCGGTCAGGTGTGGAATGCCCGCCTTGCAGCACAGGAAAACCGACGTCAGATTCGCAGCGATCGTGCGGTCCCACACGCCCAGCTCCGTTTCCACCGGACCGTCATCGCCGGCCAGGCACACCCCGGCATTGTTGAAAATCACATCCAGCCCGCCAAAAGCGGCCGCTCCTTGCGCGAACATCTCCGCGCAGGCCGCGGCATCCGTCAAATCCCCCACCGCGCTCACCGCTTGGCCGCCGGCCGCCAGCACCGCCGCCGCTGCACCCTCGGCCGCCGCGGCGCTGATGTCACAGCACACCACCGCGGCCCCCTCCGCCGCGCATTTCACCGCCGTGGCGCGGCCAATCCCGCCGCCCGCGCCGGTGATGAACACGCGCTTGTCCTTCAAACGCATGCCAGCACCTCGCGCAGCTGCGCCACCAGGCCACCCGCGCCAGGCGAAAAGCTCCCGTCAAATGCCGCCGAGCCGATCGTGAACGCATCCGCCCCCGCCTCCGCCAGCGCCGTAATCCGTGCCGGGCTGTCCACCCCGCCTGCGCAGATCAGCCGGCCCGCGCCGCCACAGCCGCGCCGCGCCGCGCGCACCAGGTCGATCGGGTCCGCCTCCGTCGCGCGATAGGCCAGCAAATCCACCCCCGCGCAGCCCAGCTCCATGAATTCCGCGGTCTGCGCCTGCACCAGCGCCGCATTGCCGCCGAGCTGCGTAGGGTGCCCCACCGGAACGCCTGGGAAGGGGTAGTATTCAATCCCCGTGCCCGCGAGAATCCCCATTGTCTCAGCCACCATGGTCCCGCCCAGCAGCCGGTCCACGCCAAGCTGTGCGCCCATCCGCGCCGAGTTCAGCGCCGCCGCCGGCGACTCCGCCACCACCTCAAGATAGCTCACCGCCCCCATCGCCTTGATGCCCGCGTTCAGCGCCATCAGCGTCTCCACGCTGGCGCCAACATCCTTGAAGCCAATATGCGTCAGACCCAGCGGCACCAGTTGCGCGAGCACGTCCAGGCAGTTCTCCACCGTCCGGTCGTGCTGTGTGAGCATGAAAATGAAGTCCAAGCCGAAATCCCCTGTCGATCAGAGGTTTTTCTCACCACATGAGCAGGTCTGCAATAACCTGGGGTAATTTTTTTTACTGGACAGGAAGAAAGCGGTCGCTTTTCTGAAGAAAAGCTCCGCAAAAGACTTTTTGCTCCCGGGGGACGTTGCAACCCCCCGTGTAAAATTTACAAAAGTTTTTTGCGGAGCTTTTTTTCAAAAAAGCGACCGCTTACGTCTCTTTGTTCCACCCCATGGTGGAGCAGCGCCGCAACCCCCAGCGAGCCCGCCAGCGCCGCCGGCAACCACAGCATCGTAAACACCCCCACACTTCCATGCGCCAGCGGCGCCACCAGCAACGCCAGCCCGCGCTGCACCGGCTCGTTCACCAGGTAGAGCGGGTAGGAAATCGCCCCGAGATACTGCATCGCCCTCCACTCCAGCACGGCCCCCCAGCTTTGGCGCTGCGCCAGCATCGCAACGCCCCATCCCAGCGGCACCAATGCCTTCTCCAGCCCCGATAACGCGCCAACTCCACACGCCCCCGCAATGCAAACCCAAAAAACCCGCCATCCCCCGCCGCGCAACGCATGAGCACTCGCCAGGCCCAGCGCAAAAAACGGTGCCGCATCCGGCAAAAATGCCCGGCTGAACCGCCACCAGGGCGGCAGCACGACCAAGTGATACGCCACCCCCAGCGCCAGCATCGCCAGCGCAAACCCGCTTAACCGCCGCGGCGCCACCAGCCCGATCACCACATAAAACTGCCACTCCGTGGACAGACTCCAGGCCGGCCCGAGCAGCGTCACATAGGCATAGGGCAGTGCCCCTTGCGGAATCAGCCCCTGCGCCAGCAGCACATGCGCCGCCACATGACAGCCGATCAGCGGCGGCAGCCCTGCCTCCATGATAGCCCGCCCGCTCGCCCCCGCCCATGGCAGCTCCGGCCGGCCTGCCGCGAGCAGCACCACCGCCGCGCCCAGCACCAAAAAATAAACGGGCAGCAGACGCCTTGCCCGCGCCGCCATGAACGGCCGGAACCGATACCCGAATCGCTCCAGCGAGCTTGCGATCACCAGCCCGCTTAGCGCAAAGAACAAGTCCACCGCCGCCTCGCCATGGCTGCACGCCGCCGCCATCCAGCCCGGCACATCGGTGAACGGCAGCGCATGGCCCAGCATCACATAGACGGCGAGCACGCCACGCAGCCCGTCCATCCGAATTAACCGTTCCATAACCACAACCTATGCGAGTGCCCACGCCTAAGGCAAGCCGAGTCAACACCGCCTTTCCTGCCCGTCTTTCCTGCCAAATTTTTACACTTTCTTCACCATTCCCCTTTACCTCCGCTTCACGTCTTCCCAACCGCGCAGACAAGGAGCTTCCCATGGCGGACACAACCATCACCTCAACCCTGGCTGGCGCCGTCTTCAATCACGGGGACGAAACCGAATCCGGCACCTGGACCGCCATCTACAACGCCAGCGGCGAGCTCATCAGCGTCAAGGATGTCGACATCGTCATCAGCGGCCCCTACGGCGCCGAGACCTTCACCTCCGCCACCATCGCCAGCGATTCCGGCAGCTACGCCATCGACCTGGTGAACGTGAACGACCATCCGGCCGGCCACCCCACCGCGGATAGCAGTTTCAAATACGGCTCCCTGCACGATTTCGGCTACGGCCCCATCTCCACTGGCCAGGGCCTGTCAGACCTGGTCTGGACCGGCGAAACCCCCTCCGGCCTCGCCGCCGCCTCCACCGTCTATGAAGGCCCGACCCAGACCGCCCCCTCCACCCTCACCTCGGCTGGCAGCATCGCCAACGCGGTGACCGAGACCGAAAAAATCACCGGCCTGAAATTCCAGGACGGCACCAAGGTCAAGGGCACCTATGTCGCCTCCTATAACAGCGCCGGCACGCTCACCGGCATCGGCAATTTCAGCCTCAGCGTCACCGTCAACGGCAAGGCGGTCACCCTCACCCAGGCCAACACCACCGCCACCGTCGACCCGGCCGGCACCACTGCCTCCGGCCAGCCGCTCTACCAGGTCCAGTTCGTCACCAATGCCGGCGGCGCCGTCTCCGAGCTCTATCTCGACTTCACGCCGGACGGCTCCAATTTCGCCGCCACCGGAACCGATGGCGGCGAGCAGCGCTACACCTCCATCGTCGACAGCAACAGCAACACCCACGGCTTCGGCAATTACATCCAGGTCGAAAATGGCGGCGTGCTCTCGCCCTCGCCGCCCTGCTTCACCGCCGGCACCCGCATCCTCACCCCGTCCGGCGAAATCGCGGTCGAGTTGCTGCAACCCGGCGATCTCATCACTTTGGCCGATGGCCGGGCCGCCCCCTTGCGCTGGCTCGGCCGCTCCACCGTCGCCACACGCTTCGCCGATCCGCTGCGCGCCTTCCCCATTCGCATCGCCGCCGGCGCGCTGGGGGAAAACCTGCCCGTGAACGACCTGCTGGTCTCCCCGGACCACGCCATGTTCATCGACGGTAACCTGGTCCAGGCCGGCGCCCTGGTGAACGGGCGCAGCATCACGCGCGAAACCCCGCTCGCCGAGACCTTCATCTATTACCATGTCGAACTCGCCACCCACGAACTCATCCTCGCCGAAGGCGCGCCGACCGAAACCTTCGTCGATAACGTCGACCGCATGAACTTCGACAACTGGGACGAGCATGAAGCCCAGTTCGGCACCGCCGCCTGGATCACGGAAATGGACCACCCGCGGGTAAAAGCCGCCCGCCAGGTCCCAGCCTCAACCAACCGCCGCCTCGCCGCCCTCGCCGACACCCTGCTGGGCGCCGCCCGCGACGCCGCGTAGGGCAGCATACCGAATCGCATCGCCCAAAGCTTCCCGTGCGCGCGCCCAACGCACCGGGCACAAGCTGCGCGAGAAAAACGTCTCAGAAATATTCCTTCAGCGTGAAATTCATGCCAGCCACACCATAAATTGACGGAAAGGATGAACCAAAGTCGCATATTATTTACGATTTCGGCGAAATTTTGATTGCTACCCTACAAAATGAGAGATAAACCCGGAACATATCTCATTTTTTGGAGAGTGTGGCGATGGTTTCCCCTACTTACACCTATTGGACAGGTGCGGTCAGCACCAACTGGAACACCGCGGGCAACTGGAACGTTGGAAATACCTCGCCTGCAACAACAGGCGTGCCACCATCCACCAACGCCTATATCTCCATTCCCGCCGGAAGCACCATAACGGGAATACCGGCCGGTCAGACGTTCCAAAGCATCCACTACTCAGGCTCGGGCAATGTCTCGCTGAGCGGCGGGACCAGTGGTAACCCGGTCCTCGACTATAACCAGTTGGCGCCGGCCTCGAACATCAACCTGATCCTAAGCGGCTATTTCTCGGCTCAGAATGGGCTCGGCGGCAACGCCAATTCCAGCATAACCCTAAATGGCGCCACCGTGACCGCAACAGGCGGCACCTCACAGGGAACCTTTATTTTCGACCATGTGAGCAGCGGCGGCACCAACAACATCCTTAATCTGGGTTCGTCATATAAAAACCTTGTGCTCCAAGGGCTTGGGTATGGCGACCAGATTCAGTCGGGCATCGCCTCCGGCACGGTGACCCTGACTCCCAACAGCGGAGGCTCGACCTACACGCTGAAAGTCGGCACGACGACGATTTCGAGCAGCGTCACCTTGGACACCGGCGCCGTCTCCTCTGATTTCACGGATACCGGCGGCTACATAAAGTACACCGGCCCAGCCTATTGCTTCCTCGCCGGAACCCGCCTGGCCACGCCAGATGGCGAAGTCGCCGTCGAAGACATCACCGCCGGCACCATCCTCCTCACCGCCGCCGGCGAGGCCAAGCCGGTCCGCTGGCTCGGCCGCTCCGTCATCTCCACGCTGTTCGCGGACCCGCTGCGCGCCATGCCCATCCGCATCGCCGCCGGCGCCCTGGGTGAAAACCTGCCAGCCCGGGACCTCCTCGTCTCCCCGGACCACGCCATGTGCATCGGCGGCAACCTCGTCCAGGCCGGCGCCCTCGTGAACGGCCGCACCATCACCCGTGAAACCGAAATGCCGATGACCTTCACCTACTACCATGTCGAAATGGCCACCCACGAACTCGTCCTCGCCGAGGGCGCACCGTCGGAAACCTTCGTCGACAACGTCGACCGCTTCGGCTTCCAGAACTGGGAAGAGCACGAAGCCCTGAACGGGGAGGCCGCGACAATCATGGAAATGGACCTGCCGCGCGTGAAATCCGCCCGCCAGCTCCCGGCGGCCACACTGCTCGTGCTGGCCGCCCGCGCCAATGCGCTGCTGGGCGAGGACCGCGCCGCCGCCTGACCTCGCGCCACCGCACGAGAACACGTAAATCAAGCGGTTCTTTTTTGAAAAAAAGAACCAAAAAACTTTTCTGCTCCGCTTCGCGCGGTGCTGAAACAGCCCGGCTCAAAAATTAATAAAGTTTTTTTGCTTCTTTTTGTTCACAAAAAGAAGTCCTTGCTTCCCTTGCCTTTCCTGCCGGCGCCGCAAACGCCGCGCCGGCATATCTAAAATCCGAAACAAACCTGTTGCAACGGTGCCCGCATTTGTGATTTAAGATTGCATTAACTGACCGGTGCCGGCGAAGGATTGCAACCCATGGGCGAAACAACGATCTCCTCAACCCTTTCCGATGCGGTCGTCAGCGATGGCGCCAATGGCGGCACCGAATTTTCTGGGTCCTGGACCTCGACCTACGATTCCAGCGGCGACCTTCTCGCGGTGAGCGCCGTCAACGTCACCGTGACAAGCCCCTATGGAAACGAGACGTTCCAGAACGCCGTCATCGCCGAAAGCTTGGGGACCTACGCCATCGATCTGGTCAATGTGGTCGGACCGGATGAGAGCTACGCCTATGGCTCGCTGCATGAGAATCAGTTTGGCGGGATCTACCCAACCGGCACGCCACTCTCCTTCCTCGCATGGACCGGGACGGAACCAACCGCGCTGGACAGCTCAACAACGCTCTATGAAGGTCCCACCCAGTCCAGCCCGCAACCCCTCGCAAGTGACGGGTTCATCTCCGATCAGGACGTCACCTGCTTCATGCCCGGCACCCGAATCCTCACCCCCACGGGTGAAATCGCCGTCGAATCGCTGAAATCCGGCGACCTCCTCACCCTTGCCGATGGCCGCACCTCGCCCCTGCGCTGGCTCGGCCGCACGACCGTGGCCACCCGCTCCGCGGACCCGCTGCGCGTCTTGCCCATTCGCATCGCCGCCGGCGCGCTGGGCGAGAACATCCCCGCCCGTGACCTCCTGGTTTCCCCCGACCACGCCATGTTCATCGGCGGCAACCTCGTCCAGGCCGGCGCCCTCGTGAACGGCCTCACCATCACGCGGGAAACCCGGGTCCCCGAGACCTTCACCTATTACCATGTCGAACTCGCCGCGCACGAACTCATCATCGCCGAAGGCGCGCCCACCGAAACCTTCGTCGACAATGTCGACCGCCTGGGCTTCGACAACTGGCAGGAACACGAGGCCCTGCACGGCATCACCGCCCCCATCCTGGAGATGGACCACCCGCGCGTGAAAGCCGCGCGCCAGCTCCCCGCCGCCACGCACCACCTTTTGATGACGCGCGCCGTCGCCCTCCGCGGCCAGGTGCTTGCCGCCGCCTGAGGTTGCGGCGTAAAACCCCATGCTGACAAACGCATGGGAGCCGGCGCTGGCCGATGGTATCGCGAATTCTGACCTGACTGGCCTCGGCCTCACCCCGCTGGGGTCCGCCGACATGCTCGCGATTGCCGAGCAGCTTCTCGCCCGTGGCGAAATCGAACCGGCGCGCGACGCCTATCACGCGCTCTTGTCGCTCGAACCCGAAAACATGCCGGCACAGGTCGGCCTCGCCCGCTGCGCCCGCAAATGCGGCGACCGCGCCACCTCGCTCGTGCATTTCCAGGCCGCCGCGCGCCTCGCCCCGAACGATCCCTGGCGGCATTTCGACGCCGCAGAAGATTTGCGCGAACTGGGGCGCCTCGATGAGGCCGAGTCCGCCTACCAGGCCACCCTCGCTTTGGCACCTGACAATCTCCCCGCTTATATCGGCCTTGGCGCCTGCGCGCGCCGCCGCAACGACCGGCGCGCTTCCCTTGGCCATTTCCAGGCCGCCTTGGCGCTCGCCCCCCAGGACCCCTGGCGCCTGGCCGATCTGGCCGAGGAGCTGCGCGAGCTGGACCGGCTGGACGAGGCTGAGTCGCATTACCGCGCCGCGCTGGAGATCATGCCGGAAAACATCCAGGCGCTGCTTGGCCTCGGCGCCTGCGCCCGCGGGCGCGGCGACCGCGCCACTGCCCTTGCCATCTTCCAGGATGCCGCCGCGACCGCCCCCGAAAATGGCTGGGCGCGGCTTGAACTGGCGGAGGAGCTGCGCGCCGCCGGCGAGCTGGCCCAGGCCCAGGCGGAATTCCGCGCTGCCCTGGAAATCGACCCCAACGCCATGCACGCTTTTATCGGCCTGGCCCGCTGCGCGCGCGAGCTCGGCGACCGCGAGGCCGCGCTTGCCGCTTTCCAGGCGGCGCTCGCTTTGGCCCCGCACGATCCCTGGCGCCATGTCGATGTCGCCGCCGAGCGCGCCGCGATCGGCCAAATCGACGCCGCCGAGGCGGCGTATAAAACCGCGATCCAGCTCGACCCCGGCAACCCCCAGGCGCAGCTTGGCCTAGGCGCCTGTGCCCGCAAGCGCGGCGACCATGCCGGCGCGCTGGCGATTTTCGAATCCGCCGCCAGCCGGAACCCCGCCGACCCCTGGCTCCGGCTGGAAGCCGCGGCCGAGCTGCGCGAGGCCGGCCAGCTCGACGAAGCCGCCGCCTCCTACCGTGAGGTCCTCGCGATCCTGCCGGAGAACATCCCGGCCCGGCTTGGCCTTGGCCTGATCGCGCGCAAGCGCGCCGACCGCGTCGCCGCCCGCGCGCATTTTGAGCTCGCCGCGCGCCAGGCGCCGGACCAGATCTGGCCGCTGCTGGAAATCGCGATCGAGCAGCGCGAGGCCGGCGAAATCGACGCGGCACGCCAGACCGCGCAGGCCGTGCTGGCGCGCCAACCCGAGAATTTATACGCCTGGCTGAGCCTGGGCCTGACCGAGCGCTATGCCGGAAACTATGAGGCGGCGTTGGCGGCCTTCCAGTCGGCGCACCGCGCGCATCCGCAAAATGCCGAAATCCTGGTCGAGATGGCGACCGAGGAGCGCCGCCTCGGCCGCCTGCAGGATTCCCTCACCCATCTGGCCGCGGCGCGCGAACATGACCCGATGAACGTGCCCGCGGTCATCCGCCAGGCCGAGCAGGCGATGATCAAGGGCGAGATCGCCCATGCGCTGGAAATCTACCAGGAGGCGCTGCGCGGCCTGCCTGGCGAGCTCGGCCTGCAGCTCGGCCGGATCGAGGCGCTGGCCGCCCTCGGCCAGGGTGACGAGGCAATCGCCGGGCTGGTGATGCTGGAAGCCGCGCACGGCCCGCTGCCGCATCTGCGCGCCAAGCGGATTTTTCTGCTCCGTCAGGCCGGCTATTACGATCAGGCGCTGCGCCTGGCGCGCAGCGCGACGCAGGCCGCGCGCGACGCCTTCCCGCTCTGGCAGGAGCGGCTGCAAATCGAGATTCTGGCCGGCGACGCGGCCGCCATCGCCGAGGCCCTGCGCAAGGCCCCGGCCGCCACGGCGCGCGAGCAGTCGGTCGTGCTGCGCTTCAAGGGCCTGCTCGCCGAGAATAACTGGGACCTGCCGGCGGCACTGGCCGCGTTCGAGGCGGCGGCCGAGCTCAACCCGGAGGATGCGGCCCTTCAGCAGGACATCGTGCGCGTCAAAACCATCAATCTCGACCTCGCCGGCGCGCGCCGGCATCTGCGCCGGTTTTGCGATTTGCAGGCGCAGGACATGCGCATGCGCGGCAAATCGCTGAACATTTCGCAGACCCATGCCGGGCAGATTTACGACGAATATGCCGCGGATACGGAGATGGCGGCCCGGCTGCGCGAAGCGCTGGCGCTGCCGCGGGCGCCGCGCCTGGCGGCACTTGCGGCGCTGATCCGCGAATCTCCCGGCAGCACGGCGGCGGCGATCACGCTGCTGGTCGCCCTGCGCCAGGCCGGCCTGCTGGCGCGGCGGGAGCGCGGGGCAGGGGGCATTCCACCCGTTCTGGTCCAGTTCTGGGATTCGGCGGAATTGCCGGCGGATATCGAGATGGTGATGCGCAGTTGGCCCTCGCTCAATCCGGGCTATCAGGTGCAGCGATTCAACGAGGCCAGTGCGGTCTCCTATTTGTTGGCGCATTTTCCGCCGGCCGTGCTGTCGGCCTTCCGCCGGGTGCGCGAGCCGGCCCAAAAAGCCGATATTTTCCGCCTGGCGCGTCTGGCGCGCGAGGGCGGGGTCTATGCCGATGCCGATGACCGGTGCTTGGCCCCGCTGGCGCGCATTCTGCCTGAAGATGCGACGTTTGTGGTGTATCAGGAGGATTACGGCACGCTGGGCAATAATTTCATTGCCGCGGCACCGGGCCATCCCGTGCTCGCCCGGGCGCTGACCCAGGGCGTGAATGCGATCAACCGCGGCGATACCGATGTGGTCTGGCTCTCTACCGGTCCTGCCCTGCTGACCCGCGCCTTCGCCGAATGTTATGGCGCCGAGGTGCCGCCTGGTGTCCTGGTTCTCGACCGCCGCGAACTCTACCAGGCGGTCGCGATGCACTGCTCGGCCGGGTACAAGAAGACCGACAAGCACTGGTCCAACACGACCTTTGCTCCCCGACGGACGAGCAAACCGCCGGCCTGAAATTCACAAAAGTTTTTTGCGGAGCTTTTTTACAAAAAAGCGACCGCTTACTTTCTCGATGTAAATGGTGGGTGCTGTAGGGATCGAACCTACGACAAGCTGATTAAGAGTCAGCTGCTCTACCAACTGAGCTAAGCACCCTCACCGTGGTCGGACCCTCTAGCAAGCCCGGCCCGGTATGGGAACCCCAGCAAAGCAAGCGGTCGCTTTTTTGAACCTTCTTGCGCGGCGCGGTTCAGACCTGGTCATCGCGGCGCGAAGCTCCGCAAAAAAC
>Ga0116226_10002338_pt1 | contig 16474 bp, 8 predicted proteins | sample S1TSphfallax_FD_89692 | JGI IMG/M metagenome (GOLD analysis project Ga0116226, IMG submission 89692) | Host-associated microbial communities from peat moss isolated from Minnesota, USA - S1T2_Fa - Sphagnum fallax MG | ecosystem: Host-associated > Plants > Peat moss > Unclassified | place: USA... | reverse complement strand
TCCAGAACGTTCCGTGACTTTCCAAGGGGTCTCCGCGACCTTCTGCAGAGTGTAGCTCAGATCTGTACCGTGTATATCTAGTTTAGGGCAAAGTGTGAAGTGCGCTGGAGGGACAATACTTCGGTTACAAGCAAGTTCGAAAAAAAAGTGCTGGACTTCAAATGTTTTTCACTGAACCTGCAGCTTTTGAACCCTGCGCCTCACAGGTCCAAACTCTCCCATAACTTATAACCTCTCAAACTTTATCATTGGCTACCGGTCCCTAGGTGATAAAATTATAGAGGTTCTACTGTACTTGCAAACATGCAAGATGGGCAAGCCAAATGCATTTTTTGTAATATGAAAATTCATATATTCCAAAAATTTATGGTGAATGAACATGAGGATTGGGGGATTTTGAGATAAAATTGTGAATTGTTTCTTTCAAACTTAGGTTTTAGACATTTTGTGAAAACTTGATTGTTATGTTATTAAAAACCAATGAAATTTGTTTAATTTTATCATTGTACAAATTTAGGAACATAATTCAGTAATTTGAATGTATAATATAGTGATTTATGATTTGTTCAATAAGTTTTTTGTTGATTTAGAATGACATTGTTTTATGGAGGGGCATTCGTCCATATATTATTTAGATGTACCATAAATGGTTCTGTTGTCTACAAAAATAAGTTTATAAAGGTTTTTTATAATATTATACTTGTTTATAAAGGTTCATTATGTTATTGATTGTGTTGTTTTTGTTGACATGATTATATTAAAATCCCCAATTATTATAATAGGTCAATTTAAAAGAATATTTTAATAAATTCCCTCTAATGTCATAAGGAAATAAACTGTTTCTTTTTTATCTTTTCGTAAATTCCAAATATTTTAATTGTTTCATTGTCATTCTTTAATTCTACAATAAATTATGTGCCAAATTTTGTGTTTGATAATGATATGATATTATAATATAGTATCATTGTTCCTTATTCATCAAAACAAAATTTTAACTTTATTTGACAAAATGATGTGAATTTCATCATCTTTATTAATATGTTGTATTTTTGTTTCATTAAAGCAATGAATATGAGATACTAATAAATTTGGATTTGCTACAATGTTTTAAAAAATGTGAACATAATGAACAAATATTAAGTAATTGAATTACTATGAATTCTATAAGATATGACTAACACAATCAATTGTTAATTAATATGTTGTTACTATTTTAAAACCATTTTTTCTTCAACAATGGGATTAACTTAAATTTTTAAATAAAATAATGAAAAAACTTAATATAATTTCTCTTTTCAACAAACTATAAACCATGATATGTATGTCAAATCACATTTTGTTACACTTGTTGGATCAAATATTAAATGATCAAAAGTCCAACCCTATGCATGATATATTAGTATATGTCTCACAACTAATTGAATAGGAAATTGAATCCTTACAACAATGTGTGAAAGATTATTACCTATTTATATTTTAATTATTATTTTTTATTATTGTCCATTTTTTATAAAGTTTAGGAAGTTTTACATGTATACTTGAATTTTGTAATATTGTGAAGAATTCAATACTTTAATTCAAAATTTTATCCATATAAATGCATATGTGTAAAATTTTCATAACTCCCATAATTGAATGTTGAAACTCAATCTTGTCAAGTGTTATGTTGGGGTTCAACATTTTTTTTCTAGCACGTTGGTAATGATAAAGGAACATCATTAAACTCATAAAAGATTTGTGCAATAAGAAATTTTCTTATTCTTCAAAATCACCATATCTTACCAGATTTGATTATAACAAACCTTTTGTCATTCAAATCATTGTTACACTCACATTTTTTAGTTTGAAACAAATAAGTTTGGGTTAGTTGGAAATTAATAATAAAATGCATCAACATTTTAATTTTCAAGATTTACACATTAATTAGAAAAATGTTATGCTTTTAATTCAAAAACCATAATGCAAGTTTGTGCAATGCCTACACATGTTACATCATATCATGTATTAACTAAAAGGATAGTTTTGCACTCCTAGGGGTTACCTTGGACTTTTGGGGGAAAATCATCCATTATCAACTAGGAAGATTTGTTTTTAAAAAAACTATAAGGTTTTTTGCATGTTATTTCATTGCAAATAGGTGGGATAATTTAGCAAATCAATTATGTTAACTAAATTTTCACGACTTCTTCATGGGTTTGATTTATTAGTGGGTAACATCTATGATCAAAATAAACCTTTTAATATTGATATTTAATAAAAGGTTTATTAATATCCAAATCGTCACTCGTGTGCACCTAATTGGTATGATAACCAATCACCTTTGATTATGGTTAATAAAGTTGAACTTCCATGGGTAACCTTGTCAACTTTTTTGAATTTTTCATATTTTCATGTATTATGGGATGGAAGACTTGAAATAGTTTAAGATTTCAAGTCCTCGCACATGAAAGAATGAATCTTGATGCTCATGAAAAGGAACAAACCATGAATTTTCATACCAACACCATCGTTAGGTTCAGTTTTTTCAAAAATAATTTTATAAATAGATTTTAGTGGATGTCATGGATTTGATGGGTATATCACATGGATATTCAATTTATGTTTAATAGAATAAATACATTTTGCCAATTATTCCCCACCCCCACGTCCACCCTTTTATTTTTATTATGACACCCACATATGGGACATTTATGTTGATAGTAAAAGGGGGCATGTGGCATTTTTGATAATTATGAGATCATTTAAAATTCCCAAAAAAATTACGTGTTAAAGAAATAATTGTAATGTTAATGTGGGGGCACAACTAGGACAATTTGTCACCTTTTCATATTTTACATAATAATTACAAACAATATCCTCGACATTAAAAATTGAAATAATTTGTAACCCCAACCAAAGTGCACATAATTACAAATATTTGGGATCCATATATTGACCTATTAGTCACATGAAGTGAAATGAAAAAAATACAATCAATACTTCAAAGTTATACTAAATGTTTTGCTTTTAGTTTGAAGGATTTAGGCCAATTGAAAATATAAATGTTCTAGATTGTATTAGATGATGATAATCTAGTTTTTAAACAACTTTACAAGCTTAGTGAGGTGGATAATGTTTTGGTTTAAGCTTGAACATTAGAATTACTAAATGTTTGTTTGGTAGAACTATCTATGGATGAATATGTTTTAACAACAATGATGGCAACCAAGAAATATATTTTTGACAATTAGACTACCTAAACACCACATGTGTGGTGATTATTGTCATGTAAATAAACAAACATGGTTAGACAAATATGCCATACCTTCACCATAAGAGATTTTTTATGACCTTGGACAAGTTGAGGTTTTAGTACTTTTGAGTTATGATTTAATTACCATCAGTTGTCATTGAGGGAAGGTGACAAGGTCAAAATGACATTTCAAGGAATTAATCTTCATGCGAAATATTGCTTATATTAATGATAATTTTTGCCATTTAGTTTGAAAAACACCTTTACAAAAGTTTTAGAAGGTAATGGATTGGGTGTTGTCATGTTTCAACTTTGATACATATTTAAAGTTTAAGGGTTTGCTTTATTTTTCTTCACTTTCATTTTGGTTAAACACATAAAAGACATTGTATCAATGTATCATAGGGATATTTAGGAGGAGGAAGGTTTACCAAAGGTGCATGCTCAGGGGTTGATAATGGGGTTAATCAAATGGACATTGCAAAAGGTTTGTTAGTCAAAAGGAGGGGAGGCAAATGTTAAAGGGTTGGCCAAGAGGCCAATGAATTAAGAGGAGGAAGGTCAATAATGAAAAGTTAAAAGGTCAAGGTTAGTGAGTTAGGGAGAGAAAAGGAAATGTAACACCCACATTTTTTTATAAACAATAATCTTCAATGACAATGGGAAATGCAATGTCTTCATTTTAAAAACCTTCATCTTTAATAACTAAACCATGTAAAACATGTTTTTAAAATATTCATTTGATTTCAAGGTTGGATTTCTATTATCATTATTTTCACTATTTAGATATGTGGTCAAATGTTAATGAAAATTGTTTGATGTAAGGTGGTTATTCCATTAGATTTTTTCAAATGAAAATTGTCAAATTGCTTTTTCTAAAATGAAGTTCAAACTTGAAACAAATCTTTGAAATGCAAAATCAACAAAAAATAATTTAATAACAAATTTAATAATTAAAACAAAAAAACAACTTCAAATGCATGTTGAATTTAAGGGAATCTAATTTTTTTAGAATAAAATATATATATTAAAAAATTCCTTTAAGATAAACATTATAGGTTTTTTTAAAGAAATAATTTAAACTTTTTATACAAAGAACTAATTTCAATTTTTTTATTAAAAGATGGGTTAAAAAATAATTATGCAACTTTATTAGCTTACAGTATACCAAAAAAAATTTAAACCCCATTTTCATGTTCCATTTCCATAAAGAAAACATTTAACATAATTGTATTACTTAGGTTAAATCAATTTTTTTTCAATTTTTTGATGTATTAATAAAAAATAAATAACCCAAGGTAAATTTAACATTTACTAATCATATTTCTTTTAATAGGAAAAAAAATCCTTAAACATCAACAAATTAATGACAATTTTTTGTGATACAATTGAAAAGCGATGACATTTATCCAAAAAGAAAATTTTATATTTTTTTGTAAATTTTTTGTGGAAAAATTCAAAATTTTGTGATAAAATATCCCAAGTTTTTTTTTGCCACAATGCAAAAGTATGCTATGAAAAAAATCACGCCTTAAATGCCTATAAAATTATATTTGACTTTTTAAATACATAAAAAAGGTTGGGTCATCAAAGTCAATTTCAATATTTATTTCTTCCTTCTTCTATCATTGAAATGCAATCCCCTCCAAACACTCGAAGACTAAGAATGAAGTTTGATGTTTTGTTTGGTGCATAAATGCATTGTGGCACCAACAATCATTGAATCATAGTTATGCTTGAAAAATGACACAAATGTCTTCGTTATATATGGTGCGAAATTTTAAGGAAATTGAATCTATGAAGGAAAAACAATTTTTTTTTTTCAATCAAAAGGTTTGGGACTCTTGAAAATCACCACAAAAATGACGATGAAGGGAAAGAAAAATTAAATGAAATGCTAGACTTTGGGAGCTTTGTCATAGGGAACATCATTAGCTTGCAACATATGTTGGTGCAAAAATCATGGCACCCAACATTTGTTGTCTTGGATTTGTGATGACTTCTAATATCATCATTCCTAATATGCCATCAAAAGAAATATTCCTTCTCTTTCACAAGAATCTACGAAACAAGTTCTTATGGTTTTTCCAAACATAAAATCCTAACTGGCTAAGAGATATGGGAGACCTATTGCGAAACAACAATCAAACCATCCTTGGATTCCTATTTCTTGCCTTTGCCTTTTTGTGGTATGACTTTGGTTGGCTAACCAGACATTTACCAAGCCAAAGGTGCCAAAGAAGTTTTCAAGTTATCCTTGTTGAACTTGAGGGCTACCACGTTTTCTTCAATTGTGTTGAACTCAATGTGTTTTGAAGCTTAGAACCAAGGTTGATTATATTAGTTGACTCAACACAATATCATGGACATATTGTTTAAGATCCTTGTCCATAATGTCATACCAAAATTGAATCGCCTAGGCTTTTGTGGGCCCCTAAGTCACATTGATTAATTGACACATCTAGGCACATGCCTCCCATAAATTTTCATGGGTTTTATATTAAAATATTTACAAAGTGTAAAAAAATTCAGTCTTGACTTCCTAATAATTGTTGGTAATTCTTTTTTTTTTAAATGTGAAAAGGTTGAAAGTGGGAAAAACATGTTGCCCATTCATGGAAGGGATGGTAGTAGTGGCAATTAGCATGGAAAGAGCTATGGTTTTAGTTGAAGAATGGTTACTCCATGTAACTCCACCAATAAATGAAGAAGTTCATGCATGTGTAATAAAATGGTAGTTGGGTGAACAATACTAGTGTTAATTTTTAGTTTTAGCTTCATGAACTTGACAAAACTCATGGTAATCATCTAAGGTGGCCCCTCCAAATGCTGAAATTAAATAAACTTTATAAGTCAGGAAAGGAATAAACAATTAAAGATTTTGTAGATGTTACATATCACACCATGTGTCAAATTTTCAAATAATATCATTTAATTCAATGGTGTTAACCACCTTTGAATATTGATAAGGTTTTTTTGAGGTGCCATACACATCCTCCATGTCCCACAACAATGGTGCAAAAACCTAGTGTGAAAATAAGTTTGCTTCTAAATTTGAAAAATCATTTTCAAATGATGTTGTAGGTGGTGTTGATGGTGTAAACCACGTCCCCAACCTAGTAAATCCATTGATGAACTTGTTCCTTGTATCCGAACATTATTCATCTTTGTGATGAACCTTAACTTTAACTTGGGTGTCCAAACCTTAACCATGGGTATCCACAACTTAAAACTAACAAAACCAAGGGTTATTGCACTTGTGGGTAGTTGTTAAATCTAATGAAATATTGAACATGTTACAACTTAACCCATAAATTAGAATGTCCAAATCATAAGCCAAGGGATGTTCCACATGTATTATTAAAGCACATGTATCCTCCAACATGTTCCATAGGGTCAAATGTACTCGGGGTCACACAACTACGGTCTATCAATCATCAATTTGGTTTCACCACCACAAGGGCCTATTGTTCATCACCTCGATCTCACCCCAACAACACCACACAAATTACAACCTACCTTCTATTAAATCTTAATCTTTATGTTTGGGCCATTCGAATGTCAAACAAGACCTACTTAATAATCAAGATTGGGTGGTAGCCTTGTTCCATGCATGGCCATTAACCACAACCCATTTGCTCATTATGGCAATCAACACATGTGGGAAGGCACATAGCCTTTCATCCAATCAACTTTCAAAATTCATGGTTTTTTATTGAACAATATGCACATGTTTTCAAAAGTTCATCACATGAACATGTGTTTGCCCTATGATGGTGGCCAAAGGCACACAACCTGAAAACCCCTCCTTACCCCTTGAAAAGAATTGACAACCCAACCAACATAAAAACAAGAAAACATGCACAATCCAACAACATGAAATGGGGTAATTATTCATGCAACACAACCCCCACTTGTTGTAATTCCTATTTTAAAATTCTAAAAAAAACAAATATGTTGTGAATTTGTCAATGGTGTGGCTTTCCACCACTTTTGGATAGGGATGCTAGTGATTATTAGCACAAATGTGAACTTGGAAATGTGTTGTGCCCCCATTCCATGAATGTGTGCAAATCATGCCAAACCTTGGAAAAGCTTCCCAAATGGGTTGAAATTTCCCATAAAGTTGGTGTTATTCTCTAGAAGCACAATGGTGGTGTCAAATTTTGCCCTTGTATATGAAATATATGAAAATTTGAAAATTGATGCCAATTAATTTTTAAAAAAAAGAAATTAACCTTTGAATTTTTCCAACTTTTGTCTCTAAAAAGTATATTCAAATATGCAATATGTGTAGCCTTCATTGAGACAAACCCAACAATGTAAAATTCATTTCAATCAAACATTGTATGAAAAAATATATGGATGTCCAAAATTCATGGGTCCATGATAAAAAAATTCATCCAAATTATGGATGAAAATTTCCCATTTGGATGGAAAAAAGGAAAATAGAAAATGAAAATGAAAATGAAATGGATGAAAAATGTTGGATGTTGGATGATGTTACATCCAAATTATGGATCAAACCACCTTCAAATGGATGAATTTAAAAATAAATGAAATAAATAAATAAAACCACATGGCAAGTTTGGATTAGTGTTGAACCTATCCACTAGGTTCAGGAAACTTGAAAAAAATGAAAATAGAAAAGGAGGTTTGGATTTTAACACCCCTTATCCCAAGCCTCCCTCGAAGCTCGTGAAGTTTTGAAACCCACTGAACTTGTGAAACTTCTAGCGAGACTATTTTTGAGTGTTTGGTTGCCATGCAACCTCTTTGTGCATTAGGTGTGTTAAGCTAACACTTCCTCTTTCTGTTACATTTCCTTTTCAACGATGTGAGCTCATTGCACTATCACTTGTTTTTGCTTATTGTCACTGGCTTGTTGTTGCATTCCCTTCTGATGTCATTGGTGTTTACTTATTGTCATTGGCTTGCTATCATTGCACTACCTTCCAACATTGGGTAAATTTGTTGTTTATTACATCGTTCCTTTTGTTATCCTTCGTGGTGAATTATTTGTTCGTCTAGTTGTTTTCAATTAGGACCCATGCATGAGGTCATGGAGTTCTTGTCTTCTTATGTTCTTATTGGTTGTGGAGTTTTTCAGTTTGGTAGTTCAACACTAGTAGATTCTTTCTAATCATGTTGGCATTGGTTTCAAAGTTGGCATTTCTTTGCGATTTAGGTTTTTTTGGTGTTTGTTGACATTTTTGTTGTTCTTTTGGCACTATGTTGTCTTCGATCATATTAACATTTGTTTCAATGTCAACGCTTCTTTGTGATCCTTGTTTTTTCTTTGCTCACAACATTCATGCAGTTCTTTTGGCACCAATTTGTTTCTAATTATGTTGGTGTTGGTTTGATCATTGACATTTCGACTTTATATTTTGGCATTATGTTTTTACACTATGCATTATGCCTTTTGTTTTTTGTTTTTTCATTTTGTTTTGTTTCATTTTATTCATTTTGTGTTTTTTGTTGTGTTTTATAGATCCAAGAATTGACCCCTCACATGGAGTTGCTCACACCTTTACTTCCATATTTATTTGCATTATGGCTTTTTTTGTTCGTTTCATTACATCTTTGTTTTTTGCTTTTTCTTTTAAAATTAGTTATATGTTTTTTTAATTTGTTCTTTGTTTATTTTGATCATGTTTTCTTGGTGCGATTGCAAATGTTCTACATCTTACATGTTTTTTCTACATCTTAGCCTTCTTCTCATTTTTCTTGTGAATTATCTTTTCCAATCTTTTAGTTTTTTATTTGTTGTAGTGTCTACTAGAACAATATTAACAACTAATGATGTTGATGATTTATTTTAATGCATTAATGTATATATTTGTAATGTGTTATTGATTATGAATCTTTACTTCACAAATCTTTTGATAAGTCGTCTCAATCACATTTGAAACAAATTTTAAATTGGTTGGGCGTTTGGCCCTTACAAAATATAATATTGCCTCCCCAATAATATCGTATTGTTGGTCAACATCGACAAGTTTGAACCAAACCCCATTCTAGTGAACATTAACAAGTTAAAAACTTATTGATGTTTAGATTGAGCTCCTAGAGGACTAGAAACCACAAGAGAAGGAGGAGGAGTGTGAAAGAAAAAATATACATGAAGACTTTTAGGATGGTTTTACCCAAAATGAGTTTACATAAAAAAACTAGAATTAACTAAAAACCAAATTTTGGTAATGATAAACCATAATATCATATCCCTATTGAATTGTGTTTGACTTTTGGTCAATTAAATTTCGATAGTGACCAACTGAAAAAAAGGATGTCTATGAAATTGGAATAGTAACTTTCTAGGAAAAAAGTTGGAAATTTTGGTCCAGTTAGTTTAAAAACAAATTTTGGCTCAAAATCAATCAACAATAATTCTGGTCGGAATCCCCAGGAAAAGATTCCATTGCAAATTCATTTGAGTTAAGTTCTGTGGAAAATTTAAAACATTTTAGCTTGGAATCAATATATGGAAAAATTATGGTATGGAATCCACAAAGGAAGATTCCACCATATAATCACTCGTAATAAATTTTGTAGAAGATGTCAAGATAATTGTGATAGGGTGTTATTTCATCCAACCCATCAAATTGATGCTAGAAGGAGAAAAAAAGTTCATCCATACCCATGAAATATTTTTTTCAACTAACTCTAAGTTTAGGGACTTAAACTTGAATATAAAAAGAAGCATTGTTCATTCAATTTTCCTTCTTTCTTTTTAGTATTGTAGGGTTGTTGAAATTTGCACTGATTTTTTTGTGAAAATGAGAAGGAACATCAACAAGCAAATGGTAGAGAGAATGAAGAGGAAGGAGAGCTTATATTTTGGAACCAAGAGGAAGTCATCTTACACCATAAATAGACCAAGAGGAGAAGAAGAGAAAGAAGATGGTTGTAATTCTTTCTGGTAAAGGATAAATAATTTTTTTAGAGATGGAAAAGTTCCAATGGTGGATTGTTGGAAAAGACGTGGAGTGGGCCAAACATGTTGGCATTTTTAGTTTGTTTAACATTTAGTTGTGTCCAATTTGACCATTGGTGAAAAAGTTCTTGCATGCCATTATTCGTTTCAACCTGGACATCATTGAATTGGTATCCAATGAATTCCAATTTTCATCATAAAAAAGATAGTGGCAGAGATGTTTTACCTATTATAATTAGGTATCACCAAGATACCAGCCAAGCCGACCAAGGATAAGGAAAAGGAAAAAAAAGGAGAGGGAGGTGGCAATCTATTAAAAATTGTTCCACTAAACGCCTTGGTGGATCGGGAGGGGTGGAAGGTTTCCCTTTCGAAGGGGATGTATGTAGCTAGGCTATTAACTTTAATTCAGGTAATCGAACTAAAAGGCAATTGGCTTACCTATGTAGCCAAAAAGTTGATGAGCTTGGTGGTTTTGGCTAAGTAGGGAATTCAAGTGAATTGGGCTACTATTGTGTTCAACAACCTATACAACGAACTATGGGATTTATTTGCATTAACAAAACCTAGGGCAAGTAAAATCAACACCGAATTCAGTGATGCTCAAATAATGGATATCTTACTCCAAAATTGGTTTTTGGTAGGCCTGACATTCATAGTATTGGATTTGGAGGAGGATGATGAAGGTGCTACCACATTTCCATTGGAAATTCGAACTCTTGGAGGAACCAAAGTACCGGGAATGCTTTATTGGTGTGCACCCATCGATCTAGATGAGGACATGGAAAATGTTGAAGAACTTGGTGGGACGAATACCCAACCAAAAACATCATTGCGATCGAAATAAAAAATGCCACATGGTCTCCTATTGGCTTTGCAATCATGGAACTTGGGGTGGCTTTGTCCCAAGAATTCGATATCATTGTTGGGAAAGGGCATTTTGGCAAATTGATCATTAGAAGAGTCAAGTTTGAAGAAAAAAGGTAAAACATGGAGTCCAAATATAGTTTGGCGAACATAGATTTCTGATGCAAGGTTTCCATCAAAATTGAATCCCATGCTAGAAGGTATCGAAAGCCCTACAACTTTTTTTAGTTAATTGCATTATTGGTTAGAGGGAAAGAAAATTCCGGTAGGGGAGACACTGGAATTTGATACTCCACTGGATATTTTTTCGGTGGGACTTAGCCATAAGGTGAAAGCACATTAAAGTGTAACACTTTTAGGCACATGTGGAAGTCCATAATTGTTTAAATTAACACTATGAAAGTAATGTGAAAGCATGATACCTTGAATTACACAAGTCATTTTACAAGTTATCATTATAATTTTATTATATATTTTTTCAACCTTAGTTTACTTTATGGAGAATTTAAATTTGAAAGATGAGTTTCTAAACTATTTTTTTGTTAAATAAAAGACTTAATAATAAAAAACCATAATTCAAGGTACATAAAAAATTTTGATCATCAAAATCCTTTTAAAAAGTCCTCCTTGGTATCAATGTTATCACATCATATTACCATTAAGTCTTTTACTCATTATATGAAGGTGCATGGAGTCCATATTCATTGATTATGGATTGTTATAGGTATTTGGGTATTCCTTTGAAAGTTCATTATGTTATGGCTATTCAAAAACTACGCATGAAATTCATACAATCTAATTATAATATATATAACATTATATTGTTGAGTCCTTTTTCATTTTAATCAATTATATTTTATCACATGGCCAATTATAAATTTCAAAATCTTGTAAAAACTGATTGGAAACAACATTTTATGGATACTGTAATGTGCTTTCACCCCACATAGTTCAAGAGCGATAGTTGAAGATTACCGCCCCCCTAATACTTCATTTTTGGTATGGGGTGGGTTTTTTCCTCCACCAACCAGAATCGAAACAATAATGGCCCGTTCAATTTTTTCTTCACTAAAATCTTTAGAGGACCACTTGCTTTATTTTAAGGATTTTGCCCAAATAGTGTGCAATGTTTTAAAGGCTTTTTGATTGGCCACAACCGAAAACGAAGCAATAGAAGAGGTACTACATAAGAGCTTTTAGGAAATGGCCAATTTGAAAGTCCAACTGCAGTAGCTACAAATTACTAAATGGCAAGATGCCCTTCCCATTCAACGTTTACAATCAAAGTTATAGACCTTGGAAGGTGCACATAAGAAGGTGTTGGAGTTGGAAACCAAAAATTCCAACTACCAGAATGAAGTATCAGAATTGCACAACCGGCTTGCCAAAATCAATAAGACTTTGGGCTTGATCAACTCAAAATGGGCTGCTTTGTAGAAGACCTTTGAGTAAGAGCAGGCGAATTGGAAGACCATGAAATTGTCCTTGAGCATGACCAACAAGTGGCTACGAACCCCCAAGGTGAAGGTGGAAAGGCTAGAAAATCACAATGAGATGTTTACTAAAAAACCATAAAAACATAGGTGGAGATGTAATAGGCAATCGAAAAAATCCAATTGATGTAGTAGGACTTGGAGGAAATGAGGTAGAACTTAGGCATGGTTCCAAAGGGCTTGGAGGCTTCAGAGAAGGAGATGAGGATGTCGAGACAAAGGTTTGAACTCATTGATCTTTACCACAATTAGATGGAGGAGTTCAACAACCTCAAAATGGAGTATGCTTTCATGAAGGCATAATTCTTAATTTATCAACAAAAGAATAAGAGGAACTAAACATAATAGTGGGAATTGCACAAGGAGCAAGTTGGTGAGATCATCTAGGAAGCGTTTAAGTCTCTAAAAAGATGAGGAATTGTACCAACTACGATTGGAGATTTATTGGAAGGTAATGCTTCACTTGGTAATGCCTCCTTTTAATTCCGACAAAGTGTAGGCACAATCTGAATTTGCATCCAAATTCGACATGCATAGAAGTAAGGAAAAGAGGGAAGGTGGGCAAATGGAGGTGGATTCATTTTTTGCATTGAAATCACACCTTACTGAGTTGGAGGTGACTTCCAATACTAGAAACATTTTTGGTACTATAGACCTTTCTAGTGATGTATAGGGATCCATATTTGTTCAAGACCATGTTTTTGTAGGAGTTACCACACTTTTCGATGTTGTAATTGCCTTGACAATTTTTGGTGTAACAATCAAAGATGACAATAAGGTTCATATAGTTGGAACTGGTCTAAATGTCAAAGCTTCAATTTCAATACAACCAAAACTAGCTACCATCCTTGTTGATATTGCACCAAGTACTTCCACCGTACCAGAAGATGTAGGAATCGATGTTATGATACAAATTGTAGATGTGAAAAAGGTTAATGTTATGGAAAAATAACATACACAATTATAGATAATAATTACAAGGATGTAATCCCAATTAGAAAGGGGGATGATGTCGAAGGTAGAATTTTATTGAAATCAAAAAAATTATTGGCTTTTTATTACTAAAATAAAAGTTTCCATACCAAAATTAATTATTGAATTTTCCTTCTTGAAAACCATGTTATTGATTTTTATGTATTGAAACCATATTTATTACTAATTTAGATTGAGTTAATTTAAGACCAATTTTTTTGGGATAGGGCTAATTGCTTGTTCCACTATTTTTTTCTTGAAGGTATTTAAGGCTTTGTACCTTTGAGGACTATACAAGGGAATTTTTTTTGGAAGTAAATTAGTTTTAATTCGTCATTTTTTTGGTACATAAATTTTTTATGAATTAAATTTCTTTTTATGTTGTAAGTATTTTATATTTTGTATGCCAAGTCTTTTTCCTTGTATTTTGCTTTAGGTTTGTTTCTATATACAATTTATGAGGTTATCCTACTAAGTTTTGATAGACTTTTGTGTTTAAGCTTTTTGCTTATCTAGTGAGAGTAATAAGGTTTTATTCTCCCAAAAACCAAACAACAAAAAATAGATTCTCAAGAACATAAGATAAACCCTAACCTTTATTATGATAAATTTGAGGATTTAGAGGGAGAAGAGGAGGATGATTTTTCAATTGAAAACATGCCAAAACCACAAGGCCAATAACAGGTTCAAAAAATGATTCAAATGCAATATCAATGTTTAAAGAGTGGGAGGAATATTATTTGGTTTTGGAGAAAGAGATGCCAACTTCTGAAATTCTAATATTTTCACTTCAAAAGGCGAAAAAAATGGCTTAGAACGAACTAGGAAAGATTGAAGGCCAAATTGAAGATTGTATGTAATTAGTGACAACAACGAAAGAAAAACTACAAGGGTTGTGATGCAAACTTGAGGTGCATAGCCTAACTATATGTGACTTGCAGTTTCAAACAACCTTGTAGAAGGTGCAATAGGGTCCACACTTGTTGAGATGGAGTTTGTTTAACGAAGTGTTGACGCTCAATTAGGGATGGTCAAAGCTTTCAAAGATTTGTTGTAGACTAGCAAGGTTGAACACTTTAGACTATTGGCGAATAATTCATCAGCATGAAAAGCATGGTGCATTGCATTAGATAGGTTGGACTTGTTGAAACATCAAAGGATCGCACTTCTCAATCAAGTGGAGTCTATGAAGAGTGGCTATCAATGCCCATTTTTAAACCTTTCACCATTGCCTTTCGGGAATTTGCATAGTGATGTTTGTGCAAAATTTTCTAGCATTTTCTCTATCTCACCTTGCCCATTTTGCCAACGAAGGTTTGAGCTTGCTTGGGATTGCATTTAGTTGCTTCATGTAGACATGCTTACCACTCATGGTGTGCTATTACTCATTTCTCCAATTCCTTGAAATGTTTGCTTAAGGGTTGCAAGGAAGAGATGCATTTTGATTGGTGGGAATTGTTAGGCATCAAGAAGCCATGTGATGATGGATGTGAAGAACATTGGCGATTGATTGGATTAGAGCAAGAGCTCCAACCTTGGACAACTTGGATGGTTAGTTTGCATTTAACCATCTTGAATTCAATATGAATCTTTTTTGTTTCTATAATCTTGCATTGTTTAAGTGTCTCAATTTTTGTTGAGTTGATTTTACTTTAGACATCTGTTCATACATTCTCAGTTACGCTTGTATATTCTAACTATTGTAACTAGTTGCATAAAACCTTGGTCAATATGCACATTGTTTTATTAGTGATCTAAGATTCTTTTCATTACAATTTGATACAAATTAATTATTCTTTTGCTAGATTGTAGTATAAGTCCAAGTGAAGCATGTATAGTTCAAATTGTTATTTCCTCATGTTACTGTTAGTCTTCTTCAAATTTCTAGTTTGCCACAAAGTCCACATGTATCCACTATATGTGTCTATATTAGCATCAAAGTCCTCTTGATATGTATTGTGAGCACCCTACGAGTCTAATTTGTTTAGAAAGTACCTATCAACTTAATCATGTCCATGGATTTCCATATTGAAGTCCCTAAGATCTCACATTTGTTCATGGTAGTCATTATGGATTTGTTCAAAATCCATAAATTGTAAGATAGAAGTCCTTTAAGTCCAATTAGCTTTATGACAATCATTATTGCCTTCTCCAAAGTCCATACATTTCCATGTTAAGTCAATAAGAGTTTAGTACATTCATGTTAGTCACTATTCTTCTTGTTCAAAGTCCATACATTTCCATGCTAAGTCAATAAGAGTTTAGTACATTCCTCTTAGTCACTATTCTTCTTGTTCAAAGTCCATACATTTCCATACAATCCTAGGAGTTCATATATTTTTTGTAATAGTCACTATTTTCCTTGTCAAAGTTCATAAACTTCCATAAAACTCCTAGGAGTTCATATTCTTTATGACATTCACTATTCTCCTTGTCCCAAGTCCATAAATTGCCACTATAAATCCTAAGAGCTCACATTCTTGATGATAGTCAACAGATACTTTTGTTCCAAGTCCATGCACCTCCATATTGACCTCCCTAGTAGTCCACAATGTCTTTTATAGTCCTTGTTTAGTCACTGGTTTCCTTGTTACAATTATGGATGCATTTCCAATTTGACCTTTTTCTAATTCATTAGTTTTACAATAATCACTAGTTTGGTATATGTTGCAAGTTCATGAATTAAATACTCGTTTTCTAAATGCTGGATTGTGTGGAGGTATGGTAGTAAATCCAATCCGGACTTCCTTGTCCTCTTCAATTCTTGGTGATAAGCACCAATTGCCTACAAAATCCAACACTGTTAGTCCATCTGTTGGAAGCATTAGGCTAGCACCAACATCCACACCAGTAGCACAGGTGGCCAAAGTGGTAGCATCCCCTAATTGCCATCAATGAGGACATCATGTCAATGTGTATGACATAGTTGATTGCTCACAACAATCAAACCAAGCCTCTCCAGACCAGAAACGC
>Ga0116226_10002337_pt1 | contig 16477 bp, 16 predicted proteins | sample S1TSphfallax_FD_89692 | JGI IMG/M metagenome (GOLD analysis project Ga0116226, IMG submission 89692) | Host-associated microbial communities from peat moss isolated from Minnesota, USA - S1T2_Fa - Sphagnum fallax MG | ecosystem: Host-associated > Plants > Peat moss > Unclassified | place: USA... | reverse complement strand
TTCACCGAGCTATGGGAGCGGAAGACATTTTTCGGGCTCCAGACCTGCAGAAAGTAATAGAGGCAGAGCAGGCTGACCAAGGCCGAGATGATATCGGGCAATTCCGGCCCAATATAGTTTGAGACCAGAAATTGGGAGACCGCGAAGCTGCCACCCGCCACCAGGATTGCCGGCCAGGTTTCCTTGACGCCTTTCCATCCATCCATGATGCCGATGATCCAGAACGGCACGAACAGCGAGAGCAACGGCAATTGGCGGCCCGCCATGGCGCCGACGATCGCCGGATCGAGGCCGCTGACCTGACCCGCGACGAGGATCGGCGTACCGAGCGCGCCAAAAGCAACCGGCGCTGTGTTGGCGATCAGGCACAGGCCCGCAGCATAAAGCGGATTGAACCCCAAGCCCACCAGCATCGCCGCGGTAATGGCGACCGGGGCGCCGAATCCGGCGGCACCTTCGAGAAAAGCGCCGAAACAGAAGCCGACCATCAGCATCTGCAGTCTTTGATCCTCGGTGATCGAGGTAACCGACGCGCGAATGATCTCGAACCGACCGCTTTTCACGGTCAGCTTGTAAAGAAACACCGCGGCGATGATGATCCAGGCGATCGGCCACAAACCGAACAGGAAGCCGTCGATCGCTGCCGCCAGGGCCATGGAGACCGGCATGTCGAAGAAGAGGATGGCGACCGCCACCGCGGTTGCCACGGTCAGGGTCGCGGCGATGTGACCCTTGAGGCGCAGAACAGCCAGGGTCACAAAGAACAACAGAATGGGAAGACCTGCTACGGCCGCCGACGCGGCAAGATTGTTCATCGGATCGTAGATTTGCGACCAATTTGGCATCAGGTTCCCTCAGATTTTTTTATTCATCCTGCTATGTTTATACAGGCTAGATTATTCTGTATACCCTGAAAAAGCGCGGCGAAAGACCTAATTTCAATGGAACTTGACCTGACCGTGCGATTGCTTTTTCGCGACGCCATGGCATTGATCATCGACAAGCCGGCCGGGTTTTCGGTGCACGAGGGCGGACAGGGCGGCGCCTCGCTCCGGCCGCTGCTTGGACAGTTGCAATTCGGTCTGCCGCGTTCGCCGGAATTGGCGCATCGCCTGGATCGCGATACCTCGGGATGTCTGGTGCTGGGGCGTCACAAGCGCGCACTGGCCCAATTGGGAGCGCTTTTCGCCGAAGGACGCGCCGATAAGATCTATTGGGCGCTCACGGTCGGCGCTCCGGAAGGCGACCAGGGAGTGATCGACAAGCCACTCCTGAAGACCGATCACAAGCGCGGCCGCATGGCGATCGACAAGCGCGGCCAACCGTCCCAGACGGCATGGCGCCGGCTGGGCCGCTGCGGGCGTATCGCCTGGCTTGAGCTCAAGCCCTTGACCGGTCGGACCCATCAATTGCGGGTGCATCTTGCCTCAATCGGGTGCCCGATCCTGGGCGATCCGCTTTACGGCGTCGGCACGGCCGATCTGTTGGCCGATCAGCTTTGTCTGCATGCCAGGCGGATCGGCCTGCCGCTCTATCCGAACAAGCCGCCGATCACCGCAACGGCACCCCCGCCCGCGCACATGATCGAAGGTCTGATCGGCTGCGGCCTGATCATTGAGCGATGAATATATCCTTCCCGAAGGGCCGTAATCCTGGCTGACCGGCATAGCCGAGATGGGGTAAACTGAAATTATCTTCCAGACTGCGCAGCAAGGAGTAATGATTATAGCCCCGGTGGCTCACCGTACCTGGCTTAATTGAAGGCGAGATAAGCACGGCGCCGACGCGTCCACCGCCGGCGCCAAGGATTCCAGGTCCGGTGATCAGATGTCCGTCGACACTCTGCTTTTGGCCCTCATTGGGTCCTGCCAGCTCATGGCAACACGCATCGGCGTCGCCCGCGCGCTCATCGCTCGGAAAGTCAGCCTCGTCGAAGGTAATGATCAACAGGCCGTCCTTTTGATAAGCCGCGGAAGTGGTGATCTCGGGGACCCAGTGCTGAAGAAAGCGGTCAATTCCCTGCAGCCCGCCGATCGCATCATTGGCGCAGCTCGTATCATGGCCGTCATTGCACAGATTAGGCGTGATAAAGACCAGATTGGGGGTGGCGGCGAGGCTGGCGAGATCGGCCGCCAGACCGGTCAGGGGCACGACCTTGTCCCGGCAGTCCGGCCGGTCGATGATCGAATGAAAATACATGAAGGGATTGTGGCGGGTGGCATATTGGTCCTCGGCCGTCGCGATCTGCGTGTCATCGATCTGGCCGATGGCCGGATGACCGCAGCCCGGCGCTTCGCGCGCCGGGGTGTTCCCCATGTCCTCCATGTAGCCTTTCCAACGCAGGCCGGCGTGGTCAATCTGATCGGCGAGGGTCCGCACCTCGGTCGGATAGACGCAGCCTTCGCCGATCGCCTGACCATCCTTTGTTATCCGCTTCAGCGCAAAATCGCTGAAAATCTCGCAATCGGCCTGGGTCGCGGGGTTGGGCGCCTGACCACTGATCATGGCGATGTAATTGTCGAGGCTGTAATGTCCGATGCCATAATATCGGGTCAGAAGCGCACCCTGTTTCGGCAGGGCATGGGCCAGATAGGGCGCCTCTGAGTCGGCGCCAAAGGTCATCTGGTAATTTTTATTTTCCAGCACAATGACGAAGACATGGCCAAATTTCGGGAGCTTCTCCGCCGCCGTGATCGAGCCGCCGACAAGGGTGAGCATAAACAGGAAAAAAGCCGTCAGCCGCATGGGGTCGCTCCGGAAATATGCGGACCCCGCCGCGACCGGTGGGGTCATTAATCGGGTCAGTAGCGATAAGTCGTGCTCAGGAACAAGAGTCTTTCGCTATCGACACTATCCGAAATCGCACCCGGTATCGTACCGATGGTGGCCGAATTTTTTACTCTTGTCTCGGCTTACCGAATAGAAGTCAAACTTCTATTCCTCGTCGTGCTTTCAAGAGAAGGTCGATGCGCTCAGCGATCATCTGGGTATCGTCGAACGGCGCCGGCGGCCATTGTTCGAGCAGACCTTGGAAGGACCGCGTTGCGCCGTCCTGCTGCAATCCTTGATGAAAGCGGCGGAATTTGTCCGAGCCGCCGTCCAGCGGGATCACCTGGACCGGCTTGCCGGTCGCGACTGCCTCGCACACCATATTGACGCTGTCGGCGGTCACCAGGATGCGGTCGGCATAGGCCAGATAGCCGAGATAGGGATTATCCCCGCTGCCATCCCACATTTCGCCGGGCAGATCCGGCATTAAGCGCCGGAAGATGGCCTCGATCGGGGCACCGGTGCGGCGCGATGGCGTCACCATCAGCGATCCGCCGCAACCGCGCACCAAGGTCGACAGGCAGGCGGCCAAATTCTCGGCGGCCAGCGTGGTGAAGCGGTAGACGCCGTTATTGCCGCCCAGCAAGAGGGCGATGCGGGGCTGTGGCAAGGCGGCTAATCGTGACGCAAATTTTAGCCGGGCAGTGGCGAGGGTGTCTCGCGTCACATCATGCGGCGCCCCTCGGGTCACCAGCACATTGGCGCCGCTCAGACGGTCATGGCGCGGCACCACCAGCAGATCGAAATGGCTTGGCGCGATGCCGGGATTTTGAATCTGTACCCTTACGCAACGCCCGCCGGTCATCTGGCCGATCGCCAGCGATGCGGCGACCGAGTGACGGCCTGTCGCCAGCAGCAGGTCGGGCAGAGGGCCGTCCAACTGGTCGCCATCGGGGGACAGGGCAAACTGATTGCCGAGTCGCAAGGCCCAGGGGCTCAACTGGCGCCAGGGTGACCGCAATTTCACCCGCTTGATCACCGGTGCCAGGCCGAGTCTCCGGGCCACGGCGACGCATTGATTCTCCATGCCGACCTTGCCGTCGGTAACCACCCAGGTGATCAGATTGGAGCTCGCGGTCATTCGGAAGGCGCTGGGGAACGGGACGGATCGGCGCTCACATGAGTCGCTCAGCGTTGTGGTCTGATCGCCCTCTATAACCGGAAAACCGACATGATTCAATAGTTTGGCGGAAAAGCGAAGCACTTGTTTTATGACTCTCTAACAGAGTTTTTACGCGCGCTTTACGTTAATGAGTACAATTTCGCATGGATCGTCTATGCGGCTCCGGCTTATCTGTGGGCCGCACATTTTTGGCAGCTGTTCGCGTGCCGGAGAGACACCATGTTTGACGCAATTTTTGTGCTGGCGGCCATCCTGTTCTTCGTGATGGGCGCCGGATTTGTTCACGCCTGCGAACAGTTCTGAGGGAATGGCGATGAGTTTTGATTTCCTCCTGGGTGGCTTCGTCGCCGCTCTGTTGCTGGTCTATCTCGGCTATGCCCTGATCCACCCGGAAAAATTCTGAACGGAAGATGTGAGATGAACGCAGCCGGACTTTCGCAGATCTTTCTCTATGGCGCGCTGTTGCTCGCCACCGCCATACCGATGGCGTTCTACATGGCGCACGTCTATGAGGGCGGCGTAACGCCCTTCACCCCGCTTGAAAAGTTGTTGTTCAAGCTGTGCGCCGTCAAACCGGATCAGGAACAGCATTGGACCCTCTATGCGCTGGCGCTGCTGAGCTTCAATCTGGTGACACTCCTGGCGCTTTACGCGCTGTTGCGCCTGCAGGCGCTGTTGCCGTTCAACCCGGCCGGGCAGCCTGGCATGCCGGCGGATCTCGCCTTCAACACCGCGGTCAGCTTCACCACCAATACCAATTGGCAGAATTATGGTGGCGAGAGCACGTTGAGCTATCTGAGCCAGATGGCCGGCCTGACCGTGCATAATTTCACCTCCGCCGCGACCGGTCTGGCGGTGGCGGTGGCACTGATTCGGGGATTTTCACGTCGTTCGATCAAGACGATCGGCAATTTCCATGTCGACATGATCCGCTCGATTGTCCATCTGCTGCTGCCGCTTGCGATCGTTTATGGATTATTTCTGGTCTGGCAGGGTGTGCCGCAAAATCTCGACGCTTATGTGGCGGTGCAGGGTCTGGACGGCGGGTCGCAGACCATCGCGCAGGGGCCTGTCGCGTCGCAGGAGGCGATCAAGCTGCTCGGCACCAATGGCGGCGGCTTCTTCAATGTCAATTCGGCCCATCCCTACGAAAACCCGACGCCGCTCAGCGATTTGTCGGAAATGTGGGCGATGCTGGTGTTGTCGGCCGGGCTGGTGCTGGCCTTCGGCAAGCTGGTCAAGGATTTTCGCCAAGGCCGCGCCCTGTTCATTTCGATGAGCGTGATGATGTTCATCGGCGTCATGGTCGCCTACTGGGCCGAGGCGCAGGGAAATCCGCTTTTTACCCCGATGGGGATCGATCAGGTCAGCTCAGAGGCCAATCCCGGCGGCAATATGGAAGGTAAGGAGGTCCGTTTCGGCATCAGTAATTCCGCCCTGTTCGCCACCGCCACGACCGACACCTCGACCGGCGCCGTCAATTCCAATCATGACAGTTTCACGCCGCTCGGCGGCATGGTGCCATTGGTCAATATGATGCTGAGCGAAGTGATCTTCGGCGGTGTCGGCGCCGGGCTGCACGGCATGATCATCTTCGTCATCATCACCGTCTTCATTGCCGGACTGATGGTTGGCCGGACGCCTGAATATCTCGGAAAAAAAATGGAAGCCAAGGAGATCAAGCTCTCCGTCCTGGTCATCCTGGTGTTCCCGCTGTCGGTGCTGGGATTGGGCGCATTGACGGTGATCCTCCCGGCCGGTCTGGCGGCCATAACCGCGACCGGTCCGCATGCGCTGACCCAGGCCATTTACGCCTATACCTCCGCGACCGCCAATAACGGTTCGGCTTTTCCAGGCTTTTCCGGCAACAGCCTTTACCAGAACAGCATGCTGTCCCTGGCTATGCTGGTCGGCCGCTTCCTGGTGATCATCCCGACCCTCGCCATCGCCGGATCGGTCGCCGCCAAAAAGCTGGTTCCGGTCTCAGCGGGTACCTTCCCGACCCATGGACCCCTGTTTATCGGGCTGTTGATCGCCGTCGTGGTGGTGGTTGGCGGTCTGACCTTCTTCCCGGTTATTGCGCTTGGTCCGCTGGTGGAGCATCTGTCGCTCACCAATGGCGCCAGCTTCTGATAGGTGCCGCATGAGCATTCATCGTCCCGACTCCATCAATCTATTCGATGGCGCCATCCTGTCCGAGGCGATCAAAGCCTCGTTTCGCAAGCTCGATCCGCGCGATCTGATCCGCAATCCGGTAATGTTCACCACCGGCGTTGTCGCGTTATTGTCGACGGTCATTTTTCTCCGCGATCTGATGCTTGGCATCCATGATTATCTGTCGGTGATCGGGCAGATCGCCGCCTGGCTTTGGTTCACCGTGCTGTTCGCCAATTTTGCCGAGGCCGTCGCGGAAGGCCGCGGCAAGGCGCAGGCGGACTCCTTGCGGAAGACCAAGAGCGACACGCCTGCGAAGAAGCTGGCGACGCAGACTGATACAGAGTGGCAGCCAGTGCCGGCCGCATCACTGCGGGCCGGCGATCTGGTGCTGGTCGAGGTCGGTGACGTCATCCCAGGCGATGGCGATGTGATCACCGGCATCGCGACGGTCGATGAATCGGCGATCACCGGCGAATCGGCGCCGGTCATTCGCGAATCCGGCGGCGATCGTTCTGCTGTGACCGGCGGCACGCGGGTGGTGTCCGACCGGATCGTGGTGCGGATTACCGCCAATCCCGGCGAGTCCTTCCTTGATCGCATGATTGCCCTGGTCGAGGGCGCCAAGCGCCAGAAGACACCGAATGAGATCGCTCTCACCATCCTGCTGGTCGGGCTGACGGTGATTTTTCTGATCGTCTGCGTGACCCTGCCGGCTTTCGCTCTGTTCTCGGGGGCCAATCTGCCGGTGGTGTTTCTGATCGCGCTGTTGGTCTCCCTGATTCCCACGACCATCGGCGGGCTCTTGTCGGCAATTGGGATCGCCGGCATGGATCGGCTGGTGAAGTTCAATGTTATCGCCAAATCGGGCCGCGCGGTCGAGGCGGCGGGCGACATCGATGTGCTGCTGCTCGACAAGACCGGCACCATCACCCTTGGCAATCGTCAGGCGGCGGAATTCATCCCGCTGCCCTCGGTCAATGAACGCGAGCTGGCCGAGGCGGCCTTTCTGGCTTCCCTCGCCGACGATACGCCCGAAGGCAAGTCGATCATTGTCCTGGCCAAGCAGCGGTTTGGCTTCATCGAACCGGACGATCTATCGGCCATGAAATTCATGGAATTTTCCGCCCATACCCGCATGAGCGGGGTCGATTTCACCGATCAGGTGATCAGGAAAGGCGCGTCTGATTCCCTGCTCAAATGGGCCACCGAATGGCCGGGCAATAGCAGCCTTGGCACGCCGCGCGATCTCAATCTGGCGGTGGAGCGCGTCGGCAAGGCGGGTGGAACTCCGTTGGTGGTGGCCAAGAATGGCCGGCTGCTGGGCGTGATCTATCTGAAGGATATCATCAAGCCGGGCATTCATGAGCGCTTCCAGATCCTGCGCAAAATGGGGATCCGGACGGTCATGATCACCGGTGACAACCCCCTGACGGCCGCGGCGATCGCCGCCGAGGCGGGCGTCGACGATTTTCTCGCCGAGGCGACGCCCGAACGCAAATTGGGGCTGATCCGGGAAGAGCAGGGCAAGGGCAGGCTGGTCGCCATGTGCGGCGACGGCTCGAACGATGCGCCGGCGCTCGCTCAAGCCGACGTCGGGGTGGCAATGAATACCGGCACCCAGGCGGCGCGCGAAGCCGGCAATATGGTGGATCTGGAATCCGATCCGACCAAACTGATTGAGATCGTCATGATCGGCAAACAATTGCTGATGAGCCGTGGCTCGCTGACCACTTTTTCCATCGCCAATGACGTGGCCAAATATTTTGCCATCATTCCGGCCCTGTTCATCGCCAGCTATCCGCAATTGCAGACCCTTAACATCATGCGGCTGACCAGCCCGCAAAGCGCGGTCCTGTCGGCGATTATTTTCAATGCGCTGATCATCATCGCCCTGATCCCGCTGGCGCTCAAAGGCGTCACCTACCGCCCAGCCAGCGCCGAGGTGCTGCTGCGGCGCAATCTGCTGATTTACGGACTGGGCGGCCTGATCGTGCCCTTCATCGGCATCAAGATCATCGACCTGCTGGTCGGCCTGCTCGGTCTGGCGTGAGGAAACCATCATGTTCAAGCATCTGAAACAGGCGATCCTGGCCACTCTGGTTCTGACCCTTTTGCTGGGGCTCGGCTATCCGCTGGCGATGACCAAACTGGCCGAGCTCTTGTTCCCCTACCAGGCCCATGGCAGCCTGCTGAAGAAGGACGATCGGGTGATCGGTTCCGAGCTGATCGGCCAGAATTTCACCAGCGCCAAATATTTCCATGGCCGTCCGTCGGCCACCACCGATACGGATCCATCCGATCCCAGCAAGACCGTCGCCGCGCCCTACAACGCGGCATCGTCGAGCGGCAGCAACGCCGCGCCAAGCTCCAAGGCGCTGATCAGCGATGTGCAGGCGCGGATTGATGCCTTGAAGGCCGAGAACCCCGATGCGGTTGGCCCGATCCCGGTCGATCTGGTGACAACATCGGCGAGCGGTCTCGACCCGCATATCTCGGTGGAAGCCGCTCTCTATCAGGCGCCGCGGGTGGCGGTCGCGCGCGGCCTGCCAGCCGAGCAGGTCGTCAAGCTGGTGCAGCTTTACACCGAGGGTCGAACCTTCGGCCTGCTTGGTGAGGCGCGCGTCAATGTGCTGCGGCTCAATCTTGGGCTCGATGCAAGGCAGGACAAATAACCGCGTTTGTGTCAGAAAAACAGATCGTCGACGGCCTCCGCGGCCGCGGTTGCAGATCGGCCATCGTGCGCTCGGCCTCGGCCCGAACACGCTGATGAAAATCGATGCGACCGGCGCTTTCGGCGAGCGATTGCGCGACCATAGGCGCCGTCTCGCGTAGCCCATCGAGGGCTGCAGCCATGGCCGCCGACAATTTTGCCAGTAGAGTTATCGAGTCCGCCACGACTTGCCTGGGATCTGTCATCCTGGCGCGGCCATGGGCGCTAAAACCAAACCACGCCTGAACAAGCCGTCACTATTCAATCCCGCCGATCCTGCTTTGTACAAAAGGAAACATCGGGAGCTTTATAAAATGCGTATCATCACCGGTTGACGGGAGGCAGCCGCAACTGAGTATTCTCCATTGGATTCGCTGTATGAAAATATTTTCAGATCTCAAGCTGGTACTCAAGATCAGCATTCTTACTGCATTGATATCCTTGGTCGGCATCGCGGGCGCCATGTACGCCACCGAGCGAATGGGTGACATCGATACCGCCTATAGCGATCTCATCAGCGGTGAGGCGACTGCGGCAATCAATTTGTCGCGGGCCAGCACGGATGCGGATGTCATCGTCATTGGCATCGGCAATCTTCTCATGTCGACAACCGACGCCGGCAACAAAGCCGCCGAGACATTGCGACAAGGAGCAACCTCCGCCTTCGAAAAACATCTCGAGGCAGCCGGCCATGCTTTGCCCGCCCTGCAAACGGAATTTGCCGCGATTGGCGCCAGGTTGAAAAGTGCGGTCAGCGACAATTGCAAAGAGGCACTGCGTCTTGCTTCAGCCTCGACCACGGCGGCCGGGAATGAAGTCGCTCAGGCAGAATTTCTGAAAAATTGCCAAACAGCCATCCAGCCAATAATCAATAATCTGCAATTGCTCTCTCAAAAAATAGTGGAAAATAATGATCAAAAATCGGATCAAATTACTTCATCCACAAATCGGAGTGTAACCACCGCGCGTATCGGTATTGTCATAGCAATTTCTGTATCTTTCATACTCTCCATTTTGGTCGCGACATATTATATATCGAAGCCCATCACGTCGATGTCTCAGTCGCTGGGGGAGCTTGCCCAAAACAATCTCGATGTCCGCATATCCGGTGAGGACGGCAAGGACGAAATCGGCAGCATGGCTCGCGCCTTTGGCCATTTGCAAAAAACCCTGGTGCAGGCCGCGCGGACAGCCGTCGAACAGTTGGAGTTCAAGGCCAAGGCCGAGCTTGGACAAAAGCAGGCCATGCTGAATTTGGCCGATGGCTTCGAGCGATCGGTCAAGGGCGTGGTCGATAGTGTCTCCTCGTCATCGACGGAAATGCAGGCTACCTCGCAATCGCTGGCCGCCAGCGCCGAACAGGCCAGCCGCCAATCTGCCACGGTGGCCGCGGCGTCGGAACAGACCTCCGTCAGCGTTCAGGTCGTCGCGTCCTCAGCGGAACAACTCACCGCGTCCATCTCCGAGATCAGCCAGCAGGTCAACCAGGCGATGCGGATCACCGACCGCGCTGTCGTCAATGGTCGGGCGGCGAACGAGACCATGCGAACCTTGGCTCTCAACGCGCACAAGATCGGCGAAGTGGTTCAACTCATTCAAAGCATCGCCGGCCAAACCAATCTTCTGGCGCTGAACGCGACAATCGAAGCCGCCCGCGCCGGGGACGCCGGCAAAGGCTTTGCTGTTGTCGCCTCGGAAGTCAAATCGCTGGCCAATCAGACCGCGCAGGCGACCAAAAACATCGAACAGCAGGTGAGCGATATTCAAGCCGTCACCCAAAGCGCGGTTGCTGCCATTGCCGACATCTGCGACACGCTGAATGAGGTGCAAAGCGTCTCGACGGCGATCGCGTCGGCTGTCGAGGAACAGTCGGCGGCCACCAAAGAAATCGCGCGCAATGTCAATCAGGCGGCACAGGGAACGGCCGAAGTGGCGCGGAATGTCGATGGCGTGACCAAAGCTGCTCAGGAAACCGGTTCTGTCGCTGCGGAGATGCTCAGTTCAGCCTCCGGTCTGGCGAAACAGTCGGAACTCCTGCGCCTTGAGGTCGGTAAATTTCTTTCCAACGTCAGAGCCGCTTGATCCGGGCCGGATCTCTCGGGAAACATCATGAAATGGCCTGTGTCAGCGCGATGCCGGTCAGCGCGCAGAAGGCGACCACGGCCAGGGGCGGCGCTCGCCACACGGTGAGAAGGACAAAGCCTGCGAGGGCTACTCCGAAATCTCCCGATGTTTTCACCGAACTGGTCCAGACCGGCGTGTAGAGAGCTGCACCAAGCAGACCGACCACCGCCGCGTTGACGCCGCGCATCATGGCCTGTGCGCTGGTGCGCTTCCGGAATATGTCCCAAAAGGGCAGGGTGCCAAGAAGGATCAGCATGCCGGGGAGAAAGATGCCGATCAATCCGAGGGCTGCGCCCGCGAGTCCATGCGGCGAGGGGCCGACGACGGCGCCGAGATAGGCGGCGAAAGTGAAGAGCGGCCCGGGGATCGCTTGCGCGGCGCCATAACCGGCGAGAAAAGTAGTGTCGCTCATCCAGCCGGATGTCACGAATGCCTCGTGCAGCAGGGGCAGCACCACGTGACCGCCGCCGAAGACCAGGGCTCCCGAGCGATAGAAGGCTTCGAAGAGGGTAAGGGCAGGCAAAATTCCCAGGCGATTCAGCAGCGGAAGGCCGGCAAGGAGAAGAAAAAAGGACGTCAGGGCCACCCATCCGGCTGTGCGCGAAATCGGCACGGTGATATGTCCCGTCGATGGCTGCGGCGGCGCGCGGCAGAGCCAGAGCCCGGTGACGCCGCCCAGCAGGATAGCCGCGATCTGGGCGAGGGCGGAGCTGCTGAACAGGACAATCAGCGCCGCCAGGACGGCAATCGAAGCCCGCTGCCGGTCGGGGCAGAGGGTGCGCGCCATGCCACAGACGGCTTGCGCTACGATGGCGACGGCGACGAGTTTGAGGCCATGCAGCAGCCCGCCGCCGATCGTTCCACCGAGCGCGTCCGCGCCATAGGCGAAGATCACCAGGAGGATGGCCGACGGCAGCGTGAAGCCGGCCCAGGCCGCGAGACCGCCAAGGGCGCCCGCCCGCATCAGGCCGATCGAAAATCCAGTCTGGCTGCTGGCGGGGCCGGGCAGGAACTGGCACAGCGCCACCAGATCGGCATAGGTCTGTTCATCGAGCCAGCGGCGACGCAGGATGAACTCGTCTCTGAAATAACCGATATGCGCGATCGGCCCGCCGAAACAGGTAAGGCCAAGCCTCAGGAAGATTCCAAGAACTTCAAGCGCGGACCCTTTCTGCCGGCTCGGCAGAATTGAAGAGCGATCAATCATCAAAGCCACTCTCTCCAGCTTGTGGCAGCTTTACCAAGGGTCTCCAAAGCGGTATTATGACACCGCATTATTAAGTCACTGTTTTTGAACACTTCTTACGCGTTGACAATAAAATCTCTTCTGGCATACTCCGCGCCTTCCGATGGGGGGCCGATGGCGCTCCCGCACCAGACCAGAACATGACCCTAGAATTGAACAAGGTTGGGCGATATGAAGACCTATTCCGCCAAACCGTCCGAAGTGAATAAGAAGTGGATAGTGATCGACGCGGACGGCGTCGTTCTTGGCCGTCTCGCCAGCATCGTCTCGATGCGGCTGCGTGGCAAGCACTTGACCACCTACACCCCGCATATGGATTGCGGTGACAATGTCGTCATCATCAATGCCGACAAGGTCAAGCTGACCGGGCGCAAGCTGACCGACAAGGTCTTCTATTGGCACACCGGCTATCCGGGCGGCATCAAGGGCCGGACCATCGGCGCCCTGCTGGCCGGCAGGTTCCCAGAGCGTGTCATCGTGAAGGCGGTCGAGCGGATGATCACCCGCGGTCCGCTGGGCCGGGCGCAGATGCGTAATCTGCGCGTCTATGCCGGTACCGAACATCCGCATGCCGCGCAGCAGCCGGAAGTGCTGGATGTCGGCGCCTTGAACCCGCAGAATAAGAGGAGCGCGTAATCCCATGGCTGATGATTTCAGCGCCTTGGCTACTCTGCAGGGGGGCTCGCTTGAGACTGCTCCTGTGGTTCGTGAGCCGAAGAAGGACGCGCAAGGCCGGTCTTATGCGACTGGCAAGCGTAAGAATGCGGTCGCCCGCGTGTGGATCAAGCCCGGCAATGGCAAGATCGTCGTCAATGGCCGCACCATCGAGGTCTATTTCGCCCGTCCCGTGCTGCGCATGCTGATCAACCAACCTTTCCAGGTGGCCAGCCGCGTTGCCCAGTTCGATGTGGTGGCGACCGTGGCCGGCGGTGGTTTGTCAGGTCAGGCCGGCGCGGTGCGTCATGGCATCTCGAAGGCTTTGACCTATTTCGAACCCGGGCTCCGCAGCCCACTCAAGGCCGGCGGTTTCCTGACCCGCGATTCGCGCGTCGTCGAACGTAAGAAATACGGCAAGGCCAAGGCCCGCCGCAGCTTCCAGTTCTCCAAGCGCTGATCGCGCCGCACAGAATCGTCGCAGCAAAGCCCGGAGAGCGATCTCCGGGCTTTTTTCATGGCTGAGCAAAGACGAGTTGCTTGCGTTGAGACTGCATATTAGCTAATTTCAATTAGCTAATAGGGGGTGTTGAATGGATATAGTCACGATCCATGCTGCGAAAACAACCTTGTCCCAGTTGCTGGTTCGCGTGCAGGCTGGGGAGGAAATTATTTTGGCTCGTGGTTCGCAACCGATCGCGAAGCTGGTTCCCTTCACTCCTGCAACTCCGAAGCGAAAATTTGGCGCGCTGCTCGGAAAAGTTTCGGTCTCCCCGGAATTCTTCGATCCGCTTCCGCAAGATGAATTCGAGACCTGGGAGCAGTGAGCAAAGGCCTTCTATTGGATACCCATAGCTTTTTATGGTGGCTCGGGGGAAGCGACGAGCTGTCGCTTCCGGCGCGCACCGCGATAGAGAATGAGCAGACCCCTGTTTTTATCAGCGCCGCCACTTGCTGGGAAATCGCCACCAAGCATCGGCTTGGGAAATTGCCGTTTGTCGCGGCGTTAATATCGAATCTGGATGACGTGATTGTTCAGCAGGGCTTTGCCGGATTGCCGATCACGACACGCCACGGCCAGGCGGCCGGCGCCTTACCCGGCCCCCATAAGGATCCATTCGATCGAATGCTGATCGTGCAGGCCATGATCAACGACTTGTTATTGGTCTCCAACGAAGCTGCTTTCGATTCCTATGGGGTGCGACGCCTTTGGTAGCCGTCTGTCAAAATTATGAAGTTTTTAGCGAGTGAGATCCGGCGCTCTCTAAAGGTCGTAAGGGATCCTGTGTGTACTCTCACACGGACCCCCCCCACGGAGACTTTCATGACACTCTTCAAAACTCTTTCCGCCATGGTCATCGCCTTCACTTTGTCGGTCTCGGCCGCCAAAGCTGCCGATATCGTCGATACTGCGGTGGCGGCTGGCTCCTTCACCACACTGGTCACCGCTCTCAAGGCGGCCGGCCTGGTCGACACCCTGAAGGGCCCTGGTCCCTTCACTGTCTTCGCCCCGACTGACGACGCTTTCGCCAAGCTGCCCGCCGGCACGGTGCAGGATCTGTTGAAGCCCGAAAACAAGGCCAAGCTGATCAAAATCCTGACCTTTCACGTGGTGCCCGGAAAAGTGACGTCCAAGGACCTCGCCGGCAAGACGCTGAAGGTCAAGACGGTTGAAGGCGGCGAACTCTCGATCGACGCCACCAAGGGCGGCGTCACGGTCGACGGCGCTCATGTCATCAAGGCTGACATCGACACCTCGAATGGCGTGATCCATGTCATTGATGCGGTGCTCATGCCGAAGATGTAACGTCCTCCCCCGCGCCGGGTGTCGCCCGGCGCGGGGAGATTTCGATCCTGTTGATGCGGGCCGATTGATCCAGGGAGGGAAATCCGACGTAACAAGAAAAACAGGGAAAACCATCATGCTTTTTGCCTCAGCCTATTTCGCCACACTGTTTCCGATGCTGATCATCGACTCGGTCTGGCTGTCGATCATGGCCAGCCGCCTCTACCGTCCGACCCTGGGTGACATGGCGCTGGAGGGTGTAAGATGGCCGCCGGCGATCGCCTTCTATCTGCTTTATCCTGCGGGGCTGGTCATTCTTGCTGTTTTGCCAGCGGTGAAATCCGGACATTTGATGCAGGCGGCCTTTTTGGGCGCGGTGCTGGGGCTCTCCGCCTACGGCACCTACGATCTCACCAATCATGCGACGCTGCGTTTGTGGACCTGGCAATTCACCCTGGTCGATATGGCCTGGGGCACCTTATTATCCGCTGTTGCCGCCACCATCGGCGCCTGGGTCGCCGGGCGTGTGACCGGCGGCTGAGTCCTCAAAGTGGTCCAACTCGTCTGGTTCAAGCGGGATTTGCGAAGTTTCGACCATCGCCCGCTTTTGGAGGCGTCGCACGCCGGTCCGGTGCTCCCGCTTTATGTTGTCGAGCCCGACTATTGGGCCCAGCCGGATATGGCACGGCGGCAGTTCTGCGCTCTGCGCGACGCTTTATGCGAATTATCGCAGCGCCTCACGGAATTGGGCGCGCCGCTGATCGTCCGAACCGGCAAGGTGACGGATATTTTCGCGCGCATTCATGCCAAGGTCGGGATCACCCGCGTTCTGGCCCATCAGGAAACCGGCACGCTCTGGAGCTATGCCCGGGATCGGGCAGTGCATGATTTCTGCCGGAGCGCCTCAATCCCCCTGATTGAATTTCCGCAATTCGGCGTCGTGCGCGGCTTGCGCGATCGAGACCAATGGGGCCGCGCCCATCGCGCCTTCATGGGTCAGGCTTTGTGCCCGGAGCCGCTTTCGCTGCAACCGGTCGGTGATGCGGTCCCGGCGCCGATTCCTACGGCTGAACAATTGGGGCTGAAACAGGATGGCTGCGCGCAGCCCCAGACGGGCAGCCGCAGCGCCGGACTGGCGCTGCTGGACAGTTTCCTGTCCGGTCGCGGCGCCGATTACCGCCGCGCCATGTCGAGTCCGCTCGCCGGCGAAAAGGCCTGTTCCCGCCTGTCGGTCAGTCTGGCGACCGGGGCGCTCTCACTCCGCGAGGTTTTTCATCTTCTGGCGGAGGTGCGCGGCCGCCTCCAGCAGATGCCGCCTTCCGCCCGGCCGGTTCCGTTGACCGCCATCGATAGTCTGGTGGCAAGGTTGCATTGGCATTGCCATTTCATCCAGAAACTCGAGAGCCAATCCGATCTGGAGCGTCGCTCGATGCATCCTCTGCATCATCAGGCGCGGCGCCACACTTCGGAGGATGATCCGCGCTTGCTGGCCTGGGCGACAGGGCGGACCGGATTTCCCTTCGTCGACGCCTGCATGCGGTCGCTGATCGCCACCGGATGGCTGAATTTCCGCATGCGGGCGATGGTTGTCTCGGTCGCCTGCTACCATCTTGACCTCGACTGGGCCCCGGTCGGGAGGCGATTGGCCCGGCTTTTCACCGATTATGAACCGGGCATCCATTGGTCGCAGGTGCAGATGCAGGCGGGCCAGACGGGGATCAATACACCGCGCCTTTACAACCCTGTGAAGCAGGGACTGGATCAGGATCCCCAGGGTCGCTTCACGCGCGCCTGGGTTCCCGAACTCGACCGGCTGCCGCTGGCGCTCCTGCAGCAGCCTTGGAAAAG
>Ga0116226_10002335_pt1 | contig 16488 bp, 13 predicted proteins | sample S1TSphfallax_FD_89692 | JGI IMG/M metagenome (GOLD analysis project Ga0116226, IMG submission 89692) | Host-associated microbial communities from peat moss isolated from Minnesota, USA - S1T2_Fa - Sphagnum fallax MG | ecosystem: Host-associated > Plants > Peat moss > Unclassified | place: USA... | reverse complement strand
TTGCTCACTATACCGTCTATTCCTTTTATGCGACCAAGCATGTCAATACAGGGGAAGGTGCGTTGCTGCTCGCGGCTGATCCTGATGAGCTTGCGCTTGCACGGCGCTTGCGTCGCTTCGGGATTGAGCCAAAGGCGTTGCGTTTGCCCAATGGTGATTTGAATCCGCGCTTTGATATCCCTTTGGCGGGATTTAATATGCAGATGAATGAAATTGCGGGCACCATAGGCTTGGCCGCTTTTTCAGACGTTGACCGCATTGTTGAACGACATCGCAACAATGGGCGATATTACGAATCGGCGCTTGCAAATGTACCCGGGCTATGGCAGCTTAGACGTGATGCCCAAACCGTTTCATCTTATTGGACTTTCGCGTTGCTAGCAGAACGTCGTGACGATCTGATTCGCAAATTGGTTGAGCATGGAATTGGTGCACAACGTTTGCATGTCCGTAACGATGGCTTTAGTTGCTTTGGTAATGGGCGGGCTGATTTACCCGGTGTTGCATCGTTTGACGAGCGCAACCTGAGCATACCGTGCGGCTGGTGGATGGCGGAGCCTGAGCTGGAGCGCGTGGTCAATTGCATCCGTAGCGGTTGGTAAGCTGCACAATCAGTAAAGGTGTTCCAATGACGATAAGCCATCGTGTAGCTGAACCGACGGATCTGGATCGCTTGCGTCCATTGCTGGATAATGAGTTCATCACCGCCAAAGGTCACAAGACATCACTGGCACAACGGTTTCCTTCGACTTTCTGTGCTGCGAACGCGCACAATATCTTTCTGGCAGAAGAGCAAGGCAAAATTGTTTCTGCTTTTCTTTCCAAACGCTTTGATTGGCAACAACCGGATCGGGTTTGGCGAGGAGCGATGGTAGGGGCTGTCTTTTCTGATCCCAATCGTCGTGATGAAGGACTTGTCAGTAATCTGTTGAAGTGGGGTATGCAGACATTGCAAGCGGAGGGTGTCGAATTCGGTGTACTGTGGACCACGCAAGCGGAGCTTTATACGCGACTCGGCTGGATCAGTGAGGACGCAGGCATGTTCGGCAGCAGCGGTTCTGGAGCAGGCACTGGTGAAGCGCCTGTGTCGGTACGCGTCTTGCCTGCGGTATTAAGTAGTGAACGCGATATGGATGACATCCGCACGCAATATCTGGATGCGCTGGTACATCGTCAATCGCTTGATTATTCGCAATTGCCTATTCCGGCTGAGGGTGTTGATGTCTTGTTCTGGGCGGATGATGGTGAGCCATCTGCCTACGCTTTACTGGGTTATAAAGGAAGCATTGGTATGCTGTATGAGATGGTCGGCAGTGAGCGAGGCTTTGGCGACCTGTGGGAAACTGTGCGCCGTCGTCATAAGCGCTGTGTAATCAATGATTGCATAGGCAGTGCCTCTCATCGCTGGCTTTCGCAAAACAGTGATATCGATTGGGAAGCCAAGAAGTTGGCAATGTGGTTGCCGTTGACTACAGAACTCGATATGAACAAGCTATCCGGCTGGTACATTCCTTACTTTGATCGCATTCAAGAAACTTTTTCATAACACCAGCGTATCCAGGCTTCCCGATAAAGATGTTCCAGGCTACGCGTGAAGCTTCCGGCATCGAGTAGTGGGGTAACCCGCAAATGGTCACGCAATCCCATCCGTATATTGGCAAGCAGGGGCAGATTGTTTGCCAATAATTGCGCCGTTGCGATCAGGCTTTCCGGTGTTTCCAATGCAAAGTCTGGTAAGCGCGCGGCATGCAAAACGCTATATCCTGCGCGTGACGAGAAGCGTTCACCAATCAAGCTTAATACCGGCACGCCAATCCACAAGGATTCGCATGTCGTGGTGGCCCCATTGACCGGAAATGGGTCAAGCGTGATATCGACCTGTTGCAAGGCAAGTTGAAATTCATGTGGCGCCAGCTTACCTTGAAACTGAATGCGCGCAGCATCTATACCCAATGCTTGAAACTGCTGTAGCAAGCGAGTGCGCAACTGGCCTTCTTGCACGGTAACCATGAGCAGCCGCGCAGTGGGTATCGCATGTAAAAGCGCAGCCCATAGTTCGATGCATATGTCGCTGACCTTATTGACGTTGTTGAAGGAGCCGAAGGTCAGATAGCCATTGGACAAGGCGGGCAGGGCGTTTATTTCCGGCATATCCGGTGACGGCTTATAACACCACATGCTTTCAGGCATACGCAATAAGGTTTCTGTGTAATACGCATCGCTGCCAGGTTCAATGCGGCCATCGGTGATCCGGTAATCCATCGCAGAAAGACCACTGGACCCGGGGTAACCGAGATAGGTGATCTGTATTGGTGCGGGTTTGCGCGCAAACGTCAACAGACGGTTTTGTGCGGTATGGCCGGATAAGTCGATCAGGATGTCGATGCCTTCTTCGCGAATGTGTTGCGCCAACTGGTCGTCAGACATGTCGGTGCAGTTCAGCCAGTGATCGGCATACGTCATCAGACGATCTGTGAATGCATCGCGCGGCTTGCCGTTCGAGTAACAATAGAGTTCGAACTGCGTCTTGTCGTGATGGGCAAACACCGGCTCGATGAAATAAGAGACGGCATGAGTGCGAAAATCTGCCGACACGTAGCCTATGCGTAGGCGACGGTCCTTATCTTTGGGATTTGCATGGATAGGCCAAGATGGCTTCAAATTCTTTTCAACTTGTTGACCGAAGCGCGCATGTGCTTCAAAAATCTGTTGTTGCGACAAACCCGGGATGAAGTTCAGAGTCATCAGCATATTGCTATGGCTTTTGACGTAATCGGCATCGGTTTGTAATGCTTTTTCGTAATATTCCAAGGCTTCGTGCGGACGGCATAGTGCCTGTAAGGCGACGCCGATACTGAAATACGCTTCGGTATAAGCATCATCGATTGCTAGTGCATGTTCGTAAAGTCGCAGCGCCCGTTCATAGTCCATTTGCTCGTAATAAGTCATTCCGAGATTGATATAGGCACTGGAAAAATCCGGCTGCAAAACGATGATACGGGTATAGCAAGGTTTTGCGTCCTCATGCATTCCCTCGCTATAGAGCGATAAGCCGAGATTATTCAGCGTACTGATGTCATTGGGATGGGCATTCAATACGCGTCGATAGCAAGCGATGGCTTCTTTGATCTTCTTTTGTTTTTGCAGACTGCTGCCAAGATTGGACAGGATGTGAGCCGCGTCTGGCAATATCTGCAGCGCGTGACGATAACAAGTTTCTGCATGAGCGTTATTGTCTTGCGCCTGTAAGGTACAGCCCAGATTGTAGAAAGCCTGCCCGTTTGCAGGTTCCAGGACGAGGGCGTGTCGAAAGCATATCGCGGCTTCTGATAGATGCTCTTGCAGGACCAATATCCCACCCAGATCGCACGCGATTGCCGCGTCATCTAGAGCAACTTGCTGTGCGCGGTGCAAATAAGCTGATGCGCCACTCAAGTCACTTTGCCGGTGCGCAATTAGTCCCAACATGTGCAGGATGGCAGCATTGTCGGCATCGCCTTGCAGGATTGCTTTCCCAGCCGTTTGAGCTTCATCAATGCGTCCGTCCGCAAATAATTGCAATGCAGTAGCGATTTTGCTTTGGGCGGTCAATGTCATGGCTGGTTGACGTGGGCAGAAAATTCCAGTCTCCCAGATTAGCAGATGCGAGCGCAATCCAAAGCGTGGAATAGCGGGCAAGTGGCGCAGATAAACCACGGGTAATGCATGTTTGCTTGACGATAAGCTAGGCTATGCGTTCTACTCAGAATATCTTCGACACGTCTGCCGGTAAGATAGCCCATGCCAGAGATCAAGCTATACCATATCGCCTATTCGCAAAAAACTCTGGAAAACGTTGCGCCTGGCTATCTGATTTTGAATAATCTCGCTAGTCCTCATAACGACTGGCGGGAATATTGGCCTATGCGCAGCTTTTTACTAGGCGAAAGCCTGTCTGAAGATACCTATTACGGCTTCTTTTCACCGCGGTTTCAGGAAAAGACGGGCTTGTCCTATCAGCAGACTGTCAATTTCATTGGTGCTGCGCCAGAAGGGACGGATATTGTTACCTTCAGTCCTCAGCCTGATATGGGAGCCTTTTTTCTGAATGTATTCGAGCAGAATGAAGTCTTTGACCCAGGCTTCCTCGCCGCCAGCAATGCCTTCTTTGCCCATATCGGTATGCCTTTGCCATTAGGCTCCCTGATCATGGATTCGCGCCAAATCGTGTTCAGTAACTATTTTGTTGCGCGTCCGGCATTCTGGCGTACCTGGTTGGATTTTAACGAAAGGCTATTTGCCATCTGCGAGGGGCCAGACAGCGAACTGAAGCGGATGTTGACTTACGCAACAAACTATAACGGCGCCGTGCAGCGCAAGGTGTTTCTGATGGAGCGCATCGTATCGCTGATGCTGACCATCCATCCGCAATGGAAAATACACGCCTACAATACCTTTGCCTGCGCCTGGTCGGCCAGCAAACTCGGCGAAAGCAAACAGGATGCGGTAATCAGCGATGCCTTGAAAATAGCGATGAAGGCGCAGGGTTACCCGCAATACCTGAGCGCGTTTTCAGCGATCCGCGACAAAATCCGCAATTAACGGTCGATCATGAAATGCTACCAGATACATCAAATCTATTACGATGCAGTGACGCTGGCCAACCTTGATCCTTCCTTCATTCCACTCGACAACAGCCGTAACGAGCGCCCGGATTGGCGTGAATATTGGCCGATGCAAGGTTTCCTGAAAAGTCATCAGCTAGACGAGGAGACGTATTACGGTTTTTTCTCTCCGAAGTTTCAAGTGAAGACTGGCTTGAACGGTAAGACAGTTACGGATTTCATCGAGAACAATGATGCAGACATCTATACGTTCTCGCCCTTTGTCGAGCAGGCTGCGTTTTTTATGAACGTCTTTGAGCACGGGGAAGCCAATCACCCTGGCATGCTTGATGCCATGCAGCAATTCGTTACGCAAATCGGTATGCCAATCGATTTGCGCATGGTTGTTTGTGATTTCAATACTTCCGTCTTCTCCAATTACTTTGTCGCGAAGCCAAAATTCTGGCGTAAATGGCTGGAAATTGGCGAGCAGTTGTTTGCCTTGTGTGAGCAGCAACAGGGGCAGCTTGCAGAACGGTTGAATGCTGCTACACAATATCATCAGCAGGTCGGAGCAGTCGGTTTGAAGGTATTCATGATGGAGCGCTTGGTGAATTTGATTTTGATTTTTTATCAATTTTCAATCAAGGCTTACGACCCCTTTGCCATCACGCGAAGTGGCATTCCAGCGTCCCGACTTGATCACGAGATGCGTATCGCCAATGCGCTGAAAGTCACCTTCATGCGTACAGGCGATGCGCGTTATATAGAGTCATACACGCGGTTCAGGGAGTCTGTGCTGGCGTCGTTGCGCTGAGCAGCGAACTTGCTGGGCCTATGGTGATATTCGTCAAAGTTGCATCGGATGTATGATGGACTACATTGCGACATCTTTTAGATGTTGGTGGAACAGGAAACGGAACAGAAACAGTTTTGGTCTTGTTTTCCGTTAATGGAAAAACTCCTGTTCATTGATAATGTGGCTATAGCTGTTAGTGCATCCTCTTGAGGGTGGCATTGTCGAAAATACTGAACAGGAGTATCGCCGCATGATGTACGTTCTCGGGATGAGTCATGCAATCAATGTGCTCAGAGTCATTAGCCGTGAACCCTTGTCCTTCACGCATGAGAACTGGTCGGCATTGAGCACCGCCGGACAGTTTTTCGACGTGCATACCAAAGCGGGCGCGATACCGGGTGACAAGTTGAAGGCTTTCATCGCCTCTCGCGCCAGTGGCTGGGGCAGCATTGCCGAGTTGCGTACCTTGCCCGACGGGCAGCGACAGGTTGTGGCTGTCGATGGCTATATCAATCTCCTCCGATCACTGCAGGGGGAGCAGGTTAACAGCGTCCTGTTTTCCTTTGTACATGGCAACGAACATTCCATGTTGTCGCTGGTGCAGCACGAAAAGCCTTATGATTTTTATCTGCCGGGACATGATGACATTCAACCGATAGAAGGCGCACAACCGCTTCCATTGGAAATCATCCAGCGCCAGCTCGAGAAAGCCCTTAATCCGGCTATCGCCTCGTTGATCATGATGCGTATGCAATTGCCGCAGATGCGTCTGGTTCATGTATTGCCACCGCCGCCATTTGCATCGAACGAACGTATCCTGAAAACGCCGGAAGTATTTCGCGAACAGCTTACGCGTTATGGCATATCCCCATTGAGCTTGCGCTTGAAATACTATTTTTTGTCGAAACAAGTGTTGCAGCAGGCAATCGCGCCATTCAATATCCAATTGCTGGAAAGCCCGGCTGCAGCGCTTGAGTCGAACGGCGCATTAAAAGATGAATATGCCTATGGCGCCACGCATGGCAACGAAGCCTATGGCGCGCAGGTATTCGAGCAAATGCAGGTTTTGGCGAAAGGGTGAACATGCATCCGTATTCCAATCTTCCTGATCAACATTTCTGGAAACGGTTTGTATCGAACGTCCCCTGGCGGGACTTGCAACTTGGTGGGCAAGCCAAATTTCAGATTCAGGGCAACGGCAAAATTGCCACGGCAGGGAGCTGCTTCGCACAGCATATCGCTCGCTATTTGAACAAGGCGGGAAAAAGTACCTATATCGCAGAAACACCACATCCGCTGGTCAGTCAATTTGGTGGCGAAGTTGATAGCTTCCAGCTCTTTTCAGCGCGCTACGGCAATATCTATACGGCACGGCAATGCCTGGAATTGTTCAGGCAGGCTTTTGGTGAAATACCGATGATAGAAGACTTCGTCGAGGAAGAGGGGCGCGTGTATGACCTGCTGCGCCCCAACGCAATTCCTGACGGATTCGCCAATATTCAAGAGGCGCGCGCTGATCGCCGTTACCATCTTGAATGCGTCAAGAGGATGTTTGAGACAACGGATGTATTTGTCTTCACGCTCGGCCTCACCGAGTGCTGGTTCAATACACAAGTGGGGCATACTTATCCCGTGTGCCCAGGTACTGCACGTGGCACCTATGTTCCTGAGCTACACCAGTTCCGCAATCTGACGTATCCAGAGGTGTATGCTGATCTCGATGCCTTGATTCAAGGATTACTGACGGTTCATCCTGCATTGAAGATCATATTTACCGTGTCACCGGTTCCGTTAGTGGCGACCAATACCAGCAAGAATGTGCTGGTTGCGTCCAGTTATTCAAAATCCGTATTGCGGGCTGTTTGCGGTGAAATCGAGACGCGGTATCAGCATGTTCAATACTTCCCGTCGTTTGAAATCGTCAACCATGTGGCATCTTTTGGGCAGTATCTTGCATCTGATTTACGCGAGGTATCTGAGCGTGGTGTTTCCCACGTGATGAGCTGCTTTTTCTCGACTTTTTTTGCGGCGAATGAAAACGATGCAGTATCGACATCGCAAGATGGAGTACCAATCAAGACAGATGGCGCGGCACAATTTTCAGCACCGCAACAGCGTGTGACAGAAATGTTGGATGTGGAGTGCGAAGAGTTGTTTAATGAGATAGTCCGGTAAATCCGGGGGTATCGCCGAAGTTTGTGAAATAGCGGAAAGGCATTGTGCAAAATTTAAATCCTGATCCAGCGTTCTGGTATGGTAAGCGTGTATTCGTTACTGGGCATACTGGCTTCAAAGGCGGTTGGCTTAGCTTGTGGTTGCAGCAACTCGGGGCAATAGTCACCGGTTACGCGCTGGATGCACCGAGCGAACCCAACCTGTTTGGGGTTGCCAATGTTGTGCAAGGGATGCATTCGATCATTGCGAATATAAAAGATGGCGAAACGCTGAAACAGGCCATGCAAGCAGCAAAGCCAGAGATAGTCTTGCATCTTGCAGCGCAATCGCTGGTGCGCTATTCCTATGAAAATCCGGTGGAAACCTATGCGACCAATGTGGTGGGATTGGTGCAGGTGTTTGAAGCGATACGTGCTACCTCTGGTGTGCGCGCTGTGGTCAACGTCACCACCGACAAGTGCTACGATAACAAGGAATGGGCCTGGGGCTACCGGGAAAACGATACCCTCGGCGGATATGACCCTTACAGCAACAGTAAGGCATGTGCGGAGTTGGTGACGGCGGCATATCGCAACTCCTATTTTAATGCACAGAATTATGCGACCCATGGTGTAGCTTTAGCCAGTGCGCGCGCAGGAAATGTTATTGGTGGTGGTGACTGGGCGCGTGACCGCCTCATACCAGATATCTTGCGTGCCATCGAGCAAGGCGAACCTGTGCAAATCCGCAACCCAAATGCGATTCGCCCTTGGCAACATGTGTTGGAGCCACTGTCGGGATATCTGAGATTGGCTGAGAAACTGTATACCGACGGCATGACCTACGCTGAAGCTTGGAATTTCGGTCCCTACGAGATGGATGTTAAACCGGTTGGCTGGATCGTCGAACGGATCGCACAAAAATGGGGGCCGAGCGCGCAATGGACTCTGAACAAGGAACCACAGCCACACGAGGCACATTATCTGAAACTGGATTGCGCCAAGGCCCGTTCCTTACTCGATTGGACTTCGCGCTGGAATATTGAACAAGCCATCGATAAAATCGTCGAATGGCATAAAGCGCGTGAGCAAGGGGCGGACATGCGACAAATCACGTTGGCCCAAATCGGCCAATATACCAATCACTCCAATGCATAGGCAGGTGACGTTGTGACCAGGAATAAAGATCAAGTCCGGCAAGAAATCCTCAAGCTCGTTGGTGAGTATGGCGCGCTGGCAAGTCAGGCACCGCAGTTTGTGCCGGGGCAAACTGTTGTTCCGCCTGCAGGTAAGGTGCTTGGTGCCAAAGAGATGCAATTGATGGTGGATGCATCGCTGGACGCATGGCTGACAACCGGGCGGTTTAACGAAAGCTTCGAAAGCAGGCTTGCTGCATATATCGGCGTCAAGCATCTGATCACGGTCAATTCAGGGTCGTCTGCCAATCTAATCGCTTTCAGCACGTTGACGTCCCCCAGATTGGGTGATCGCGCGGTCAAGCCGGGCGATGAAGTGATTGGCGTTGCCGCCGGTTTTCCAACCACGGTCAATCCCATCCTGCAATTTGGTGCGGTGCCTGTATTCGTCGATATCGAACTCGGCACCTACAACATCGATGCTGCAAAAATAGAAGCGGCCATCAGTGAAAAAACCAAGGCGATCATGCTCGCCCATACGCTGGGCAATCCTTACAATCTGCAAGTCATCGTTGCGCTATGCAAGAAATACAATCTGTGGCTGATCGAGGACTGCTGCGATGCCCTGGGCTCGACGTACGACGGCAAACCGGTAGGAACATTTGGAGATATCGGCACCATCAGTTTTTATCCTGCACATCACATCACGATGGGCGAGGGTGGTGCCGTATTTACGAAGCATGATGAGTTGAAACTGATCGCCGAATCCTTCCGCGACTGGGGGCGTGATTGCTACTGTGCACCGGGTAAGGACAATACCTGTGGCAAGCGTTTTTGCTGGAAGCTCGGCAATCTGCCTCAGGGCTATGATCACAAATATACGTATTCGCATCTCGGTTATAACCTCAAGATCACTGACATGCAGGCTGCCTGCGGCTTGGCGCAATTAGATAGGTTGGATGATTTCGTCGCGGCGCGCAAACGTAATTTTGCCTATTTGAAGGATAGACTGAAGAGTTGCGAAGAGTTGTTGATTTTGCCGGAGGCGACAGAAAATTCCGATCCATCCTGGTTTGGATTTTTGATGACCTTACGCCCGGAAGCCAATCTGTCGCGCGTCGATATGTTGACTTATCTGGATCAATCAAAAATCGGCACACGCTTGCTATTCGCCGGTAATCTGATCCGGCAGCCTTACATGTTGGGGCGGAATTATCGTGTGTCGGGCGATTTGGAAAATACTGACCGTGTGATGAACGACACCTTCTGGATAGGTGTATTCCCCGGACTCACCGAGGAAATGCTGGACTTTGCTGCCGGACGAATCGAAACCTTCCTGGGCGTAAATTTCTAAAACATCGACATGACGCTACCGAATTATCTACGTATTGTTAATGAAGATATCGCCACTATTGCTGCGCATGATTTACCTTGGGAAAAATTAGCTGGCTGTCGAATCGTTGTTACCGGCGCTGGTGGATTTCTAGGCAGTTATATAGCCCGGACTTTGTTGGCATTGCATAGCCTCGGAAAAGTCTCGCGTCCGGTAAAGGTCATCGCCATGGTGCGCGATTTGTCACGGGCACAGGAGCGATTTACTGATCTCATCAAGAGTTCTGACTTCTCCTTGCAATGCTGGGATTTGAACACCATCGCCTTGCCGGATATCGGCGACACGCATTATGTTATTCACGCTGCCAGCCAAGCCAGTCCGCGTTTCTACAGCACTGATCCGGTAGGAACCTTATTGCCTAATTCTGTCGGCACGGCGGCGTTGTTGGAGGCATTGCGACGTTCCAAGGATGCACGCGGATTCCTGTTTGTCAGCAGTAGCGAGGTGTATGGTTCGGTGGTCACGGAAACCTCATTGCAAGAGTCTCACTATGGCATCGTTGATCCTGCCACCGTCCGTGCCTGTTACGCTGAAAGCAAACGCGTTGGCGAATCCATGTGCGTCGCCTGGCACCATCAATATGGTATTCCAACGGTCATGGTGCGGCCTTTCCATACCTATGGCCCAGGGCTGACACCAGAAGACGGAAGGGTATTTGCAGACTTTGCGTATAACGTCACTCGCGGCGAAAACATCATCATGAATAGTGATGGTAGCGCGCGTCGGGCGTTCTGTTATGTGACTGATGCAATCGTCGGTTTCTTTGCAGCATTGTTGAATGGGACACCGGCTACGCCGTATAACGTGGCGAATCCCAATGGCGAGCTTTCGGTCATGGAATTGGCGGAGATGCTGGTCGGACTATTCCCGGAAAAGGCGCTGAAGGTGGAACGTCGTTTTCAATCGTCTTCATCCCAGTATGTGCCTAGTCCCTACAGTCGCTTAATTCCCGATGTGACGCGCTTGCAGTCCTTGGGGTGGTCGCCCAGAGTCAGTCCGGCAGAGGGATTCAAGCGATTGATCACTGCACATTCAAGCTAGGGGTAGCTATGAATTCAATCGAACTGGCAAAAAATATACGTGCACGCGCACTGCAGATGGTGACGCAAGCAAAGGCATCGCATATCGGTAGTGCGTTATCGATTGCTGACGTTGTGGCGGTGCTGTATTCGGATATCATGCATATCGATCCGGCGCAGCCCAAGTTGACGGACAGGGATAGATTTATCCTTAGTAAAGGCCATGCTTGCGTGGCGATCTATGCTGCACTTGCTGAGAGGGGTTTTTTTCCTGTCTCTGACCTGAAGACTTATGGACAAGACCAATCGAACCTGATGAATCACATCAGCCATAAGGTGGCTGGTGTTGAATTGTCTTCCGGTGCATTGGGGCATGGTTTGCCATTCGGCGTTGGCAAGGCTATGGCGGCGAAGCGTCTGCACGTCAACTGGCGCACGTTTGTGTTGTTGAGCGATGGCGAAATGGACGAGGGCAGCAATTGGGAAGCCATGATGTTTGCAGCCCATCACAAGCTGGATAACCTGCTTGCAATCATCGATTACAACAAATTACAAAGCCTGACGACTGTCGAGAAGACTCTCAATCTGGAACCTCTGGTTGATAAGTTGCAAGCATTCGGTTGGTCGGTTCGTGAGGTTGATGGGCATGATCATCAACAACTGACAAAGGCGCTAGGCAGTGCGCCTTGGAATCCAGATAAACCCTCGCTGTTGATCGCTCATACGATAAAAGGCAAAGGCGTGAGCTTCATGGAAAATCAAGTCGTCTGGCATTATCGCAGCCCCAGTGCGGAACAGCTTGTGCAAGCGCTGGCGGAGTTGGGGGCGGCTCATGCGTAACACGTTTATCGATGAACTCATCAAACTGGCAACTGTCAATGATCGTATCGCATTAATCGTCGGCGACCTGGGTTTTTCTGTCGTTGAGCCATTCGCCGAGAAATTCCCTGATCGCTTCATCAATGCCGGTGTCGCAGAACAAAACATGATGGGTTTGGCGGCGGGCATGGCTTCCGAGGGCTATCATCCGTTCGTCTATTCGATAGCAAATTTTCCGACCTTTCGTTGTGCTGAGCAAATTCGTAACGACGTTGATTATCATCGACTTCCTGTGACAGTTGTTGCTGTCGGTGGTGGCTTGGCTTACGGTAATCTTGGGTATTCTCATCATGCGGTACAGGACTACGGCTTGATGCGGCTAATGCCGAACATGTTGATCGCGGCTCCCGGCGATCCGATGGAAGTCAGGGCCTGCATGCGTTATCTCACCAGTCATCCACAGCCATCTTATTTGCGACTTGGGAAAACTGGAGAACCCAATTTCCACACGGACGTTCCTGAACTTGTCCCCGGTAAATGGCTTACTGTTTCTCATCCCGGCAATATCAGCGAATCCTCACAAACAAGTCGTAAGACCTTGCTGACGACAGGTGCACCGTTGGCTTACGCCAGCCAGTGGATTAAGCAAGACGGAATTTTTCGCGACTATGCGGTGCATTCACTTCCGCTATGGAGCATGGCAACGAAACGCGATCAGGCGGACCAGATCGCCAACTGGAGCGAAGTTGTCACCATCGAAGATCATTTGAGAGATGCGGGTTTTGGTTCGTGGATGCTCGAGGCAGCATTTGAATTTCCAGCATTGCTTGCACGGATCAAAATCAAGGCGCTCTCAGCTGAAGTCTGCGGTATGGTGGGACGGCAAGAGGTGTTGAACGAACTCGGTGGTTTGACACCCTAGCTGATTTGCTTGCATGCCGCGCTTGAGTTCGCAACATTCCGTATTCAGGCTTTTTTCGTCGCCATCTGCTTCAACATATCGTCGAACGCTTCCTTGATCTTGGCGATATACGGGTTTTTATACAGGAAGGGTTCACTCTTTTCGTCATGCACCAGCATCGTCGCGTTGGACTCAAACACGACGATGTTGCCCTCCCGGTCGAGTGAGCAATCGACGCCGCAATAATCCAGATCCATCGCTTTCCCTATACGTTCAAAGGCGGCGAAATGGGCCTCGTTGAATACACTGCGTGGATTTTTCAGTAAGGTTTCCTCTTCTTCCCGCATCCATGCCTGATTCGCCATGTCAGTGCGGAAGTGATGCACCATCCAGTGATTGTGGATTGCCAAATGGTAAGGCAGCACCTGGCCATTGATACAGATCACCCGATACTTGCGGTAGTAGCCGTCAGCTGAGCAGTAATCGATGAATTCACTCAGATAAAACACTGCATCGGGATGCTTGGCGACGAATGCAGTGATGGCATCGGCGTGATCCACTTTTTCAAAATCGTCACCACCATGCGTACCGGCGCATCGTATCAATACTGGCATCGCGAATTGCGCGAGATTGCGCGATAGCGCGTCGCCAGTCAGGTCTGCAGCCAACAGGCGCATGGTTTTTGGCACACAGCACAGGGGAATGTCGGATAAGCGATTGGCAACAGAGGCACGATCCGTCGCCATGATGCGACGTGGATGATTGACGGTAGGGCGATTCAGCTTGTCAGCCAGATCGAGCGCGAGCGGTAATACCTCATGGCCGTTATCGGCGTCGGCAATCATGTTGACGACGATATCGGCTTTGGAGCGCAACAAATCCATGTCGTAGTTGAAATCCGGCAGGATGCCAACGAAGTGGCAATCGTAAGCTCCCCAACCTGCCAGATAATTGACTGGCGTAGAACCTGCTCCGGGCGCATCAAGTAACAACACTGAAAATTCGGCTTTACCCTTTTTACACGGCCAAGTGATCAATGGCTGAATCTTTTGCGCGCGACGAAACATCTCGCGGCTTTCTTCCATGCGTCCCAAAGCCATCAACACATTGCCGAGTGTGACGACTGAACCCGCATCTTCCGCATTGAATGCAATCGCACGTTGCAGATGCGGAATAGCTTCTGCTGATCGGCTGGCAAAGCGCGCCAGCAAATCGCCCAGGCGACGATGCGCTTCGCCGAACTCGGGGTGTTGTTGTAGCACCAAGCGATAGCAGGCTTCTGCTTCTTCCCAACGTCCCAACGATCCTGATACATAACCTAGATTGATTAACGCTTGTGTGTTGTTGGGATCAAGCTTTAATGCCTGCCTGAATTCAGTTTCCGCTTCATTGAATTTCCCGAGTTCGCACAGCATAGCTCCCAACGCATCATGCATGGATGCATTGCCTGGACTGAGTTTCAGTAAGGTGCGAAAGCATTGCGTTGCTTCTTCCAGTTTGCCGAGATGCTGGTAGGCGACTGCCATATCGTTTTGGGTATCTACATCATTTGGCGCTATCTTTGCTGCCCGTATCAGCGGTTCGATTGCATCTGATAGCTTGCCTGACTTCAGCAGCGCCTTGCCGAGTGCTTTCCAGCCGAACACATGTTCAGGATGCTGGCGCGTCGTATCGCGTGCGGTCCTTTCGAGAGTCTCCCACTGGGCGCTATTGTAAAGCGCCACCATTTGATTCATCGTCTCCATCGACAGCGGCGCCTTCTTGCCTTGCATCTGTTGCGGCACGCGACTGGACTTATGATTCATGTGGTTTTTCCTCTCTGATGATGCAAAGTCTTATCAGTCCATTGCCGACAAGATCGCAAATGATTGCCCGCGTTTTTCCGTCACGGCTCTTCCACTGATTCGTCCACGGCTTTCGCCAACGGCCATAACAGGTAAGACATGACTGAACGTTTGCCGACAACGATTTCCGCGGTCATGGTCATGCCCGGTAACAGCTTTGCTTGTGGCGGCAGGTTTTTCAGCTTTTCATTGCCTAGCGTGATGCGACCAAGATAAAAGGCGTCTGTGCCTTGGGCCAATAGCGAAGGATTACCTTGGTTATCTCGCCTGAAAGCATCCTCACTGATGGTTTGTATCGTACCGTTCAAGGTGCCGTGCTGTTGGAACGGAAATGCATCGAGCTTAATGCGCACTGCATCGCCGACCTTCACGTAACCTGTATCGATAGAATCAATCTGCACTTCCGATTCGAGTTTGGTATCGAGTTGCACTAGCGTGAACAGCGTTTCTGCTTCGCGAATCACGGAGCCCTGCGATAGCTTGGCGATATCCAGCACCACACCATCAGTGGGTGCTGTCAGCGTCACCAGATTGTGGCGACGATCAGCTTTGCGCAATTGTTCAGACTGTTCTTCGCGATCATGCGTCGTTGTCAGCAATTCTTCCATCATCTTTTGCTTCCAGCTCAACTCAAATGCGCTCTTGTCGGCATCGGCAGCGGCCAATTGTTTTTTCAATTCTTGCTCACGATTTTTTGTCAGATCAAGTTCGCGTTCCACCTCCAGCCGCTTGTCGCGCGCTTCCAATAAATGCACGCGTGCGCCGAATTGCTGCGCTACCAGTTTCTCTTGCATATTCTCGATTTCCTGCAAAGCTTTGACGCGCGTCGTCAGGATTTCCTGATCATGCTTGTTGGTATCGAGTGCAGCATGCAAACCGGCGATGGTTTCATTGTATTTATCCATCTGTGCCTTGTAGTTCGCTTGCCGTTCGCTGGAAAGTTCCGCTTCCATTTTGCTGTCGGCGTCGCCACGATCTTTCAGCACAGGCTTTTGCCCGGCCAGCTCGGCCTTCAATCGTTCGGTCTGGTTATCCAGGCTTTCGATATGTGTGCGTAGCTGTGCCTGATCTGCTTCGGCAAAAGTGGAGTCCAACGTCGCTAGCTTTTGCCCCTTCTTGACGACTTGCCCGATTTGCACGTCGATGCTTTGGATCACCGCAGTTTCCAGAGGCTGCACGACGACATTCGGTAATGGGGTAATCAGATGTCCCTTCGCGACAACCACGCGGTCCACCTTGAAAATCGAAGCCCAGATGATGAACAGGATGATCATCACGAACATCACATACAAGGTCATATGTGCTGTGCGTGGCAATGGCCGACGCTCGATCTCGTCGGCATCCGGCAGGAATTCGATAACGGTCTGATCGGATTCCGGTTTTACAGGTGGCTTGTCTGCTGGTTCCATAGATGCTGATATGTGGAGCTACGTTGTAACAACTCTTCATGCCTGCCGCTGTCAACCAGACGGCCTTGTTGCATCACCAGAATCGCATCGGCGTTGACCAGGGTTGAAAGCCGGTGCGAAATCATCACCACGGTTCTCCCTACGGCGATGCGCGACAGATTGCGGATAAAGATGGCTTCGCTTTCGGGGTCGAGCGCGCTCGCAGCTTCGTCCAGAATCAGGATACGCGGTTGAGCCAGCAGGCAGCGCGCAATCGACAGACGTTGCTTTTGTCCGCCGCTCAGGTTGGCTGCGTTTTCTTCCAGCACTGTGTCGTAACCTTGCGCCAGTCGTTCGATGAATTCATCAGCCCCGGCAGCTTCTGCTGCAGCGACAATTTCTTCAAACGCGGCATCCGGTTTGGTAACGGAAATGTTTTCCCGTACCGTACCG
>Ga0116226_10002334_pt1 | contig 16490 bp, 10 predicted proteins | sample S1TSphfallax_FD_89692 | JGI IMG/M metagenome (GOLD analysis project Ga0116226, IMG submission 89692) | Host-associated microbial communities from peat moss isolated from Minnesota, USA - S1T2_Fa - Sphagnum fallax MG | ecosystem: Host-associated > Plants > Peat moss > Unclassified | place: USA... | reverse complement strand
CGCCCCGCATACATCCCCGTCCGCCCCAACTCCGCTTCAATCCGTATCAGCTGATTATATTTCGCCGTCCGGTCACTGCGCGAAAGCGAGCCCGTCTTGATCTGCCCGCAATTCGTCGCCACGGCCAAATCGGCGATGGTGGAATCCTCCGTCTCGCCACTACGGTGGCTCATCACGGCGCGATATCCCGCCTTATGGGCGATTTCAACCGCGTCCAGTGTTTCCGAAAGCGTGCCGATCTGGTTCACCTTCACCAGAATGGCGTTCGCCACGCCCTGTTCGATGCCACGGCGCAGGCGCTCCGGATTGGTGACGAAAATATCGTCGCCCACCAGTTGCACGCGCGCACCCAGCCGCTCGGTCAGCAATTTCCACCCGGCCCAGTCATCCTCCGCACACCCATCCTCGATGGAAACGATCGGATAGCGCTTCACCAGCCCTTCCAGGTAGGAAACCATGCCGGCCGCATCGAATTTCTTCCCCTCACCGGCAAGGTCGTAAACCCCGTCGGCGTAAAATTCGCTGGCGGCGCAATCGAGCGCGAAGGTGACGTCCTCGCCCGGTCGGTAGCCGGCTTTTTCGCACGCCTTGGCAATGAACCCGAGCGCCTCGTCGGCACTTTTCAGGCCGGGCGCGAAACCGCCTTCGTCGCCGACGTTTGTATTGTGTCCAGCATCGTGCAGGCCCTTCTTCAGGGCCGCGAATATCTCGGCACCGATGCGCACCGCGTCCGCAATCGTGCCGGCGGCGACCGGCTGGATCATGAATTCCTGGATGTCGATCGGGTTGTCCGCATGCTTGCCGCCGTTCACGATATTCATCATGGGCACCGGCAGCACCCGGGCGAAAACGCCGCCGACGTAACGATAAAGCGGCAGGCCGAGGTGGTCCGCCGCCGCCTTGGCAACCGCCAGCGACACCGCCAGCAGCGCGTTGGCGCCCAGGCGCGACTTGTTGGCCGTGCCGTCCAGATCGATCAGCGTCTCGTCGATCAGCAATTGGCCGGTGGCATCCATGCCGCCGATCGCCTCGAAAATCTCGCCTTCGACGTTGGCGACCGCCTGGCGCACGCCGCGGCCGCCGTAGCGGTCCTTTTCGCCGTCGCGCAGTTCTACCGCTTCGTGCGCGCCGGTGGAGGCGCCGCTCGGCACCGCGGCGCGCCCGGTGCCGCCGCTTTCCAGGGCCACGTCCACTTCGATGGTGGGGTTGCCGCGGCTGTCCAGGATCTCGCGGGCGGTGATGTCGACGATGGCGGGCATGCGCGCTCCTCAGCTTGTACGGGCGGGTGACATTGAAAATAAGGGAAGGCAAGCAGTTCTTTTTTGAAAAAAAGAACCGCTTTCCTCTTTGACTTACCCCGACTAGACCGCCGGCCATGCTGCTCCTTACCTGGCACGGCACCATCCTGCGGGTGGAGCAGTCGCAAAACCGGCTCATCCACGCACCGCTGATCCCGGTGCGCGCGGCGGCCCGCGACCTCGCTTTCACCGACACACTGCCGGGCGGCCTGAAACTTCACCAGGGGCCACACCCGGGCGCCGCCCACATCAGCCGCGGCGACAGGACGTTGCGCGTCACCGAGGGCGCACCCTACCCGAGCTTCGACACCGCGCCGCCCACCCCGGTTTTGCTGCTGACGGAGGGCGAGATTGCCACGCTCCGCGCCCTGCTCGGCACGCCGCATCGCCACAGCGAGACCGGCCAGGACCTGCCACCGGCGCGACTTGAGCCGGGGTTCATATTCGCCATTGGCGATGATTGGCGGTTCAATCTCGCCGAGGCACGGCCGCAGAACACGCCGGACGGCATTGTGCTTCCCGCCGGCGCGGGAACGCTCCTGGCTGGAAAGGCGACGGCGGCCGGCACCGAAATCGCTCTGCTGCCCGCCGAAAAGCCGCCGCACGTCAGCGACGCGGACGCGTTTCGGGCCTCCCCCGACGCGTCGCTGGCGGTCCAAGGCGGCAAAGAGTACAGCTTCCTGCCGCTGGCCGCGTCCCTGTCAGCGCGCGACTGGTTCTACAGTGCGGCCGAGCCCCCGCTGCCCGGGCGGCAGACAAGAACCAATTTCATCCGCCGCGCGGCGGATGTGTTCGTGCTGACGATTGCCGGCGCAACCAGCATTTTTGGCCGCCAGGGGGTGTTCAGCGCGCCGCCACCGGCCGAGGCGCAGCCGCCCTACCCTGCCGGCATTTTGCGCGAGGCGGATGTCTTTTACGCGCCCGATGCCGCCCTGGCCGAGGCGCCGCGCCTGCACGGCACGCACGTGTTCCTGCCCTGCGCCGACAGCAGCCTGTTGCTGGAAACAATGCTGCCGCTCATATTCATGGCGCCGCACCTGCCCGCCGACGCCACGCTGTTCATTCCGGGTGAGGTGCCCGAGGGCCTTGCCGAATTTCTCGCCTTGTTCAATCTGAATAACCTGGCCGTCACCGCCGCGCCAGCCGCCCTATACGGTATCGACAACCTGATCTGGCCCGATGCCTGCGCACCGGCACAGCTCGCCGCCGATATCGTGCGCAATGCGCGGGCGCGCGCCGCACCGCATTTGCCGCCATCGGCGCGCCGCCGGCTGTTCATTACGGGCTCCATCGCCAACGCCGCGCGTCTCGCCGAGATCGCCGCGAATTTCGGCTTCGAGCCGCTCGCCGAACTCCCGGCGGAGCCGCGGGCACGGGCGGCCTTGTTTGCGGCGAGCCAGGCCATCATCGCCGCCCAGGGTGCCGCGCTCGAAAATCTGTTGTTCTGCCCGCCAGGCACGTGGGTGATGGAACTAGCCGAGAACACGGTGTGGCGGCCCATTTACGCCCGCCTGTCGGACCAGCTCGGCCTGGTGCATGCCGTGGTGCCAAGTGCGGCGGGCCCGGCGGGCCTGTCGCCGGAACCCGCCGCGTTCAACCGGCTGTTGCGCATCCTGCAGGCACGCCCATGAGCCAGGCATCCAGCGGGGCCGGCACGCCCAGCCGTATCGTTATCCTCGCGAACCATCAGCATGCCGGCCTCGCCGCCGCACTGCGCGCCCTGCTGCCGGCCGCAAAAATCGACGATTTCAACCTGGCGAACCTGATTACGGACAGTTCCGCCCGGCGCTTGGCAAGCGAGACCGTTGCGGTAGCGGACCACATTGTCAGCCACGACGCCGCGGCGCAATTTGGCCCGCTTTCGACCGCCGCGTTGCGAAGCGCCCGCCGGCCGCTGCACCTGCTGCCGGCGTTCCGATTTTCGGGCTTTCATCCTGATGGCCTTACCATCCCGCTGGACGGGCGGGAGTTGCAAGGCCCCACCGGCCTGCTGCATTCCCGCATCGCGGTGGCGTCCTACATGGCCGGCCTCTCGGTGAGCGACGCCGCCGGTCTGTATAACCGACTGGTGTTTGCCCGGCTTGGCTATTTCGGAATTTTCGAAGCGCAGCGCGCCCGCCTGATCAAGACTTTCGCCGTCTACGGCTATGATGTTGCCCCCTTTTTCGAAGGCTGGATCAAACCGGGATGCTTTATGTTCGATGCGACCCGCCCGCGCATGCGGGTGCTGCTGGACATCGGCCGCCTGCTATGTAACCGCATGGGTATCAATCCGGCTGACGGCGTGAGCGAGGCGACCGTGCAAAACCCCCTGGCGAGCGCGCCCATGCAGCCGCTTTTCGCCGACATTGCCGCGCGGATCAGGGTGACACCGGAAGGCAGCTTTCGTGGCGCCGCCGCCGCTGGCACGCGCCCGCCGCTCCTGAGCCTGGACGATTTCATTGCGGCAAGTTTCGCCGTGTACAAGCGCGTCCCGCTGGCGGCCCTGCGTGCCGCCGACGGCGTGTCCGCAGCTCTGGACAAGATGTATTTGCACGAGGCCGATTTCGGCCGCGATGCGGCGCGGGCGCGCGCCGCGGCCGCGGCACCCGACGACACGGTGTTGCTGACCTGGCACGGCAAGCTGTTGTCGATCGAAACGGCGACCGGCACGCTGGTGCAAACGTTACCCTGGCCGGAGCCGCAGGACAGCACACCGGCCGCGGTGCGGCTGAACCGGCCGCTCGCGGCCCCTGCCGCGGTCGCCCTTGGCGGCGGCACGGTCGCGGCACCGGGGCCCTCCCCCGGCACCGTCACGCTTTCCCAGCAGGACCGCGTTCTGGCCGCGCCGCAGCACCTGTTGGCGCTCCGCTTTGTCCCGGCCAATGCGTCGCCACAATCATTGTTTTTGCCGCTTGCCCGTGAGGACCTCGCGATTCTCCGAACGATTGCTGCCGGCACATGGACCGTGGGCGAGGACGAGACGCCGCTTTGCGGTTCGGCTGTGCAGTTGCGTCCGGGATTCGTTCTGGCTGTGGGGCCGCATAATCTGAACCTCGCCGTGGCCCGATTGAGCCGCGACCAGGCGACAGATTTGCCGGCGCGAATTGAACTGGAAATGCCGGAGCAGACCGTGACGCTCACCGCGTCACGCGACCGTGGCATGGGCCGGAGCGCGATGCCGTCCGTTCCGGCGGATCTGGACGTGGTGCCTGTTGCCGCCTCGCTGGAACAATTCCGCGCGGCGCCGAACCATCGGCTGATTTTGTCCGCACCCGGCGAATTGATACACTTGCCGCTGACCGTGGACGATAACGCCCGGCGCTGGCTGGCAGACGCCCAAAAACCGCCTGGCCGCCGCAATTTGCGCGCCACCGCGGTGCGCACCACCGACAAATTCGTGCGCCTGGACCGCGGGGCCGAAGGCGTCATATTTTCTGCCGAGGGTATTTTCGCCGGCGCCGATGTCGGCCGCGCGGCCGAGAGGTTGGCGCCGGATGCGATCGAGGCCGCACCGAAGCTGGATTTTCCTGTCTGCGTTTTTTACAAACCAAACCTGCACGATCTTTACGGCTGGCTGGCGGAAGCTGGCCTTGGCCTGCACGTGCTGCAACAGATCTTGCCGCCGGAAACGCGCCTGTTGCTGCCGGGCACATTGCAGGAGGGGCACGCGGAGGGTGGGGGTCCGCTGGGATGGCTCGCTGCCCTTGGCCTTACCGGGGCTGCCGTTGTGCGAACCCAGGCGCCGCTGGTGCATGCGGCCGATGTTACCTGGCTGGCGCACGATAATATCACGGACGTGCCCGCGTTCCTGGTGCAATCGTTTCGTGCGCGTTGTCACGTGCTGCACAAGCCGTCAGCAACAAGGCGGCGCGTGTATCTGACGCCCGCCGAGGCCGGCCAGCTCGTGAACCCGATGCCGGTGGAGAATTTTCTGCACGCGCGCGGCTTTGAGTCCGTCGTGGCCGAAGATCTGGCGCCGGCAGAGGTCATTGCCCTGTTCGCGGCGGCGGAATTCATCGTGGCGCCGCACGGCGCGGCGCTGGCCGGGCTGCTGTTCTGCCAGGCAGGCACGCGCGTGCTTGAATTGTCGCCCGACGGCGCGTTTCAGTCGCCATTCTGGCAGATTTCCGAAAAGCTTGGCCTTTCCCATGCGGTGTTGCCCTGCCCTACATGCGAGGATGCCTTGATTGTTGATCTTGCGCGGTTTCGGGCGTTGTTCAGGATGTTACGGCTGACGGAAGTGTAAGGAAGCACTTCTTTTTTGAAAAAAAGAAGCAAGAAACCTTTGCTCATTGCTTCCATCTTCCGGTTCAACCAGGGAGCATTGATGTTGCACGTAACAGACAAAAGTTTTTTGGTTCTTTTTTTTGGAAAAGAACTGCTTCCTTCTTCTCCTTTCTCATGGCAACCTTAAGCATGTCGACAAGCCCACAAACCTGGAGCACCGCCGTCGCCGCGGTGCCGCCCGACGAATTCGACCCGGTTGATGATCTGCCGTTCACGCTTTTGCCCACCGATCCGGTGGCCACTGCGGGCACCTGCTTCGCCCAGTTCCTTGGGCCGCATTTGCGGCAGGCCGGCTATAATTTTCTGCAAGCGGAGCCCCCGGTATCGCCGGGCGAGCCAGGTTACTCGGCGCGATATGGCAACATTACCACCACGCGGCAACTGCGCCAGCTTATGCTTGGCGCCTACGGCCTGCACCGGCCGGCCACGCACGCCTGGCGGCGAAATGACGGAAGCTACATAGATCCGTTGCGGCCGCAGATTGTACCGGCCGGTTTCGCCACTGCGGGCGAAGTTGCCACGTCGCGTTCGGCGCATCTGGCCGCCGTGCGGCGCGTGTTTCAGGACTGCCGCGTGTTTGTGTTCACACTCGGATCCGCGGATTGCTGGTTCGCCCCGGATGGGACGGCGCTGCCACTGCCGCCGGCGGTGGTTGGTGCCGAAAGCCATATGGGCGACGCGCGGTTCGCCACGCTGTCGGCTTCCGAAATGCGGCAGGACCTGACGGAATTCGTGGCCGATCTCAGCGCCGTCAATCCTGCCGTGCGGGTTATTCTGACCGTGTCGCCGGTGCCACCAGCTGTCAGTTGGCAACCACGTCACATTCTGATTGCAGCACATTCCGGTCTCGCCGCGATGCAGGTCTCGGCGGCGGAAACCGCGGCGGCGTACGGCAACGTCGCGTATTTCCCGAGTTTCGACATTCTCACGGCACCGCAGCTTCGCGCACGGTTTCTGGCGGCGGATTTTCGCACCGTCACCGAGGAGGGCATGGCGTTCGTGCTCGGCCTGTTCACCAAGCATGTCATGCGCGCGCCGGGCGAGCGGGATGCCGCAACCGCGCCGGACGAAGCCGGCATTCTCGGCAGCAACGACATTGCCGCTCTCATGCGCGTGGAGGATTCCCGCCACACTCCGCACGACATCCCTGGCGGCGAGGGCGCGGCGGCGCCCCCAGCGGACGATACGACTACCGCAGACATGCTCCATTCCGATTCGATCTCGACCGGAACGCTGCCGGTGGAAATCGAGTTTCGCACCGGCGGACACGGGCACGAATTCATGATAGAAGGATGGTCGCATCCGGAAATCGAGTACGCCTGGACGCTTGGGAAGCGCAGTTTTGTGCGCCTGCCCGGCGGCGGCGCGAATTGCGATTGCTCGCTGAAATTCCGCGCCGGTCCGATGATCCATCACGGCACGGTCAGTTTCCAGCGGCTATACGTCGATGTGAACGGCGTCAATGTCGCAAACCTGGTCGGGCGCCAGCCGGCGCAATATGAAGTGCTGGTTCCCGCCGAGGCACTGCGCGGACATGCCCACATCGACATAACATTCCGCATGCCGGACGCGGTTTCGCCAAGCCGGTTTGGCCGGTCAGGCGACAAGCGCGAGCTCGGCTTCTGGCTTTCGACGCTGCGGCTGGAACCGCTGCTTGCGGGACCGATATTTGCGCGGCCAACACAAGCCGCTTCGGCCGGGCAGGATATGACCGATACAAAAGCCGTGATGATGCAGATGCAAAGTCTCGGCATCAACTGCGAACTGGGCTTCGTGCAGCGTTACCACGAGGCCGAACCGCTCGGCCTGTTCCGCTGGGCGCATACGCCGCTGCCCAACCTGTTGCGCGCACTGGAGGCGCGGTTCGAGGGACTGGGCGATCCGGCCAACACCATCATCAGGGTCGATGCTGCGACCGAATTTCAGGTCATCGACAAGAAATTTGGGTTCCGCAATCACTCCTTCGCGTTCAAGAAAGATGGCGCCACGGAGGAAAAGGTGCGCGAGCGCGAACTGGTGCGCCTGCCGTTCCTCTCGCGCCTGATGATCGACGATCTGCAAAAGGCGGAGAAGCTGTTCTGCTTTCACGACGCGGGTCATTCCGGATTGGAGGATATTCTCCGCCTGACCGCCGCGCTGGACAAATATGGCCCCAACTGGCTGCTGTGGATCTGCGGCGCCGGCGGGGCGGCGAAATTGGGCACCGCAGAGCGGATCAGCGACCGGCTGATTTGCGGTTATATCGACAAGTTTCAGCCCCTGCATGATGTGGCACAACCCTCGATCGCGGCCTGGACCGAGGCGGTGCGGGCGGGTTACCGCGTTTGGCGTGGGGCGAAGTAAGGAAGCAGTTCGTTCTTGAAAAAAAGAACCAAAAAACTTTTACCTGTCAAGGGCACGACGTGACTGGCCAATTGGAACCGGCGGCTTTGCGCATTGAGCAAAGGTTTTTTGTTTCGTTTCTTCAAAAAAGAAATACTTCCTTCCTTGCTTTATTCGCCAGCCGCAAACCGCACCGCCTCCTCCGCCGCACGAAACAGTGCGCGGCTCTTCTGGCGGGTTTCCGCTTCTTCCGAGGCAGGTACCGAGTCGGCAACGACGCCCGCGCCGGCCTGAACGTGCATCACACCGTCTTTCAGCACCGCCATGCGCAGGCCGATGCATGTGTCCATGGTGCCGTCTGGCGCGAAATATCCGATGCAGCCGGCATAGATGCCGCGGCGGACCGGTTCCAGTTCCTCGATGATTTCCATGGCACGGATTTTTGGCGCGCCGGTGAGCGTGCCTGCGGGAAAGCCGGCGGCCAACGCGTCCACGGCGTCGAGGCCCGGGCGCAGCGTGCCTTCGACGGTGCTGCTGATGTGCATGACGTGGCTGAAACGTTCGATCGCGAAACTGGCGGTGACGGCGACGGTGCCGGGGATGGCGACGCGGCCGACATCGTTGCGCCCGAGATCGACCAGCATGAGGTGTTCTGCACGTTCCTTCGGGTCGGCCAGCAGGTCGGCTTCCAATGCCGCGTCCTCCGCCGGTGTGGCGCCGCGGGGGCGGGTGCCGGCCAGCGGCCGGATGGTCACGCGGTTGTCTCGCAGACGAACCAGAATTTCCGGGCTGCTGCCGACGACGGCGAAGCCGTCGAAATTGAAGAAAAACAGGAACGGCGCAGGGTTTATACGGCGCAATGCGCGGTAGAGAGCGAACGGCGGCAGGGCGAAGGGTGCGGAAAATCGCTGGCTTGGAACAATCTGGAACGCGTCGCCGGCGGCAATATATTGCTTGGCGCGCTCGACGGCGGTGCAGAATTGTTCCGGTGTGAAATTGCTGGTCGGCGCGGGCTGCGGCGGCAGTGACACGTTCGGGGCCGCGGTCGGCAGTGGGCGTGCGAGCGCTGCGCGGGCATCGGCAATACGTTGCGTGGCAGTATCGGCATCGCCGTCCGCGCGGACCGGGGAGACGAGAAAAAACTCGTCGCGCACGTTGTCGAAAATCGCGAACAAAGTGGGGCGGAGCAGAACGGACTCCGGCAGACCCAGCACGTCGGTATGGCGCGCCGGCAGACGCTCCATGTGGCGAACCATGTCGTACCCGAGATAGCCGACCAGGCCGCCGGCCATCGGCGGCACGCCCTGTGGCAGCTCGAGGCGGGATTCCGCCAGAAGAGCCCTGAGGGATTCGAGCGGCGGACCGTTCTCGGCGGTGAAGGCGTGCGGCGCGGACAAGGCATGCCGGTTGATTTCGGCGACACCGTTACGGCAGCGCCAAATCAGGTCCGGCGCCATGCCGATGACGGAATAGCGGCCGCGCGCCGTGCCGCCTTCGATACTTTCCAGCAAGAACGCATTCGGCTGGCCCTGCGCAAGCTTGAGGAAAGCGGCGACAGGCGTGAGAAGGTCGGCCACCCCCGTATAAAAAACCGCCCGGGATGGCCCGTTGGCCGACATGGAAATCCCACCCTAAATTTGCAAAAGTTTCTCGCTTCTTTTTCTCAAGAAAGAAGAACTTCTTATTCCCCTTGCCCCGTGCTGAGCTGCTGAACAAGTTTCTCATTAGGAACAGGGTGAGACTCCCGCATCAACGCCGATGCATAGGTATTAATCAGCAAGTCGCGCAGCGCCTGCGCGAGCCCGTGTCGAATCTGATCCATGCCGGCCTTGTCGGCGGCAGCATCAGGGTGCGTGATTTCTGCCAGAGCCGCGACAATAAAGCCTGTTGGCGTCTGCACCATGGCGGGTTCGCCCGGCTTGAGGGTGAACAATATTTGCGCGAGTTGTGGCGGCACGTCGGGCGGCGGACGGTTGCGCGGCACGGGGGCACTGCGGGTAACCTGGCGGCCGGTGCCCCACGCCGCGGCGGTCAGTGTCTGCCCGCCTTTCACGGTGGCAAGTAGCCGTGCCGCTTCGCTCTCCGTCTCGTGGTGAATTTGCGCCGTCTGCCAATCCGCCAGCACGCTGGCACGGACGGCGGCGAACGGCCGGGGTGCTGCGGGCGTAATGTCATCCACCTGCACAGCATACCAGACGTGGTTCGGTCCCTCGGTGAATTGCGTGGTTTCGCCCTTCCTGGCGGCAAACGCATCGGCAATGATTTTGCTGCGTGCGTCGCCGGTGGCGGGGATCGGCGCCGTGGTGCTATCGGGGGTATTGCCCTGGGCGTCGAGCGTGCCCTGCACACCCGCCGCGCCGATGTCGCCGGGAACCTCGTCGATATGGCTGCCGCCGGCAAACAAATCCTGCAATTTTTGCGCGCGGGCGTCGATCAGGTCGGCGGCGCGTTCCTCACCTACCGCGGTCCGCGCCTTGTCACGCAGATCGGCAAAAGACGGATTCTTCGCAGGCGTTATGGCGGTGACACGAACGATCTGAAAGCCGAGCGGTTCCTTGATCGGACCAGTAACGACGTCCACTGGCGCGGCGAAGGCCGCGTGGGCGAGTTCGGGCGCCGGAATGCCATCCTGCGGGGTTTGATCGAGCGTACTGGCGGTGGCGTGCGCGGCCTTGGCCGCCGCCTGCATCGCGTCCCAACTGGCACCGCCGCGCCATTGCGCCGCCAGCGTCTGCGCCGCGGCCTCGGTGCCCACCGTAATCACTTGCAGCGAACGTTGCTCCGGCGCGCTGAAATCCGGTTTGTGGGCGTCATACCAGGCGTGCAGGTCCGCATCGCTGATTGTCAGGGTTCGGCCGATGGTGGCGGGCGATAGAATCACCGCGCGAATGCGGCGATATTCCGGGGCGGTGTAGGTTTTTATGTTGTTGGCGTAATACCGTTGCAGAACCGTGTCGCCGGGGTCCGCCGGCGCCGCGTGGCCGGCGAACGGGATTTGCACCATGTCGGCGAAGCGGGTTTCATCGAAATAATTGTAGAAAAGTTTCGTAAGCATGTCGGACGGCGCCGCGCCGGCAACGATCGCCTGCAGCAACTGGTTCTTGCTGATGTCCTGGCGGATGAGTTCCTGGAACAGCGCCGGCGTCAGGTTATTCTCGCGCAGCAATTGAACGTATTTGTCATGGTCGAACTTGCCGTTCAGGCCCTGAAACTCTGCCGTGGAGGCGATGTTTTCCTGCACTGCGGCATCGGGAGCAGACATGCCCAGGCGCGTGGCCTCATTGTCGATCGCCTGCTGCGCGATCAGCCGCGCGAGCGTTTCCTGGGCCACCTGCTGGCGCAGCGGCGCAGGTATCTGCGTCGGGTCGGGGTATTGCTGCGCCTCGCGCTGAAGAGCGCCGCGAAATTGCTGCTCGAACGTGGCGGACGGGATGCGCACGCCGCCCACGGTGGCGACCGCGGTGGGATCGGGCCCGCCGAGGCCGATCTTGCCGGACACGCCCCAGCCGACGAAGGCCACGGCCAGCGCGCCGAAGAAAATGCGGGCAGGCCAGGTGGCCGCCAGCGTGCGGAAGAAACTGAGCATGGCGGGTTTTGGTTCGGACCGCGCCGAAAGGCAAGGTCAGCGCGCCCAATCAGGCGCCCCCCTTTAAGACAAAAGTTTTTTGGTTCTTTTTTTCAAAAAAGAACTGCTTGCCTTCCTTTGTTGGCCCAAGCATGCGGCGTTGTGCGGAGGGGTGATGCAGCAACTGATTGCCGGAAACTGGAAGATGAACTTGTGGCGTGCGCCGGCGGCCGACCTGGCCCGCGCGGTAGCAGCCGGCGCCGAGTCCGTCGCGTGCGATCTGGCTGTTTTTCCCCCCTTCACCGCGCTCGCCGCCGTAGCCGATGCCCTGCGCGGCACAAGGGTGACGTTCGGCGGCCAGGATTGCCATGCGGAGGTAAACGGCGCGTTCACCGGCGATATCGCGGCTGCCATGCTGGCGGACGCCGGCTGCGGCGCCGTGATCGTCGGCCATTCGGAGCGGCGGCAGTTCCATGGCGAGACCAGTGCGGCCGTGCGGGCGAAGGCAGTGGCCGCGGCCGCCGCCGGGCTGATGGCAGTGGTATGCGTCGGTGAGACGGAGGCCGAGCGCGATGCCGGCCTTGCGATCGATCTGGTCTGCCGGCAGGTAGCCGAAAGCGTGCCGCCAGGTTTTGGGGGCGTGGTCGCCTATGAGCCGATCTGGGCGATCGGCACCGGCCGAACGCCCACAACCGACGACGTCGCCACCATGCACGGCGCCATCCGCCAGGCGCTGGCCCGCCACCTGGGCCCGGACGGCGCCTTCATACGCATTTTATATGGCGGAAGTGTTAACCCGGAAAATGCGGCTTCACTCCTGGCGGTGCCGGAAGTGGGGGGCGCGCTGGTCGGCGGCGCCAGTCTCAGCAGCCAGAAGTTCCTGGGCGTTGCGGCGGCGGCACGGCGCGTCTAGAACGCGGCCTCCCCAACAGGCGGTATTGATGTCGGCCCTAATCCCCGTGCTGCGCGTGGCACATCTGTTCGTGACCCTGGCGATGATCGGCGTGGTGCTGATCCAGCGCAGCGAGGGCGGTGGGCTGGGCATCGGCAGCAGCCAGGGCATGGGGTCGTTCATGAGCGGCCGTGGCACCGCCAATCTGCTGACACGCACCACGGCGTTCCTGGCGGCGGCGTTTTTCGGCATTTCGCTCAGTTTGGCGCTACTGACGCGGGGTGCTACCGCGGGATCGGCCCGGGATATCCTGGCGCCCAGCAAGACGCCGACGCATATCATCGCGCCGCTGAAGCCGTCGGTTCCTCAAGTTCCGACGAAGTAGAAGAAGAAGTTCTTCTTTTTTGAAAAAAAGAAGCAAGAAACTTTTGTCGATTGGTGGCGCGCTTCGGGGAGGTCGCCGACTCGGGGGTGGCGTTTAAAGCACATCCTCCGCTACAAAGGTCGCCCATGACGCGGTTTGTATTTATCACCGGCGGCGTGGTCTCCTCGCTTGGGAAAGGTATCGCCAGCGCGGCACTCGCCGCACTGCTCCAGGCGCGCGGCTATCGCGTGCGCCTGCGCAAGCTGGACCCTTACCTCAACGTCGATCCGGGCACGATGAGCCCCTATCAGCACGGCGAGGTGTATGTCACCGATGACGGTGCCGAAACCGACCTCGACCTCGGCCATTACGAGCGGTTCACCGGTGTTGCGGCCACCCGCGCGGACAACGCCACAACCGGGCGGATTTATTCCGAAGTGATCGCCCGCGAACGCCGCGGCGACTATCTGGGCGCCACCGTGCAGGTCATTCCGCACATTACCGACGCGATAAAATTCGCCATCACGCGCGACACCGACGACCTGGATTTCTGCCTGATCGAAATCGGCGGCACAGTGGGCGACATCGAGAGCCTGCCCTTCCTGGAGGCGATCCGCCAACTCGGCAACGAACTGGGGCCCGAGCGGACCATGTTCACGCATCTCACCCTGGTGCCGTTCATTCCGAGCGCGGGCGAGCTGAAGACCAAGCCGACGCAGCACTCGGTGAAGGAATTGCTGAACGTCGGCATCCAGCCGCAAATGCTGCTGTGCCGCTGCGACCGGCCCATTCCGGAGAACGAGCGGCGGAAAATCGCCTCGTTCTGCAACGTGCGGCCGAGCGCGGTGATTTCCGCGCTGGATGCGGACACGATCTATGCGGTGCCGATTGCGTATCATCGCGAGGGCATGGACCGCGAGGTATTGCGCCACTTCGCGCTGCCGTTCGAGACCGAGCCCGACCTGGGGCGCTGGCAACGCATTGTCGATGTCGTGCGCGGGCCGGAAGGGGCCGTGCGCATCGCAGTTGTCGGCAAATATACCAATTTGCTGGACAGTTATAAATCCCTGGCGGAGGCGCTGGCGCACGGCGGCATCGCCAATCGCGTGCGCGTGCAACTCGATTGGGTGGACAGCCAGATATTCGAGGCGCCCGACGCGGTCGCGCGCCTGGAAGACGTGCACGGCATTCTGGTGCCGGGCGGATTCGGCGAGCGTGGCACCGAGGGCAAGATCGCCGCGGTGCAATTCGCGCGCGAACGCAAAATCCCGTTCTTCGGGATATGTTTTGGCATGCAAATGGCCGTCATTGAATGCGCCCGCAACCTGGCCGGGCTGCCCGAGGCGAGCAGCACGGAATTCGGCCCCTGCACCGAACCGGTCGTGGGCCTCCTGACCGAATGGGCGCGCGGCAACGACGTGGAGCGGCGCGCGGCCGGCGGTGACCTCGGCGGCACCATGCGCCTCGGCGCGTACCCCGCCATGCTCGAGGAGGGCAGCCTGGCCAGCGCCGCCTACGACGGGGCGCGGGAGATCTCCGAACGCCACCGGCATCGGTTCGAGGTCAATGTGTATTATCGAGATCGGCTGGAGGCGGCGGGGCTGCGGTTTTCCGGGCTGTCGCCGGACGGGATTTTGCCGGAGGTGGTGGAATATCCCGATCATCCCTGGTTTATCGGGGTGCAATATCATCCGGAATTGAAATCCAAGCCGTTTGCGCCGCACCCTTTGTTTGCCGGGTTTATTGCGGCTTCGGTGGCGCAGGCGCGGTTGGTATGACAGGAAGGAAGCATTTCTTTTTTGAGAAAAAGAACCAAAAAACTTTTGCTCATGGCGCGTTGCAAACCTCGGCGACCAAATGTTGAACGTTCCGCTCCCGGCGCATGTAACCATTGGTCCTGTGACGCTTGCAAATGACTTACCTTTTGTGCTCATCGGCGGGCCCTGCCAGATCGAAAGCAGGGACCATGCCTTCGAAGTCGCCGACGAACTCGCCCAGCTTTGCCGATCCGCAAATATCGGCCTGATTTACAAGAGCAGCTACGACAAGGCGAACCGCACCAGCGCCACCGCGGCCCGTGGCATCGGCATGCAAGCCGGCTTGCAAATCCTGTCCGACATTCGCGAAAAATTCCAAATTCCAGTGCTGACCGATGTGCACGCCGCCGACCATTGCGCCCCGGCCGCACGAGCGGTGGACGTTCTGCAAATCCCCGCCTTCCTCTGCCGCCAGACCGATCTTCTGCTGGCCGCGGGGCAAACTGGGGCCGCCATCAACGTGAAAAAAGGCCAGTTCCTCGCGCCGTGGGACATGAAGAACGTCGCGGCGAAAATTGCGTCGACCGGGAACACACGCATTCTGCTCACGGAACGAGGCGTCTCGTTCGGCTACAACACGCTGGTCAGCGACCTGCGCGCGCTGCCCATCATGGCCGAAACGGGCTACCCGGTTGTGTTCGACGCCACCCACTCCGTGCAGCAACCCGGTGGGCAAGGCACCGCTTCCGGCGGCGAACGCCGTTTCGCTCCTGTTTTGGCACGCGCAGCTCTTGCCGTAGGGTGCGCCGCCATCTTCATGGAGACCCACCCCGACCCCGACCATGCGCCCAGCGACGGACCCAATATGATTCCGTTGCGTGACATGGCACGCGTGCTGCGGATGCTGAAGGATGCTGATGGGGTCGGCAAAGAATGGGGGCGTTAAGCCCGCCAAAGCCGTGCAAACCGGCCGATGCAAGGGTGGGATTGAAGGGCATCCCACCCTACCGCGGCGGTGAGGTGGCGCAGGGTTCGGGCGGGGCTGTCGGGCCTGTTATGAAATCGAGATATTTATCCGGCAGGATTGCGAGATCGATGTCGATGCCGAGCTCGTCGCAGATGGTGAAGAAGATTTCCGGCGGTTCGATGGTTTGGCCGGGGTCGGCGACGAGGGTTTGGTCCACGCGGGCGGCGATGTCGCGGCGAAGTGCGGCGCGATCGGGGTGGTTTTCGGTGACCTTGTTGAAGATTTCGCGCAGGGGGGTGGTGCGGGGGTCGGCGCGCAGGGCGAGCGACAGGGTGCGGGATGTAGGCGCGGGGCCGGCGGCGAGGCGGGCTTCGAGGGCGATACAGTCGCGCACGGTGGCGGCCAGGCGGGTGAAGAGGAGCGCCGGGTCGATTGATTTGCAGGTGGGGGCGCGGAGCGCGAGCCCGGACGGGCGCGGGCATGGGGCAGCGGGCGCAAGATTGGGGGTGATTTCCGGCGCGGGCGAGGGGTTGGGCGCGATTTCCTGCGGTTCGGTCCATTCGGTGAGGGCGCGGGCGGCGACGGCGCGGGCCAAGGTCATGGCGAGGTCAGCCAGCTCCGCGCACAGGCGCTTATGGCGCGCGGTGCGTTCGTCGGCGTCTTCCAGGGCACATGGCGAGATGGCGTTCAGGTGGGCTAACCTTAGGGGTTACTGGAGATAACAGTAGCGCGAAGCTTGCGACCGTGGCAAGGATTTCTTGCGTCTGCCCTACGGACTGTTTTTTGTTCGGAGCTGAAAGGCCGGTTTTCGTTCTTTAGAGCGGCTTCATCCTGACTGGAAAATCATCGGCATCCGGCGGGCCGCTCCAGCCAGTTGTTTGCAGAGCATTTGTATCAGCCACAAACTGTCGGCTCATAAAGGCCGATTCCAGTCAGGCTGAAAATGCTCTAATCGCGCCCTGGCTCGCAAGTCTTTTTTGTAAAGAAGGCCTTCCCACCCTTCTTCCTTTTGCCCTTGTCCGGGCAATTGCCCCCAAGCCGTGCCCGAATTGAATG
>Ga0116226_10002333_pt1 | contig 16494 bp, 14 predicted proteins | sample S1TSphfallax_FD_89692 | JGI IMG/M metagenome (GOLD analysis project Ga0116226, IMG submission 89692) | Host-associated microbial communities from peat moss isolated from Minnesota, USA - S1T2_Fa - Sphagnum fallax MG | ecosystem: Host-associated > Plants > Peat moss > Unclassified | place: USA... | reverse complement strand
TATGAGTCCCCTGGCGGGCAAGCCTGTTCCAAGCTCGCTTTTGGTTGACGTGCCACGGCTTGTCACCGCCTATTTTACCGGCAAGCCGGATCCGGCGATTGCGGCGCAGCGCGTCTCCTTCGGCACGTCCGGCCACCGCGGATCGGCGTTCGACAACACCTTTAACGAGGACCATATCCTGGCCATCAGCCAGGCAATATGCCATTATCGCACGCGCCAGCAGATTAGCGGTCCCTTATATATCGGTATTGACACCCATGCGCTTTCAGCACCGGCGTTCGCTTCGGCCCTGGAAGTGTTTGTTGCCAACGATGTTGAAATATTCGTGGACCAGCATGAAGGCTACACGCCGACGCCGGTTATTTCACATGCCATTCTTGGTTATAACCGCAACCGCAAGACAGGATCTGCGGACGGGATTGTTATTACGCCATCGCATAATCCACCGCAGGATGGCGGATTCAAATACAATCCGCCAAACGGCGGCCCCGCCGACACCGACATCACAACCTGGATTGAGCACGCCGCCAATGGCCTGCTGGAGGCAAGGCTCGCAGGTGTTCGGCGCATTCCTTATAGCCGTGCGCGCAAATCTGGCAAAGTGCGCCGGCATGATTTTATTGCGCCTTATGTGGCCGACCTGGCCAGCATTATCGATATGGAGGCCATTCGCGCGTCCGGCCTGAAAATAGGAATTGATCCACTGGGTGGTGCCAGCGTGCAATTCTGGCGACCGATTATTGACGCTTATGGCATTGCGGCAACGATCGTGAATGACACCGTCGATCCAACCTTTCGTTTCATGACGGTTGATTGGGATGGCCAGATACGCATGGATTGTTCCTCACCGTCGGCGATGGCCGGCCTGATTGCCATGCGCGATAAATTCGATATCGCTTTTGCCAACGACACCGATGCGGACAGGCATGGCATCGTCACTGCCTCCGGGGGGCTGATGAACCCCAACCACTACCTCGCCGCCAGCATATCCTACCTGTTCCAGGATCGCGCGAAATGGCGTGGCGATGGCGCCGTCGGCAAAACCATGGTCAGCAGTGGTATCATCGATCGCGTCGCTGCCCGGCTGGGGCGGAAATTGTTCGAGGTTCCCGTTGGCTTCAAGTGGTTTTCGGCTGGCCTGCTGGACGGCGCGCTGGGTTTTGGGGGTGAGGAAAGCGCCGGCGCGTCGTTTCTTAGGCGCGACGGATCGGTTTGGACGACCGACAAGGACGGAATCATCCTCGGCCTTCTCGCGGCGGAAATGACCGCCAGAAGCAAGCACGATCCGGCGGTTGCGTTTGCCGATCTTACACACGAACTTGGCGTGCCCTATTACGAGCGGATCGACGCGGTCGCGACGCATGCCCAGAAGAAGAAGCTGAAGGACATCTCTTCCGAGCAGCTTGGCATGACGGAACTGGCCGGCGCGCCAATCAAGGCCAAATTGACGACCGCGCCTGGCAACGGGGCGACGTTCGGCGGCATTAAGGTGGTGAGCGAGGACGGTTGGTTCGCTGCCCGGCCGTCCGGGACGGAGGAGGTGTTCAAGATTTACGCTGAAAGTTTCGTGAGTGCCGCGCACTTGCAACTGATCCAGACGGAGGCAAAGGCCGCGATCGCCATCGTGCTGGGGCGGGACGCATCCTGAAGCATAAATGAAGGGAAGAAACAAAAAACTTTTACTCTGTGCGCCAATCCGCCGGCTGAAATGGGCCAAAGGTGCGTGCCCTCAATGAGTAAAGGTTTTTTGGTTCTTTTTTTTCAAAAAAGAACTGCTTCCTTTTCCGTTTGCCCTCCTTTTTTCAGTGATTCGCTCCCAACCCACGCTGGCTCTGGCGGTCGCTCACCCGGAAGCTGCCGCGAGAGCCTGTCGCAGCCGCGCCGGCGCGAAATCAGGCGCCGCGGCGGGCGGCACAATGCCGCCAAATACCTCCGCGATCACCTTGTCCATCAACGGAGCTTCCTCCTCCGCGCCACCAAAGGCGCCAACAATCCGTCCTTGCGCTACCAGTACGATACGCAAGCGCATGAAGTCCGCGCGACGTTTCAGGCGTGACAGCAGCACCTCGGCCGAAACCCGGCTGAGTTTCGCATCCAGAATCATCAGGTCCAGCGTGCGGTGCAGCCGGTCAGCCTGTTCCGGGCGGCCCAGTGTCACGGCCTCGGTTACACCGTCCGCCGCCAGGTCAACAGCGAACCCGGCCGCCTCCAACTGGCGTGCCACGCGCCGGCGTTCATTTTCGGCAAGCCCGACAACCAGGGCCGTGCGCCGCGGCACCGGCGATGGCGACGGCTCGACAATTTCTGCCCCGTCGCTGGTTGGCCGCGCGCCGCTCGCCCGCCATACACCCGGAAGTCCCGCCAGCAGGGCCTGCAAACCCAGCAGACCAAGCATCATTGTTTCAATTATGCCTGCGTGCTGCTCGATGTCGGTCGCCCGAAGTGCCAAAGCCGCTTCCGGGCGCACCGTGCCGGTCCACGCGACGTTGCCGATCCGCGCGCTCACCACCGCACCACGCGGATTGCCCCATCCGTCCGGCAGCACCGCGCGGTAAAGCCGCACCAAGGCAGACTCGTCCCGGCCGCCTGCCGCCGCCAGCGCGGCAGTTCCGGCAGCCAGCTTGCAGCCTGCATCGTCGCGCAACGCATAATCCACCGCGCGTGCGTGCAGCCCGTCCGGCGCAGCCGCCGCCCGCAGCACCGACGCCGGCACCGCGCCCGCCACAGCACCCACGCTTTCGCCGTTATTATCGTCGATCCGCCGGACCAGCATGAAGGCCGGGTCGTCCTTGGACGCGCCGGCGCATCCCAGCAAAGCCGCATGGCGGGTCGGCAAGCCTGCCATTCCGGTCGCCCACCAAGCTGTGCCGCTGACCGGCGCGTTGCCTGGGGAAGAAGCGGCAATCTGTGCGCCCTTCGCGTCCACCACGGTCAGCCCCGACGTCGGCTCGGCGATTGGCGCCAGCAGCAGCAACCGCGCGGTCAACGCAACGTTGTCGCCGGTCAGGGTTTCCGGCCGCAGGGATCCGGTCGCGCGATCGAACCCGCTGAAGATGTTCCGTAAGGTGGCCTCGGCCTGCGCTTTTGACGCGGCGGCCAGCAGGTCAGCCTCTGCCTGGGCATAGTCGCCCTCCCACGTCAGCCACAGCGCCGGCAATGCAAGTGTCAGCCCGACAGCCCCTGCGAAGGCACAGGCAGTTATAAGTCTCATATCTAAAATTCCTCGTAATCGTCTAATTAATTAAACTAACGTTAAATTAAGCAGAAATTGACGGGTGACTGATAATAAAAACTGCGGCATGGGTTAAAAAAGACACATGGAAAAGAAGTAAAGGAAGCGGCTCTTTTTTGAAAAAGCACCAAAAAACTTTCACTTATGGCGTGGGCGCCACTTTTGCCCTGTCTGCCCGCAAGCGGCCAATCTCCTCCGCCGTGTAGGGCGCGAAGTCGGCTGGCAGGCTCGCCGCGGAAAATCGGGCCAGCACATAATTCAATATCCGCGCCGCGGTCGCGTCATCCAGGTGTGACTGCGAAATACCCGGCACCTGGGCGAGGTATGCCCGCCCTTCCGGGAGCACAACGTAAGCTCCGGCATCGTGCAAATCCGGTATTCCGGCCGCCGGCACGCCGCGTCCGTCGGCGCCGTGGCATCCTGAGCAGTGCCAGGTATAAAGCGTCGCCAAGCCTGGCGCGGCATGCGCCGCGGCCGGAAAGGAAAGGGAAATAAGGAAGGCACGCAGTTCTCTTTTGAAAAAAAGAACCAAAAAACTTTTATCTATTGCGGGCGCAACGGCTTTCGCCACTTTGTACCTAATGCTGGCCGCAATGAGCAAAAGCTTCTTGTTTATTTTTTTCAAACAAGAAGTTCTTCCCTTCATTTCTTTGCTGCCTTGATTTTCTCCCTCAGCTTTCGCGTCTCCGTCGGCGTAGGCCCCGCGGCCCGTGCCGCGGCCACCGAAGCCACCGTAATCGGCGCATCGGCGCTAGTGCCGGCCACGCCATTGAAATGACCGAGCACGTAATCCACCGTCGCGGCAATATCGGCGTCGGAAAGATCCGTGCGGAAATTCGGCATCATGCCGACCACCACACGACCCTGGCTCTCGATCCGTCCCGCCATGCCCGAAATAAGTATCTGCGCCAGATATTTCTTCCCTTCATCGCTGCCCAGATAGTCCTTCAGCGTCCCCGCCAGCGACGGCGCCAGCCCGTCCGCCCCCTCCGCATTGGCCTGATGGCAAGGGGTGCATCGTTCGGTGAAGATCGCCCCGCCATTCTCGGCCGCCCGCGCGGCTGCGCCCTGCAATATCAGCAAACCCAGAACAAATCCGCGTGCCGCGCCCGTCATTCTCATGCGCCACCTGGTGGTTAAACTTATAGGAAAGAGTCCGGCGAAACCGGGTGAAGACCATAAAGGAGGCAGTTCTTTTTTGAAAAAAAGAACCAAAAAACTCTTACTATGCTGGTTGACGCGGTGAGCACGCCCGCCGCGTACCGAAGAGAGTAAAGTTTCTTGGTTCTTTTTTTTCAAGAAAGAACTGCTTCCTTCATGCTTGCTTATCGCTTCGTTGCGCTTAGCTGTAATCACCTTGAGCGGATAACAGGCGCAGGATTCTATCCACTAGTCCGCCACGCCCACGATGAGCGAAATCGTGCAGTGATAGCTCGTCTCGCTGTTCGCCACACACCAGTTTATATCATTATGAATTCCCATTTCGTACGCGGGACGTTCACCCACGTTTGCATTGCAGTTGCACTGCCCGCACGAACTCCGGCCGCAGCAATCGGTATAACTCACCAGGTAGTTGCGCCCATCCTGACCGTTCTTGCAGGTGCCAACCCAGCTCACCTTGGAAATCTGCGTGCCGGGCGGGCAATCGGTGCTCGACCCGCCGCAGCAACTGCACAGCATGCCGTCCACAGAACAATATTTCCAGTAATCACACTGGCTCGTATCGGTCTGGTTCGGATTGCTGTGGGCACTCGCGCGGGCGCGGTCGATCGGCAACACCGGCAGCACACCCGCGCCCGCCAGTATGCCGCCTAGCCTGGCCAATACGCCACGCCTTGATCCTCGTTGGGCCAGCCAGCGGGTTATTTGTTCCAGTTCAGCGTCCAGCACGGTTCGATCCCTGTAAGAAAGGTCTTCTTTTTTAAAAAAAGAAGCAAAAAACTTTTGCCTATTCCGCGGCCTGCCGTCGCAGATAGTCCTGCATCGAGCCGACCCCTAGATCCTCTGCCGCCAGCAGACTTTCCAACTGCTCGCGGTTGTTCACCAGCCCTTTGGCCCGCACCGTACCGTCCGCGCCGATCAGCACCGCGTAAGGCAACTTGCCGATGCGGAATGTCATGCCCAGTTCAGCCGACAAAACATAAGGCAGATCCAATTTTTCCCGCCGGACTAACGCGGCGTGCTCCGCAACCTCGCCATCGCTCGCGAGCACAATTTCCAGCCGGTCCCGCTCGGCCACCGCCAAACTCCGTAGCGCGGGCAACAATTTCTTGCACACCGGGCAGGTCGGCGAGAGAAAAAATACCATCCGGCTGCGCGGCCACGCCTCACCGAGCCGGATCTTCTCCCCGCCCATCGCTGTCAAATTCAGCGCCGGCACCGCCTCGCCGACCTTCGGGCCATGTTCCAGCGCCAGCGCACCTACCGGACTTATTCGCTCGTGCAGCAGCCCAACCTGCCGCGCCAGCGCCAGCACGACGAGCACAAGACCCGCATTCAGAATGAACAGCACCAGCACGGCGACGCCAAGCGGGCTCATGCGCGAGCCCCCGCAAATGCTGCCTGATTGGCAATCAGCTGGCTCCCGGCAAAATACAACACCGCGAACGACACCGCCCCGCCATATAGCGCGATCAACGTCATCTCGTCCGTGCCGCCGCGCGTCGGCCAAAATGACGCCCGTGCGAGCAGCCCGGCAAGAATCAAATTCCGCGACACCAGACAGGAAGAAATCTTTTGCCCGGGGCCGCCGCAGCCGCACGCCATATCCGTCCGCCCGCGCCAGAGATTGATGCGCATCGCTGCCGCATAAAGCAGCAAAACCACGCACCCCGCCTGTGCCGCCGATGCCGCCGTGGCGGACGGCAACAACAGCGCCGCAATGGCCATATTGGCCACGGCTAACGCAAACGCCGCCACCGGCACGACGGCATCCGGCAACAATTGATAGGCGCGAACCGCCTCCACATGCGCCGCCAGGTCGCGCAGCGCATGCACGCCGGACTGCGCGAACACCGCCGCCGTGCCAAGCCGCACAATGCCGCCAAGCACAAACGCCGCGGAACCCTCGCCAACCACGTTCAATGCACCAACATCAGCGTGCCGCCTTCCACCACGCCACCCGGCTGCGTGCTCGCCAAGGGAGCCAGCGTGTCGCCATTGTAGCGCGTCACCACACCCGTATCGAAACTCAACCCGAACAGCAGCGCCGCCGCATCCTGCGTCACCGAAACAACCGCGGTGCCCTTCGCCGCCCCGCGCGCCATGACGGTGTGATGCGCCACGTCCACCCGCCAGATTTCGTCGGCCGCGCTCTTGTGGCTGCCCTCGTACCCGTGCGCGTGCATGGTCACATAAAGCTGCCCGGTCGCCTTGTTATAGGCCGCGATCTGATACCCGCCAGGCCGCCAGCCATCCGTGGCATCGGCGCCAGTCACCAGCTTCCACGGCGCCGCCTGCGCCGCCACCGGCCCTGTAAAATCGATCGAATGAATGTTGCCCAGGAACGACACAAAAATGGTCCTGTCCCAAGTCGTAACACCATCGATGAACAGCGCATCGTCCACCGGATCGAACAATTTCGCGCTGCGGCGCCGCGCCCTCTCATGCCCGTCCGCATCGACATCGATGGTAATCGCCGCCCCGTCGCCGCACAGGCTGGAAAACCGCCCCGCCACCACCGGCGACGGATAGACCCCGGCGCACCCCGCGGTCGGAATTTCCGCAAGCTGCCGCCTGCGCACGGCATCGACCACCGTCACCGACGACGCCGGCGTAGCGTTCTGCACAAACAGAAACTGCCCGCCCGCCGACGGCTGCAAATACGGCACATACGCCGTCGTCTCCGCCCGATGCGTCGAAATCCCGATCTCGCCCGCGAGATCCAGCGTCGCCGCGTCATAAAGCTCGATCACGTCGGTTCGCGTGCCATGGTCGCCACGGGCGAAGAATGTCGTGGCGCTGTAGATCGTCGCTCCATCCGGCGACAGCGCCAGCAGCCCGAAGAAGCCGTTGGTGAACTGCCCCACCAGCTTCAGGTTGTCGCCGTCCAGAACGATAATCTTGGAATCGACCGCGTGGGCCATCGGCGTGTCGCCAATATACAGCCGGTGCCCGTTCGACGGCCCGGGCACCAGCACCTTCGGCGTTTCCGGCGCCAGCTCGGCCGCCACCGCCGGCCACGCCAGGCAAGCGAGCAACGCTGAAAACCCCCAACGCACCATTCCAACAAACCCCCAACCCTGAACACCATCATCCGGCCCGGCAGGGCACTCCGTCAACGTGGCCCGCACGTTTGATAAGCTTTGATGCTCCACTACAGGACTTTTGATCGTCTGGGCGGCGACATTGCACGGGTGAGGCAATCCCGCCTCCGACGCCCATTAAGGACCCAGGCCGTGATGACACGCACCGCAACCGTAGCATCCATCCGCATCACACTGCCGCGCGTTTCCGCGGCAACCCAATACCGCATCATTTTTGGCGCAATGCTCGTAGCCCTTCTGGGTGGGGGGGCCGTTGTTCTGCATGCCCTGGCGGCGGTGACGGCTTTTCAGTCATAAAAGTAAGGAAGCAGTTCTTTTTTGAAAGAAAGAACCAAAAAACCTTTATCGACTGGTCTTCCGCGGTGGCGGCGGCTGTTGCGCATAAATCACGGTTCCGCCCCCCCGAGCCTTGACGCAATATTCTTGCTTGGTCATGGTCTGACGGCGAATTTAATCGCGCTTGAGCGGCATCGTTCTTGCTCTTGATCGGCATCGTTCTTGCTCTTGAGCGGCATCGTTCTTGCTCTTGCAAGCGCGATTAATTCGATGGGGGATTCTGGTGACGGCTTTCGGATCACGGGCCCGCCGATGACGAGCCGACGCGGCTTTATCGAGGCTTTGGCCAAGGTTGGCGGTTTCGGCGCCGCCTATGCCGGCATGCGCGCGCTGGGGTTGGCCGCCGATCCGGTGGCCTACGGCGCGCCGTTGCAACTCGCCCCGGCCGAAGCCGCTACCCGTGTGGTCATTCTGGGCGCCGGCATTGCTGGCCTCGTTTCCGCCTGGGAATTGAGCCAGGCCGGCTATGACGTGACCGTATTGGAGGCACGCGACCGCGTGGGCGGGCGCAACTGGAGCGTCCGCCAGGGCACCCGCATCGACATGACGGACGGCACGACGCAGGTTTGCGATTTCGCGGCCGGGCATTACCTCAATGCGGGCCCCGCGCGGCTGCCGAGCTATCACCAGACGATGCTGGGCTATTGCCGCCAGTTCGGCGTGGCGCTGGAGACCGAAGTCAACCAGAGCCGCAGCGCCTATGTGCAGAACGATGCGGCGAACGGCGGCAAACCCTTCCGCATCCGCCAGGCGATGGCGGACAGCCGCGGCCATGTCTCCGAGCTGCTTGCCAAATCGATCAATCGCGGCCGCCTCAATGACCAACTGACGACCGAGGACCGCGACCGCATGGTGGCGTTCCTGCGCACCTATGGCGATCTGAACAAGGATTTCGAATATGCCGGCTCGCCCCGTGCCGGCTGGAAAACGGTGCCCGGTGCCTATCTGCAAAAAGGTGTGCCGATCGATCCAATGTCGATGCATGCGCTGCTCGATGAGGATCTCTGGATTGCCATTCTGTTCGATGAACTGATCGACTGGCAGGCAACCATGCTGCAGCCGGTGGGCGGCATGGACCAGATCCCGGCCGCCTTCGCCGCCCGCCTTGGCGACAAGATAAGGCGCGGCGTGGAGGTCCGTGAAATCCGCAAGTCGGCTGACGGGGTAACGGTCGTCACCCGCACGCCGGCAACCGGGCAGACGGCGCGGATCGAGGCGGATTTCGCCATCTGCACATTGCCGCTGAATATCCTGGCGGATCTGCCGGCCGACTTTTCCCCGGATGTGCGGGCCGCATTGAAGCGGGTCCGGTATGAGGACGCCTCGAAGGTCGCTTTCGAGGCGCCGCGCTTCTGGGAAGCGGACCAGATCTATGGCGGCATTTCCTACGTGCATGGCGATTCTTCCGTGATCTGGTACCCGAGCCACGGGTTTCACGAACCGACGGGCATTATCATCGGCGCTTATGCGACGTTCGGCGCCGGCGCCCGTTTCGGCGTGCTCTCCATGCAGGAACGGATCGATGCGGCCCGCCGGTCGATCGACCGCGTGCATCCCGGTGCGGCGGCGATGCTGACAAAGGGCGTGAACGTAACCTGGTCGAAAATTCCCTACAGTTTGGGCCCGTGGGTCAAAGCGTGGGGTGAAGCCGACGGCAACGATCCGGCCGACTATAAGTTGCTGAACCAGCCCGACGGCCCGATCTATTTTGCCACAGCAAACCTGAGCCAAACTCCCGGCTGGCAGGAGGGCGCGGCGTTGTCGGCGCACCGCGCCGTAGGCCTGATTGGCGACCGCGCCAGGGAAAGCAGAAAACTATGAATCAGCAAAAGTTTTTTGGTTCTTTTTTTCAAAAAAGAACTGCTTTCTTCCTTGTGCTTATTCCCGCGATTGCGCAAGCCCAGGATGTGGTACGTTTGCCGCTACAGGGTAGCAACTTTCCGATTTCCGCGGCAGTAACGGTGCGCACGGGCGTCGATATGGTATTTCTCAGTGGCGCGTTGCCGCCTGTTGCGGACAAGAACGCGCCGAAGGGCAGTACGGCGGTTTTTGGCGGCGACACGGCGGCGCAGACGTTGGGTGCGCTCGCGAATATCAAAACCACCCTGGCCCGCATGGGGCTGGGCATGGGCGATGTTGTGAAGATGAATGTGTTTCTTGTGGGCGATCCGGCAAACGGTGGCAAAATGGATTTCCCGGGATTGATGAAGGGCTATACGAAATATTTCGGCACGCCGGACCAGCCTAATCTGCCGGCGCGCAGTGCCGTGCAAGTGGCGGCACTGGCCGCCCCGGGCGCGCTGGTCGAAATCGAAGTCGTCGCGGCAAAGCCGCGCTGAACAGCAAGACGGCAAAGCCGCGCTGGCACAATCAAAAAACTAAATGGGGGACACACCATGCCGCAAATCTATTCAATATCTAACGCATAGGTTGTCCTGATGTCACATGATCTCCACATGCCCCGCGCCATCCGGCGCTCAGTACTGACGTATCGATCCCAGAAGGGCCTGTTGCTCGCCGGCGCGGCGCTCGCGGCCATGTTGCCGCTGCGCGGCTTCGCCCAGAGCGCACCCCCGGCCACGCAAGGCGCCGGCACAATTGTGGCGCAGGCCGCCGTGACCGCCCCCGCGCCGCAGGTAGCCGATGCGGCCCCGGCCGCGCCGGAGGCGCCCGAGGAGGTTATCGTCACCGGCACGCGCCAGCTCGGCCGCACCAAGCAGCAAAGCCCGGCGCCGGTGGACGTCATCAGCGCCAAGGATTTGCAGGCCACCGGCGAACAGAACGTTTTCGATGCGCTCAACAAGGTTCTGCCGTCGCTCGATCTGCCGCCGGTCGGCTTCGACACCGCCGGCAACGTAAGGTCGATCCGACTGCGCGGCCTTTCGCCGGACGACGTGCTGGTGTTGATCGACGGCAAGCGCCGCCATGTTTCGGCGAATATCAACGCCGATATCGGCCCGGTCGGCGGATCAGACCCTGTCGATCTCGACATGATCCCGATCAGCCTGATCGACCACATCGAGGTGCTGCGTGACGGTGCGGCCGCCCAGTACGGGTCGGACGCGATCGCTGGCGTCATCAACATCATCCTCAAGCACGCCGACCACGGGGGCACCGCCTATGCGCAGGAAGGTGCAACCTACGTTCAGGATGGGTTCACCAACAACCTCGGCGGCAGCATGGCGACGTCGCTCGGGGGCAACGGCTATTTCGATCTCGGCGCCGATTACACCTATCACGATCACACCAACCGGGACGGCATCTTCCCCGGCGTCACCGGCCCCAACGGCACGGGTAGCCAGCTTGCCACACCCTTTACGGTTCCCAACCTCAAGACGATCAGCCAGATCGAAGGCGATCCGCGCAAGAACGTGGCCGATGTCGGCTACAACACCGCTTACACGATCAGCCCGGAAGTCGAGATCTACTCTTTCGGCACCTATGCCTACCGCCATTCGGAGTCGTTTGAGAACTACCGCGACCCGAACACCAGCGGCACCTTCGTGCCCACGGCCATTACGCCGGCGACGCCGTTCGGCAACCTGACCGCCTTCAATTACTATCCCGGCGGCTTCGAGCCGGTCGAGGCCGAGAGTGAAGACGACTACGCCGCCACGCTCGGATTCCGGGGCGATCTGATCGACGATTGGCATTACGATTTCAGCTCCACTTATGGTGCCGACATCGAAAACCTCTCCACGATTGCCTCGATCAACACCGATTACCTGCACGCATTCGGCTATTCGCCGACATCGTTCCACGCCGGCGAATTCAACGATTCGGAATGGACCAACAACCTCGATTTCAACAAGCCGATCGATCTAGGTATCTTCGCCAAGCCACTGAGCATTGCGTTCGGCGGCGAATTCCGGCGCAACACCTATCAGCTGGAGCCGGGCGACGGTCCAGCAACCTTCGGCGGCGGTTCGCAGGCCTATCCGGGCTTCACCCAGGCCAGCGCCGGGCAATACCATCGCACGAACGAGGCGGTTTATATCGATCTCAATACAAACCCGATCGAGCACTGGCAGGTCGATGTTGCCGGCCGCTTCGAGCATTACAGCGACGTGAAGGATACCGAAACCGGCAAGCTCACGACCCGCTACGACATCACGCCCTGGTTCGCCGTCCGAGGCACCATCAGCAACGGCTTCCGTGCCCCGTCGCTGGCGCAGGAAGGTTTTGCGGCCGTGAACGTGGGGCCGACAACAGCCAGCGGCCAGTTCCCCGTCGATTCTCCCGCCGCCAAGGCGCTCGGCTCCGTGCCGTTGAAACCTGAGCGGTCGCAGAACTACGAAGTGGGCATTGTCGCCGAACCGATCGATCTCATGCATGTCGCAGTTGATCTCTACAGGATCGATATCCGCGACCAGATCGTCGATTCCGGTGCGTTCAGCGGTCCGGCGGCGCTGGCTGCGCTGGAGTTGAGCGGCCTGCTGCCGCCAACCTGCTCGGCGAACACAGGCTGCAACGTCTATGCGCAGTATTTCACGAACGGCGTCAGCACGAAGAATTATGGCGCCGACATCACGATCGATTACACAACATTCCTCGGCGATTACGGCAAGGTAGCCTGGCTCGTTGCCGCCAATCTCAGCAGCATCACCATCACGCACCAGGAAGCATCGGCGATGCTGACTCCTGACGTGCTGTCGGAAATCGACGAGGACACGCCCAAGAGCAAGGTCATTTTACAAGGCACATACACCTACGATCAATGGAGCCTGATGACGCGCGTCACCCGCTTCGGCCAGTCGGTGGAAGTGCTGGCCGATGGCCCCAATGGCGGCGCGCCTTATACGGCGAACCGCAACGCGCCCGCATGGATCGGCGACGTGGAACTCGGCTACAAGATCACGCCCGAGCTCACGTTCACGCTGGGTGCCAACAACTTCACCGACAAGTATGCCAGCCACTCGACGTTTCTCTCACGCTACCACAACGCGGTTGAATATATCCCATCCTCGCCCTACGGCATCGACGGCGGATTCTACTACGGGCGACTCGCCTATAATTTCGGCGCCCCGCCGCCTCCCCCGCCGCCGCCGGCTCCCGAGGCTATCGCGACGCCGCCGTCACCGCCGACAATCCCGGTCCGCACCTATCTCGTCTTCTTCGACTGGGATCGCGCCGACCTCACCGCGCGCGCCAAGCAGATTGTTTCGGCCGCCGCGGAGGCTTCCACCCACGTGCAGACGACGCGTATCGAAGTGGACGGCTACACCGATCTTTCCGGCACCGCCGCCTATAATCAGAAGCTTTCTGTCCGCCGTGCCGAAACGGTGCAAAACGAACTGGTGCATGATGGTGTGCCGGCCGGCGAGATCGCCATTCACGGCTATGGCGAAAGCAATCCGCTGGTTCCCACCGCTCCCGGCGTGCGCGAGCCGCAGAACCGGCGCGTGGAGATCGTTCTGAAATAATCAATACAAGCCGCAAGGAATGTTCGGTCAGGTCGTTGGCAGTGCCAGCGACCTGATTGGGCAAGACCGCGCAACCCCACGCAAGTTTTTTGTTTCTTTTTTTCAAAAAGGAAATACTTCCTTTTTTCGTCGGTGTGTCAGTCTTTATGCGGATTGGTATCACTTTCCGATCGCATAAAGTGTCGCATTGTTAATTGCGTAAACAGTTCCATCCGGCCCCACCAGCGTTGGCGTGTACGATTCCGGCTGTGGCGGATTGAGCACCAGTTTTTGGGTGAAAGCGTTGCGAGCCAGGTCCCAGCGATAGAACTTGCCGTCCTCGCTGCCGGCGAACACGGCGCCCGTATGCGCATCCACCACCGCCGAATTCACGCACCACTCATAAACCCCGCCCTTGGGATATTTTGTAGGCCCCAACAGCGTTTGCACCTCTTTCATCACCGTCACCGGGGTGTCGATATACTCATCCTGCTGCGTGGCGTTCGGGTCCAGGATGGCCATCTTGTTCATGCCGTCACCGTTGCCAAGCCCGAGATAATTATTATATTTCGTTATAAGCAGGGTTTTGCCGCCTGCCTGGTAATTTGCAATCAGCGAGGCTGGCACAAGCGAGGCGGTATCGTCCCAGCCGAACGAGCCGGGCGTTTTTACCGTGCTCAATGTCGCGTCATAATGCAGCAGCCAGCCGCGGCCGTTATGTTCCGGATAGGGGTTTTCCAGCACGCCGTAATACAGGTCGCCGTCCGGATCGATCGTCGGCGCCGCCGAGGAGATGTCGTTGATCCAGGCCGGCTTGCCGCTCGCGGGGTCAGTCGCCGCCACCTTGTATTTCGTCGCCAGTGTCGCGGCATCCAGCCCGAGCAGATAGCCCGCGCTGCCGTTACTGACGGCAATATATATCGTTTTGCTATCGGCGGATACCGCCGGGGCGCAATTCATCGCGACCTGGCTGATCGCGCTGTCTCCGGCCGCCGCGGTCGCACTCACCCAGGTGCCGGCGCCGTCGCTGCCAATGCGGGCGATGCCGCTTTGAAGCCTGGCCGGATTGGCGCCCTCCACCACAAAACCGAAATAGATGTTGCCGTGTGCATCGCTCGTCATCGGCGTGTCGATCATCACCGTTTCGGTCAGCGTCTTGCTGTGCGCATTGAACACCGCGAGGCCGTAGAACGCCTCGCGCTTGGCCTTGGCGTTCGGGCTCGCGGTGGCCGGCCGCACCAGCACGGTGCCGCCGGCCGCGGCGATATAGACGCGGTTCTGCACCGTTAACTGCGCCGGAAAACTCGGAGTGTAGGTTGCCGGTGGCACCACATAATCGCTGCTCAGCATCCACAGCGTAGCCCCGGTCGAGACGCGATGCGCCTCCAGGCGGAAATCGCCGCTCGCGGTGGTTTTTACCGGCAGCAGCATCAAGTCGGCGCCGGTGATCATCGGCGAGGCGTAATGGGTTTGCAGCTCGTTCTTATTGTATTGCGGCACCAGATCAACCGGCGTGGACCAGCGTATGTGGGCAAGCTTTTGGGCGGCGGCCGGGGCGGGGGCGCCGTGCTGCGCATCGCCGGCGTGGCCGTACCAGGCGGGGGGGCTGGCGGCGGTCAATAAGAGCAGGAAGAGGAAGGGACGCATGACGGATGGAAGTAGTTCTTTTTTGCAAAAAAGAACCAAAAAACTTTTGCTAAACGGCGCACGCGGACGACTTGGAAATGGCCGCGTAAGCCTCAGGCGGCCCGCAACGCCTTGGGCAGGCCCGCAATCGCGTGATCCACCAGCGCCGCGTCATCGTCCGCCGTCAGTGTACTGGATATGACAGACCGCGCCGCGGTCGCCGCGATGTCAGCCGCGGTCTCGCGAACCTCGACCACAGCCGCCTTCTCGGCGGCCGAAATGCGATCCAGCGCCATCCGCTCGCGCCGTGCCGACTGGGCCTCGGCCTCGGCGTGCGCCGCTTCGGCAATCCTCGCTGCCTCGGCGCGGCCGCGGTTGATGATGTCCCGCGCCTCGTCCAGCGCCGCCTGGCGTGCGACCTGCGCGTCACGCAGCATCTGCTCCGCCTCGATGCGCAGCGCCTCGGCCTCGGCCAACTGGGTGCGAATCGCATCCGCTCGGCCGTCGAGCTGCTTTGTGGCCGCCGTCCACAATTGGCGCCCGAACAGCACAAAGAAGATCACGAATGCGACGAGTACGTAGAACTCCGGGCTCTTCAACATGTTTCAGCCTCTCATGCACTGGCAAGACCGCGCGCCGCGAGGGCCGTGCCAATGGCGTCGCGCAGCGTCTGCGGATCAGCCGCGTGGCCGGCGACGCGGGTGATGAGCATTTCGGCCGTCTCCGAGGCGGCCTCGCGCAGGGTCGCCATCGCACCGGCGCGGGCCGCGGCGATGTTCTTCTCGGCGTCGGCGAGCTGCCGGTCCAGGCGGGCGGCCACCTCCGCCGATTTGACGGCGGCCGCTTCCTTTGCGCGCTGGGTGGCGGCGGCCAGGGCCGCCTGCGCCTCGGCATAGGCAGCCCGGCGCGCCTCATTCAGCTCGGCAATGGCGCGGTCGGCCCGTTCCTTCGACAGCCGGGCCGCTTCGAGGTTGCTGGCGATCGTGTGCTCGCGGGTCGCCAGAACGGCCGCGACCTTCGGCAAGCCCCAGCGCGCGGCGCCGATGTAGAACGCCGCGAAAATGATGCCGCCCCAGATCACCTGCGCCGTCAGCAGCGGGCTGGCAAAATCGAGCTGCGGCATGCCCTCGGCGCGGGCCGCACCCGCCATCAGGCAGAGGCAAACCGCGTAGGCGGCGACGTGGCGTTTCATGCCGGTGACCCCAGCCACCAACGGATCAGGTGAACAGGATCAGGAAGGCGATCAGCAGGGCAAACAGCGCCACCGCTTCGGTCAGCGCAAAGCCCAGGATGCCGAGGCCGAACACCTGGTCGCGGGCCGACGGGTTGCGCGCGATGGAGGTCACCAGCGCCGAAAAGATGTTGCCGATGCCGATGCCGACACCCGCGAGCGCGATGACGGCAATGCCCGCGCCAAGTTTGGTTGCTGCTGCGACGTCCATGATACTGTCCTTGAGGTTCGATGTTTCAAAAAGCGTTTATGCCTGCTGCCATGATCTACGTATCAGTGCAGGTGCACCGCATCGTGCAGGTAGATACAGGTGAGGATGGCGAAAACATAGGCCTGCAAAGCCGCAACCAGCAGCTCGAAACCCATCAGCACCACGTTCAGCGCCAGCGGCCCCGCGGCGCC
>Ga0116226_10002332_pt1 | contig 16494 bp, 9 predicted proteins | sample S1TSphfallax_FD_89692 | JGI IMG/M metagenome (GOLD analysis project Ga0116226, IMG submission 89692) | Host-associated microbial communities from peat moss isolated from Minnesota, USA - S1T2_Fa - Sphagnum fallax MG | ecosystem: Host-associated > Plants > Peat moss > Unclassified | place: USA... | reverse complement strand
GCTCCACGCCTAAGGCCGAGCGCTCGTTGCCTTCCTTGACGTAGGTGTCTTCGATCTTGGCTTGGAATTCTGTGATCTTGAGTTTCAAGGGGTCGAGGAGGGCACCCAAGTTCGATTGATTGGTTTCGGTGAAGCGCTTGGATTTCTCCTCGAGGATGTCGTTGGCGAGCGTTTTGAACTGATCGGTAAGAGCCTGTTTGGCATCCAAGAGCAAGGCGAGCTTCTCCTGCGATACGTTGCGCTCGCCCTCCAAGGCGTTTCGCAGCTGCGCGACTTCAACCGCCAGCGCCCTGGCTTCCTGGGCTTTCGCGTCGAGGCGCAATTGGGCATCGCCCCACTGGGACTTGAGCGCCGCGAGGTTGTCCCGTTCTGCGGTGAGTTCCGCCTGTTGCCGCGCGGTCAATTCCCGCAAGCTGGCCGTGGCCTGGGTCGCGGTGTTGAGCCGATTTTCAAGATCGGGAATCCGCGAGGCACGTTCTTTCGCCGAGGACAGCTCGACCTGCAAGGTGAGAGACGCCTGCAAGGCTGCCCTCGCGGCGGCCGATTGAGCCTCACGGGATCGCGCGCTCGCCAAGAGCCAAGTGACCACGGCGCCGACGATAAGTCCCGCGATAGCACACAGAATTTCAGGGAGTAGTCCGTCCATGAGGGATCCTACATCGCGCGAGGCGAGAGATTGGAATTTTGAGCGGGTATTATTGATCTTGGCGTAAAGGATCGTCTAGCCGCGGGACTGATCATCGAGCCATACTCAAGGGCGCGACGTATCCAGTTATACGACGTACTGACTACTGTATACGCCCGGGGACTGTCGGGTAGGCCCTAGAATCCCAACTCTGTGAAGTGATGACTTCTATGCAATGGCGAGGATGTTCGAAGTTTTTCGCTCACTTCGGTGTGAGGCTGGTACCTGCTTGAACGTCCACCTCATTGACGGCACCTACGAATTGTTTCGGCATTTCTACGGTCTGCGTCGCTTCACAAAGAAAGACAGGCCGTTCGGCGCCGTGGTCGGTGTGCTCAATACTGTGCTGGAAATGATCGAAGAGGGTGCGACTCACCTGGGGGTTGCCACCGACCACGTGATTGAGTCCTTCCGCAATACGTTGTGGCGTGATTATAAGACCGGTGAGGGCATTGAGCCGGCCCTGTGGGCGCAGTTTCATCCGTTGGAAGACGCGCTCAAAAGTATGGGTGTGGTTGTTTGGCCCATGGTCGACCTGGAGGCCGATGATGCGCTCGCCTCTGCGGCAGCGATCGCTTCGAAAGATAAACGTGTTGAGCAGGTATGCATTTGGACCCCAGATAAAGATTTGGCCCAGTGCGTTCGAGGTAGTCGAGTCGTGCAGATTGATCGCAAGAGCAAGGTCATCAGAAACGCAGAGGCAATCGAGACAAAGTTCGGCGTACCGCCTGAACTGATCCCGGATTATTTGGCGCTCGTGGGGGATTCGGCAGATGGATATCCGGGGTTGGACGGCATCGGGCCAAAAGGCGCATCGAGCCTATTGCTACGCTATGGACGGATCGAGCAGTTTCCCGAGGAAACGTTGGGAAAGAGACGCGAGTTGGCGCTCCTGTTCAAACAATTGGCGACGCTGAAGACGGATGCGCCATTATTCTCCCGAATCGACGAACTTAAGTGGGCAGGACCAACATCGAAGTTCGTCGAGTGGTCGGAACGCCTTGGGGATAAGGTGATCACCCGTTCATCGACGGCGGCGGCTGACCTTCGAGCTTAGATTCGGAAATCCGCGGACAGGCAGGTTATGTCGTGCAGCGCCCCAGCGAAAAGCAGCCGGCCGTGGCAATCGGCGAGGGTGGCGCGCTCGATTGATGGGATACCGTCACCACGTAGCCCATGAATAGGACATAAGACAGCACCAGGCCTCCGACGAGAACTGACGTGATGGTAGACATGTGGATTCGCATGTGGGCACTTCGTAATAGGGGAGTTCAGTAAAGCGCATAATCCACGCGCTTCGTAGATGTCTCCATCTTGGAACGTCTGCTATTGGATACGTGTCCTTCCGTGAACAGATATGTTGTTTGCCGCTATCCCTTGACGACGCGCTGCGAAATCTCGCCGAACATCGGCGCGCCATCGGCGCCGGCAGCGGAATGTCATCGTGCGGACCGTAGAAATGGTCCGAGATGCCCTGATACATCAGGGGCCTGTCCCGGGGGAGTGGATCCATGCGAAAGACCTTGGACATGAGATTGCCGTGACTTTCAAAGGCTGAGCCATCAAGCCACTGCCACGCCCTGGGCAGGGGTGCCATGAAACGTTGGCCGGGCAGACTTAGCGCGTCCCATTGAGACTTCATTGTCCTGCTGCTCCCGTTAGCGCGACGCTGACGCATTGCAGCCAACTCCGCAGGGCTGCGGCTACGATGGCCGGCTGCTCTGCTGGGCTCATGTGACCCGCGCCCGCCACGATGACCAATGCCGCCGCTGGGCACAGATCACGCATCGCTGCATGTTGTGCGGGTGGCGACCAGGTGTCACCCGTTGCGCTTAGCAGCAGCAAGGGCACCTGAACCTGGGTGAGCACGCCGTCGGCCTCAGGGCGATTCAGCAGCGCCTGAATCTGGGCAGCGAAGCTTTCGGAGGTGTTTCTCTCCACCATGTGGGTAAGACGAACGAGCAATGGGTCGTCCGGCAGCTTGTTGTCGAAGAGCATCGGGGGCAGCCACTCCTCCGCCAGGGCATGCATGCCCTTGGTACGTGCTATCTCAACCAGCCGGCCTCGGCTCGCGGCCTCGTGTGAGCGGGTGGGATGGATACCCGTATTGAGCAGGGCGAGGCCCGTCACGCGTGCCGGGGCTCGGCGATAGACTTCAAGGGCGACGCGACCGCCCATGGAGTGGCCCGCGAGCGCAAATTGGGTGGGTGCTTCGGCAAGAACCCGCTCAGCCATGCTTTCGATGGATGAGTACCCCGGAAAGCACATTGCCATGGGCGTGCAGGCGGAGTCGAGCATGGGGATGACGTCCGCCCACATCTCCTCATCGCAGAGCAGACCTGAGAGCAGAAGCAGCGGCGGACGCGAAGTCGAAGGCATAGGCGGTCCTCAATGGATACAATGACGGCGCATGTTTCCGAACTGCAATAAAGTAGCCGTAAGCCTACCGTGGAACGTCACATCCAGACTCGCATTCGAGCCGTGGTGAGTCCGGTGCCGTACTCCTCGGTCGCACGTGACTCGTATGCGGACGGATGGCGAACTCAGCGCTAGATCGAGCGGTGTGTTTCAGCGCTCGGTAGCTGCTCTTTTCAGGTCGGGTAATGAATCGTGCGCCGCTCCATCGAGCACTCTGGCGATCGTTTCGCGAACCTTGGCAAGATCGAGCGGCTTGGTCAGATATGCATCCATGCCCGCGGCCCGGCACAATTCATCGGTGCCTTGCATGGCATCGGCCGTGAGGGCGACAATCGGAACGCGAACCTGCGAGGACGCCTCCAAGCGGCGAATTTCGCGGGTTGCCTCGAATCCATCCATGACCGGCATCTGACAATCCATCAGGATCAGATCGAACCGGCCTTCGCGGCTGACCGCCACCGCTTCGGCTCCATTGTTCACGATGGTGATGAGGTGGCCCAGCCGGGTCAATGCGCCGCGGACGACCTTTTGATTGACCACGTTGTCTTCCGCCACCAGTATTCTCGCCGCGCGAGTTGCGGGGGCCATTGATTTGTTCGGATCCACGACGCTGGTCACCGGGTCGCTGCCGGGTGCACTCATCAACCGAATCAGGCATTGGCGCAAATCCCGCTCCGATACCGGCTTCGGCATCTGGGCGCTGAAATCGACGGCCACGATGTCGTCCATGCGCGAAGAACCGCCCGCAGGTGCAAGGAGCACGAGCTTGACGTGCGCGAGGCGTGGTTCGCTGCGGATGAGACGCCCGAGTTCGAAGCCATCGACTCCCGGCATCAGCGCATCGATGAGCGCGGCGTCATACCGCGCTTGTGTCTCAAGGGTGGCGCGCAGCGCGTGCAAGGCCGAGTGCGCATCGCTGACACTGGTGACATGGATTCCGAACCGCTCCAGCTTTTGCGCGATCGAGCGGCGGCTGTTGGCGTTATCATCGACCAGCAGCACGCGGCAGCTCTTGAGAACCTCTTGGTTCGACGCCTGCGCCGGGGGCCGCACGGTGCCGCGGAACTTTGCAGTGAATGAAAACACCGAGCCGGCGCCCTCGACGCTGGTCACGGTGAGCGTGCCGCCCATCAAGTCGACCAGTCGCTTGACGATCGACAGGCCGAGGCCGGTGCCGCCGAAAATCCGCGTGTTCGACGTGTCCACCTGCGAGAAGGGTTGAAACAGCGCCTGCAGGCGATCCGCGGGTATGCCTATGCCGCTGTCAGTCACCTCACAGCGGATCACCGGTTCGCGGATGTCCTCGGAAGCCATGCTGAGTGCCAGCGATATCTCTCCGGCGGAGGTGAACTTGATGGCGTTATTGCCGAGATTCAGCAATATCTGGCGCAAGCGGCCGGGATCACCCAAGACCCAATCCGGCACGGCAGCGTCAACCGACGTGATGAGCTCCAAGCCCTTGGCCGCTGCTTGAAGCGCGAGCAGGTGGGCGACATCGTCCAAAATGCGCCGCAGATCCATGTCGATCGACTCCAACTCCAATTTGCCGGCCTCGATCTTCGAATAGTCCAGAATATCGTTGATCACCGTGAGCAGCGCGCTCGCGCTGTCGCGAATGGTCTCGGTCTGATCGCGTTGGGTTGCATCCAGTTTGGAAAAGAGCAACAGCTCCGCCATCCCCAGCACGCCGTTCATCGGCGTGCGGATCTCGTGACTCATATTGGCGAGAAACTGCGACTTCGCGCGAACGGCCGCTGCCGCCCGCTCCGATGCGAGGCGTAGTTCGACATTGGACGCCTCCAGATCGCGGGTGCGCAACTCCACTTGCCGGCTCAAGGCCGCCGCCAATCGCCGCAGTCGCCTCGTGCGCAAGTTATGCCAGCTCAGGATGATGGCCACCGCTGCAATCCCGCAGAGTGAGAGGAACCACAGCGTCTGATAGAAATGGGGCTTGATGACGAAGTGAACGCGGTCGCCGATCGTGTTCCACACACCGTCGTTGTTGCTGGCGATGACCCGGAAGGTGTAGCTGCCCGGCGGCAAATGCGAGTAGTAGGCGGTACGACGGGTACGCGCCGATATCCAATCCTTGTCGAAACCGTCGAGCCGATAGCGGAATAGAACTTGCTTCGCGGAGACCAAGCTGAGGGCGGTGTACTTGAACTCCCACTGCGTCAATCCCGGTGGAAACTCCGTGCCATCCGTCACCCGAGAGAGTTTGTCGTCCACGGTGACTGACTCGATGTGCACCGGTGGCGGCACCGCATTGGCGCCGATATGCTGCGGGTCGATCATCACGATGCCTTTGATGCCGGCAAACCACAAACGTCCGTCTGCGCTGCGATAAGCGGGAGCGGTGTTCCCGGCCGCGAATTCGGCGGAGCGCAGCCCGTCAATCTCGGTGTACGTGCGCGAGTCGAACGTATCTCTGTCGTGCTCGATCAATGCATCCAATTCGGTGCGGGAGATGGCTGCCAATCCATGTGACTGTGAAATCCACAATCGATGGGTTTCGTCTTCCAGCACCGCGGCGACGAAATCGTTCAACGGGCTGCCGAACCGAGCCAGTGACAGAATGCGACCGTTGCGCCAGAGCGCGAGACCATTCGAGGTACCGAGCCAGATCACGCCGCGTTCATCCTCATGAATGGCGGTAACCCAATCGTGTGGCAGACCGTCGGCCGTGGTAAAGCGACGGGGTGCGGATTGACCGAGGAGGAAGAGTCCGTCCGTCTCGGTCGCGATCCACATCCTACCGGCGGCGTCCTCGTGAATGATGCGCACCGTCGTCTTCCCGGTGAGGCCGAGCCGGCCGGTGGCGGACACGGCACTGCCGTGGTTGATGATGAAAATGCCTTCATCGGTACCCACCCAGACCTGACCGAGCCGGTCCTTGCACAGTGCATAAACGCCGCGGCCGAGAATACCGTCGATTCGCGGCGCGATCTTCAAGGTGCTCGAATCCAAGTGGTACATGCCGGCGCCTTGAGTACCGACAAGGACGTCGCCACCGTCTTCGAGCACCGAGCGAACCCGGAGTTTCTCGAAGCCTTTGGGCGCCGGCAGATTGAGGAAGCGGCCCTCGGAAAAAATGCTGAGCCCACCATCCGAACCAATCCACAAGCCCCCGCGCCCGCGGGGCGCGATCGTCCATGCCACTCTGCCCGGCAATCCCTCGGCTTCGCCCCAGGTCGGAAATTTTGGTTCGTGTAGGCGCCACAGACCGTTGCCGGTGCCCACCCATAGGTTTCCCTCGGGGTCTTCGAGCAGCGCAAGTGCGTCGCTCTCGGAAAATCGGTTGTGGGCGAAGCTCGAGAAATCGCCCGCCGACTCGCGCAAGAGGCCACCGCCTTGCACACCGATCCACAGTTGGCGATGGCGGTCGCGCATGATGGCTTTGATCTCGGAGCCGAAGTGCCCGGGAGCGATCGCCATGACGAAGTGATCGTTCACCTGCCGGTACAACGCTCCCTTGCCCGTTCCCACCCAGACCGTCCCATCGGATTCCGCAAGGATCGCGGTGATGGATGCATCCGCGTCACCATCCAACCCGACGCGCTGGAAGTTCGTGCCGTCGAACCTTTCGAGTCCGGCGGCCGTACCCACCCAGAGCACGCCGGCCGCATCGACGGACAGCGCTTGAATCCGGTCATCGTGCAGGGTGCGAGAGCGATCGGTAGGCGCATTCGTGGCGGGGTCAATCGAGATCAAGCCGCTGCGCGTGCCGATCCATAGCGTGCCCGAACGATCCTCCGCGAAAGCGCGAACGTCGGCGTGCGCGAGGTGCGGGAGCAGACTCGGTGGTACCATCGCCCCGTTCTCGATCCTCGCGATTCCCGCATGCGTTCCGATCCACAGTCGCTGCCTGCGATCGACGTAAAGCGCCAAGATGTAATTGTCGGGCAGACTCGCTTGGGTGGCACGCGTGATGAGCGAAAACCTGACGCCGTCGAATCGTGCCAGACCGTCTTCAGTACCCAGCCAAAGATAACCATCGGCGGTTTGCGCCAGCGTCTGAACCGTCGCTTCCGGCAGCCCTTCGGTGGTCTCCCAATGGTCCAGTACCCATTGGCTCGGTTGCAGCGCGGCATCGAGCGCCACGCCGGGTGGCGACGCCGCCATCAGCATCAGTAACAGTAGTGCATGCCGCGCGCTCAAGCACGCAACGCCTGTAGAACTCCGCGCATCGTGGGTGCCACGCTAGCGGTCGGAGCTGATGAGGGTCGAGGGATGGGTCGGTATTTGCGGGATGTGCGGTTGCAGCATTCGCGGGGTGACGGGCTACGTCACAGCCAGGGCAGCGATAGGCGCTCTGCGAAGAACTCCGCCTCGAGCGCCTTGGCACGTTCTCGATAGCGCGGCGCTCAGCCGTTCCGCTGCGTCGTCAGAGGGCGCGCCGCAAAAAATCGGCAATGGCGGCGCGATCCTTGATCGGCTTGGGATTGGTTCCACACCAAATGTCCTGCAGCACATATCCCGCCAGGGGGTCGAGATCCTTCGCCTCGAGCCCGACTTGGCGCAGGGAGCGGGGCATATCGAGCGCGCGAATCAAACGGTCCGCCAATACATGCGCCTCGACCTTCGGTTCACCCAACGCCAGACTGATCAGCGCTTGGCGATCACCATTCACATCGGCGTTGAATTCCAAGGCGAAGGGCGCCATCACGCATGAGGTATAGCCGTGCGGCACATTGAACGAACCGCCGAGGGCGTGCCCGGTTGCGTGACTGATTCCCATCGGCAGGCCGGCGACGATGGCGACCATCGAGCACCATGCGCCCATTTGACACTGTTGGCGCGCGGTGAGGTCCTTGTAGTTGCTCTTGCTTGCCAGCAGCCCCTTCGACAGCAGGCGCAAGCCATTCATGGCCATGCCGTCCCAGTAGTCATTGGAGTTGAGCGCGCCGAGAGTCTCGAAGCAATGATCCACCGCGCGGACGCCGGTGGAAAACCAGATCCATTCGGGCGTGTGGACGGTCACGGCGGGATCAATGATGATGGCTCGCGCGGTCATGGCGGGGTGCGCATAGCCCTGCTTCACATTGGCCTTCTTGTCGGTGGCGCCCGATAGCGCATTGAACTCGCCGCCGGATAACGTCGTGGGAATGATGACCACCGGCAGATCGGGCCCCTCGAATACCGGCACCGTCACGCTGCGGTCCGCATTCACCACGATGTGGTAGGGCTCCATGGATTCCGGCGTACGCAGTCCATGCTTCAAACACAGGTTGATGATCTTGGTGGCATCCGTCACCGAACCGCCGCCGATGGAGACGAGCATATCGGGCGAGGCCTTCTCGGCAGACAGCACCGCGGCAGAGACGTCCTCGCGCGGCACATGCGGCGCAATCGAATCGAACACGCCGACAAACTTCTTGCCGAGCGCACGCTTCAGGTTTTCGACTTCCTCAGTCTTATTGGCAAGCGTGTTGCTGGCGACGATGAAGACGCGCTTCGCGCCCAGACGCTCCGCTTCCTCGACCAGCGCGTGCGCAGCGGGCCGGCCGCTGTAGACGCGCTGCATCGGCGATAATTCGATGGTCGATTGGTACATAACAGTTTCCCCCAGAAGACTGCTTGCCGTATGGAATTTCGCGTGCCGATTGTAACCAATCTACCGAGGGCTAACAATCAATTACCCTCGGTCAAACCACGTTTACGGCGGTATCGGATACGGCGCTGATGGCATCGTAGGTCAGCGCGCGGATCTCTCGCTGCAGGGGATACGTTTCCGACGGGAAGATTTGCGTCATGAAAATGCCGATCAAGTCATTGACGGGATCGCACCAAAAAATTGTATTGGCCATGCCGCTCCAAAAAGTATCCCCAGGCGTGCCGCGCAGTGCTGCCCTCGTAGAATCCTGTGTCGTCGCCCAGCCCAACCCGAAGCCGATCCCGGCGTAGCCGCGGCCAGAGAAGAGCCCGCGCGCGACTGAGGGCAGATCGCCACCGCCGGGCAAATGGTTCGTCGACATCAGCCGCCATGTTGCCGTGGAGAGCAGCCGAACCTCGCCGTGCCGCCCTTGGTGCAAGATCGCCTTGCAAAATGCGAGATAATCTCTAAGGGTCGAGAAGAGTCCACCGCCGCCCGAACAAAACGTGGGTTCCGCGTTGTGTTCATTTTCAAACGAGTGCCCCGGCAAGCCCAAGAGTTCATCCGGCCGGCGCACATAGCACGCGGCCACTCGATGAGCTTTTGCGGCGGGCACATGGAAGTCGGTGTCAATCATGCCGAGCGGTTCGAAGATGCGAACCTTCAGGAAATCGCGAAAGGAGCGGCCGCTGACTTTTTCAATGATGAAGCCGAGCACGTCCGTTGCAACGGAATATTTCCAGGCGGTGCCCGGCTCGAATTCCAATGGCAGTCGGCTCAACGCCTCTACGAATGCTTCCAGGGACGGGCCGTCGCGCCGCATGGACAGTGCCTCGCGGTAGGCGGCGTCGATCTTCGTGTGATATTGGATGCCGTACGTCAACCCCGAGCAGTGCGTGAGCAGATCAACGATCCGCATCTCGCGGCCGACGGAGCCGCTGCGTGCCTTGAGGCCCACCCAAGAAGGTATGAAGCGCGAGACCGGATCCTCGAGGCCGACTGAGCCGTCTTCGACGAGCATCATGAGCGCCACCGCGGTAATCGGCTTGGTCATGGAGAAGATGCGGAAGATGGAATCCCCCGCCACGGGACGGGTACGCTCACGATCCAAAAAGCCAAAGCACGACTCGTGCAGTTCGCCCCTGAATTGAATGGCGAGATTCGCACCGGCGAGGCGTCCGCTCTCGATATAGTGTTGCTGGATGTGGCGGTCCACGCCACCGAAACGCAAACCTTGAGTCGCCGGGGGTCGCATACGATTACCGGGCAGTGCGGCTAAGTGGCCTCGGCAACCGCAGCCTGTGACGCGCTCGTCGCCGGCTGAGGATGGGACGTCTCGCGACTCGAGAACACGTAGTCGTCGGGATTTGCCTCACGCGTCATGCGCCAGAACGCGTCGTTGCGCCACGGGGTGATCACGACCACGCGCCCACGGGAGTTTCGGTACCAGTTGTCCACGCCCGGATGTGTCCACACCAACCTTTCATGGGCGGCGTCAATCCGTTGTTTGTAGTCCTCATAGCGGTCTTGGCGCACCTCGGCCGATGGTGCACCCCGATCGAACATCTTCTCAAGAACGCTGAGCGCGTAGTTGGTCTGACACTCGATGTTCCTGATCATGCTGCCGCCGTGGCCGGAACCGACGTTCGGGCCCAGCAAAATGAAGAAGTTGGGAAACCCAGGCACGGTGGTGCCCAGATACGCGCTCGCATTGTCGGTCTCCCAATAGTCCTTGAGAGTCCTTCCGTTGCGTCCGATCACCTCGTAGGATCCAAGCATTTCCGATGCCTTGAACCCGGTCGCGAGCATGATGACATCGGCCTGTGCGGTTTCACCATTGCCGGCGACCAGCTCATCTTCACGGACCTCCGAGAGGTTGTGCGGGATGAGCCGCACATTGTCACGCGTGAGCGCTCGATACCACCCGTTGTCGAGAAGCATGCGTTTTGCGAAAGGCGGATAATCCGGAAGCACCGCTTGCAGAAGGTCCTGGCGAGGCCCAAGTTCGGAGATCACGTAATTCGTAAAGTATTGGCGATGAGCGTCATTGACGGCATTGACCGAACGCCTGGGGTCATGCCATTGCGGATCTTTGAACAAGGTTTCATGAACACGGTCATTGAACGTCCATGACAATCGCTGCTCATACCACAGCCTGTATAAGGGCACGACGTTGATGAGGTAGCGGACAGCGTCCGGCACCTGCTTGCCAAATTGCGGGAACGGTGCCGCCCACTGCTTGGATCGGGCGAATATCGTCAATTGCGCAACCTTCGGCGCAATCGCCGGCACCAGTTGCATGGCGGATGCACCGTTGCCTATGACCGCCACGCGCTTTCCCGCGACGTCGAAATCGGCGGGCCAGTTCGAGGTATGGAATACGGGGCCTTTGAAGGTCTCGAGCCCTTTGATCCTGGGCAGCCGGGGAATATTGAGCACGCCGGTGGCACTGATCAAGAGATCGGAAAAGAAGGTCTGTTCTTCTCCGTGGCGGTCAGTCACCACGACCTCCCATTTCGCGCTGTCCTCATGCCAGCGGGTGCGTTTGACCGCGGTTTCGAATGCGACGCGCTTCTTCAATTCATGGCGGTTAGCAGTCTCGAGGAGATAGTTCAGGATCTCGCCCTGCAGCGGGAAGTATCGGGTCCAGTCAGCCGCGGCAAAGGAGAATGTGTAGGTGAGATTCGGTGTATCCACCCCGCAGCCGGGGTAACGATTTTCCCACCAGGTGCCGCCGAAGTTCTTGTTCTTCTCGAATATTTGACACTCGATTCCCATCTCGTGAAGCTTGATCGCAGCGCAGATGCCCGATACTCCCGCGCCCACGATGATCGCCTTGGTATGAGCCGGCGCCTTGGCCCGCGGCGGCGGGGCATCGAGACGCAGCGCGGCCGCGATGACATCGCCGTATTGTGATGGGACATCGTCCGCCATCGCGACGCTCAGCATATGCGCCAGAAAATCGCGATCCGGGCGCGGCAGGGCCGGCGGCACGCCTTGCACCCAGCCGGCAATTGCCTCTTTCGCGGCCGCTCTTATCTCGTTTTGGATGTCTTCGGGCAGGCCGCCGCTGTCGTTGTCATCGAGGCCTCGACCGCGCCGCGGGGCAAAAGGCTCCTTCAGCCACCGATCGTTTCCGGTCAATTGGACCAGAACCATCAGCAGCGTGGGGATGTTTGCCTGGTCTATGCCGAGCTTCAATCGTCCGAGGTCTATCACGGCGTTATGATCCTGGGTCAACTTGAGCTCCAAACCGCGTTGGTACCATTGGTAAGAAAAATATACTCGTGAGTAGATAAATTGTCAACAGCAAGGCGCCATTGCCGGCAATCGACGCGTTTGCGCCCAGCCAGAGTCCGCAAGGAGGAATCGCTCGTCACGAGTTCCTCACAATGCGCGATCCCATTCGTTAAAACTTATAACCCAGCGTCAATCCGTAGGTCCGCGGCGGCAGCAGCGTCCCTACTCGTACGTTGGCATATAGCGGTGCGGAGATGATGTCGTTGGCGATCGCGAACTTGTTCGCTGCATTGCGGACCCAAGCCGTCGCCGTCCAATGGGAGTCCATCGATTCCCATCCGGCGCTGGCGTTGATCAGGCCGTACCCAGGCTGGGTGGCGTCCCCATTATTGAACTCCGTGAAGTAGACCCGACCCTGGTAGGAGTCCTCCGCCTTGAACAGCAGCTTACCGGCTGCACCCGGCAGGGGCACATCGTAGGTCAGACCCAGCCGCGCCGTGTAGGGTGGGGCGTTGTCGAGATAGTTACCCGCAACATTGACGGGTGCGAAGCCGTTGCCGTAGTAGGAATTGACGAAGGAAGTGTACTTGGCGCTGAGATAGGTCGCCGCCGCATCGAGTTGCAAATGCGGCAAGAGCTTCGCCGAAACTTCCGTCTCCACGCCGTAATTGTGGGCCGATGCGGCATTGACGGTCTCGACCACGCTCTCGGCATTGACGAAGCCCACCTGCAGATCTTTGTAATCGTAGAAAAAGCCGGCGACCGTGAATTGAATCCTATCCTCGAGGGCCTTGGCCTTGAGGCCCGTTTCGTAGGCCCACACGTACTCCGGGTTGATGACGGGATTCTCGCTGCCGATATTGATGACGCCGGATTTGAAACCGCGATTGATGCTCGCGTACAGCAGCGCATTGTCATTCACATGGTATTCCAGAAGGAACTTAGGTGTGAACGCGTTCCAGTCCGCCGATTGGTCGGTGGGGAGATCCAGTCCTTCCGCGGTAAACACGAACGAACCCGTGCCGGCGCGCTCTTCGTGGCTGAAGCGTCCGCCGAGGGTGAGGGACCAGTGTTCGTCGAAGACCTTCTGGCCCTGCAAGAAAACTCCCCAGGCGTTGCTGACCACCGAGCCTATCTGGTCGTATACGCCCGAGTCCAAAAAGTTGCAGGGTACGGGAGCACCCGCCACGCGGGGCGTGCAATCACCGCCGGTCAGCGTGACGCCAAGGCCTATCGTAGGCACCAATACGGCGCCGTCTCGTACCTCATGGAAGTAATCGAGGCCCGCGAGCCATTCGATGCCGAGGGCCTTGGTGCTCAGGGTGAAATCCTGGCTCCAGGAATTGCTGGATTCGTCATAGTCGTTGCGGCCGTAGATATTTGCGTTCGAGACGGCCAGATCGTCTGCATTGAAGCGACTGTAATTACGGAACGCCGTGACACTCTTGAAGTCGAAGTCGCCCGGCGACCAGTCGACGATCGTGGTCGCGCCGAGACCGTGGCGCTTGTTCTCGGGATCGACGCTTGACCAGATGTCGCGCAGGTTTGGATTGCTGGTGCCGCAGCAATTGAAGATCGTCGAGGCGCCGAACAGGGCCACAGCCGGAAGCCCCGCATTGGTCGTGGTGGTCGGTCCGAAGTAGTGAAAGGCATAGTCGTCGTCGTTCTCATGCGAGTAATCGACGATGAAATCGATCACCAATTGCTCCTCCGGCTTGATGCGCAAGCTCGCGCGCACGGCCTGCGCGTCGCGGTTGTCGATCTGCGTTCCGGTGAAGAGGTTTTCGCCGTACCCATCCCGCTTTTCGATATTCGCGGCGATACGCCCCGACACCACGTCGCTGATGGGTCCGCCGATCGCACCCTCGAAAAGCTTGTCGTTATAGTTGCCGAACGTGACGTTCGCATAGCCCTCGAGGTCGTCGGTCGGCTTCTTTGTGACCATATCGACGACGCCCGCGGTCGCACTACGGCCGTAGAGGGTGCCCTGCGGTCCGCGCAGCACTTCGACCCGGTCCAGGTCGTAGAAGCCGGACAATTGCTCGGCGGGCAGTGGAATTTGTGCGCCGTTTTGCAGGAACGCGACCGCTCCGTCGGCTCCCAGATCGATGCTCGTGAGGCCGATACCGCGGATAAAGGTGCGGTTGACACCGAACTGATTGCCTACCGACAGATTCGGCACTTCCTCGGCGAGGTCGCTGATGTTTTGAACACCACCCGGCTTCAACGCATCGGCTGTGATGGCGCTGATCGATGCCGGCGTGTCGATGACGGATTCCGCGCGCCGCGTCGCGGTGACGACGACCTCGGTCAATGTCGTGTCGCTCGCCGGGGCTTCCGCGGCCGTCGTGCCGGCACTCTGTGTCCACGCGGTCGGCGCGGCAATGCACAGGGACATAAGTAAAACGGATTGCGGCAGTCCGAAGCGTGTCGGTGACCTGAAATCTATGAGCATTTTCAACCCCCAAAGCTGCGTAGTTACCGGTTATCGGCTTATATTTGCTGAGCTACCAAGGGTATGATTTCATTTATCACCGGGAAAGGGAAGAGTCCTGGATTAGAAAAGTTTGCAATGGGCGGCCACGCCACGGCCGCAATAGAGGGGGGAGTACCTGCATGCGCCAAGGAGTATATTCAGCGCTCATTCGGGGAAAGACTGACACTGCGCTTTACGAGCAATAGAAGCAGGAGAACCTATGAACGCATTTCGTATCGGAGCGATCACGGTGCATCGAATCGAGGAGTGGCAAGGAACGTTTGCGCCGCCGGAGTATTTATTCCGCGGTTTCGAGTCAAGTGGCTGGGATCCGCATGAAGCGGAGTTCGTTCCCGATTTTTTCCGCCGGGAGGATCGAAAGCTGTATGCGTTCCTGCAGAGCTGGGTACTCGACACCGGCAGTCAGCGGATTCTGTTCGATACCGGAGCCGGCAACGACAAGGTAAGACCGGGCATCCCGCTATTCGGAAATCTTCAGACCAACTTCCTCGAGCGCCTGGCGCGGGCGGGTTTTCAGCCTGAAGATATCGACATCGTCATTTGCTCGCACATTCATGTCGACCATGTTGGCTGGAACACGCGCCTCGTCGATGGCAAGTGGCAGGTCACATTTCCCAATGCGCGCTACGTTCTTCCAATGGCCGATCGCGACTATTGGGACCCATCGATCAGCACCCGTGGCCCCGGGGAAATCGGCACGCTCGTGAATGCCGGCATGTTCGAAGACAGCGTTCTTCCCCTGGTCCAGGCGCGCCGCGCGGAATGGGCTGAAGACGGCCTCGAGATACTACCCGGCCTGTCGTTGCATGCCCGACCCGGACATACACCCGGAAGCATGATCCTGAGGGTGTCCTCGGGCGAGAGTCGTGCCATGTTCGTCGGTGACATCGTGCATCACCCGGCGCAGGTTTATAATCCGCACTGGAACAGCCTCTACTGCGAAGATCAGGAGCAGGCGCGGGTCAGCCGCCGCTTGGTTCTCAACGAGGCCGCCGACACCGGGGCACTCTTGGTGCCCGCGCATTTCGGCGGCGCGCACCTCATACGAGTGGCACATGAGGCTCAGGCTTTCAAACCGATCTACCTTTGAGGCGAGTGCGAGGAATAGAAGCATCGAATGACGAAAGCTAGCGCCGGCAGTAAACGTAGTGTCCAGTCGAGTGGGCGCGAACTCAAACCCAGTGTGGTTGCCTACAAACGCGAACGCATACTGCAGGAAGCGGTTACGCTTTTTTTCACCCAGGGCTATGCGGCGGCGACGCTCGATATGGTCGCCGAGCGCCTTAAGGTCACCAAACCGTTTCTCTACAGCTATTACCGCAACAAGGGTCATATCCTCAGCGCGATTTGCGAGATCGGTGTGCAGGAATCGCTGGCGGCGTTGGATGGTGCGGAGACCACCCAAGGCAGCGCGGTCGATCGCTTGTGGGCGGCGCTGGCGGCGGTCGCCAACATCATCATCGACCGGTACGAATACATCACTATTTATCAACGCGAAATGATGAACCTGGAGGAGTCCGATGCGCGCCGGATCCTACGCCTCCGGCATCAATTCGATCTGCGGGTGGCCCAAATGGTCGAGGCATGTCGGCGGGAGGGCTTCGTGACCTTGGATGACGCGCCAGAGATGGCCATTTGGATGGGCGGCCTGTTGAGTTGGATCACCAACTGCTACGGACCCGGCAGCAAGCGCTCGCGGGAAATCATCGTGAAGCAGGTTGTTCATGCGTGCATGCGATTGATCGGGCTCGGTTAGCAGAAGAGTAAAGAAGCGAACCAAGAGGAGTGGCGACTGTGCGGGACTTCCATGATCCACGCGTACCGAACCGTGACGTGTGCGTTTTGCGTTATTTGCTCGACCGCTTCGCAACCGAAAGAGCGAACAAGACCCATCTGATATTCGAAGACGGCGAGGAATGGAGTTTCGCCGAGGTGCGCCGGCGTACGATCGCCAAAGCGGTCGGGCTGCAGCGGCTTGGCGTGCGGCGCGGCGAGCGCGTTGCGGTGTGGCTGCCGAACGGCCGTGACGCGTTGATCGCGTTTTATGCAATTAATTACCTG
>Ga0116226_10002331_pt1 | contig 16497 bp, 13 predicted proteins | sample S1TSphfallax_FD_89692 | JGI IMG/M metagenome (GOLD analysis project Ga0116226, IMG submission 89692) | Host-associated microbial communities from peat moss isolated from Minnesota, USA - S1T2_Fa - Sphagnum fallax MG | ecosystem: Host-associated > Plants > Peat moss > Unclassified | place: USA... | reverse complement strand
TGCGATCCAGCTTGGGGCTGTGCTGGATGCGGCGGTGATTGCTCGCGTGCCTGGCGTGGAGTTTGTGCCCATGCCGCGCGGCATTCCCAACGACGTGCCTGACGATGCGCAGGCGTTGTTTGCCGCGCCGGTACATGGGTTGCAGCGATCTTCCATCCCTCGCCCGCCCGCGTGGCCGAAGCGGCTGCGCTGGGTTCAATTGATATCGGTTGGTGCTGATGGGTATCCGGCCTGGCTGTTCGATGGTCCGGTGGTGACGTGCGCGCGTGGGCCTTCGGCGGCGCCGATCGCCGAGTACGTGATTGGCGCGATCTTTGCTGCTGCCAAGAGATTTCCGGACCTGTTTGTGCACAGGCATGAGGATTGGCGGCAGAACAGCCTGGGGCGGGTGGCGGGCAGCACGCTGGGGATTGTCGGGTTCGGCGCCATCGGGCAGGCGATTGCGCGCCGGGCGCTGGCGCTGGAGATGCGCGTGCTGGCGTTGCGGCGGACCGATGCGCCGCTTGGCGTGGCGGGCGTGGAGCGCGCGCGCGATCTGGCGGATATTCTGGCGCGCTCCGATCATCTTGTGCTCGCCACGCCGGCAACTGACGAGACGCGCGGGCTGATCAATCGTGATTCGCTCCGAGCGGCAAAGCCTGGGCTGCATCTGATCAATATCGCGCGTGGTTCCCTGGTGGAGACCGATGCGATCATCCCTGCGCTGGACGCGGGATTGCTGAACCGGGTGACGTTGGACACGACGGAGCCTGAGCCGCTGCCGGCGGGGCATCCGCTCTATACGCACCGTGCGGTGTTTCTGACGCCGCATAGTTCGATGAGCACGCCTGACATTGTCGGCACGCTGGCGGACAAGCTGGCGGATAATTTGATCCGGTTTCGGTGTGGGGAGAGGTTGGCGGATGTGGTTGATCCCGTGCTGGGGTATTGATTGAGGATTTGCATGAGGTGCAAGCGTGCGCGGCACCGCCCTCACCTTCCCAGCCCTTCGGGCTGGGCCCCTTCCTCTCCCGCGAAGAGCGGGAGAGGAGATTTCGACTTATAGCTTGGGAGAGTTGTGATGAGTGATCTAGATACTATCGAACGGCCTGTGTTGACCGATATCGTGGCGCCTAAGGCGGAGCGGTCGGTCTTCGATTATCCTGGGCCGCAATCGACCGTTGCGGAAGAGCGGCTGTTTCGCAAGCAGCGTCTGGCGGCTTCGTTCCGGCTGTTTGCAAAATATGGTTTCGACCAGGGTGCGGCGGGACATATTACCGCGCGTGACCCGGAGTGGACCGATCATTTCTGGGTCAATCCCCTGGCGGTGTATTTCGGGCATATTCGCGTGTCGGACCTGCTGCTAGTCGATCATGCCGGGAATGTGGTGCAGGGCAACCGGCCGGTGAACCGGGCGGCTTTCGCCATTCATTCGGCCTTGCACAAGGCGCGGCCCGATGTGGTGGCCGCCGCGCATGCGCATTCGGTGTATGGCAAAGCCTGGGCCAGCTTCGGGCGCAGGCTTGATCCGCTGACGCAGGATTCGTTGTTCTTCTTTGACGATCAAGCGCTGTATTCGGATTATCAGGGCGTCGTGGTGACCACCGATGAGGGCGACCGTATTGCCGAAGCGCTTGGCGACAAGCGCACGGTCATTCTGCAGAACCATGGGCACCTGACCGTCGGCGGATCGGTGGAAGCGGCGGTGTGGCGCTACATCGCTTTCGAGGATGCGGCGCGGGTGCAATTGCTGGTGGAGCAGACCGGGCAGAAGCCGCATCATGTGGGCGAGGATGTGGCGCGCTTTACGCGCGGGCAATTCGACCGCGGTGGCCAGGATAATGCGTGGTTTTCGTTTGTGCCTTTGTGGGACATGATTACCCGCGAGCAGCCGGACCTGTTCGAATGAGCGCGTTGTTCGGGCGGCGGAACGCGATGCGCCTTGCCGCCTCCACTGCGTTGGTAGCAGGAGGTTTGCCTTATGCTGCAAAGGCGGCCGATCTCTCCGGCGTGACGCTTCGCGTGGCGACGTACAAGGGACAGGATGCTGTTCTTCTTCCGGCGGCGCATCAGCAGGATACGCCTTACCGGGTTGAGTATGCTGAGTTCGCGGGCGGCAACCTTATTGTCGAGGCGATGAATGCGGGCGCTATCGACCTTGGGAGCTGGAGCGAAATCCCACTCGTTTTCGCGGCCGCTTCTGGCGCAAACGTCAAAGCCATTGCCGTGGAAAAGGGCGATGTGAACCGGCAGGCGGTGATCGTGCCGCAGGGATCGGCGATCAGGTCGATTGCGGACTTACGCGGCAAGCGCGTTGGCTATGTGCGGGCGACGACTGCGCATTATTTTCTGCTCAAGATGTTGCAGCAGGCTGGACTGAGCTTTGCGGATATTACCGCCATCAATTTGAGCCCTACCGATGGCCGCGCGGCGTTCCAGTCCGGCGCGCTGGATGCGTGGGCGATCTACGGCTATGCGATCGATTTCGCCATTGCCCAGGACGGCGCGCGGGTATTGAAAAACGCGGTGGGTATTCTCTCGGGCAATTACCTGGTGGGTGCCCGGCCGGCGGCGCTGCAGGATGCTGCGTTGCGTGCCGCGATTACCGATTATCTCGGTCGGCTGCGGCGGAGCTATGATTGGTCGGAGAGCCATAAATCGGCGTGGGCGCCGATCCTGGCGCGTACGGTGAATGTGCCGGTCAGCTTTATTTCGCAGGGGCTGGCGACCGAGAGCCAGCGGTATCAGTTGGCGCCGATTGACCCAAGCGCGATTGCTTCCTGCCAGGATGTGGCTGACGTGTTTACGAAGGCAAAGGTCTTGCCGCGTGCAGTGGATGTGGCGCCTTTCTTCGATCGGTCTTTTGGCGCGGTGCTTGAGCAGAGTTAGTGCGACTGTGGTTTGGTGCGCCGTTCGAATCGGTGGGCTGAAGCCCACCCTACTTTAGGAGAAGATCATGCCCCGCGTACGGGCCGCCGCGGCGCGGCATGAGTAGCAAGGTCTTCTTTTTTGAAAAAAAGAAGCAAAAAACTTTTGTTCGTTTGGCTGCGGCATTGCCGGCTATCGCGAGCCCAGACGTGTAAAGGTTTTTTGGTTCTTTTTTTCAAAAAAGAACTGCTTACCTTCTTGCCTCACCCCTCACGCGGTTTGGACTGACTACGCAGCAAGTGGGCGTTGGCTTCTATCAGCGGCGCGCAATGGTACACCATGGCGGCGCGGCTGTCGCAGCCGAGTTTGGCGAACAGGCGTCTTATATAGGTGCCGACGGTCCATTCGCTGATCTGCAACTGGTAGGCGATGTTCTTGGTGGCGTGGCCTTGGGCGACCAGGACCGCGACCTGCAATTCGCGCGCAGTCAGGCGGGCGGCGAGGTCTTGGGACCTGTCCTCGGCTTGGTCCGGCGTGTGGTCGGGGCGGACGGCCAGTTGCACGCCGTCGATTTCGAAGCGGCAGATGTCATGGGCTTGCGACGACGTCGCTGGGCCCGAGGCGAGCACGACGTCGAACTGGCGGCCGCCGAGGGTGATCCGGCCGGCGAGGCCGGGGGGGCCGGGGTCATGCTGTGCCGGCCGTGGCGCGGACTCCAGTCTGGCTAGCATGGGTGCACTCCGATTGGCTGCGTCATGGGGTTCGCATACTGGCGCATGCTAGAGCGCCTTCGGTGTTTCCGCATATCCATTCCCTCCCCGCTTTGATACATAGTCCGAGCGCCGACGTTTTCGGCTTGACCCGATAGAGACGCCGGTGTTCGGGAACGCAATGGAACTTTCTGGAAATTCTCGGAAAGTGTTGTTAATCAACGGGATGCGTTTAGCGGGTAGGTGTGCGCGTCGCCTGATGCAGGCGAGGCCTATGCCGGCGGCGCGGAGACCGGCCGTGGGGTTGGTGGCATGACATTCAATGGCATAGCGGGCGATGGCATAGCGGACGACGGCGTGGCGGGTTCGGGACCATGGATGTTCTGATCCGCGAGAGCGGGGTTTACTGCTTCGGCGCATTCCGGCTGGATCGGGTGCGGCGGACGCTGACCCGTGGCGGCGAGAGCGTGACGCTGACCGGCCGGCTGTTCGATACGCTGCTCTACCTGGTGGAGAACCACGACCGGCTTGTGGAGAAAACCGAGCTGGAGCGCGCCGTGTGGCAGGGGCGTTCGATGGAGGCCGGCAACGTCGCCAAGGCGGTGTCGTCGTTGCGCAAGGCGCTTCAGACGGATGAGGGGAACGAGACGATTATTGTGACCGTGGCCGGGCGCGGTTACCGGTTTGGGCTGCCGGTGGTGTTCGAGCCGTGCAGCTACCCGCAAGCGCCGGCGGCGGTGGAGATTCCGGCTGAGGCAAGTGTTCCGGCGGCGGCTGCCCAAACGCCCATGCGGCACCGGCGTCGCCTTGCCATCGCCGCTGCGACGCTGCTGCTGCTGGTGCTTGCAGGTGTCGCCGGCGTTCTGAGCCTGCGGCGGCCGGCTTTCTCGCCGCCTCGGCTGTCGGTTGCGGTGATGCCGCTGACGACCCTGGGGGATGATCCGCGCGGCAGCATCCTGGCCTATAATATCAGCGAGGACCTGGCCGGCGAACTGCGGCACGATATTCCCGGCATTGTCGTGGAAGACCCGGAGAAATCCGCGGGGCTCGCCGCGAGGCCGCTCGGCGACATCGGCCGGGCGCTTGGGGTGCGCTATGTGCTCAAAGGCGGCCTGACGGCTGCGAGCGGCAAGGTTGCCGTCGATGTGCGGCTGTTCGACACGGTCGGCCTGCAGGAAATCTGGCATTATGCCTACCCGGCGGTGACCGCGACGCAGTGGGAGATGGAAGCGAGCGTCGTGCGTGGCATCGCCAGCGCGCTGAACGTGACGCTGCTGGACGCAGAGGTCGCCCGCGCCGCACGGGAGCGGCCAAACAACCCCGACGCGCTGGACTTGTTCAACGCCGCGCGCGTCATCATGGACCGCGCCGACACGCTCGATCAGGTGAGCGATGCGCAGCACAAGTTCGAACGCGCCATCGCGGCGGCGCCTGACTTTGTCGAGGCGCTTGCGGATCTTGGGTGGCTGCTGGTGCATAAGTTGCAGCGCTACAACGATCCGGATTATCAGCAGGATCAGGCGGAGGCGAGCGCGGTGATTGCGCGTGCCGTGCGTCTGGACAAGACCAATCCGATGGCGCGCAGCGCGAGTGGGTGGCTGCTCTCCCTGGAAGGCCGCTGTGCTGAAGCGACGGCGGTGTTCGATGTCGTTCTGGCTGCCGATCCGGACTTTGTGCCCGCGCTATCCGGCCGCAGCGACTGCGCCTGGCGCGACGGTGATCCGGAGCAAGTGCTTGCCGATGTTGGGGTGATGCTGCGTCTAGACCCGCATGCGCGGGACGCAAAACACCTCTTTCGCCGCGCCGGCATCGCCGCCCTGTTCGCCGGGCACTATCAGCAGGCGCGCGACTTCCTGCTGAAATGGGAGGCGCAGGACCTCGATCTGCCGACCGACACCGATGCTTTCTCGCCCACGGAAGCCGGCCGGCTTTACCTGATCGGCGCCTATGCCCTGATCGGCGACATGCCGGAGGCGCGGCGCAGGTATCACGACTTCGCCGCCATCTGGCACCACCGCTCGGTCTGGCGGGAGATCAGTTTCTTTCACCGCAACATGATGCGCATGCCGCGTATGGCGCAGGTCGAGCAGGGGTTGCATGACGCGGGGATGCCGGTGTTCGCCGATGAAAAGGCCGATGACGGCATAAAGCCGACGGCGGTTCCCTTGAAGGGTGCAGACTTTACGCCGACTCCGCTGACGATACCCGGCGGCGCGACGATCGACACGGAGACTCTGCAAATGCTGCTTCGCCGGCCGGCCGCGCCGCTCGTGGTGGAGGTTGGCAAATGGCGGGCGGTGCTGCCCGGAGCGCTGATGCTGACGGACGAGCAGGCGGCCTATACGAAGGCTCAAATGGCGGCAGCACCATATGCAGGCCAACTGGCTGCGCACGCGCAGGCCGGCATCGTCGTCATGGGCACGGGCCCCGCGGGCGTGCAGGGCTATAACGCGGCACTCAACTTCATCGGCTTCGGCGTCGGTCCTGTGTACTGGTATCGTGGTGGCGAAGAAGCCTGGGCGGCACATGGGCTTTTAGCAGAAGACCACCGCGATCCCTGATCGTTTTGTTGGCAGGGCAATTCGGTGAAGACAGAAGCGAAAGGCAAGGACTTCTTTTTTGAAAAAAAGAAGCAAAAAACTTTTATTCGTTTGGCTTCGGCCTCTCTGGATAGGCTTAGCCCAGAGAATTAAAAGTTTTTGGTTCTTTTTTTCAAAAAAGAACTTCTTGCTTCCTTCACCCGCTCGCCCTGCACGGCTTCTGGCGGTCGTGTTGACCAAGCGACGAAACGCGGCCATCGTGGCTGGCGTTACACGCATGAAACAAGAGGAGTTACCGATGCCGTCCGACACGACACATCACGGTCCTGGTCCCGACGATACGCATGGATTCCCGACCCCGGGCACCGCCGTGCTGATCAAGAAAACCGCGCACCATGCGCGCGAGTATGCCAGGCTGGTGCATAGCTTTGCGGCCGATCTCGATGAGTATGCACGGTATCTTGAGAATCCGGAAAAGCGCGATGACTGATCCGGAGATGAATTGAAGCGGGGCGTTTTTTACAGCGAAAGAGCTGTGCCTGTTGTCGGGGCAGCGTGGTACGCCATGCCTTTCATTTGCGTAGTTCGTGCTCCGCCTAAGTGGTGGGCTGCACAGAGCAGCCCACCCTACGGCAGACCGCTCGGTTGCGAGGCGGACCTCGCTTCGCTCCTGCGCCCCGTGCGTTACGGCCAAGTTTCACACATCCCTCGGGGAGTAGGTCGCCGCGCAGACGTGGGTCAAGACCCGCGCTAGGTTTTTGAGAGCCAGGCCAATCTGGTGAAGACGGTCGCGCAAAGGCAAGGCCTGCTTTTTTTGAAAAAAGGAAGCAAAAAACTCTTGTCTGCTTCGACTTCGGCCTTCGCGGATGGACTCAGCACCGACGAATAAAAGTTTTTTGGTTCTTTTTTCAAAAAAGAACTGCTTCCTTTCTCCACCCGGTTGCCCAGCGCAGCGTGTCACGCGAATGCGCTACACCGAACGCGTCACCCACATCGTGTGACTTTCCGATAGTTCGCCGCTGGTGTTTTTGGCGCCAGACGAGCGGTCCAGGCGGCCCCCGTCGCAAAGACAGGAGGCGGCGGAACGATGTCTCGACAATACGCAAGTGAATCGGCATCCGGACGCATGCAGCGCGGGTGGTAGGGGCCGCCGCGCCGTTGCTTCATTCATGGCCCAGCCTACCGACAATGCCGTGCGCGCTGCGCCAGGCACATCGCCCGCATAACAGGAGATACAGCAATGACCGAACGTTTGGACGACCAGCTTGAAGACCTGCTGGAGGATGCGCCGGAAAGCCATGCCATGGACGAATTCGAGGCCGGCGACGACGAAGCCGATTCCGATGAATTGGAGGACTCGCTTGAGGAGTACGGCGACGACGAGCTCGAGGAGTCGATGGATTCGCTGGACAGCGAAGATGGCTCCGACGCGCTCGAGGATGCCATGGCCGACGCGCTGGAAGCCGAGGATGCCGATGAATTCTGGGGCGCGCTGAAGAAGATCGGCAAGGTGGTCGGCAAGGTTGCGCGCACCGCCGCGCCGTTTGCCAACATGCTGCCTGGCGGGCAGCTCATCGGCACGGCGGCCAACATCCTTGGCAGTGTGCTCGCGGACGAGGGCGACGAGATGGATGCGCTGGAGGAGCTGGCGGATCTGGCCGAGGAAGAGGATGGCTGGGACGAGCTTGCTCCGCATGTCGCGGCCGTCGCCATTCGCGGCGCGCTGAAGCACCAGGCGGCGCGGCTGCCGAAGGCCAGCCGGAAAAAGCTGGTCAAGACCGTCTCCGCCGTGACCAAGCACATCGCCCACAAGCATGGCGCGCGTGCAGTCGCCGCGGTGCCCGCGATCATCGAACACGCCCGCAGGATCGCGGTGCGCCGCCGCATACCGGCCAAGCACCTGCCTGCCCTGGTGGCGCGCACGGCGCGGGCTGCCGCGCGTTCTCCGCGCGTGCTGCGCAAGCTGGTGGCGGCGTCGTCCAGGCTTCGTACCGGCGGCGTTGGCGGTCAGCATCTGCGCCACCACCGCGGCCACCGGCGCCACGGCGGATTGGGCTTCGGCGGCACCACCGGCTACGGCGCCACCACGGGTTTGGCGACCGGCGGCGGGCTTGGGGTATCGCGCAGCAGCAGGCGGCGCCGGCGGCATGCCGCGCTCGGCCTCGGCGGGGGCGTGGCCGCCACCGGCGGGTGCCCGCATTGCCAGCGCCGAGTGATCAATCTCGCGGGCCCGGTGACGCTCACCATCAGTTCGCGATGATTGCAGCGGGAAGCCGGCTGTCCTCCCGGCCGGCTTCCCGCACCGACCGCCTGCCCTATCGCTCGATGTCTCCCAAAAAATGGGTCCCCCAGGAATACGGGTCATGCACGCACTCGCCGTCTCCGACACCGCAGCGCTGAATGCGCCGCTGCCCAGCGGCAGCCGGCATACCCGCGAGTTCCTGCGCGCCAGGATCATCGGGCTGACCGCACGCGCCCGGCGCCTGTCTCGCATTGACTATGCCTCGGTCGGCATTCGGCCGCAGGATCTGCCTTATGTACCGTCGGTGGCGCATTTCCGGGCCGCCAATGAGCGGCTGGCGCTGATCGACGGAGAGATCGTCCGCCACCTTCGCAGCTTGCAGCGCCGTTGGCCGCATGCGGGGGCGCAGCGCATTCTGCTCGACATTGCGCTGGTGGAGCGGGAAATCGACCGCGCGCGCCGCGCCTTCGGCCTGTTCTTCGAAGTGTTCGCGCAGCGCGGCAGCAGTTTTGCGCCGGTGCTGGCTGCCCATGATGTGATTGCGCGGGATTGCTACGATGCCGTGCGAGCCGGTGCGCCCGGGCTGCTGCCGCGCGGCGTACTGCCGCCGGTGAGCTACATGGAGCACGGGTATTCGCCCGCCACCATGCGCCGCGGCGCCACGCTCTCGCGCCTGCTCGGCGAACGCAATCCGTTCCCGATCGTCCGCATACCGTGGGACCGCGACAATCCTTGGCAGCCGGTGATTTTGCACGAGCTGTCGCACAATTTGCAGGCCGACATGTCGATCTGGCACGAGAACCAACTGGCGGTAGCCAAGCGGGTGCTGGGCGAGTGCGGCGACCGGCGCCTGGCCACAATCTATGGCCGCTGGCACAAGGAGATATTTGCCGATCTCGCGGCGCTGCTGCTTGGCGGTCCGTCGGCCGCCTGGGGGCTGGCGCAATTCCTGGCACATCCGGGGCCGCGCGCGGTGACCTTCCGCCCGGGCGTGCATCCGACTGGCCTGCTGCGCGTGCTGCTGCTGACCGAAATGCTGCGGCGCATGGGGTTTGGCTTGCAGGCCGGGCGTTTGCAGCGGGTCTGGCTCGATCTTTACGATCCGCGCCGCTTTCATCGCCTGCCGCAGCCGCTGCTCGACAGTGCGGGCACGCTGATTCCGGCGGTGGTGGACGAGATCGCGTTTCAGACGCGGCGCAACCTGGCGCATCGCGCGCTGGCGGACGTGATTGCGTTCCGCCGCGAGGATGAGGAGGCGATTCAGTGCGGCAAGCGGCGGCTGATCGAAGGCCGCCTGCCCGACGCAGCACTGCCGCCGCGGCATGTGGTGAGTGCGGCGAGCTACGCACTGAATTCCGGGCGCATCCTGCCGCGGCTGCTGTCGCAGCGCGTGGTGGCGCGGCTCGCTTCCCAGCATCCACCGGCGCCGCCGACGCTAGGCGCCGCGCACGCGGCACTGGCCGCCTGAATATCCATCGAATCCCAACACACGAGGTCCGGTCATGAGTGTTTTCAACGGCAGCAGCAATACGGCGGACGCGCGAGGCTTTTCCGGCAACGGCGGGGTGCGCGGCGGCGGGGGTGCTGCGACCGCGAGCCTCGCGCTCGACAATATGTTGCGGAATCATCTGCGGCTGAATAATCCGCGCGACCCCAAACAGGTGGCGGACGGGCTGCTGGCGTATTATCAGGGTTTGCCGCAGGCGGAGGGTATTCGGCAGGAGTCGCTGGGCCTGCCGTTCCTGCAAAGCCTCGGCGCACCGCCGCCTTCTGTGGCCACTGCACCCGGTGCTGCCGATGCCGAATTTCAGATCGCCAATGGCGATGTGGAAAAGGCCCTGCAGGACCTTGCGAATAACCCGCTGACCAACGACGTGACGCCGGAGATGCAGGGCTGGGCGGAATCGATACGCACCGCCATCGCACAGGGGAATGCCGCGGCGTGCCAGGGGCTGGACCCGACGCACCGCGACCGCGTGATGTGGGTGCGCCGACAACTCAGCGAATATGCGCGCATGACGCGCATGGTCGGCTCGTTCTCCTCCGGCATGACGCAGAATTTCCGCAGGCTGGCCAAGGGGCTCGACGAAGTCTCCGCCGTGCTTCTGGTGAAGCTGGCGGAATCGATGGCCAGTGTCGGCATGGCGTCGGGCTATTATCTGTTGCAGGTGCCGGTGCAGGAATTGCAGCAGCGACGCGATGCGGTGATCTATGCGCTGCGTTCGTTCATCAGCGGCACGCAGATCAACAACGATCAGGATCAGTTCCCGCGCGCTCTCGATGCGTATCGGCGGGTGTATGACTGGCTGGAGCAGCAGGGCCAGGGCGATCTGCGGTCGATGCTGCTGGAAAACGAAGTGGCAGCGACGATGGATGCGCTGATCACTCGCGCGCAAGGCGGCGAATCGCGCGGCCTGCGCGCGCTCGGCGTGACCGCGCAGATCGATATCGAGCGTTTCAGGCGATTTGCGGTGGTGGCGATGGGGTCGCTGGCGCGCGAGGATGGTTTGCAGGACCGTTCGCCGGTGATCGAATCCTACGTGCAGGCCTTGCTGCTGTTCTCCGACACGTTCCGCCGCGCCGGCGGCGTGCGCCTGTTGCGCGCCGGGCGGCCCGCGGTTCTTCAGTATGGTCTCTATAACGTGAACCAGCTGGAGGATGACCGCGACCTGATCGACCTGGTGATGGTTCGCGGCATGCTGGCGACGATTTTCGATACGCTGTTTCCCTGCGATGGCATGCGCGGCATGCAGACGCAGGTGCTGATGGACATGTTGCTGTCGGAACTCGATCGCGGTCTGGACCTGCTTTACATGGGGTCCGCGCCTTCCGAGGACGGGCCGACGGAATGGCGGTCCACCGCCTTTTGGGCGATTGTCAAGGTGATTACCAATCTGTTTGCCGGCGCCTATGGCGGGATTACCCTCATCGGGCAACCGTACGGGACGGTCCATCCCGGGCTGCCGGGGCCGATCACGGCCTATGCCGAGGAGCCTGGACATGGATGGTTCAAGCAGGATCTGCAGACAATCTATTCCGACTACATCGGCGCCACGCGCAACGTGCCGAATCTGGCGCGAACCTTCGGGCGATATAACCAGATCAAGCTGACGCATGTGCCGACGCATCTGTCGCATCACGGCCAGATGAAAAGCGTGGGCGAGGAACTGCGGGTGCAGATGAGCCTGGAGTCGCGGTGGGAGGATCTGGTGCGCACGATATCTCTGCAGGCCGGCGACCAGCAGAGCGTGTTCGTTCTGCTAAGGAAAGTCGTGGAACAAGCGATGTATGACGTGAACATCAAGCATCTGCCGCCGCTGACGCTGCCGTTGCCGCAGCAATACGAACAGAGCCTGGCCATCATAGCAGGAAAGATCTGACCATGAGTGTCACCAAGAGCAATACAGTCACCGCCAGCGTAGCGCCCCCACGCGCGCTGGGGCTGACCCCTGGGCAGCGCGAGGCGCTGCAGAAGTTTACCGTTTGGCGCAACAGTTTCGATGATCGTGGCGATTTGTTCGGCGGTGGCGCGATCAATGCGATGCTGCTGCAGGACATTGTGGGCGAACTGGCGCGCGCCGCCGACGAACTTTGCAACATCGCGCACAAGCCGGTGCCGAACAGGTTGAGCTTTGCGGACGTGACGAAAATCGTGTCCGACCTGCTCGTGCCGATCAACGAGGGACTCGCCAAGCTCCAGGCCAGGATCGACGACGGCGCTGCGCATACCGAAACGGATATCGAGAGGCTGAGGCAGGACATCGGCCAGGCGCAGGAGGCTCTGCACCGTGTCGATGCCAGGACGGATATGCTGGATCAAGCCACCAGTAGGAACCACGACAGGATCGAGGCAGTCAATTCCCACCTGTCGAATTCTGTCGCGCAAGCCATGCAGCAGTTGGAGCGCATCGAAGACCATTTGCGGCGGCACGACCGTGACAGGGACGCGCTGCGCGAGAGGCTCGATACACTCACAGGTGATGTCGGACGCTTCGTCGCTGAAGCTGACTGGGACCTGATTCGCAGCCTCATCACCCTTGGGGAGCGGGTCAAATGTCTCGAAGACGCCGAGCCGCGCCCGGGGCCTCAGCCGTCGGCACGCGGCGGCGTGAAACGTAGCTAACCCGGCCCGAGCAGGGCTTGAACCAGATTCTTATGCGGCCAGGAGACGTGCGATGAACATTCAGGATACCGAAGCCCTGCAGCGCCTGTGGGACCGATTCTCCCGCGAGCAGATGGCCGCCATCCCCCCGGAGGAACGCCGCGCTTTCGAGCAGCAGTTCCAGGAGCGGTTCAGCGAACTGCTGCAATCGGGCGCGGCCGAACCCAAAGGCAGTGACGGGTTCGTCGATCTGCTCGGTTTCGGCGCGAAGGGCGCCGTGCCGTTCGAGGATATGACCTATCCGCATTTGAAGCCGGATTTCGATGATGACATCGTGCCGACGCAGGTTCATGCCGCGGCGGACCTCTATTTCATCAACCGCTACGAGGAAGCCAAAGTGTTCCGCGTGGTGGAGGTGCTGCTGCGCCTATTCCAGGCCGGGCGGATGCGCGGCACTCGGGGGCCGGGGATGAACCAGCTGTATCGCTTGCAGAAATGGAACGTGCTGCGCTACACGGCGCGCGACCGCCAGATCGCCTATGGCCGCGCTTTCAACTATGGGAACGGGCCAATGCCGCCGGGCGCTGTGGTGAACCGCAATTTCCACCGCCAGTTTGTGACGTTCCTGACTTCGGTGGCGCAGTATTTCCGCGATCTGCAGGTGGGCGAAGTGATCCGCTCCGGCGGCAGCCTGGAACATCGTGCGTTTGCCAGCGTGGCGACTGTGCAGCGGCATGGGCTGGATCTGCGCTACGCGCTCGACCGCTCCACGTACGGCAACATCTATGCGCTGACAATGGAAACCGCCAATTACCTCAAGCAGGTGATGACTCTGCTGGATGCGCCGGACATCAAGAAGGCTTTCGATGCTAATACGAAGTGGAACGTTGTCGAAATCGTCTCGCAGCGTTATCTGGGCGGCATGGCGGATATTTCGCAACAGGCCAAGATGGCAGAAAGCGGAAGGCATGTGCTGAAGTTCGTTGCGGACCAGGAGTTCAAGACGGGGACCGATCCGCTGCTGTTCCAGTCGGAGATGCGCGCGATTGGTCAGCATGCCGAGGCTTGGCTTGCGGCTTACCGTACTACGCGCGGGACACGTGGTCGCGCCGGGGCGCCTCGGGATGTGGGAGAGATGTTTGGGCTGGGCCGGCATCGGGCTGATGCTATGGAGTTGGTTGATATTTGAAAAAGGAAGGAAGGACTTCTTTTTTGAAAAAAAGAAGCAAAAAACTTTTGGACATTGGAGCCGCGCTAGTCTGACCGGCGCGGCGCCAGACGAATGAAAGTTTTTTGGTTCTTTTTTTCAAAAAGAACATCTTTCTTTCTGTTTGGGTGGAGACTCCCCATGCGTATCAATGCCGACGAACTGGTTATGCAAGCAATGCAAGGGCAGATCGCGCATGCTGTCGGGCGTGAAAACCCTTATCAGATAGGTCATGATGGCAAGCCCCGCATTCTTCCCGGCACCGGCGGCATTACCATCAACAAGCGGATCGGCGACCCTTGTGTGGGGCTGGCGGCCGATCATGTGGAGCCGGGCGTGGCGCTTCATAATAACGGGCGGGAGATCATTGGCCCTGCCAACGGCCCAATGATGGCGCTGCTGACCAGCGCTTGCGTGGGCAACAAGGCGCGTGTGGCGACCGGGCCGCAGACCGGGGCGATTGGCATGGTGACAGGCAAGCACGGCGGGGTTAACCACGTGCTCGTCGATTTCGCACCGAGCATTTTGCGGCGGCTGAACATCGGCGACCAGGTGCAGATTTATGCCTGCGGGCTGGGGCTTCGGCTGCCGGATTTTCCGCACATCAGTGTCAGCAATTGCGCGCCGGGCTTGCTGCGCCGCTGGGCGCCGCGCCCGCGTGGCCGCACGCTGGAGGTGCGGGTGACGCATATGTTGCCGGCCGCGATTCTGGGATCGGGTTATGGCAAGAACAATGTATGGCGCGGCGATATCGATATTCAGTTGTTCGATACGCCGACGCGGCGGCGGTATAATCTGGAAACGCTGCGCTTCGGCGACCTCGTTGCGGTGATGGATAGTGATACGCGCCATGGCCCTGCCTGGCACGGCGGGCGCATGACCATCGGCGTGATCGTGCATAGCGACAGCCAGAAGGACGGGCATGGCCCTGGAATCACGGCGCTGCTGACCGGCCCAACGGATTGCCTGCGGCCGGTGTGCGACAGCGCCGCGAACATCGCCTTTATCATGGATCGGCGCGCCTTCGTGGCGCCTCGTGCGCGGGTGCCGCTGGCGTCACGCGGTAGCGTCCCCATGCCGCACCTGGCACGACATCGTGCGAACAAGGCGTCCTTGTATCACGATTATGCTTGACGGCGGCGGTTTTCGCTCGACTATCAGCGGGATTGCAATCCGCCGGAGCGCCACGCCATGCCGATAGACCTGCAGCACGACATGAAGGTGCCGCACCGCCAGAGCGCCCGGGCGCGGCAGGATTTTGTGTCCAGTCTGCGCGCCTATATTCTGAACGACATGGCGGCGGGCATGAAATCCCGCTACCGCGAGGCGGTTGAGCCACGCCTCTCCGCCCAGCTCGGCCGCCCCCCTGCCACGCAGGACGAGGTACACGCCGCCATGAAGGGCGATCTCTATTTCAAGTTTTATAGCGCGGTCCGCTACAACGCGCAGGAGATGGTTTGGCGCTCCGTGGTCCCTGGCATCGAAGCGTCGCTGCCTGCCATGCAGGCCAAGGCAGAAGCCCTCGATGGCCGCGCCGGCGGCAGCCTCACGCTGAATCCTGCGCTCGAGCTACCGGCGAATGTGACGTCGGTGGATGTGCATCTGATGCCGGGCGTTTATGCCGCGCCCGATACACCGGCGGCCGGCGCGGTCTATGATAACGGCCTGGCGGTGTTTGCCGCCGGCTTCATGGGCCGCGACCTGAACGACATCGGCATGTCCATGGCAAATTACGTGCGCAAACGCTTCCCCGATTTCCGGCCCGGCAATATTCTCGATTGCGGCTGCACGGTCGGGCACAACACCTTGGCCTGGGCACGCACCTATCCAGATGCCACGGTCCACGGTATCGACGTATCATCCTCCGTGTTGCGTTACGCCCACGCGCGTGCCGGCAGCCTGAATATCGCGGCTCACTTCCATCAGATGGATGCCACGCACTTGGCGTTCCCGGACGCCAGCTTCGACGTCGTGTTTAGCTCCATGTTTCTGCACGAGCTTTCGGTAAAGGACATCAAGCACTTTTTCGCCGAGGCCTATCGCGTGCTACGTCCAGGTGGCCTGCTGATCAACATGGAATTGCCGCCCAACCAGTCGCTGGAACCCTACGACCAATTCTATCTCGACTGGGACTGCTACTATAATGCCGAGCCGTTCTATCGCGCGTTCCGCGACCAGGATTACGCTGGCTTGACGAAGGCGGGCGGCTTCCCGGCCGACGGGTTTCTGCAGTTCACCGTGCCGCAATACACCTATATGGATGACGACAGTTTTACCGAAGCCGTGCAGCGCCCGCCGTCGATCGACGGCGAGACCGGGCGGCTGAGTGCCACGCTGCAATGGTTCGGTTTCGGCGCCTGGAAGCGCTGACATGGGCCTGCTGCCCATGGAGGCGTCGGGCCGCCGCCCGGCGTTCTTTGAAACACCCGGCATGGACCAGCTTCTCTCCATGATACTGGAGCTGGCGGCCGAACTCTCCGTGGTGCGCGAACGTGTGTTTATTCTCGAAGCCGTGCTCGAGCGGCAGGGTGTAACCGCCGCTGATGCAATCGAGACTTACACGCCAAGCGCCGAGGAGAGTGCGGCCCTCGCGCAACTGCGTGATGATGCTACGGCCAACATCTTTCGCACGCTCAATCGGGAACACCGGCCCGTTACGTCCGAACCATTATAGCGTCGTTGGGGCGGCGGGCTGGCTGACGCCCAACTCAACGTTCCGTGTCGTTTCAACAACAGAGTATCCGGCATGCGGATAGTTCCGCAGTTCATTCTTGTGCCGGTCGCGCCCGCATGCGATGCCGATTGGCATTAACGCCCGGGGGCTGAGGCATGCGATCGAACATCCTTTT
>Ga0116226_10002330_pt1 | contig 16500 bp, 17 predicted proteins | sample S1TSphfallax_FD_89692 | JGI IMG/M metagenome (GOLD analysis project Ga0116226, IMG submission 89692) | Host-associated microbial communities from peat moss isolated from Minnesota, USA - S1T2_Fa - Sphagnum fallax MG | ecosystem: Host-associated > Plants > Peat moss > Unclassified | place: USA... | reverse complement strand
TGACCCGCATCTCGCCGATGCCGCGCAGGATGGTGGGCCCCCGGGCGAAGGCCGCGGCGATGGCCAGAATGGGATATTCATCGATCATGGAGGCGGCGCGGTCCGGCGGCACGGTGATCCCCGTGAGGGCGGAGGACCTGGCGGTGATATCCCCCACGCGCTCGCCGCCTTCGTCCCGCTCGCCGGTGATCTCCAGATCGGCCCCCATCTCGATCAGGCTGGTCAGCAGGCCCGTGCGCAGGGGATTGAGGAGGACGCCCTCGACGGTCACCTCGGAATTCGGGGTGATCAGGGCCGCCACCAGGGGAAAGGCCGCCGAGGAGGGATCGCCCGGCACGATGACCGCCTGGCCTTCCAGTCTCTGCCCCCCTGGCAAGCGCACCTCTCGGCCCTCGGGCGCCTCCACGATCTCGACGCACGCGCCAAATCCCCGCAGCATCCGTTCGGTATGGTCGCGGGTTGGCGTGGCCTCGATGAGGCGTGTCTCGCCCTGCGCGCGCAGTCCCGCCAGCAGGACGGCGGACTTCACCTGGGCCGAGGGCTCGGGCGGCGCATAGCTAATCGCGCTTAAGTCGCCGCCCTTAAGGCTGAGCGGGAGACGGGGCCCCTCGCGGCTGGTCCATGTGGCGCCCATCAGACCCAGGGGCTTCAGCACCCGGCCCATGGGGCGGCGACGAAGTGACCCATCCCCCGTGAAGGTGGCCGTCAGGTCGAAGGCCGACGCCGCCCCCATGATCAGGCGCACGGCGGTGCCCGCGTTGCCGCAATCAATGATATCGGCCGGCTCCGAGAAGCCGCCGGCCCCCTCTACCCGCCACCGCCCCCCTCCGAGCCGCTCCACCCCCGCTCCGAACGCCTGCATGGCGTTGGCGGATCGATAAACATCCTCCCCTTCGAGAAGGCCCTCAATTGTGGTGACCCCCTCGGCCAAGGCCCCCAGGATAAGAGCGCGGTGTGAGATGGACTTGTCGCCCGGCGCACGGACGCGGCCCTTCAAGCCCCGAACCGGACCGGCTGTGAGCCCCAACTGCGCGTTCGCCTCGGCCATGATGATCTTGACGAAATTTCCTCGGTCAAAATGGGCGACGGGTTTTGACAGTGGCCCGTGGGCGTGGCAAGGGAGCCGCCGCTTTTCAGGGCGAGCCTTGAGTTTCCCCGCCCAAGTGCTCTCTCAAGAAACCAAATTTTCCCTAGAGGTCGCCGCATTGGCAAATCCCCTACTGGGCGCCAAACAGATTTGCCCAAGCTGCTCGACGAAGTTCTACGACCTGACGCGGCGTCCCGCGGCTTGTCCCAAGTGCGGAACAGAGTTCGACCCTGAAGAGGCCCTGCGCAACCGTCGGGTGCGCGCTCGCGTCACCGTTCCAGACGACGATGGCGAAGAGGAAAAAGTGGTGGCGCCGGAGGTCGAGGACGGCTTCGAGGCCGAACCCGACGACGCTCCCGAACTGGACGCCGTGGTGGATGATCCCCCGATCCTCGCGGACGACGACTCCGAGGATGTGGACCCGGCGGCCCCCAGCAGCCCTGCCGATGATTTGGGTGTCGACTTTGCCGAGGACGACGAACTCGCCGAGGCCGATGACGACGAGGTTCCGTTCATTGAGGATGGCGACGACGACTTCCCCGAGGACGAGATCGATGGCTTGGGCCCGGAGGGCGAGCCGGAGGATCAGTGAAGCGGTCGAGCCCTGGACGGCTCTTCGGCCCTTGATCGGACCGGACACCCGCACTAGGTTCCGCCGCCTCGCGCGAAGGGCGCCCCCTTGGGGATCTCTTCGAAGCGAACCCGATATGGTTTCGGGGCTATAGCTCAGTTGGTAGAGCGCTTGAATGGCATTCAAGAGGTCAGCGGTTCGACTCCGCTTAGCTCCACCATCCTTTTTCGAAGGCTGGAACCGCGACCGAGCCCAACAATCCGCATGCCGGGCGACGTAGGCCTTTAGCCTTTCCCCCCGCCTCGCGATCCCCTAGCGGTCGGGCGCTGATCACTTTGCGCCTCGGCGCCAGGTCAGAAACGTCAAGACATCGAGAGCAACGCCCATGAGGATCACCGCCGCCGTTCTGGACCAGATCGGTGCGAAAGGGCCCTTTGCGCAGTCCAAACCCCTGCGGCTGGCGGAGGTGGAGCTCGCCGATCCCAAGCCAGGAGAACTGCTCGTGCGGATCGACGCGGCGGGGCTGTGCCATTCCGACCTTTCGGTAGTGAATGGCGATCGGCCCCGACCCACCCCCATGGCCATTGGCCATGAGGCCGCGGCCACCGTGATCCAAGCCGGGAACCCCGACAGCGCATTCAAGATCGGCGACAGGGTGGTCCTCGCCTTCCTTCCCGCCTGCGGCGAGTGCGTGGAGTGTGCGTCCGGTCGGGGATATCTGTGCCCGCCTGGCGCCGCGGCCAATGGGGCTGGCGCCTTGCTGCGCGGCGGGCGGCGGCTTAGCGAAGCCGGCGGCGAGGTGAATCACCATCTGGGCGTTTCGGCCTTCGCCACCCATGCGGTCATCGACGAGCGCTCGGCGGTGAAGGTTCTTGGCGACATCGATCCCACCATAGCCGCCCTATTCGGCTGCGCGGTGCTCACGGGGGTGGGGGCCGTCTTCAACACCGCGGCGCTCCGGCCTGGAGAGACCCTTGCGGTCTATGGCCTGGGCGGGGTGGGGCTTTCCAGCGTTCTGGGAGGCCTGGCGGCAGGCGCTCAGACTGTCATCGCCATCGATCCCGTGGCGGCGAAGCGCGACCTGGCCCTGGAGCTGGGCGCCACCGCGGCCATGTCGCCGGAGGAAGCCGCGGAGACCTTGGGGGCTTTCACCCAGGGCGGCGCGGAAGTGGTGATTGAGACGGCGGGGCGCGCGGATGTACTGGCCGCCGCCTATAAGGCGACCCGGCGGGGGGGCCGCACGGTGACGGTGGGTCTGCCCAATCCGGCCCAGATGCTGTCGATCCCGGCCGTCTCCCTTGTCGGGGACGCCAAGACCCTGATGGGGAGCTATATGGGCTCGGCGATACCGCGCCGGGATATCCCCCGCTATATGGGGCTGTGGCGGGCGGGCCGTCTGCCAGTGGAGCGCTTACTCACGTCGATCAGTCCCTTGAGCGACATCAATCGCCTGTTGGATGAACTGGCCTCTGGCGCCGCCATCCGCCAGATCGTTATTCCTTAAGAGCGCCTCAGGCGTCCCATCGGCGCCCGGGTCTGGAGACCAGCCATGACCTCAACCTTGAAGGACAGGGCGCTCGCGAGCGCTCCGAACGCCCTCTTCATCGCCGGACTTTGGATGGCGGCCGAGGATGGGGCGACACTCGCCGTGGAGGATCCCGCCACGGGAGAGACTCTTGCCCGGGTTCCAGATGGCGGCGCACGGGAGGCGGTCTTGGCCATGGATGCGGCGGAGGCCGCACAGAGCGATTGGGCCCGTACGCCGCCCCGGCGCAGATCCGAGATTCTGACCGAGGCCTGGCGCCGCGTGTTGGCCGCCGAGGAGGAACTGGCCGCCCTGATGACCCTCGAAATGGGCAAGGCGCTGGAGGAGTCACGGGGCGAGGTGCGGTATGCCGCCGAGTTTCTGCGCTGGTTCGCCGAGGAGGCCGTGCGCATTGACGGTCGCCATTCCCTGGCCCCTGACGGGTCGAGCCGCCTCATCACCCAGCGTCAACCCGTGGGGGTGTGCGTCCTCGTCACCCCGTGGAATTTCCCGCTGGCCATGGGGACGCGCAAGATCGGCCCGGCCCTGGCGGCGGGCTGCGCCATGGTGATCAAGCCCGCCGCCCAAACCCCTCTTTCCATGCTGGCCCTGGCCCGGATTTTCCAGGAAGCGGGTCTGCCGGACGGCGTGCTGAATGTGGTGACCGGCGAGCGCGCTGGCGAGATCGTCACGGCCTGCCTCGATCACCCCGCGGCGCGAAAGATCTCTTTCACCGGGTCTACCGCCGTCGGGCGGCTTCTGGCGCGCCAGGCGGGCGAGCGGTTGCTCCGCATGTCCATGGAGCTCGGGGGCGATAATCCCTTTCTGGTCTTCGCGGACGCCGATCTCGATGCTGCGGTGGACGGAGCCATGCTGGCCAAGATGCGTAATATTGGCGAGGCCTGTACGGCGGCGAACCGCTTTCTGGCGCACAAAAGCGTAGCCAGCGCGTTTGCGGAGAAACTGGCCGCGCGCATGGGCGCTCTCTCGGTGGGCAATGGCCTATCGGGCGCGCAGGTCGGCCCGTTGATCGACGCCAGGGCCAGGGACCGTGTTGCAGGGTTGGTGGATGACGCCGTCGCGGCGGGGGCGAAGGTTCTTGTGGGCGGCAAGCGTCCCGAAGGCCGCGGATATTTCTATCCCCCCACGGTCCTGACGGACATCGCCGCGAACCTCCCCGCGCTCAGGACCGAGATCTTCGGACCCATTGCGCCGATCCAGACCTTCGAGACCGACGCGGAGGCTACCGCGCTCGCCAATGCGTCTGAGCTGGGCCTCACCGCCTATGCCTATACGCGCGATCTGAGCCGGGGCCTTGGGTTGATGGACCACCTCAACGTGGGCATGGTGGGCCTCAATCGCGGTCTGGTTTCCAACCCGGCTGCCCCCTTTGGGGGGGTCAAGGCCTCTGGCATGGGTCGCGAAGGCGGGCGCGAAGGAATCGATGAATATCTCAGCGTGAAATATGCCTCCATCGCCCTCTAGCCTGGAGCAGGATCGTAAGGGCGCCTTGAATCCGCACGACCAGTCGCCAAATCTACGGTGCAGGCCGCACGTCGCCGGGTCGGGGCGTTGGGGCTTGGAAGGGTCGCTTGTTCAAGGGCTCGCTTAGGAACGCATGGCTTATTTCGACAGTCCGTTGCTGCTCGGCTTCGAGCACACCCGCGCGCTTCTTGAGCGGGCATCCCGCGGTGGCGGCGAAGGATATCCGCCCTACAACATTGAGGATTGCGGCGAGGGGCGAATCCGAATCACCCTGGCTGTGGCAGGATTCACGCGCGATCAGCTCCAGGTTCAAGTGGGTGAAAATCAGCTCACCATCGCAGGGCGTCGGGAGGCTGAGGACGGCGTCCCGGAACGCGACTTCATTCATCGGGGGATCGCGGCGCGGGGGTTCACGCGGGTCTTTGTTCTTGCGGACGGCATGGAGGTGACGGCGGCGCGGCTGGGAGACGGTCTGCTGCTTATTGACGCTGAGAGACCGATGGCAAGGAGCTCGGCGAGACAGGTGCCTATCGAAAGAGTCGGCTGACACCAGCGGCTCCCTATATAACTTAGTCAAAGGAGATGGTCGTTATGACATCCACCCTATCCACCGAAGATTTCGCCGCCCTGGGCGGACCGAACCTCGTCTATGTGCGGCAGATCAAGGCTGCGGAGATTCTGGCCGACACGCCGCTGGAGGAGATCCGTGGTTTCGATTTGAAGCCCGAGCAAATTCTCTATGCCGTCCACCGCGCCGACGGCGCCCGCCTCGCCGTCATGGGTGACAGGGACTCGGCGATCGCGGCGGCGCTAGCCCACGAACTGGCGCCCGTTTCAGTTCATTAGGGTCGGTCGGCCCGCCCTCAGGCCGCGTTTGGCCGGGCGTCCAGAGTGAGCAGGGCGCGCACGGAATCCGGAGTCGACGCCTGACGCAGACGCTCGCGCAGTTCGCTGGAGCGAAGGCTTCGCGCGACCCGGGCCAGGGCTCGGAGATGATCCGACCCGCATTCCGGCGGCGAAATCAGGGTGAAGAGCAGATCGACCGGCTCGTCGTCCACCGCCCCGAACGGGATGGGCGGGCGCAGGCGCACGAAGACCCCTCTGACGCGATCCAGACCGGCCATCTGGGCATGGGGAATCGCGACGCCATGACCAACCCCGGTGGCGCTTAGGGCCTCGCGCTCCATCAGGGCGTCGAATAGAGGCGTGACCTTCAGGTTGAAATGTCGCGCGGCGATCTCGGCGGTCACCGCCAGGGCCTGACGTTTGTCAAGCGCTGCGACGCCCAGGGCCATGGCCCCCGGGCTGAGAAGGTCGCCAATCACGTTGGGGGCGAATGCGGTGTCCAAGCTCAAATTAGCCTCGAGGGAGCTGATTCGCCCGTTAAGCGGGCGCGCATCGATATTAAGACTCTGGTTACGAAAAGGGCTCCGAACCTCAAGGCGCAGGCGGCCTTTTAGTGCGCAGACGCCCGGGTTCGCTCAGGATCTATCCACCCAAAATTGCCGTCTGCCCGCCGATATACCACGGACAATCCGCCATGGGCGGCGTTCTTGAACACAATCGCTTGAGCGCCGGTCAGGTCGAGCTCCATCACCGCCATGGAGACCGTGATCGTCTTCAAGGGCGCCTCGGTTTCGGCGATGATCATGGCGGCCGGCGGCCCACCCTGGGCAGCGTCCTCCCAATCCTCATCCACATCTTCTGCGGGTGCGCGCAGGACATAAAAGGCGGCGGTCTCCGCCGCCTTGGCGCTGGCGGCGAGGCTGTGACTCTTCAGGCGCCCCTTGTAGCGGCGGATGCGCGCCTCGACCTTGGCGAGGGCCTGGCTGAAGGCGGAGTGGGCGTCGCCGCCCAGACCGTGGCTGAGAAGCTGCTGTCCGGTGGCGAGCACCACCGCGCAGTCAGCGCGGAGACCATGGCCATCCTTGCTGAAGACCACCTCCGCATCGCCGCCGCGCTCAAAGTATTTCCCTATGGCGCCCTTGATCTCGCCATCAACCTTGGCGCGAAGCGCCTCGCCAACGGCCATGTGTTTTCCGGAAACCTGGACTCTCATAAAAGCAACAACGCCCCCGCGCCGAGTTGGTGTCAAGCGTCGCTGGAATGACGCCTGCCCAAGCCGATCACGTCGGTCAGCCGAAGCGGTCGCCCAGATAGACTCGCCGCACCTCAGGGTCGGCCAGGATCTCCTCGGGCGCGCCTTCGAACAGCACCTCGCCCGCATGGATAATGGAGGCGCGGTCGATGATATCCAGGGTCTCGCGCACATTGTGGTCGGTGATCAGAATTCCAATCCCGCGGGCGCGCAGATAACCAATGACGTCGCGGATGTCGGCGATGGCAAGGGGGTCGATCCCGGCGAACGGCTCATCGAGGAGCATGAAGGCTGGCTCGCTGGCCAGGGCCCGGGCGATTTCCACACGGCGCCGCTCGCCCCCTGACAGGGAGACCGCCGGCGAGTTCTTGAGGTGATCGATATGCAGCTCTTCGAGAAGGTTCTGGGTGATAGCCCGGACCTTGTCGCGCCGCCGCTCGCGCATCTCCACCACCGCCATAACGTTCTGCTCCACCGTCATGCCGCGGAAGATGGACGTTTCCTGAGGAAGATACCCCAGGCCCAGGCGGGCGCGCTGATACATGGGCTGATTGGTGATGTCCTCGCCGTCCAGCCAGATCGCCCCATAGTCCGCGGCAATGAGTCCGGTGATCATATAGAAACATGTGGTCTTGCCGGCGCCATTGGGCCCCAGAAGGCCCACGACTTCGCCCCGGTCGAGACGCAGGCTGACGCCCTTGACCACTTGGCGGCCGCGGAAGGATTTGCCGATCCGGTCAACGACAAGGCCGCCGGTCCCCGCGGCCAGGGCCGACGAATCGACCACGGAGGGCGCGGCGGCGGCTGAGGATCGCAGAATCTCGGTCATTGGTGTTGGCGCTTCCTGCCGATTAGCGCGGTGGGGGCGCCGACGCCGCGGCGGGCTGATCGGGGAAATAAACCCCGCGCACCCGTCCAGCCTTGCCCGCGCCCGTCACGTCAGAAACCATCCGCGCCTGGTGGCTGGCCACATCGATAATCAGCTTGTCGCCGCGGGCGACGTTATCGCCTTGGACCACGATCACGGAGCCGGTCATCACGATCTGGTCGTCGGCGGCGGTGTAGACCGCGTGGTCGCCCCGGGCGTTGCGATCAGGGGTGACATAGTAGACGTTTCCATTGGCGACAATGCGATCAGCGCCGCTTCCGCAAGCCTCTGGTTCATTGGGCCCATGGGCGGGTTTGGTCCTGCTATAGACAGTGATGCTGTCGGCGCGGATGCGTGAGGCGTCCTGAACAGCCTCGGCGGCGCCGCGCCAGATGGCTATGCATTTCGATTGGATCACCTCCGCCTGATCGGCGGTGATGTCGATGGGACCCTTGGACTGGGCGGAAAGTTGGGCGCGGACCGGGGCCGAGAAGGCCCCTGCGATCAGGATCGCGAGCGATCCGCCGATCAACGCTTTCAGGCGTCTCATTTGATCGCCACCCTTTGTATTGCAGCCGAAGGCGCCACTCGCACCGCGCATCCTTACTGCGCATTCAGGCGCGCGTGAACGCCGCCCTTCATAATCACCCGATCGCCCTTATCCTCCACCTCGAAGGTCTTGGATTGGATGGCCCCCTGCAGAGGGTCATTGGCCAGGGCGCGGGGCCCGGAGACCTTGCCCGTGCGGGTATCCACCACCGCCCCATCCGAAGCGAACTGCACGTTCTTGGCGTCCACGCCCCGGACATGGCCGGTAAGCACCAGGATCCGCGTATCTTCTTTATAGACGCCCATGTCAGCGGTGAGACGCGCGGGGCGCGCGGCTCCCGTATCTAGGACAATGAGGGGGCCGCTGAGCAGGACGCGCTGGAATGAGGCGGGATCGCGGGAGGCTTCCCGCGCACTGAGTGTATAGGGGCGATTCTGAGTGTCCCGGCCGAAGAAATGAGGATTGACCATGTGGATGGGGGCGGTGACATCCAGACGCGTCGCCTGTTGGCGGCGGATGGCGTGCATAACCACCAGCCCAGCCAGGGCGCCGATCACACCGAGCATCGTCAGGGGGAGGAGCACACGTAGCGCGCGGACGATCTGACTGTGAACGCGGGGCTTCCCCCGGGGCGGGGGACCGGAGGGGCGCATGACGGGCGGGCGGACGACCGCCGTTTTCGTCTCGGCGAGCTCACTCATGGGCGAAGAGATCAACCTCGTCCCAACCGGCGACGTCCAGTGCGGCCCGCACCGGCAGGAAATCGAAGCAGGCCTGGGCCAGAGCCATCCGCCCCTCTCTCACCAGCATCTGGTTCAGTCGCTCGCGGATCTGATGAAGATGCGCCACATCGGAGGCGGCATAGGCCAGTTGTTCAGGCGAAAGTTGGGCGGCTCCCCAATCGGAACTTTGCTGGGCCTTGGAGATATCGACGCTGAGCAGCTCGCGGGTGACGTCCTTAAGCCCGTGCCGGTCCGTGTAGGTGCGGACCAGCTTGGAGGCGATCTTGGTGCAGTAGACGGGCGCCGTGGTCACTCCCAGGTGAAGCAGGAACATAGCGATATCGAAGCGACCGAAATGGAAGATCTTCAGGACGCCAGGATCGGTCAGGAGCCGCTTGAGGTTGGGGGCGTCATATGCGGTCCGATCAAGCTGGACGAGATGGGCCTCCCCGTCGGGCCCTTGGAGCTGGATGAGGCAGAGGGGGTCACGGCCTAGCCGCAAGCCCATGGTCTCGGAATCAACCGCCACCGACCGCGCGCCGTCGAAGGTCCCTTCGGGCAGGTCGCCCTGGTGCAAGGTGACGGGCAAAAACGCGCTCCGAGCGGGTGATGACCCGTAACGGCGTAAGCCGCCCCGCGTCTGCGACAGGCACTTAAGGAGTCAGATGCGCAACGGCAAGCATGAGAGCCGCTTCGTGAGTTGGTGGTGCCCAGGAAAGGACTCGAACCTTCACGGCCGTTAAGCCACTGGCACCTGAAGCCAGCGCGTCTACCAATTCCGCCACCTGGGCCCCCCGTCGGGCGGGGCCCGCTGCGAGAGGCGCGGAGCGATAGGGCGCCGCCCCGCGCGCGTCAACGGTCTCGCGGCGCAGGCGGTGGACAGGCCGCCGTCCCATTGGAGACCAGTTGCGCGCCGCCCCCCTCGCCAGGCGGTCAATCAAGACGGAATCTTGAGCGGAGTTGATCCCTGCAACGCAATTTGACAGGCGCCTGGGTTGTGCCCCGTGAAGCTTCGAGCGCATATGCCACCCGCCGAGATCAAGGGGTGTTGATGTCGCTTTCCGCAGCTCTGGATCGTGTATGGGGCGCCCTCGAAGCGCGCTTCCCCGAACGTCACATTTACATGCGCACGGACGGCGAAATGCGCGGTCTGGTGCTCACGACAAAACGCCAGCTCGCCCTGGCGGCCGGGGCGGGCATGCTAGGACTTTGGACCGCGACGTCGCTCGTGGCGACGGTCATGGCCATGGCCGCAGGCCCGGCGCCTGGGCAGGATCCAAGAACTCTGATGCGCGCCATGGCTGAGCGCATCGAGACTCGGGAGGCCAACCTGGAGTCGTTGTTCGCAACGGTCACCTGTCCCGCGGCGTCGCCTGGGGCAAACACTCCCGCCCAAGTTCGCGGGCTGAAGCTTGAGCCCACCGCGCCGACGGGAATTCTCAAAAGCGTCAGCGGACGACAGGACAGACTTCTGGGACGGCTGGAAAACGTGGCCGACCCCTGCGCGGAACGTCTGAAGTCCGCGTTTCGCCAGGCGGGCATAGACCCTTCGCGCTTCGGGCCCCCGCCGGACCCCGCTATCGCGGCGCCGGCTAAGAGTGCCGCGGCGGTCAATTCCGACACCACCTTTTCACTCCGTCTTGGCGCCCTTGCCAGGTCACTGAGTAGTCTCAGGATGCTAGAGACGGCCACGTCCCAGGCGCCCTTCGCCAGGCCCACCAATACCAGCGCCCAATCCAGCGGCTTTGGCCTACGGACCGATCCCTTCACAGGCCATCTCGCGCCCCATCCGGGCCTTGATATCCCCGCCCCGCGCATGACGCCCGTGTTCGCCACCGCCGAAGGTGTCGTGGCCTACGCGGGCCGGCGTGGAACCTACGGAAATATTATCGAGATCGATCACGGCCATGGCCTTCGGACCCGCTTCGCCCACCTTGCGGCTCTGTCGGTCCGGGTCGGCCAGCGTGTGGATCCGCGCCAGCAGATCGGCGTGATTGGATCCACCGGACGATCCACCGGACCGCATCTCCATTACGAGGTGTGGGTCGATGGCCAACCCAAGGACCCGGAAGCGTTTCTGAGAGCTGGAGACCATGTTCACCAAACCGGATAGAGCGAGCCATGCGCCCCATAGTTTCGATACTGGCTCCAGGCCGGATGCCCCGCGAAAGTCCGCCTCGGGGGTTCCGTCGCTGATTTCCAGCGATATCCGCATCAAGGGTGATCTGACCGGCGAGGGCGAGCTTCATGTTGACGGAGAGATCGTCGGCGACGTGTCGGTAAAGCGGCTGGTCATTGGCGAGAGCGGCAGCGTCGAGGGGGCGATCTCCGCGCAATCGGTGGAGGTTCGGGGGCGCGTGACCGGTTCGATCAGCGCCCAGCAGGTTCGACTCCACGCCACGGCGAAGCTGGATGGCGATGTCGCCCATGAACAGCTAACCATGGACGCGGGCGCCCAGTTCCTAGGCCGAAGCATGCGCTATGCCGCTCCAGCGCCCGCTCTGATCGCCGGCGGCGAGGTGGTCGAGATGACCGCCGCCGAATAGGGCGCCCGCCCGTCGCGTTGCGTCCGGGAGCCCGCTCCTCTAATCGCAAGGCCCACTTGGAATTTAAAGGATCGCGGCGCCCATGAGGGGTCTGGTGACGGTTTTCGGCGGCTCGGGCTTTGTGGGCGCCCAGGTCGTTCGAGCCCTGTCCAAGAGCGGCGCGCGGGTCCGCGTGGCGGTCCGAAACCCAGGTCGCGGCTATCGCCTCAGAATGCTCGGCGATGTAGGCCAGATCGAGGTGGTCCAGGCCAATATTCGCGAACCGTCGTCGGTGAGCCGGGCCCTCGAGGGCGCTGAATCCTGCGTCAACGCCGTCGCCGTGCTCTATGAAAGCGGCCGCCAGACCTTTGAGGCTCTGCATGTCGCGGGCACCCGCCTCATCGCCGAAACCGCCGCCGCCCGGGGCGTGGAGCGCTTCGCGCATATATCGGCCATCGGCGCTCGCGCGGACTCTCCCGCCGCCTACGCGCGAACAAAAGCGGCGGGCGAGACGGCCGTGCGCGAGATCATCCCCGGGGCGGTCCTGCTGCGGCCATCAGTGATTTTCGGTCCCGAGGACGCCTTTTTTAACCGCTTCGCCGCCATGGCGGGCCTCTCTCCAGCCCTGCCTCTGATCGGCGGCGGCGCCACACGCTTTCAGCCTGTTTATGTTGGTGACGTCGCCCAGGCCGTGGCGAGGGCCCTCGCCCTGCCGGAGGCGGAGGGTGGGACTTTCGAGTTGGGCGGCCCCCAGGTCTATAGCTTCCGGGAACTTATGGCCTTGATGCTGGACGTCATTCAGCGGCGGCGCGTCCTCGCGCCCATCCCATTTCCCCTGGCGATGCTGTTGGGCCGCATGGGCGACTTCGCCACCGCGCTAGGCCTTGCCCCGCCGATCACGACCGATCAGGTGGCCCTCCTAAGAGCCGACAATGTGGTGTCGCCAGGCGCGCCAGGCCTTGTGGAGCTTGGCGTGACACCCAGCGCCCTGGAACCGATCCTGCCCACCTATCTCTATGTCTATCGCCCGGGCGGACAATATGCCGAGCGTGAGCTGACCGCACAGGCTCCGCCGCCGGCTTGACCGGCGACGCGCGGCGCTTGAGCTTTTCGCAGGCCCCTGCCCCTGATAGTGACCGCCCGCGACAAAGGGATGGGAGAGACAACGGCGATGGACAGCGATCTGGCCCTGCCCAGGGGCGAGCTCATGAAGGGCAAGCGCGGCCTAGTGACCGGCGTCGCCAACCGCAACTCCATCGCCTGGGGCATCGCCGCCCAGATTGCCGCCCAGGGCGGCGAGGTGGCGCTGGCCTATATGGACTCAAATGAAAAGCGGGTGCGCCCCCTGGGCGAGAGCATTGGCGCGAAGCTCTATGTGCCGATGGATGTGGCCAGCGACGAGTCTATGGACCGGGCCTTCGAGACCCTGGGCCAGGCTTGGGGCAGCCTGGATTTCCTGGTTCATTCCATCGCCTATGCCGGCCGGGACCAGATAAAGGGCTCGTTCGTGGAAAACTGCACCCGGGAGGGCTTCGCCCAGGCCCTGGACATCTCGGCCTATAGCTTCGTGGACTGCGCCCGTCGGGCCTCGCGCCTGATGACGCGGGGCGGATCCATGATCACCATGACCTATCTCGGCGCAGAACGGGCCATCCCCAATTACAACACCATGGGTGTCGCCAAGGCGGCGCTGGAGGCGGCCACGCGCTATATTGCCCGGGACCTGGGGCCCAAGGGCATCCGCGTGAACGCCATTTCCGCCGGCGCCATGCGCACCCTCTCTCTCGCGGGGATCTCAGGGGGGCGGGGCATGCTGGCGGAGGGCCGGCGCCTTAGCGCCATGAAGGAGGACACGTCCATGGAAGGCGTCGCCGGTTGCGCCCTTTGGCTGCTCTCCGATCTCGGCCTCTCCACCACTGGCGAGATTGTTCATGTGGATGCAGGTTTCCATATGATGGGGCTACCCAGTGGCGAGGACGAGGCCGAATGACCCTCAGCGCCCGCAACACCGCGGCGGACGCCGAGATCGTCGCGGATGTCGTGATCGTCGGCGCCGGCATGGCTGGCGCCACCCTGGCCCTGGCCCTCGCCGCGGGGAATCTCAGCTGCGTCCTGGTGGACTCCCTGCCCTTCGAGGCTCTCACCGCCCCCGATTTCGACGGCCGCGCCAGCGCCATTTCCTTCGCCGCCTGGCGCGGGTGGCGTGTGCTGGGGGCCGTCGGCGCACTTGAACCCCACGCCCAGAGGATCGAGCAGATTCTTGTCACCGACGGGCGGGCGCCAGGCGCCTCGGCGCACCGGCCTTCCGGCGCCTGGCTACGCTTTGACTCCGCCGAGATCGCGGATCGAAACGGCGGCGAGCCCCTCGGCTACCTGATCGAGAACCGCCACATCCGCGCGGCCCTCGCGCAGGCGGTCCTGGCCTCCAGCGTCCAGGTCATCGCCCCGGGCAAGGCGGCCCAGATCTCGCGGGAGGCCGGAGGCGTCACCGTCACCCTCGAAGATGGCCGCCGGATCAAGGGCTCCCTCCTGGTGGGGGCGGACGGCAAAGCCTCGAAAGTGCGCCAGGACGCCGGTATCGGGACGGCGGGCTGGAACTATGGGGAAACAGGCGTGGTGGCCACGGTGCGCATCGACCGTGACCACGAGGGCGTCGCCTATGAGCACTTCCTGCCGGGCGGCCCCTTCGCCATCCTGCCGCTCACGGGGCGTCGAGCGAGTCTGGTATGGACGGAAAAGAAGGCGCGCGGCGCGGCGCTTATGCGGGCGAGCCCCGAAATGTTCGGGGCCCATCTGCGCCGACGTTTTGGCGCATTTCTGGGACAGGTGGAGGCCGAGGGCCCCCGATTCGCGTATCCGCTAGGTCTGCAGATCGCCGACAGCCTCACCGCATCTCGCACGGCGCTCATCGGCGACGCCGCTCACAGCGTGCATCCCATCGCTGGCCAGGGACTGAATATGGGCCTCAAGGACGCCGCAGCCCTGGCGGAGGTGCTGATCGAGGCCGCGCGCCTCGGCGAAGATCTGGGCGCCGCGGCGGTTCTGGATCGTTACGCGCGCTGGCGCGGCGTGGACAATATGGGCGTCGCCCTCGCCACCGACGCCTTCACGCGCCTCTTCGCCACAGACAATTCCCTCGTCCGCACGTTGCGCGACGCCGGCATGGCCGTGGTCAACCGCATTGGGGCGGCGAGGCGCATGTTCATGGCCGAGGCCGGGGGCGCAAGCGGGGACCTGCCGCGTCTGCTGAGGGGTGAAGCCCTCTGATCGGCAGAGGTTGAACGACCCAATCAAGATTGACGGTTTATGCGGATGGGCGATTCTGCGCCCATGTCCGGTACCGATCCCTGCGCAGACGCCTTGCAAATGCAGAGTCGCTTCTGCGTGTCCATGGGCGCGTCCTTCAGTGGGCGCCTTCTCGCCCGGGCGGCCGAGGACTGTCGCGCCGGGGGCCCAACGCGCGCCCTCATGGCGCCTTGGGCGGACGCCACCCTGGAGACGCATTTCAAACTGGCGACGCCCATTCGATGGCTCGGCGCCCTCCATGATCTGGCCCTTTTGGGCGATGACCCCGCCCTGACGGAGGCCTATCCAGGACCTGACCGGCCTGGCGACGAGATCGCCGCGTGGGAGGCCGCCCAAAGCACCATGCCGCGGCACGCCCAGCGCCTCGCCGCTTTCATGGAGCATGAACCCCAGACAAATGAAGTTCGCCGCTCCGTCTGCCTGATCGGGGGGTTTCTGACCATCGCACAGGCCACCAGCCTGTCCCTTCGGGTGTTCGAACTTGGCGCCAGCGCCGGGCTCAACCAGAGATTCGACACATATCACTATGACCTCGGCAAGGCGGGTTTCTGGGGCGCGGCGACGGCCAAGGTCAGGCTCGAAATGGAATGGCGCGGGGGTCCGCCGCCTCTGGGCGCTCCTTTGCGGGTGGTTGAACGCCTGGCCTGCGACCGTCGGCCGATCTCCCTGGCCGATGCGGCAAGCCGTCGGCGCCTGAAAGCCTATATCTGGGCGGAACAGCGGGACCGGTTTGTCCGCCTCGACGCGGCCATCGCCGAGGCGTTGGCGGCGGACACCCATGTGGTGGCGGAAGACGCAGTGGACTTCACCTTAAGCCGCGTCACGCTCCAAGAGGGGACGGCCAGCGTCCTTTTCCACTCGGTCTTCTGGCAATATATGCCACGGGACAAGCAGGCCGCCCTGGACGCGGCGATCACCGCCATCGGCGCGGGAGCCCGGCCTTCGGCGCCCTTCGCGTGGCTGCGCATGGAGCCAAGCGTGACGAGCCCGGCTGACATGGAAGTCCTGCTCACGCTCTGGCCAGGCGGCGAGACACGACGTCTGGCGGGCTGCCATTCCCACGGCGCCTGGGTCGCGTGGGAGGGATAGAGCCAGCCCACTCAGGCGCGCGGCAGGCGCAGTTCGAAGCAGGCGCCCGCTGGCCCTGTATCAATGAGAACGAGTTCGCCGCCGTGGCCCTCGGCGAGTTCGCGGGCGATGGCGAGGCCAAGACCCGCCCCACCCTGACGCCCCGAGGCTGTGAAGGCCTGGAAGAGGCGCTCCTTCACCCGCTCGGGCAGGCCAGGGCCGTTGTCTGCAAGGCGAAGGCGGCTGTCAGCATCCGTCTGAATAAAATGCGCGAGGACGCGCCCTGGCACAGGGCGCGGTTCCTGGCTTTCGATAGCCTGCCGGGCGTTTCGAAGCAGATTGACCAGGATTCGGTAGAGCTGTTCCGGATCGGCGCGCACCTCGGCGGCAGGGTCTATGTCGGCTTCCAGCCGTACTCCCCCTGGGCCCAGGCCCGCATCTCGGGCCGCTTCCTCTAGGGCAGCGAGAAGCGGGGTGAGTCGGGCGTCCGGGGGCGGCTCGTCGCTCTTGCCGAAGGTCAGGACATTGGAGGCCAGGGTTATGGCGCGGTCCAGGGCGCGCTCAAGCCGCGGCAAGGCGCGGGTCACCTGGGGATCGCCCGAGCCCGCCAGATTTTCAGAGGCGATCTGGGCGCTGGTCAGCATATTGCGCAGGTCGTGATTGATCTTGGCCACCGCCTCCCCCAGGGCCGCGAG
>Ga0116226_10002329_pt1 | contig 16502 bp, 12 predicted proteins | sample S1TSphfallax_FD_89692 | JGI IMG/M metagenome (GOLD analysis project Ga0116226, IMG submission 89692) | Host-associated microbial communities from peat moss isolated from Minnesota, USA - S1T2_Fa - Sphagnum fallax MG | ecosystem: Host-associated > Plants > Peat moss > Unclassified | place: USA... | reverse complement strand
TCTTGATGCAGCACGTGCGCTCTATACCTATGCAGACTTCAAGGGCTTTTTAATGTCGTTCAAGGCCGTTACAGAGCGACTGCGGACACCAGAAGATTACGAGCTGATCACATACGAAATGCTGCGCCGCCTTGCGGCTCAGGGCGTCAACCATGCTGAGGTCTATATATCCTTCGGCATAATTTATTACTGGAAGCGCACCGAGGTGGAGCCATACTTTGAGGCTGCCGAGCGTGGTCGTCTGCGCGGAGAGCAGGACTTCGGCGTAAGTCTGCTTTGGATAATTGATGCAGTGCGCCACTTCGGCGAGGCTGAATGCGCGCGCGTCTTTCGCAAGGCGGCAACCATGAGGCTACAATTCCCAAGTATCGTAGGCATCGGTATTGGTGGAGATGAAGGTCGCGGCCCTGCTGATCTTTTCCGTGATTTGTATGCTGAGGCGCACGACAATGGGCTTCGGCTAACGGCACATGCGGGCGAATCGGTGGGCCCACAAAGTATATGGGCGGCGATTAATATTGGGGCTGAGCGCATCGGCCACGCACTGAGCGCACAACACGACCCGGAGCTGATCGGTATTCTGGCCGAACGGCAGATACCGCTTGAGCTGTGCCCTACCAGCAACGTGCGCACAGGCTGCTGCCCTTCGCTGGACGATCACCCCATCCGCAATTATTTTGAATGCGGCCTAATGGTCACGCTGAATTCTGACGATCCACCGATGTTTGGCAGTGATCTGGCGGCAGAGTATTTGATGGCGCATGAAAATTTCGGATTTACGCTGGAACAAATGCGGGAGCTTGCAGCCAACTCCGTTGAAGCCAGCTTTCTTACCCCGGAGCGCAAACTAAAACTACTACAACAAGTGGAACAATATGGCTGGTGAAGTCTATCCGCTGTAAGGGTTGGCGAAATTGAACGAGTGCCTTTTTGGTCCTCTAAACTTACCCGTTGGCGTGATGGACATAAAATTGCACCCGATATGCACTACAGTTATCAAAGTGAATTCGGCCTTATTGTAAGTTTTATGTTTGTAGAATTTCATCGGGGAGAAAGTCCGCTATTATGGGATACAGAATGAGCAACACACAGAACAATTTCGACAGCACATCATCCTCCGGCGGCCACCCAGTGCTGCGCACCATCAGTTGGGTCAGTTTTGGATTTAGTGCGGTCGCGCTCGGCGTAATTATTGGCCAGGAGCTGCGTCAGCGCTACAAGTTCAACCAGCGCACACCGTACGATTTTTATGCCCACTCGGGCGATGAAACTTCGGGGATTGAGTATGGAGTCGGCATTTAATTAGACAATCTAGTTGACAATTACCATCCCAGGTCTCTGAATCAGTGACACACAGCGTGGTGATTGACCAACCGTTTTAGTGCAGACTTGAAGGGTCCCAAGTATTGAAACCCCCTCTTTATGGGCGGCATTCAGAAGTACCTTATCAGAGGCTATAAAGTGCATTTCAGGGTCGGATAGAAGTAATCGTAATGTTATTGCAGAGCTAAGTTGAATTGCATCAAGTGCACGAAGCTGATAATGCACTTGAATCAACGAAGTGTAGGATTAGTTTCTCCCTCTATCTCTCAATAAGATCCCAGAAGCAGATTCACCATCTTTGGCACGAATTGGCTGAAACTGAAATTGCCCTTCTTTCTGCTCTGTTTCAGAACCCTCATCGCCGTACGGCCATGCATTCTGCTGGACAAGAGTTTGGCGCAGGTTACGAAAAAGACTGCGGTGATATTGTTCAGAAATCTGGGTTGTTGGTAACAGAAGTATGGGATTGGTCGGGTCCAGTGATGTGAATCTGTATCCACCTTTCCCTTTTTCAGCCCATATACCCACGCCTACCAAAACGGAATTACCATCACCCTGTTTGTAAAGTACTTATATCTCCAGGACTCTTCATCGCTGCGCCTATGTCGCATATCCTATGCTTTGCCAGCTAATTGGCGCAGCACATACTGCAAAATGCCGCCGTGCTGGTAGTAGAGAATTTCCTTTGGTGTATCAATGCGCACCGTGGCCGTGAACTGCCTGGTTGTGCCATCAGCAGATTTTGCGATAACTTTCAGCTTCTTTCCGTCAGCGAATTTTACATCTAGCATGGCTTTCAATCCGGGAATATCAAAGACTTCTTCACCGGTCAGACCGAGCGACTCAACATTCTCGCCCGATTCAAATTGCAACGGGAGAATGCCCATACCAACCAGATTTGAGCGATGGATACGTTCATAGCTCTCCGCAATCACAGCGCTGATGCCCAACAGTTTTGGTCCCTTCGCAGCCCAATCGCGTGAACTGCCTGAGCCGTACTCCTTGCCCGCAAGAACCAGCAGCGGTGTTTTGCGCTCGGCGTAAATCACGCTGGCATCGTAAATGCTCATGCCGGTGCCCTCAGGCAACAGCCGCGTCACTCCGCCCTCAGTACCGGGGGCCAGTTTGTTCTTCAACCGCACGTTGGCAAAAGTTCCGCGAACCATCACTTCATGGTTGCCACGCCGCGAACCGTAACTATTGAAGTCCGCAGGCTTTACACCATGCTCAGTGAGATATTTACCCGCGGGCCCACTCAGTTTGATGGAACCAGCCGGGGAAATATGGTCTGTGGTCACGCTATCGCCCAGCACCGCAAGAACGCGCGCACCAGCAATATCGACGACAGGCCCTGGAGTTGCGGGCATGCCATCAAAGTAGGGTGCCTTGCGGATGTAGGTCGAGTCTGGCTCCCAGCCATAAGTGTCACCCTGGGGAAATTGCAGGCCCTGCCAGTTGCTATCGCCATCAGAAATTGTGGAGTACTCCTTATGGAACATGCCGGAGTCAATGGAGCTGGCAACAGCATCATTTACTTCCTGCTGAGTGGGCCAGATGTCCTTTAGATACACTGGCGTACCGTTCTGGTCCTTGCCGAGGGCATCATGTTCAAAATCATGGTCAATGCGACCTGCCAGAGCGTAAGCGACCACCAGCGGCGGGGACATGAGGTAATTTGCACGCACGTCGGGGCTGATGCGGCCCTCAAAATTACGGTTTCCGCTTAGCACACTCACCGCCACTAAATTATGCTCTTCAATGGACTTAGAGACGTCTGACGGTAGTGGGCCAGAGTTGCCAATGCAGGTGGTACAGCCATAGCCCACGGTGTTGAAGCGGAGCTTATCCATATAGCCGTTTAGACCCGCTTTTTCATAGTAGTCCGTGACCACGCGGCTGCCGGGGGCAAGCGAGGTCTTTACCCAAGGTGGCGTGCGGAGGCCCTTTTCTACAGCTTTTTTCGCTAGCAGACCGGCGGCCAGCATTACCGACGGATTAGAGGTGTTGGTGCAACTGGTGATGGCGGCAATAACGATTGCGCCGTGGTCAAGATACTTCTCCACCTCGATGCCGAAGCGCTCACCAACTGTGGTTGCAACCTCTTTATTTGCATTGACATCCACTTCATGGCCACCTTCGCCATCCCAGCGGCTGACCTGCCGTGCGGTGGTTTTGTCGGCATTAGGGCCGAGGAGGGCTGGCAGCTGTTTTTTGAAGCTGACAGCAGTTTCGCTGAGCAAAACACGGTCCTGAGGACGCTTGGGACCGGCGACACTGGGCTGAACAGTGGCGAGGTCGAGGGAGAGAGTTGAGGAATATTCGGCCTCGGCTGCGCCGGTGGAGTGGAAGAGGTCCTGCTCCTTATAGTAGGCTTCGACAAGGGCGATTTGGTCTTCACTACGGCCTGTAAGTCTTAGATAACGCAGTGTTTCCGCATCAACGGGGAAGATGCCGCAGGTAGCGCCGTATTCGGGGGCCATGTTGCTGATGGTAGCGCGGTCGGCGAGGGAGAGGTCGGCAATGCCGGGGCCGTAGAACTCGACAAATTTGCCGACGACGCCGTGTTTGCGCAGCATTTCGGTGACGGTGAGTACTAGATCAGTGGCGGTGGCCCCTTCGCGGAGCTTATTAACCAGCTTGAATCCAACTACTTGCGGGATGAGCATGGAGACGGGCTGACCGAGCATCGCGGCCTCTGCCTCAATACCACCGACGCCCCAACCGAGGACGCCGAGGCCGTTGACCATGGTGGTGTGCGAGTCGGTGCCGACCAAAGTATCGGGATAGGCCTGACCGTTTTCGGCTGTAAATACAACACGCGCAAGGTGTTCCAAGTTAACCTGGTGGCAAATTCCCATGCCGGGGGGGACGGCGGAGAAATTTTTGAAGGCGGTTTGGCCCCATTTCAAGAAGGCATAACGCTCGCGATTGCGAGAAAATTCGAGTGCAGCATTGAAAGCATAGGAGTTAGCGGTGCCAAACTCGTCAACTTGGACGGAGTGGTCAATGACGAGTTCGGCGGGCTGCAGGGGGTTAATTTTTTGTGGGTCGCCGCCTAAATCCTTCATTGCATTACGCATAGCAGCCAAATCAACGACGGCGGGAACGCCGGTGAAGTCCTGCATAAGGACGCGGGCGGGCATGTAAGCGATTTCGCGGCTGGGTTCAGCCTTGGCGTCCCAATTGGCCATAAACTCAATGTCTGCCGCAGTTACGGACTCGCCATCTTCGCGGCGGAGGAGGTTTTCGAGCAAAATACGGAGGGAAAATGGCAGGCGGGTAAGGTTGAAGCCCTTTTTTTCCAATGCTTTAAGGTGATAAATTTCATAGGATTTGCTGCCAGATTTTAGGGTAGCTTTGCTGCCGAAGGAATTGACGCTCATAAGTAAGTCCTTTCATATCTATGCGCTACAGATGTATTAGACGCGCTGTTGCAGTTGGGTATCCGCCGATGATGCTTGCTGAAAATACCATAAAAACGTGGGCACCTCTGGATGAAATCATGGACCACGCGGACCGTTGTGGTGGAGCTATGGTGGATTTCGAGGTGGAGCGTCGGGCAGCTCGAGGTAAACTCCCGGTGGACTTTAGGTGCCTCAGGCGGCGAGGTCGAGCCAGCCGCGGTCGTGTTTGCCGCGACGGAAGCGACGGGGCGATGGGATTTGGCGGAGTTGATTCACAGCAAAATTGTAACGCTGGAAGGCGGGGATTGAGAAGTACTTTGGGGGAGAGTTGTAGAAGATGGCAGATTGTTAGCTGAGCTCTGTCTCGATGGAATAAAGAATTTTCAAACTTAAAATTTCCTATAGCTAATTACAGGGCGTTACTCTCGTCTAATAGAAACATAAGGAGCGTAGAAAGTGGGAAACCCTCAAGTTAGCTATACGGACGCTTTACGTCTGGAACTCTCATCGCAGATCCCACTAAAACGCAAATCTGCCTTAGGGCAGTTCATGACACCTGCAACTATTGCCCGTTTTATGGCATCACTTTTTCCTGAAACAACGGAACCTAGTTGCCGTTTACTTGATGCGGGGGCAGGAGTTGGCGCACTTACATCTGCATTCCTTGATAGATGGGAAGACGCTGATGGATTTAATTTTATAAGTGTAGATGTTCAGACATACGAAATTGATGATCTACTACGTGCTCATCTTGAAAAGACCTTAGCAAGATATGCAAACAGGTTGCCAGTGAAATTCAACGTATGCTCTGGTGATTTTATTTGGGAAGCAGCCTGCAGGAGTTTTGATGGTTCAGCCGGATTTACCCATGCCATTCTCAACCCACCATATAAGAAAATTAGCAGTTCCTCAGATCATCGGGAAATATTGCGTCGAGCAGGCATAGAAACTGTCAACCTATATTCAGCATTCGTGGCATTGGCAATTACCCTGCTTGAACCGTGCGGCCAGCTGGTTGCAATTATTCCAAGAAGCTTCTGTAATGGCCCGTACTACAGGCCATTTCGCGATTTCATGCTGAGACATGCTGCACTTCAACATATACATCTCTTTAGTTCAAGATCTGAGACATTCAAGGATGATGATGTTTTACAAGAGACTGTAATTGTGCGATTTAAGCGTGACTGCGAACAAGGTAACGTAACTGTTTCAAGTTCCACCGACGACAGTTTTAGTGACTTGTTGATACATGAGCACCCCTTTGAAAGGATTGTATTTCCTGATGATGATGAGAGGTTCATTCATGTGCCTGCATCAAAAGATGTAAATCCTATAGAAAGCTCATCGGTTATTTGCTATTCGTTATCTGAAATTGGTGTAGATGTTTCGACCGGCCCTGTTGTTGATTTCAGATTGGAAGAGCACATGCGGCATTCACCAGATGATGGAACAGTCCCACTACTGTATCCAGCCAACTTTATTGCCAATAAGATTTATTGGCCACGGGAAGAACCCAAACGCGGCAATGCAATCGCCATGAATTCATCAACAATGAAGTGGCTGTATCCGAACAGCTTTTATACAGTTGTTCGGCGCTTCTCAGCGAAAGAAGAGCGGCGGCGTATTATTGCCAGTACTGTCTACCCCAATGCATTTCCAAATGCAACTATGCTAGGGTTTGAAAACCATCTAAATGTATTCCATGAAGGCAAACAAGGGCTATCAGAAGACCTTGCATACGGACTGACAAGTTTCCTAAACACTACTGCGGTTGATGATTACTTTCGTAGATTTAATGGGCATACCCAAGTGAACGCAACTGATCTTCGGCTAATGAGATACCCGACACGCGAGAAGTTGATTGCACTAGGTGCCTGGACACGATTACAAACAGATTTGACGCAAGAAATACTAGACAATCAACTGGAAAAACTTATCAATGGCGAATAAGAAACAAATTGCGAATGCAATCAAGATATTGGCATTACTTGGTTTTCCGCGTGCCCAGCAAAATAGTCGTTCTGCTCTTTGCTTGTTGGCGTTAATCGACTTAGGTCCTAGTAAAAGATGGTCTGACGTAACGAGTCCACTGATGGGGATTACTCCGATCATGGATTGGATTCGAACCAACTACAAAATAAAGTATGCACCTAATACGAGAGAAACCTTTCGTCGCCAAACCATGCATCAATTTGTTGAAGCTGGCTTGGTGCTATACAACCCTGATAAGCCAGACCGGCCTGTGAATAGTCCTGCTGCTGTTTATCAGATCGAACCTTCAGCACTAGAAGTCTTGAAAACTTTTGAATCAGATGCCTGGCAACAAAATATTGTTGCTTACCAAAAAGAATGCCCCTCACTTGCAAAACGATTCGCAAAAGAACGAGACCAACAGAAGGTCCCCGTGCAAATAGCACCGGATAGAGAAATATCTCTAAGTCCAGGTAAACATAATGAATTGATTAGAAAGATCATTGAAGATTTTTGTGCAAGGTATGTTCCCAGCGGTGAGCTGGTTTATACGGGTGACACAGGTGAAAAAGAGGCCTATTTTGATAAGAAATTATTATCCGAACTAGGTGTTGATATTGACTCCCATGGAAAGATGCCAGATGTTGTTATCTATTGTCGAGATAGGAGATGGTTATTGTTGATTGAGTCAGTAACAAGCCATGGACCTGTTGATGGCAAACGCCATGAGGAATTGAGAAGGCTGTTTCAAAACTCATCGGCTGGCTTAGTTTTTGTTACTGCGTTTCCAACTAAAGCAATTATGGGGCGCTATCTTAGAACCATCGCATGGGAAACAGAGGTTTGGGTAGCAGATTCACCCTCGCATCTAATCCATTTCAACGGTGAGCGTTTTCTGGGCCCGTATAGTTCTTGAATGCTGAAACTCTAACCTGCTCTAGATTAAGTTTATTGTGGGGCTGCGCCCCATGTTGGTATAAGGTGCGCCGCTGGCGTCAACGGCAAAGCACAAGACAAGTTCAAACTCAGGTCCCTCCGCTGCGCTGCGGGATGACAAAAAAGCAGGGTTTAGGGGACAGGGGTTAGGGATTAGAAGAGGTCAGAGGCAAGTGCAACTACAAAGTCAACCGCAAGGTCGTTCGTCATTGAACTCATGAGGATGACAAGGGCAAGGGCTAGAATGACGGGGCTGGGGTGAAGGCGGTATACTTCGCTGCGGGACGATTGAGGAATTGGTTTGCATCTGACACATGTGTTTGAGTGCGGGGTGGACGGGATAGGTGGAATAGGATGAAGGCTGCGATGAGAATTGAAATGAAAATAATTTTGAAAGCGATGGTGGTGGTGCTTATGAGTGCTGGCGTGGTGAGTGGGATTGGGAGTGAAGCTGGAGCGGCGACGAAGATGGTAACTGATCCGACAGTGGTGACGAAGGCGTCATGGGGCAATACGGCGTTTGGCGACACGGTTGACATCTACACGCTGCGGAATGCCGAGGTGACGGCGCAGGTGACAACATACGGCGCGCGGCTGGTGAGTGTGCGGACAGCGGACAAGACGGGCAAGGTGGCCGATGTGGTGCTGGGATATGACAATCTGGCGGCATATTTGGCGGACAATAAGACGCACTTTGGCGGTGTGGTGGGGCGGTATGGAAACCGGATTGCCAAGGGGAAGTTCAGCATTGATGGGCATGATTACCAGATACCGCCGAACAACAATGGCAATGCGCTGCATGGCGGGCCGGTGGGATTTGATGTGCTGCTGTGGACGGCGACCCAGGTGCCGGACGGTGTGGAGATGACGTTGGTAAGTCCTGATGGGGACATGGGTTTTCCGGGGACGCTGACGGCGACGGTGAAGTACACGCTGCATGGGCGCGCACTGCGGCTGGATTATTCGGCGAAGAGCGACAAACCGACAGTGGTGAACCTGACGAACCATGCGTATTTCAATCTGCATGGGGACGATGTGGGTACGGTGCTTGACCAGAAGCTGACGCTGAATGCGGAACGGTATACTCCGGTGGATGCGGGGCTGATACCGACTGGAGAACTGGCGCTGGTGGCGGGGACACCGCTGGATTTTCGGAAGTCGACGGTGATTGGAGAGCGGATTAATGCGGACAATGCACAGTTGAAGCTGGCAGGCGGGTATGACTTCAACTGGGTGCTGAACGGGGGCAAGGCGGGTGAGTTGCATGAGGCGGCGAAGGTGGTTGATCCGGTAAGTGGACGGACGCTGACGGTGACAACGACAGAGCCGGGAGTACAGTTCTACACGGGAAACTTTTTGGACGGTACATTTACTGTACGCGCCGGAGTGGTGTATTCGCAGCATAAGGGGTTCTGCCTGGAGACGCAGCATTTTCCTGATTCACCTAACCATGAGAATTTCCCAAGTACGCTGTTGAAGCCGGGAGTGGTGCGGCACTCGACGACGGTATTTACTTTTGGAGTGGAGTAGAAGAACCTGCGATCGGGGAATAGGGAACAGAAAAAACAGAAGGTCTGCGTTGATGAGGCGCAGGCCTTTCTTGTTTGGAGTGCGATTAGACGGCGACGAGTGGCTTGGCGCGCTCGATGCGTTGGCGGCGCTTGGGAGTGTTCCATGCCTCCCAAAGTTCGAGGCGGCGCTGAGTGTTGAGCCAGAATTCAGCGGAATTGCCGAAGACGCGGGAGAGGATCAGGGCTGTATCCGTGGTAATGGCGCGGCGATTGTTGCAAAGCTCATTGACGTGCTTGCGCGGGAGGCCCGCGACTTGGGCCAGGCTGGTCTGAGAGATGCCGAGTGGGGCCATGAACTCCTCGACGAGGATTTCACCAACGGTGACGGGTTTTCTTTTCGTAGACCACATAAAACCTACCTATAAGAATGATTGTCGATGTAGACGTTGTGCGCCTCACCATGTTCAGAATGCCATTGAAAGATGAGCCTCCACTGATCATTGATGCGTATGGAATGCCAGCCTGGCAGTATGCCTCTCAGCTTCTCAAAATGATTGCTGGGAAGCGAAAAAAGATCAGCATCTGAGCTAGCATCATCCAACATTTGTAACTTGCGAAAGAGTCTGTCCCGGATTTCTGACGGGATACGCTTCCCTGCCACGTCTTGAGTGAAGAATTCTCGTAGCCAGTCGTCTTGAAAGTCTACGATCACAATACTACTGTACCACTCAACGGTACAAGAAAAATGAAAAAGAAATATTTATAGGAGTTGGTAAAGGAGGAGTGCGTTTAGGGAGATGATGACGGCGATGGTGAGCCAGCCGAGGGACTGGAGGACTGGGCCGTTGGTGAATTGCTGCATGATTTTTTTGCTGCCGGTGATGAGGATGAGCGGAATAAGGGCAAAGGGCAGAGTGAAGCTGAGGACGACCTGCGAGAGGATGAGGATGCGCAGAGGGTCGAGTCCGATGGCAATAACGATGAGCGCAGGCAGCAGGGTGATGAGACGGCGGAGGAAGATGGAGAATTTCACATCCAAAAAGCCTTCGAGGACCATTTGACCGGCCATGGTGCCGACGGTGGAGGAGGCGAGTCCGCTGCAAAGGAGGGCGATGGCAAAGGTGATGGCGGCGAAGCGACCGAGAAGCGGAGTGAGGGTCCGATAGGCGTCCTCAATGCTGGCGACGGGGTGGGGCAGGCTGGCGAAAGCGGCGGCGGCCATGATGATCATGGCGGAGTTGACGAGCCAGGCGCCGTTCATGGCGGCGAGTACATCGATAAGCTCATAGCGCAGATGAAGAAGACGAGACTGGCTTGAGGGAGTGACGAGGTCGTTATCCAAAATGAGGTTGCTGGGCTGGACTTTAGTACGAGGCTGGACGAGACCAGAGTGGAGATAGACGACATGGGGCATGACGGTGGCACCCAGCATACCGATGGCAATGTAGAGGCTCTCTGGAGTGAGGGAGGGGACGATGGTGTAGTGGATGGCCTGGTGCCAGTCTGCATGGACGAGGAAAAGCTCAATGGCGTAGCAGCCGCCGATGATGCCGACGAAGGCCATGATGACGAGTTCGACGGAGCGGAAGCCGTAGAGCTCAAGGGCGAGGATGGCGAAGACACAGACGGCTGTGATGAGTGCGGCAATGAGCATGACGGCAGTGCGGGGGAGGCCAAGCGCCTGGAATTGCTGGCCGAAGAGGAGATAGAAGCCGAGGGCGGCACCGAGGAATTCGGCGAGGTCGGTGGCGAGGGCGGAGAATTCGGCGGCAATCCACAGGCCGATAACGGCGGGACGGGGGAAATGGTCGCGACAATTCTGCGGGAGTGTACGCCCGGTGACGATGCCGAGTTTGGCAGAGAGGAATTGCACGAGGATGGCCATGAGGTTGGACCAGAGCAAGACCCAGAGCAGGTGATAGCCGAAGCGGGTGCCTCCGTCAATATTGGTGGCGAAGTTGCCGGGGTCAATATAGGCGATGCTGGCTACGAAGGCGGGGCCGAAGAAATAGAAGAGTTGGTTGCGGCGCTTTGGGGTTGCTTGCGACATGGGCTGTATTGAACATCTCATGTTTGGGAGAATTGTTCAATAGTGCTAATAATATTTGTTTACTGTAGTTAACTAAATAAGGAAAATCAACGGCCGACCGCGGATGTCGCGAACAGAGACGGACAAAGGCAAAGACGAGAGGAAAGGTCAGATGCTTAACACCGATTTGCACCGATAAACAGGGATGAGGGCAGAGGAGAAGTAGTTATTAGTTGCCGAGGAGTGCACCAAGGACACGGAAGCCGATGAGGACGGTCCACCATCCAACAACAACGATTGCGGCTGAGGAGCGTTTGATTTCAGCGACAACGGAGAGACCGATGGTCAGCAAACAGGCAGTCCAAATGCTGAAGATGTCAATGGCGGTAAGGAATGCGATGAGGGGTGCGGGCAGATTGCCTGCATCAAAATAAAAGCCGATATTGGTGCCGATGGGGTTATTGATGAAGAAATTTTCAGACGCGAGTCCGGTGGCGGCGTAAATAACGACAAGCAAGAAATAAATTTGCAGAGGGAGGCTGCCGTAATACCAGACGGCAATCATTTGGCCAAATTTGGCGCGACCGCCGAAGATAAAGTTGGTGGTGCCGAGAAAGAGACCGCCGACGACCAACGCAGCGATGATGGAGATGACCGGGCCGGCATACAGGATGTTCAAGAACCTGGCGATGGTGGCGCGGATGGGTGGTTCGAGAGAGGGGTCATTGGCTATGCGGTCAGTGAGGCGCGGGCTGTGGGCGATGATGCCGTCGATAAGGGTGGGCAGTCCGACTTTGTTGAGGATGACGATGGAGAAGATGGTGCTGACGACGGTGACGATGAGGAACGGGAACCACCATGCGGCGCTGCGTTTTATGTCTTGAAATGTATTGGCTGGCGCGATGAGGGCGTTGACGACACGCTGAATTTGGTTGAGGGCGGGTTGATTTTCAGGGGTGTCAGTAGCTTGCATGAGGATTCCCTTTCCCGGAGATGGAAGGATTCTACCGGGAAGGGATTGAACTGGGACAGATATTTTTAGTTAATTTGGCAGGGTGGGGGCGTAGTTCTCTGGGGCGGCGTGGGCAAGGACCGGCTTGTTTGCAGGAGCATAGTGCTTGTAAACGCTGATGTGAAAGACGGCCTGTTGGAATTCTTCCTCGACATCAATCTTGCCGGTGTCCTCAATGGCGAGGAGATATTTGCGCATCCAAGCGAGCTGTTCTGCGGTCATACTGCGTTTGGTGATGTCGATGGCGGCACCAGTGAGGTGGGGGGATGCAGTAGCACCGGAGGCGGGGGCGGCATTGCCGTTAATGCGAACGAGGTGCTCTTGCACGGCGATAGTGCGAACAGCGGAGTCAACGCGGAGGGGCTGGCCGAAGACGGCATAATAGGCGGCGGAAATGTCACTGAGAAATTTGGCGGTCCAGGGACGGCAATAGCGGCGGTTGACGGGCAGGCGCGGATCGACAATGAGATGAGTGCTGACGGGGAGCGGCAACAATTGGCCTGTGCTGCGCAGGTGGTTGAGTTGTGCGTCATTGCGGATGCGCTCGAGGCCTTCTTGATCCGCCATTTCATTTTGATGAAGGAGAATTTCATGGGAACCGTAGAGCGGAGTTGGATTGCCAAAATTGCGGACGACACGCTCTGAGGGATTGTCGTTGTCTGGAGGGGCTACAGGTGAAATGAAGCGGGTGGAGTTTAGGATGTCATCCTGAGTAAGAGGCGGAGTGTAGTGCGTGGGCAAGGATGAGCTGTAGGATCCGTAAGGATTGGGTGTTGGTTCCTGATCGGACTGATTGGCCTGATTAATGACCGTCGGTAGCACTGTTGCAGGGGCCGCGTTAGAAAATTCGGATGATGCATGAAATCGGGGATACATTTTTGGTGGTGGGGCAACACCAATGACTGCATCGGTCGGGGTAGTGGGCTGAAATGGTGCGGAAATTGGATGGCTGATGGCGGTGCGCTTGATTGGAGTTTCCGCCGGTTTGGATGGAATGCGAGCAGCATGGAGTGCGGTGGTGTGGTGATGTGATGCTGGATAAACAGATGAGTGCTGCCTGGATGATTGTTGCCGTGCCAGCTTTTTTTCGGGCTTCTGTTTGTGTGATTTTGCAGATGCAGCCGTACCGTGGCGCACGGTGGATTCGTGTAGGGCGGAGTCATGCAGTCTGGATTCATGCAGTTTGGGGTGATTGATCCAGTAGGGACTTTGATCACTTTCCGCAGTAGCGATGGAGGTTACTAGAAACAGCAGAATGAGTGGAGCGATGAAGCGGGCCGGTTTGATGCAAGAGTTAATCATATTATATAAGGTGGTACCTAAGGGCCGTTGAGAATTGTGCTCAATCTTCACAGACAGCCATAAAAGTTAAGGATAGAATTGGCAGAAATAAGTCGTAAGTATCCAACTGTATACCCGGACCGCAAAAATGAATTCAAATCCCAATTAAAGGAAACAGGTCATGGAAATTAATAACGAGCGTTGCGAGGGAAGCGAGCAAGACAAAGTCCAAAACAGCAAGGGATTATTAGGAGTCCGTAATGTAGGACTGGCATTGCTGGCGGCGATAATTCCGGCGGGCCTGGTGGTGCTAGGCGGGGCATCTGCCGCAGCGGGAGCGGCCAGTGCGGCGGCGGCAACTCCGGCAGAGACGAACTATACGACTAATGTGCAGCCAATCTTTATGGCGCATTGTGCGGGTTGCCATAGCGCAGAACGGCACCGCGGAGGGCTGGTAATTGTGACTAAGGCGGGGTTGCTGAAGGGCGGCAAGGATGGTGCGGTGATTGTGCCGGGTGATCCTGCGAACAGTCTACTGGTGAAGCTGATTAAGCACGAGTCGCCCGAGGGCGGGCCTGGGCCGATGCCGCCGATGGGCGAAAAACTTTCTGACGCGGACGTAGCGACAATTGAGCAATGGATCAAAGATGGAGCAGTGATGCCGGATGATCCTGCACCAGCAGCGATGCCCGATGCAGCCCCGGCGGCAAAGTAGTGCATTTGAGTGAGCGAAGAGCAAGTGCGTAGATTTACTTTGGATGAGTGCCGCGCCATGCTGGCAGTCGCAATTCAGGAGGCCCGGACTGGGCTGGCCGAAGGCGGAGTACCGGTGGGCGCGGCGATGTTTAAGGCCGATGGGACACTGCTGGGCCGGGGGCGCAATCGCCGGGTGCAGCATGGTGATCCCTCAGTCCATGGCGAGACGGACGCATTTCGTGCAGCTGGGCGGCAGCGAAGTTATCGCGATGTGGTGATGGTGACGACGCTGGCACCATGCTGGTATTGCAGCGGACTTGTGCGACAGTTTGGCATTGGTACGCTGGTGGTGGGTGAGAGCCGTAGTTTTCAGGGCGGTATGGACTGGTTGCGGGAGAACGGCGTGCAGGTGATTGATTTGGATTCTGATGAGTGTGTGGAGTTGTTGACGGAGTTTATCGCGCAGAAGCCTGAGGTGTGGAATGAAGATATTGGAGTGGAGTGAAAAGGCAGGGGACAGTTAACAGGGACCAGGGAACAAAAGGGCAAAAAAACAGATGAAAAAGGGCAGACCTTATTGGTCTGCCCTTCTTGTTGGTCGCAGTGAATGCGAGTTAGAAGGTGAGGCGTAGAGACATTTGGATTTGGCGGGGTGAACCGATGGTGTGCTTGGTTACACCGAGGCCGCCGGGGCAGGCATACAAAGCACCAGCAGCGGCACTCGTTGTACCGCAACCGGTGGGTAATGCATCCGCAACGCTAGATACATAGAACGGAGCATTATTGAAGCCATTGTTTTGCGAAACGTTATCACTGGGGATGTCAAAGCTGCTGGTGTTGAACATGTTGTAGACATCGAAGGTGTAACGCAGGTCATAACGGGCATTAATGGGGAGGTCCTTGACGAGGGAGGCATCCGCGCGACGCTGCCAGGACTGGCGGAATATATTGCGCTGGCCGGAGGTAAAGCCAGTCTCAAAGACGTCGCCATTGGGAACACCATTGGTGCCCTGTGCAATGAGGGGGATGGTGAAGCAGTTGGGGTTGAGGGCAGCACCTTTTCCAGTGGTTGGATTGTAGAAGGCACCATTCGCACCTGTAGTGGCCGACTTGGCCGTGCAGGTGGACTTGAGCGGAACGATGGGGTTGGTGATGCCGTCAAAGGTGCTGTAGTAGATGCTGCCGACAGCACCGGAGTAGTCAATGATGCTGTACGGCTGACCGCTCTGGATAATAGCAACGCCATTTATGGACCAGCTATCGAGAACTTTGCCTGAGACAGTACCTTCGCTGAGGAACTTGGGAGTGGTGTAGCTGTAGGTGAAATTAATGACGTGCTTACGGTCAAAGTCAGCAAGGCCATATCCGCTGCGAAGGATGTTTGGGTTGTTGCCGTTGTAGAACAGGCCAAGGGCGCTCTGTTCATCATTAGTGTGGGAGTAGGTATAGGAAGCGCCCGCCTGAATACCATGACTGATGCGCTTTTCAAAATGCACTTGCAGGGCGTTGTAATCGGAAACGCCAGCTGCGGTGTAAGACTCTGACTCAGAAGAGTAGCCGAGATAGGGAACGCGAAGGTCGACGTTGCCGCCTTCAAAGTTTTGCTGCATCTGGCCATACTGACAATTGACTTCGGTCGGATCGTTTACGCATTCAGGCTCAAAGGTATTGTTGTCATAAACGGTGTAACCGTAACTGAAATATTGGGCATTGGGGCCACCAGCAAGGGTGGGGCTGGATGTGGTGGCGATTTTTGCCTGATTGATAGGCAACGGTATGACTTGGTGACGACCCAGGTTTCCAACATAGCCAAAATCGAGAAGGATGGTTTTGGATGGCTGCCACTGGATGTCGAGGGTGTAGTTGATGCTATAAGGGAGCTTGTTGGTGGGGTTGTAAGCACCAAGGGTATATGGCTCAGCACCGTTGATGATGGCGGCTGCATTGGGCAGGTCTGCAATCAAAGACGAAGCCTTCGGGTTGACTGGCGCTGCTGCGGGACTGGACCCATACGGGGTGGCGAAGTTATATCCAGTGCCACAGATGGGCTGGTAATACTCATACAGATAGGTACCGAGCGGAGAATAGGGCGAGGAACTAAACGGACATTGCTGCTGGCTGACAAAGGGGAGGGTCTGGGCAACGCCGAAGGGCCCGCCAGAGATAGTACCAGCGGCAAAGCCGGGTGAGAGATAGGTGAAGAGTTCGCCACGGTCATAATAGAGACCGCCGCCGCCACGAACGACCAGCTTGTCATGAAGTTTGGATGGCTCCCACGCAAAGCCAACGCGCGGCGCCATGCCCCATTGACGGCCAGTGAGGGTCGTGTTGCTGGTACC
>Ga0116226_10002328_pt1 | contig 16503 bp, 13 predicted proteins | sample S1TSphfallax_FD_89692 | JGI IMG/M metagenome (GOLD analysis project Ga0116226, IMG submission 89692) | Host-associated microbial communities from peat moss isolated from Minnesota, USA - S1T2_Fa - Sphagnum fallax MG | ecosystem: Host-associated > Plants > Peat moss > Unclassified | place: USA... | reverse complement strand
GATGGCCATGACCTTGTGATCATAGCCTTGGCTGCCGCCGGACGCGAATGCGTCGCCCAGCCAATGGCCATACTCCTCCGACACGCCATTGGCGATATCCGAAAAAGTTGCCGTGCCCTTGTCAGCCGCCACCACCAGATAAGGATCGGCCTCGTCGCGTCGCACCACCGAAGGCGGCGGCGTCACACTGGCGCCAACCAGATTGTCGGTCAGATCGAGCAGCCCGCGCATCAGGATCTGGTAGCAGGCGATACCCTCCTGCTGCAGCGCCTCACGGCCGCCGGCCATTGGTGGGCGCTTGACGACAAAGCCACCCTTGGATCCAACCGGCACAATGACGGCGTTCTTGACCATCTGCGCCTTCATCAGACCGAGGATCTCGGTTCGGAAATCCTCGGGCCGATCCGACCAGCGGATGCCGCCGCGTGCAACCTTGCCGCCGCGCAGATGGATGCCCTCCATCCGCGGCGAATAGACGAAGATTTCGATCATCGGTCGCGGCAGGGGCAATCCCTGGACGCGCCGGCTGTCGAGTTTGACGGAAAGATAGGATTTGAACCCGCCATCCTGGCCGCGCTGAAAATAATTGGTGCGGAGCGTGCAGTCGATCAGGTTGAGGAAGCGCCGTAAGATACGATCCTCATCGGCGCTGGCCACCTGTTCAAGCGCTGTCTCGATCTCGGCCAGTGTGGCGCCGTCCTCGCCGTCGCCATTCGGGTCGAAGCGGCGCTCGAACAAAAGCACCAGCAGCCGGGCGATGTCGGGATTGGCCACCATGCTGCGTTCCGTATAGGCTTGGCTGAAGGTCGAACCGGCCTGACGCAGATATTTGGCGTAAGCGCGCAGCACCACCACCTGACGCCAGGTCAAATCGGCGCTGACCATCAGCCGGTTGAGGCTGTCATCCTCTGCTTCGCCGCCCCACAGCGCCAGGAAAGCGTCCTCGAAACGGGGACGCAATTGCTCCAGATTGAGTTTGCCGCCATCGAGGGTGACCATGGTGAAATCATGGATCCACACGACGTTCGAGCGATCGCGGCGCAATTCATGGGGCATTTCGGAAATAACCCGAAAGCCCATATGTTCGAATAAAGGGAGAACGTCCGACAGGGCGACCGGCTGGTTTTGGCGATAGAGCTTGAAGCCGAGCTGGCTCTCCGGCGCCAGCATCGGACGATGCAGATGCACCGCCACCTTGCCGCCGAGCTCCGACAATTGATCAATATCGGCAAGCGCCGAACGCGGGGTCTCGACCTCGCGATAGGACACCGGGAACTGATCGCCCCACCGGCGGTAGAGCGCCAGTCCCTTGGCTTCGCCATGAACCTCGAGCAAGGCATCGCGCAGCCGATCCGCCCAGGAACGCGCCGCCTCGGCGAGACGCTGTTCGAGCTGAGCCGGATCGGGGGATCTCATCGGCCCCGACTTGCGCCTGATGATGAAGTGCAGCCGCGCCAGCGGGCTTTCCGCGACCTGGGCGAACCAGGCGAAAACGCTGCCGCCGAATTCCTCCTCGAGCAGATCCTGCCAGCGCTGCCGCAATCTGGTGTCATAGCGGTCGCGCGGCACGAAGACGAGAGCCGAGATGAAGCGGGCAAAATCATCCTGACGCAGGAAGAGAGCCACCTGCTGGCGCTCCTGGAGCCGGAGGATGCCAAGCGAGGTGGCATAGAGCAGATCCTCGCTCGCCTGCACCAGTTCGTCGCGCGGATAATTCTCGAGAACCGCCAGCAGAGTCTTGCCGTCATGGCTTTGCGGCGCGAAACCGGCCCGCTCGATGACATGGGATACCTTCTGGCGCAGCACCGGGATTTCGAGGGTGCTGAGACTATAGGCCGAATGACCGTAAAGCCCGGCGATGGCCAGCATGCCGATCACCGTGCCATGCTCGTCATAGCGCTTGAGGCCGACAACATCGAGCTGAACCGACCGATGCACGGTCGAGATCCGGTCGCCCTTGGTCAGGATCAGCAGGTTCGGCCGCAGAAATACTTCGACCTCGGGGCCGGCGCTCAGTCCGTGGTGGTCGGAGTCGAACAGGCCGAGGGAAAGGTCGCGCAGCAGGCCAAGATTGCTGTCGGGCGCCACGGCGACCTGATCCTGACCGGTGGCGAAACTGAGCGAGCGCATGCCGAGAAAGGTGAAATTGTCTTCGCTCAGCCAGTCAAGGAAGGCGCGGGCTTCTGCCGCATCGCCGGCGCCTTCGGGGATCGTGGCGGTCGCCAGCTCATCGATCGCGCCGAACAGGCGGCTGCGCATTTTCTCCCAATCCTCGGTCGTGGCGCGCACATCGGCCAAGACGGACAGCAGGTCCTTGGTCAGAGCCTCAGCCTCCTGGGAGGCCGCCAGACGGTCGATCTCGATATGCATCACGCTCTCAAGCGTGCTGTCCGCATCATCGGCACGACCGATGCCGAGCAGAGCGCCGGTCGCGTCGCGCTTAACCGCCAGGACTGGGTGCAACAGCAGATGAATGCCGATTTCCCGCTTCTGCAGGGCCGCCGACAGGCTGTCGACCAGGAAGGGCATATCGTCATTGACGACCTCGATGACCCCATGTTCGCAGTCCCAGCCGCTATCCTCGTAATGCGGCTGATAGATGCGGAGCCGGGCCTCCCCTGGCGTCCGCTCGCCAATGAACCGAAGCAGCGCCGCAGCAGCGCCGAAAAGGGTCTCAGGATCGCGTTTGAGAACATCCTCGGGCGCGGCGTTGGCATAGCAACTCTTGATCAGTTGTTCGACGTCGGCCTGCTGTTCTCCGGTCAGGCGCTGCCGCCCGATCCCGACAGCCTGGGCGATAATGCGGTCCTTGAGCTGATCCACAGGCTCGTTCATCAGGCAAACTTCCCCTTCACCGCAACAACAGGGTCTTGATCAAGACGTCCTGCAGTTTCGCTCCGGAAATGCGCGTCACGGTATTGGAGACGATCTTCTTAGCGATTTCCGGGCCCTTTTTCGAATCCTGGAAGGCCTCCCAATCATAATTGGAAAAATCCTCCTGCAGGCCGGCCATGATGGCCTTTTTCGCCGTTCGGGCAAGAGCCAGATTTTCCTCGTCTTTCGGCAGCAGCCAGACTTCCAGTTCCATCGAGCGATATTGCCGATTCTGATCGACCAGCACCGACATATGCAAGCGTGACAAGGCCAGATAGTTGCTCGGCGCCTTGCCCTTGACCTCATTGGCGGCCAGTGGCGCATCGTCGGTTTTTTTATCTTTGGCCTGCCCGACCACCGGCCACGCCAGGGATGCGAGTAAAAAGGTCATCGACAACCAGACAGACCACCGCATTACTCTTCTCCCGAACGAACCAAGCCCGTCAAAATAAGCTACTCTTTCGACAAGGCCAATAGCGACCTGTGCATTATTCACGGTCATTATCGCTGACTTTGATGTAGGGTTTATGAATTGTTTGCAACAATGATTCCAGGGGGTCGGTCAGGGTCATGCGCTATGTCTATCCTCTGTTTCTGGCATTGACATGCACCCTGTTCTTGACCGGGATCCCGGCCAGCGCAAAAGAAGTCAATCTGGGCGGTCAGAAGACCGAGAAATTGCCGGCCAATGTGATCGCCCTGGCGACCATCGCCGTCGCCATGCGCCGTGACGATGGCGGCTGGAATAATATCAAGATCGATGCCTGGCTCGCCTCCAAAGATCCCGATACCGCCCAAAAGCTCGAGGTCGCCAAGAACGCCATCATCGCCCGGGTCGATCGAGAACTGCCCAATCGCCCCTACGAGACTCTGCAGTCTCCCGAACTCGGGTCCGTCGAGGCCAAGAAAGCGATCCGCAGAGCGGTCGAGGCGATTCTAGGACATGCCTGGAATGGCGAAGTGCTGATCCACAACATGATGGTCTATTGAGGCTGCCGCAGCGTCTTCCAGCGAATTTTATTGTCCCCGGGGTGCCGCTCGCTATACTCCGCGCGCAAGACGTTCCCGGAGGATCTGATGGTGGAGTGCGCGTACGACGTTGCCGCGGTGGGCAACGCCATCGTCGATGTTTTGGCGCAAGTGGACGACGCCCTGCTGGAGCGGGTCGGCGTCGCCAAGGGCGTCATGACCCTGATCGATGCGGAAGAAGCCGATCAGATCTATGCCAGTCTGCCGCCCGCTGTCGAATGTTCGGGCGGCTCGGCCGGCAATACCATCGCCGGGATCGCCAGTCTGGGAGGCCGAGGCGCCTTCATCGGAAAAATCCGCAACGATCAACTGGGCGACGTTTTCCGCCATGACCTGATCAGCCAGGGCGTCGCTTTCACCACCAAAGCCGCGACCGAGGGTCCCGCCACGGCGCGCTGCATGATCATGGTGACACCCGACGCCCAACGAACCATGAAGACCTACCTCGGCGCCGCGGTGGAATTATCGCCGGCCGATATCGACGAGACGATGGTGGCAGAGGCAAAGGTGACCTATCTCGAGGGCTATCTCTGGGATCGGCCGGCCGCCAAGCAGGCTTTTCTGCGCGCCGCCGAAATCGCCCACGCCGCGGGCCGCAAAATCGCCCTGTCCCTGTCCGACCCCTTCTGCGTCGACCGCCATCGTGAGGATTTTCTCGCTCTGGTCGACGGCCATGTGGATATTTTATTCGCCAACCAGGAAGAGGTCATGTCGCTCTATCAATGCGGCTTCGATCAAGCTGTGGCCAGGCTCAAAGGCGCGGTGACGCTGGCCGCGGTGACTCGCGGCGCGGCGGGCTCGATGGCCATCGCGGGCGATCTGATCACCCTGGTCGACGCCGAGCCGGTGCAACGGCTGGTTGACACGACCGGGGCAGGTGATCTATACGCCGCCGGCTTCCTCTATGGATTGACCAGCGGACGGGATCTTGCCGACTGCGCCCGACTGGGCGGCATCTGTGCCGCCGAGGTGATCAGCCATATGGGTCCAAGGCCCGAAACAAATTTGGCTCGGCTGATCGCCGATGCCGTCCTCCTGCCAGTGTGAATGACATGATCCTTCGTAATATCGCCATCATCGCCCATGTTGACCATGGCAAGACCACCCTGGTCGACGCCATGCTGCGCCAGTCCGGCACTTTCCGCGAGAACCAGCAGGTCGCCGAGCGCGTGATGGATTCGAACGATCTGGAAAAAGAGCGCGGTATCACCATCCTCGCCAAATGCACGTCGGTGGTGTGGAAAGAGACCCGCATCAATATCGTGGACACCCCCGGTCACGCCGATTTTGGCGGCGAGGTGGAGCGGATCCTCTCCATGGTCGATGGCGTGGTGGTGCTGGTGGATGCCGCCGAGGGACCGATGCCGCAGACCAAATTCGTCACCGGCAAGGCCTTGGCGCTGGGCCTGCGCCCGATCGTGATCATCAACAAGGTCGATCGTGGCGATGCCCGCCCCCATGAAGTCCATGACGAAGTCTTCGATCTGTTCGCGGCGCTCGACGCCAGCGATGACCAGCTCGATTTCCCCACCCTGTTCGCGGTCGGCCGCGATGGCTGGGCCGATGAAAGCCTGGAAGGACCGCGCAAGGATCTGTCGAGTCTGTTCGATCTGGTGGTGCGCCATGTCCCGCCGCCGACCAGTGACTTGACAGCGCCCTTCTCCATGCTGGCCACCACGCTCGAAGCCGATCCCTATCTGGGGCGCGTGCTGACCGGTCGCATCCAGACTGGCGTGGTCAAGCTCAATCAGTCGGTCAAATCGCTGTCGCGCGAGGGTGCCCTGATCGAACAATTCCGCATCAGCAAGATCCTCGCCTATCGCGGCATCGAGCGGGTCGCCCTCGATCAGGCGGATGCCGGCGATATCGTCGCTCTGGCCGGGATGACCAAGACGACCGTGGCCGATACCATCTGCGTGCCGGAGGTGACCGAGGCGCTGCACGCCCAGCCGATCGATCCGCCGACTCTGTCGATGACTTTTGCCGTCAATGACAGCCCGCTGGCCGGCCAGGAAGGCGACAAGGTCACCAGCCGCCAGATCGGCAATCGCCTGATGCGCGAAGCCGAGAGCAATGTCGCCATCAAGATCACCGAAGCCGACAGCCGCGACGCTTTCGAGGTGGCCGGGCGCGGCGAATTGCAATTGGGCGTGCTGATCGAACAGATGCGCCGCGAGGGGTTTGAATTGTCGATCTCGCGCCCGCGCGTGCTGTTCAAGACCGATGAGACGACCGGCGAGCGGCTTGAGCCGATCGAGGATGTGGTGATCGACGTCGATGAGGAATATTCCGGCGTGGTGGTCGAAAAGATGAGCCAGCGCAAGGCCGAGATGACCGGCATGAAACCCTCGGGCGGCGGCAAGCTGCGCCTGACCTTCCTGGCCCCGTCGCGCGGCCTGATCGGCTATCATGGCGAGTTCCTCACCGACACCCGCGGCACCGGCATCATGAACCGCATGTTCCACGGCTATACCGCCTATAAGGGCCCGATCGAAGGCCGCCGCAACGGCGTGCTGATCTCGAACGGCGCCGGCGAGACGGTCGCTTATGGCCTGTGGTATCTGGAGGAGCGTGGGCCGCTATTCATCGGCGCCGGCACCAAGGTCTATGAGGGCATGCTGGTCGGCGAGCATAGCCGGGGCAATGATCTCGACGTCAATTGCCTGAAGGCCAAGCAATTGACCAATATCCGCACCACCAGCAAGGATGAGGCGGTACGCCTGACGCCGCCGCGCCGCATGACGCTGGAGCAGGCGATCGCCTATATCGAGGATGACGAACTGGTGGAAGTGACGCCGAAAAGCATCCGTCTGCGCAAACGCTATCTCGATCCCAATGAGCGCAAGCGGATGTCGCGCCAGAAGGAAGCGTAACAGCCGATGGGTGGATGGCGGGATAGTTTTTCGATCTATCGCGACCGTCGCCAGCTGATCATCCTGCTGCAGGGGTTTTCCAGCGGATTGCCCCTGCTGCTGGTCTATTCGACGCTGTCGGCCCGCCTTGCCCAGGCGCATATCGACCGTACCCAGATCGGTCTTTTGCTGCTGGCGCAGCTCCCCTACACGGTCAAATTCCTCTGGGCGCCCCTGCTGGACCGCGTGCCTCCGCCGCTGCCCCTCGGCCAAAGGCGCGGCTGGGCGGTCACCTTGCAGATCGCCCTGATGCTGGCGATCGCCGCCATGGGGCTGGCCGATCCCAAGACCGATCTCGGCTGGCTGGCGCTGCTGGCCGTCCTGGTGGCCTTTCTCTCGGCCAGCCAGGACATCGTCATCGACGCCTTCCGCATCGAATTCATGCCGCCCGAGAGCCAGGGCGCGGCGGCGGCGACCACGGTGGCCGGTTATCGCATCGCCATCTTATGCTCGGGCGCCGGTGCGCTCGAAATTGCCGGTCTGGCCGGCTGGCGCTGGTCCTATGGGGTGATGGGCCTGTTGATGCTGGTCGGCATCGCGACTTTTCTGCTCATCGACGAACTGCCTCCTCGGCCGCGCGCTGAGATAGTCCAGCGCGAACAGCTGGCAGCCGACTATCTGGCCCGCAATCCCCATTTGCAGGGGTGGCTGGCGCAGACCCTCGCCAATTTGCATGGCGCGGTGGTGTGCCCGTTTCTCGATTTCATCACCCGACCCGGTTGGCTGGCGATCCTGTTGTTCATCCCCGCCTACAAGCTCGGCGAAGCAATGGCCGGCGCCATGTCCCGACCCTTCTACATCGATCTCGGATTCTCGCTGACAGAGATCGCCCAGATGAGCAGCCTGGTCGCTTTCGCCACCACCATCATGGGTGGAATGATCGGCGGCCTGCTGGCGGCGCGGATCGGGCTGCTGCGCTCCCTGGTGGTCTGCGGTGTCGCCCAGTCCCTCGGCAATCTGTTTTATATCCTGCTCGACGCGGCCGGCCATAGCCTGCCGATCCTGGCGCTATCAGCCGCCGCCGAGGATCTGACCGGCGGTATGGCAGGCGCCGTGCTGATCGCCTTTCTCTCGCGACTGACCCGCGCACCCTATATCGCCACCCAATATGCGCTGCTGGCTTCCTTCATGGTAATCGGGCGCAGCCTGTTCACCGCGACGGGCGGCGCGCTCTCCAAATCACTCGGTTGGCCAATGTTTTTTTTCGTGACCACCCTGATCACCCTGCCGGCGCTGCTGTTGCTGATCTGGATGGCGAAACGTTGGCCGCAAAATTTTGAGTAGGATCGCGGTCTCAATGTCCCAATTTGAGAGAAAGCGGCAGGCCAATCTGAGGACGCCGGCAAGATAGGCTGCGCCGCCCCTCAGTACTGAGTGAGGCCCAACACATTGCCATCGGGATCACTGACCCAGGCAGGCTTCTTTTTGCCATCGGGTGCGGTCCAAATACCGAGCTCGTCCTGGTCGAAGCCGGGATAGATAATGCCGGCAATGGCTTTGTCCATGAGCGGTAATGCAGAGAAGATTCCTGGTCTTCCCGTTCAAGCCGTCCTCATGCGGGGCGACCTCCCTATTTACTGGCTGCAATCACGCGAAGGCGATATTGTGTCTTTGTATACACAGGAGCCGTCATGCCACTGAATATTCGTAGCGAAGAAGTGAACCGGCTCGCCAAGGAATTGGCCAGCCGTACCCAAACGAACAAAACCGAAGCTGTAAAGCTGGCGCTTCAGAACGAATTACGACGCCGAGACGATGCTGTGCCTCTTCGCGACCGTCTTCGCCCTATTCAAGATAGAGTGCTGTCGCGATCGACGACCGGACAGGAAGCCGATAAGGCGTTTTATGACGAAATCAGCGGACAACCATGATGTTTGTCGATGCGTCTGCAATCGTCGCAATTCTCACTCGAGAAGCGGAAGCTGACGAGCTGATCGAGCGACTGGGGGACGCCGACTCGCCCATAACGTCGCCTATCGCCATGTTCGAGGCTGTGTTGGGCATCTGCCGTAAACGCCATTCAAGTGTGGGAGCGGCGACGCAGGATTTGGCAGATTTCCTTGATGCAGCGCAGATTAGCGTGATGCCAATAACCATCAATGAGGCAGAGACTGCGCTCGACGCCTTTGCACGATACGGCAAAGGTAAAGGACATCCAGCGCAACTCAACCTTGGAGATTGTTTTGCGTACGCTGTCGCGAAAAACCTGAGCAGGCCCTTATTGTTCAAAGGCAGTGATTTTGACAAGACCGATATCACGAAGGGATAACGCCGAGCGATCGCACAACTCAGTAATTGGTGCATGAGACGTTTGCCGGCCTGTTCCGAATTTCACCGACAGGTGACGCTGACACCGAGATGGTTTATGGTGCGCCGCAAACTTGACTGAAGGACACCGCCCTACCATGGACCTCACAAAAATCCCCGCCGGCAAGAACCCGCCCCATGACATCAATGTGGTGATCGAGATCCCGCTGGGCGGGGCGCCGATCAAATATGAGGTGGAGAAGGAATCGGGCGCGATGTTCGTCGACCGCTTCCTGCACACGGCCATGTATTATCCGGCTAATTACGGCTTTGTCCCGCACACCCTGTCGGACGATGGCGACCCGGTCGACGTGCTGGTGGTCAGCACCATCGGTGTTACGGTCGGCGCCGTGATGCGCTCGCGGCCGATCGGCGTGCTGATGATGGAAGATGAAAGCGGCCAGGATGAAAAGATCCTGGCGGTGCCCCATTCGAAGCTGCATCCCTTTTACGACAATGTGCAGACCTATACCGACCTGCCCGCCATCCTGCTGAAGCAGATCGAGCATTTCTTCGCCCATTACAAGGATCTCGAACCCGGCAAGTGGGTCAAGATCACCGGTTGGGGCAACGCCGACGAGGCCGCCCGGCTGATTCAGGAGGGGCTCGACAAAGCCACTGAGAAGACCAAGAAGAAAAGCAAGAAATAGGGAAGTTTTTTTGTTGGAGGGGGCCGCCCCAAAACGCGTGGCACGGTCCTCGCTTCGCGCGTCCGAGCCTTCGGTTATTCGAGTCAATCGAATAACCGAAGGCTCTACCTGGTCTGGAACTCCGGTGTCGCCGCCATGGCGCCGACCAGGGCGCGCACCCCGACCAGCAGCTTGGCAGCGTCGTTCAGCACACCTTTATTTCCGAGAATCTCCGGCGTCGCCGCGTAGGTCTGCAGGGCCTGCATGGTGCTGCTGGAGACCTGATTGCCCAGCATCAGGGGCGTCAGTAGCATGACCACGCTGCTCGGATTGGGGAGCCCGATGGCGATCTGGGCGAACAGGGTCATCCGGCTGTCGATCATGATCTTGCTGCCCTGGGACGTGATCTGACCAGCCAGAGCCCAACGGCGTAGCATGTCATTGGTGCCGGTCCAGGCTGCTGCGCTATCGGGCATGCCGTTTGGAGTCGACCAATGGAACAGAGGTGCGCCCAGGCTCGACAGGCCGAAGGACAGATTGGATTGCGGATTGATCTCGGCGCCCGAGGCACGCAGAAGCGAAATCAGGAACTGGAAGGGCGTCTTGACCTTCTGTCCCGATGAGGCGGCAAACTCCGGGGAGTTGAACAGCAGGCCGAGCACGGTCTGGATCTGTTTGGGTGACCCGACATTGGCTTGAAAGCTTTGCGCCATGCTGGCCACCAACGCGTCATTGGCGGGCGGCACATCCTGCACGAAATGCACATAGAGTTTGGTGGCGATGGTCTGAGCGGTTCCCGCATGGCCGGCGAGAATGTCCAGGAAACGCTCCCCTTCCGGTTGCTCCACGCCTGCGGGAAAGCTCTGTCCGAACAGAGACTTGGCGCCCTTGTCATGGAGCGATGGGCTGAAGATGAATTCGCCGCTGTTGGGCTTGCTCCCATCCGCAGCCGCCCGATGGCCGTCGGCGATGGTCCAACCGGTCAGCACCCGCGCCGCATTGGTCACATCGGCGTCGGAATAGCCGGTCAGTTCAGCGGCCGGCGTCGCCGTTTCGCCGAGATAGCGACCGATGCCGAGAGTGTGCAGCTCCATCACTTCGCGTGCGAAATTCTCGTTGGGTTGCGCTGCCACCGATTGGGCTTGATTAAGGTAATACATCATCGAGGCGGATTTTGTGACCGCGCCCAACATGGTGCGGAAATTTCCCAGCGCATTGGTGCGGATTGTCTGGTCATAGGCTGGCCACATCACCGAGATGGTGCCGCTCTGATAGGCGTCGACCGAGAAGTGATTATGCCAGAAATCGGTCATCACCTCCTGCAATTGGGTCGGCGAGAAGGCGCCGCGGATCCAACTGGCGGCGACCACCTCGTCGGCGGGTCGCCGGGTCAGGGCATGATTGGCGGTGGTATCAGACGCCTGGATCGCCCAAAGCTGCGATGGAGTCAGGCTGAGATTGGTGAGCGGTAGGGAGGTCGTGGTTGCCGTTCCGGTGCTATCGGTGGTGGTAAGCGGCAGCGACACCTGCGCCAGCCGGCTCGACACGGTCGGATCGTCGGTCGACGTCGCGGTCAGCTGTTGCGTGAACCAGGGGGTCGGCGACGTCGGCATCGGCGCCGGATCGTTGAAGCGGGCGCCGAAGGTCATGCGGCTGGTGACCAGATCTGCGAAGCTCATGCGCTGAACAATCCTAATGGGGCGGGGGCGGTAAAGCCCGGAAACAGGCTGGTCGGCAGATCGCCGCGGGCATGGCTGATCACTTCGCTCAACACCGCTCGGTAATCGGTGGTGACCGGCACATCGCCGAGATCGAGCACCGACGGGTTCAACCCCAGCCATTTGCCATAGATCCGGCCTCCCTTGACGGAGCTTCCCAAGACCATCATCACATTGCCATGGCCATGGTCGGTACCGCCGCTGGCGTTGCTTTTGACGCGGCGGCCGAATTCCGACATCGCCACCACGGTGACAGTCTGTCCGCTCGCCTTCATGTCGGCCATGAAAGATCCCAATCCGGCCGACAGGATTGCCGCTGAATTGGCGAAACGCGGTTGCTGATTGACATGGGTATCCCAGTCGTTGAACTCGACCTCGGCGACTTGCAGGCCGGCTTTGATCTTGATGACCTCCGAGACCACGGATAAGGCCTTTGACAGGCTGTCTGTACCATAGGCACCACTCGGTTGGGCAAAGCCGGTGCTCAGGGTCTTGAAATTGGCAACGGCATTGAGAGCGACCCGTCCTTGGGCCCCCAAACTCCCTGACGCCGAACTATAGGCCGCCTCAAGAAAGGCGGTGCGCGATGCTGAGCCGGCATTGAACTGATTGGGATCAGGCATGCTGATCGCCTGCTTGTCGCCTGTCATGCTGGGCGGCACCGTGGCATCCCCCGACAACAGAGCAAAGGTCTGGCCGGCGATACCGGTATCGATGGCATAGCGGGCGATCCAGCCATTGGTCTGGCTGAGGGTAATCTGATCGGCCACGCCATTTTCGACGAAGGCCTGCATCTGGAAATGGCTGCGCGAACTGGCGGGCACGCCGGCCGCGTGGACAAAGGCCAATTGACCGGCGTCATAGAGAGCTTTCAACGCCGTCGCTCTGGGGTGCAAACGCCAGTCATTGCTGCTCGGCCCGTTGGCCAGCGGCAGCGCGGCGTTGGTGCCGCTGGCCACCAGGCGCAGGCTCTCGGGACGGGCGGCGAACAGGTCGCTATCGTCGCTCGGTGCGACCATGTTCAACCCGTCCATTCCGCCGCGCAGCAGGACGAAGACAAGCACCGAGGACGGGGTTGAGCCGGCAAAAGCCAGCCGCAGCCCAACCGGACTCGCGGCCAGAACAGCCCCCGCGGCGGTTGACTTAACGATTGATCGCCGCGAGATAAGCATTGTTGCCTCTCTGTTGAAAAATTAATAATGGGTTATATCGCTCAATATTTGATCATACTGACACAGTATTAATATTTACTGTGTGATTGCGATCACCCGAAAATAAATTTTGATTTATTTTCTGAAATCATCATCGATATGACGTGAGGGGTGGAAGCCAATCAGGCGACCGGAAGATAGACCGTGAAGGCGGTGCCTTTGCCGAGTTCGCTCTCGACCTGCAGCGTGCCGCGATGCCGATTGACAATATGCTTCACGATGGCCAGGCCCAGCCCGGTGCCGCCGAGGCGGCGCGACCGCGCCGAATCGACGCGGAAGAAGCGTTCGGTCAGGCGGGGCAGATGTTCGCGCGCTATCCCTTCGCCATGGTCTTGGACCACCACCATCGCCGCGGGCTGGCTCCGATCGGCCATGGCGCCGGGCAGATCGGCGGTAACCCTGGCGGTCACTTCGACATTGGTGCCGTCGCGGCCATATTTGACCGCATTGTCGAGGAGATTCTGAAAGATCTGGGTCAGTTCATCCTCTTGCCCAAGCACCATCGGCAGCGTCTCCTCGAGGGCCAGGGTAATCTGCATCTGTTTCTCGCCGGCCTGAAATTCGAGGCCGACGGCAACCCGCCGCAAGATGGCCGCAAGATCGGCCTTCCCTTCGGGGCGGCTATGTTCATAGAGTTCGATGCGCGACAGGGTGAGCAGATCGGCCACCAGACGGCTCATGCGCGTCGCCTGTTCATACATGATGGCGAGAAAGCGCTCATGGGCCTCGACGTCACCCTGCGCGGGCCCCCGCAATGTCTCGATGAAGCCGAGCACGGCGGCCAGCGGTGTGCGTAATTCATGGCTGGCATTGGCGATGAAATCGCCGCGCATCTGTTCGATCCGCTTGAGTGCCGTGATGTCGTGCAGCGAGAGCAGCGCCGCCGCGCCGCTGCTTCCCGAGCCCAAGAGCGGTTCGACGCTGGCGCGGAATTCGCTGTTGACCGGGCTCGGCAAGGTCAGTTCGACCTCGCAGCCGGATTCCCCGGCCAAGACCTGATCAGCGGCGTCCAGCAAATCGGGTTGACGCAATAAGGCGGCCAGATCGCGGTCGCGTTGTTGGCGGCCGAACACTTTACGCGCCGCCGCATTCTCGCCGATGATCCGCCTTTGCCGGTCGAGGAGCAGGATCGGGCTGGGCAGACTGTCGAACAGTGATTCATGAAAGCGGAGCGTCGCACTCTTTTCGTCGATCTGCACGCGCCATTGACGGCGCGCCAGCTTCATCGCGATGATCAGGTCATGGGCGATGTCGGTTCGCAAAGGCGGATGCGCCGGCTCTTCCACAAGCGGTAATTCGCGGGCGAAGCGGGCGACATCGTCGAGATCGAGGATATAGGGCCGCAAGAGCAAAGACGTGGTCAGGGCGATGACGCCCAGAGCCAGCAAGGCCGCACTCACGCTGATGGCGTGAGCCAAGACCAGAACGAGGAAGACCACCGCCGCCGGGATGGTCAGGGTTGTCGCCAGTGGCCAAAGTCGCCTGGTTTGCATCAGTGGGGCCGGCGCTCAGCCATAGCGGGAGGTCCGCAGCGATTCATGGCCGGCGAGCGCCGCCATAGTAACGATATCCGACACTGTGGCATCCATCGAGGTGATCTGCACCGGTTTGGCTAGTCCGGTCAGGACCGGGCCGATGATGGTGCCGCCGCCCAGTTTCTGCAGCAGTTTGGCCGCGATATTGGCGGAATAGAGACCCGGCATGACCAGAACATTGGCGGGGCCGGTCAGGCGGCAGAAGGGAAAATGCGACAGCAGATCGGCGTCCAACGCCACATCGGCGGCCAATTCACCGTCATATTCGAACGGGACCTTGCGTTGATCGAGAATTTCCACCGCCTGATGGACCCGCTCGGAATTAAGATTGGGCGGGTTGCCAAAGGTGGCGTAAGACAACAGCGCAACCCTCGGGATATGCCCCATGCGCCGGGCCAGGGACGCGGCCTGCTGCGCGATGTCGGCCAGTTGTTCCGAGGTCGGCGTCTCGAGCACCACTGTGTCGGCCATGAAAACGGTCCGACCGCGACCGATGATCATGGTGGTGCCAAACACCCGCTCATTCGGGCGCGGGTCGATCATCCGCTGCACATCGTCGAAGGCCTGGTAATAATTTCGGGTCAGACCGGTCACCACCCCATCGGCATCGCCGGCCATGACCATGGCAGCGGCGAAGACATTGCGTTCCTGGTTCATCATGCGCTGAGCATCGCGATGCAGCATTCCTTTGCGCTGCATCCGCGCATAGAGCATATCGGTATAGAGCTTGGTGCGTTTCGATAATTTTGCGTTGGTGATCTCGATTCCGTCGAGCCGGCCAACCAGGCCGGCGTCGGACATGGCCTGCTTGATCCGCTCCTCGCGCCCCAGCAGCACTGCCGTGCCATAACCGGCATTATGGAAAGCGACCGCGGCGCGGATCATCTTTTCCTCCTCGCCCTCGGCAAAGACGATCCGGCGTGGGACGCGTTTCACCTCATCGAAGAGCGGGCGCAAGGAGGCGGCTGTCGGATCGAGACGGGCCGACAATTCACGGGTGTAGAATTCGAGATCCTGGATCGGCTTCCGCGCCACGCCGGAGTCCATCGCCGCCCTGGCCACGGCCGGCGGAATTTTAGAGATCAATCGCGGATCGAAGGGGACCGGGATGATATAGTCAGGACCGTAACGAAGCCGCCTTCCCTCATAAGCGGCGTCGACCTCGTCCGGCACATCCTCGCGCGCCAGGGCGGCGATCGCTTGCGCGGCCGCTATTTTCATCTGGTCATTGATGGTTGAGGCGCGCACATCGAGAGCGCCCCGGAAAATATAGGGAAAACCCAACACGTTATTGATCTGGTTGGCATAGTCCGAGCGGCCGGTGGCGACGATGGCGTCGGAGCGCACTGCGCGAACCTCCTCGGGGGTTATCTCCGGATCGGGATTGGCCATGGCGAATATGATCGGCTGCCCGGCCATGCTGGCCACCATGTCGGGGGTCACCGCGCCCTTGACCGACAGACCGAAAAATACATCGGCGCCCTCCAGCGCTTGGCCTAAGGAGCGCAGGCTGGTCTCGACCGCGTGGGCCGATTTCCACTGATTCATGCCCTCGGTCCGTCCCTGGAAAATCACTCCCTTGGTGTCACAGAGAATGACATTCTGGTGCGGCACGCCCATCGACTTGACCAGTTCGACGCAGGCGATGGCGGCGGCACCGGCGCCATTGACCACCAGCCTGACATCCTTGAGCGACCGGCCGGTCAGGTGCAACGCGTTCAGCAGCCCGGCGGCGGCGATGATCGCCGTGCCATGCTGATCATCATGGAAGACAGGAATATCCATCAATTCGCGCAGGCGTTGCTCGATAATGAAACATTCCGGCGCCTTGATGTCCTCCAGATTGATGCCGCCGAAGGTCGGGCCGAGATAGCGGACGCAATTGATGAATTCATCGACATCCCTGGTATCGACTTCAAGGTCCATGGAGTCGATATCGGCAAAGCGTTTGAACAACACGGCCTTACCTTCCATCACCGGCTTGCTGGCCAGAGCGCCGAGATCGCCAAGTCCCAGCACGGCGGTTCCGTTCGAGATCACCGCGACGAGATTGCCCTTGGCCGTGTAGTCGTAGGCCTTGGCCGGATCGGCGGCGATATGCAGGCAGGGGAAGGCCACGCCGGGCGAATAGGCCAGGGACAGGTCACGCGCCGTGACCAGCGGCTTGGTCGCCGTGATCTCGATCTTGCCAGGCCGGCCCTTGGCATGAAAATGCAGCGTGTCGCGCTCCAGTGCAGCGACCAAATCCTTCTCGTCCATAGGAAAACTCCTTTCTTGTCCCTCAAACG
>Ga0116226_10002327_pt1 | contig 16505 bp, 15 predicted proteins | sample S1TSphfallax_FD_89692 | JGI IMG/M metagenome (GOLD analysis project Ga0116226, IMG submission 89692) | Host-associated microbial communities from peat moss isolated from Minnesota, USA - S1T2_Fa - Sphagnum fallax MG | ecosystem: Host-associated > Plants > Peat moss > Unclassified | place: USA... | reverse complement strand
TTTCCTACCCTCGACGGCGAAGTATTTCGCGGCACTTGTGCTGAAAAAGAAGCCAGCCCTCGGGCCGATGTGGCACCAGCCATCGGCGGGTTTTACCCGTCCTACTTTCCAGAGACCGGATTTGGAGCAAAAGTTTTTTGGTTCTTTTTTTCAAAAAAGAACCGCTTTCTTCTGTCGATTGCGCTCGGTGCACGCAGAAATTTCATTGCCCGGTTACGTTTCTACCCCCATACTGAGTTTGGAGGAGAACGTGCCATGACATTAAAGGCGATTTTAAAAAACAAGCCGCCAGGGTTTATCTCGGTGCTGCCGGAAGCCCGAATCAGCGACGTGATTGGGGTGCTCGCCGATAAGCGCATCGGCGCCGTGCTGGTGGTGGATGCGCAGGCCGAGCTGGTGGGGATTTTGAGTGAACGCGACATTGTGCGCAGCCTTTCCACGCATGCGCTGGAGACGCTGACCATGACGGCGGCGCAGTTGATGACGAAGCGGCCGGTGACGGCCAGCCCGGCGACGACGGTGGCGCAGGCCATGGAGATCATGACCGACGGGCATTTCCGCCATCTGCCGATCCTGGAGGGCGGCAAACTCACTGGCCTGGTCAGCATCGGCGACGTGGTGAAGGCGCGCATCGAGCAGAGCGAGCACGAGGTGGACACGCTGCGGACCTACGTGGTCGGCGGCGCCTGACTCCATGGGCCTGCCGGCCTCGGCGAAGGCGATCAGCTTTATCATTACGCGCGACCGCGCCGCCGCGAAGGTGTTTTACGGCGCCGTGCTCGGCTTTGCGCTGACGCATGAGGATGATTTTGCCGCGGTGTTCGACCTGAACGGCACGATGCTGAGGGTTTCCACCGTGCCGGACCACGTGGCTCAGGCGCATACCGTGCTGGGCTGGGCGGTCCAGGACATTGAAACGGCGGTGCGGACCCTTGCGGCGGCGGGTGTCGCGTTCAATATCTATGACGGCTTCGGGCAGGATGCGCTCGGGATCTGGTCCGCGCCTGGCGGGACGAACAAGGTCGCCTGGTTCAAGGACCCGGACGGCAACGTGCTGAGCCTGACGCAATTTTAAAGGCAGTATCCCAGGAAAAACTAAGGGAAGTTTTTTGGCGGATTTTTCCAAAAAAGCGACCGCTTGCTTCGCGGGTTTTAAAAAAAACGTGGATGCCGGCCTGCGCCGGCATGACGGTGCGGAGGTCCTGGGCAAGCAAGATTACCGTCTGACGACGATCGGCCGGGACAGCGCTGGCCGGCCGCGCGGGTGGGCGTGGCGCTGCGACTCAAATATTTTGTGCGCGTGAATATAGGCGGACACCGGCCAGGTGCCGGCGAATACCAGCGAGGAAATCAGCAGCGGTAAAAAAACATGGGTCATGGCGGCTCCTGTCTGGGTAGGGATGGCCCCTCTATCGGCGCAGATGGTTAACGGCGCGTTTGCGTTTGCCGGCTCACGGTTTTTTCATCTTTGACCTGTATCAACGGCTGCCTTGCGGAAGCCTTTATTGACTCTGCCTCGGCAACAGCGCTTTTCTTCGGCGAAAGCCAAAAATACGGTCCGGTCATGCATAAATTTATCGAAAAATGTGACGAAGCCCTCGCTGAAATCTCCGCCCAGGGGCGCTACCGGCGCTTTGTGGCGCTGGAGAAGCTGGCGGACCGCTTCCCCTGGTATTCGGTGACCATGGAGGGCAGGACGCGCGACATTCTTGTCTGGTCCTCGAATGATTATCTGGCGATGGGGACGGACCCGGTGGTGATCGAGGCTTCGATTGCCGCGGCGCGCCGCATGGGGGCGGGTGCGGGCGGGACGCGCAACATTGCCGGTTCCTCGCCGCTGCATGTGGCACTGGAGGAAGAGCTGGCGGATCTGCATGGTAAGGACGCGGCGCTGCTGTTCACCTCCGGCTATGTTTCCAACCAGGCGTCTTTAAGCGCCATTCTCAACTCCCTGCCGGACTGGCATGTGTTCTCGGACGCGCAGAATCATAATTCGATGATTGTCGGCATAAAAGACGGGCGCCGCGCGACGGTGCATGTGTTCAAGCATAATGACATGGCGGATTTGGAACGGCTGCTGGAAGCGGTACCGGCGGAGGCGCCCAAGCTGATCGCGTTTGAGAGCGTGTATTCGATGGACGGGGACATCGCGCCGCTCGCCGCAATCTGCGACCTCGCCGATAAATACAACGCGCTGACCTATCTGGACGAGGTGCATGCCGTGGGCATGTATGGCGCGCATGGCGGCGGCGTTTCCGAGCGGGACGGCGTGGCGCACCGCATCACCATCATCGAGGGCACGCTCGCCAAGGCCTATGGCTGCCATGGCGGGTATATCACCGGCGACTTCAAGGTGCTGGACTACATTCGCTCGGTTGCGGCCGGGTTTATTTTCACCACTGCCTTGCCGCCGCCGACGGTGGCCGCCGCTCTGGCCAGCGTGCGCACGCTGAAGGCGGATGCCGCGCGCCGGGCGCTGCTGTTTGAGAACGCGGCGAAGCTCAAAGCCAAATTCGCCGCCGCCGGGCTGCCGGTGATGGAGAGTGCGAGCCATATCGTGCCGCTGATGATCGGCAACGCCGCGAAGGCCACCGAGGTCTCGATGCGGCTGATCCGCGAATACGGGATGTATGCAACGCCGATCAACTACCCCACGGTGGCCGCCGGCACCGAACGCCTGCGCTTTACGCCGGGGCCGAAACATACCGAGGCGATGATGGATGAACTGGTGGCCGCACTGCAGGCGATTCTGCTGGAGGTGCCGGCGGTGCCGGCCTGAACCATGCAGCTTGAACTCGCCGGCAAACTTGTCCTCATCACCGGCGGCTCCAAAGGCATTGGCTTTGCCTGCGCCGAGAAATTTTTGGCCGAAGGCGCGCGGGTCATCATCTGCGCGCGCGCGCCGGAGGCGGCACTGGCCCGGCTGCCCGGCGCCATCGGCCTGGCCGCGGACCTGACGGACGCGCCAGCCGCCGCCGCGATGGTGGCACAGGCCGAGGCGCATGGGCCGATCGACATTCTCGTCAACAGCGCCGGGGCTGCCCGGCGGACCCCGCCCGCGGAACTGACCCCAGCGGCCTGGCACGCCGCGATGGGGGCGAAATTCTTCACCTATATCCATGTCATTGACCCGCTGGTGAAACTGATGGCCGCGCGCGGGGCCGGGGTGATCGTGAATGTCATCGGCCAGGGCGGCAAAATCGCCAGCAAAGTGCACCTCGCCGGCGGGGCGGCGAACGCGGCACTCATGCTGGCCACCGCCGGGCTGGGCCATGCCTATGCCGATGCGGGTGTTCGTGTGGTCGGCATCAACCCCACGGGCACGGATACCGAACGGATCCATGAGAGCTTAAGCGCCAGCGCGCGCATGGCGGGCGTGAGCGTGGAAGCGGCGCGGGCGGATATGCTCGCCGGCATTCCCATCGGCCGCCTCGCCAGCCCCGCGGAGGTCGCGGATTTTGTGCTGTTCCTGGCCTCCGCGCGGGCCAGCTATATCAGCGGCGTGAATCTTGGGATTGACGGCGGGCTGACGCCGATCGTGGTTTAGGCGGGTGCGTACCAAATTGAAACAATCGTAGCTTAATTTTACGGCAATCCGGAAATCTGCTATAAAGATGTTCCTTACAAAATAAAAATCGGAGGAAACCATGAAACTCGCTAATCCGGCCCCGCTCGGGCTTTTCGGCTTCGCGCTCACCACCTGGCTGCTCAGCATGGTTAATGCCGGGCTGCTGCCTGGCGCCAGTGTCCCGCTCGTCCTCGCCATGGCGTTTGCCTTCGGCGGCACCGCGCAATTCGCGGCCGGGCTGATGGAAATGGCCACGGGCAATACGTTCGGCTTCGTCGCGTTCTGCTCCTACGGCGCGTTCTGGTGGAGCTTCGCGCTGTTCGTGAAATTCTTCGCCGCCGGCGTGGGGGGCGATGCGGTGGGGTGGTATCTGCTGGTCTGGGGCGCGTTCACCTTCGCCATGTGGATCGGCACCTTCGCGCTCAACCGCGCGCTGTTTTTGATTTTCCTGGCACTTTGGGTGACGTTTTTCCTGCTCGGGCTCTCGCCCATTCTGGGCATTGCCGAGCTCAACACGCTGGGCGGCTATGGCGGGCTGATCACGGCAGTGCTGGCGTTCTATCTGGGTGCCGCGGAGATCATCAACGAGGCGCATGGGCGGGACGTGCTGCCGATTGGGGCACGGACGGCGGTGTATGCGCCGGTTGGGCACCCGGCGGAGTAAGGAAGGAAGTAAGCGGCGCTTTTTGAAAAAAGCGCGCAAAAACTTTTATTTGTTTTGGGGCGGTGCATTTGTCGCCGCCCCCGGCCTAAAACTCGCAAAAGTTTTTTGCGGAGCTTTTTTTCAAAAAAGCGACCGCTTTCCTTGTAATTTTGGAGGCCTATGAGCGAGTATCCCGCCCTCTATCGCCAATGGTTCGCGGCGCCCGAGGCGTATTGGGCGGAATGCGCCAAGCTTATCGACTGGGACGTGCCGCCCGAGCGCATCTTCGACCCCGCCAGCGGGCCGTATGGCGCCTGGTTTCCGGATGCGTGGCTGAACACGAGCTATAACTGCCTGGACCGGCATGTGCTGGCGGGGCATGGCGGGCGGACGGCGCTGATCTGGGACTCCCCCATGGCCGGGCGGCTTGAGCATATCACCTACGCCAAGGCCTTGGCGCGCGTGGCAAAAATCGCCGGGGCGCTGGCGGCGTTGGGTGTCGCCAAGGGCGACCGCGTGGTCATCTATATGCCCATGGTGCCCGAAGCCGTGCTTGCGATGCTCGCCTGCGCGCGGCTGGGGGCGGTGCATTCCATGGTGTTTGGCGGCTTTGCGCCGCCGGAGCTGGCGGCGCGGATTACCGATGCGCAGCCCAAGGCGATTATCGCCGCCTCCTGCGGGTTGGAGCCGAACCGGGTGGTGGCCTACAAGCCGATGCTGGATGCGGCGCTGGCGCTCTCCCCGCATCGGCCGGCGGCGTGCCTGATTTTCCAGCGCCCGCAATGCGCGGCGGCGCTGACGCCGGGGCTCGACCATGATTTTCTGGAAGCCGAAACAAAAGCCGCGCCGCATGCGCCGGTTTCCGTGGCGGCGACCGATCCGCTGTATATCCTCTACACTTCAGGCACGACCGGCCGGCCGAAGGGGGTGGTCCGGGATAATGGCGGGCATGCGGTAGCACTCGCCCAGAGCATCAAGATCATCTACGGCGTCGGCGGTGGGGAGGTGATGTTCACCGCCGCGGATGTTGGTTGGGCGGTTGGGCATTCCTATGTCGCCTATGGCCCGTTGCTGGCCGGGGCCACCAGCGTGGTGTACGAGGGCAAGCCGGTTGGCACGCCGGATGCCGGGGCGTTCTGGCGGGTGATTGCGCAGCATGGCGCGAAGGTGCTGTTCACCGCTCCGACGGCGCTGCGGGCGATCAAACAGAACGACCCTGAGGGGAAATTCATAAGCCAATACGATCTCTCGCGTTTGGAGGCGCTGTTCCTCGCCGGGGAGCGCTGCGACCCGCCGACGGCTTTGTGGATTGAGGCGCTGTTGAAGAAGCCCGTGATTGATAATTGGTGGCAGACTGAGACGGGCTGGCCGATCACCGCGCGGTTCCGCGGGCTGGGGCTCACCGAATTTAAGCCGGGTTCCGGCGGCCGGCCATGCCCTGGCTATGACGTGCGGGCGCTGGACGAGGCAGGCGAGATTTTGGAGGACGGCGTGATCGGGAATCTGTCGATCCGGCTGCCGTTGCCGCCGGGTTGCGGGCCGACGCTGTGGCGGAATGACCAGGGCTATCGCGATGCTTACTTAAGCCGTTTTCCCGGCTGGTACCGCACCGGCGATGCCGGGATGGTGGATGCGGATGGCGATGTGTGGGTGATGGGCCGCACGGATGACATCATCAACGTGGCGGGGCACCGGCTCTCGACTGGGGCGATGGAGGAGGTGCTGGCCGGGCACAAGGATGTCGCGGAATGCGCGGTGATCGCGCGTGTGGATGCGCTGAAGGGCGAGATACCCTGCGGGCTGGTGGTGCTGAAAGCCGGCTGCAACCGCGCGGCGGGCGAGGTGGCGGCGGAGCTGGTGGCGCTGGTGCGCGAGAAAATCGGCCCGGTGGCGGCGTTTAAGGATGCGATGGTGGTGGCGAGGCTGCCGAAAACACGCTCGGGCAAGATTCTGCGCGCGGCGATGCGCAAGATTGCCAATGGCCAGGCAGTGGCGGTGCCGGGGACGATTGAGGATGCGTCCGTGCTGGAGCAAATACGGGAGGCGTTTGGAGGGTAGGAGGGAAACTCAGAAAGCAATGGGGTTCGTTTCCGCTCAATCCACCCTAACTTTGCTCATTCATCTAGGACAAGGAAGGCGCGACAAACCGAAAGGAATTTAGCCGTCACTACGCTGTATACGGGCATCATGGCATACTTGAAGGAATTCCCATGGATTTATCTGTTTAAGAACGAGTTTCCTTCCAGCCTCGACTTCCGCAGCCGTCTTTGGGATACTTACCTCTTCCAAAACGCGCCGCATGGAACAAAGGAAATTTTCATCATTTGACATGGTATGTCCTTCGCAATGAGGGGAGTTCAGCGATATGCGAGCTACGACCCTTGCTAGAGTATTTGATAAAATCGATTCTTTTTCAAGTTTCTTTTAAAGCGACAACCGCAAGCCTTCGGATGTCATAGGGCAAAGCAGCCCATCACGTTAAGGAAACGCTCGACCTTCTAAACCCAATAGCAGAAACCCGCCGCTAGCGCCCCAAAGGTGGGGTCAAATAGGCTGCCGTAATGATCAGCGCCGCCAGCACGATCCCGGAAACGACTGCCGCCGCCGTTACCTTCCAGGGGGAATACTTCGGCTCCTCATTAAGCGATTTCAGCAAAGCAAGACGCTGAGCCCGCAACGCAGCAAGCAGCTCCGCATCAATACCTTGGTCAGGCTCTATTCTAGGAGGTACCGTGTCCATCGTCTTATCCTAACTAAAAACGGTCATAAACGCTAGAAAAACCAGTCAATGGTCGAAGACCAGTTTCAAACCCGCGAAAACAGCCGTTACCAAGGCAGCGGCCGCAACCGTGATATTTAGAAACAATTGAGCTGGAAAATAGCGATATGCCTGCTTCTTGAGCAAAATATCGGCCTGCATTTGCTGCATCCGGAGCCATTGCTCCTTCATATCATCGTCAGATTTATCTCTCCCGCTCATCCGCCGCTCCCGTGTGCGGCACATCTAACGCATAGCCCACATACTATTCAAGGTTGCGTCAACGCTCTGCGCCCTGCTCCGTCCGCCCTGCGGATAACCCGCGCCGGACTTGCCCATGCCGCCGCTGCATGTGCCACACTCGGTCCATGCCCGACACCAACCGACAACTGCGCGTTAAACAATGGCCCAACGGATTGCCCCAGCCGGCGGATTTCGAGCTTGTGGATGGCCCGATGCCCGTGCTTGGGGATGCGCAAATCCTCATCCGCAACCGTTACCTCTCCATCGACCCGTATTACCGCCATGCGCTGGGGCCGCGGTTTCTCGGCACGCGCTTCCGCCACCCCGGCGATGTGATGATGGCGGTGACGCTCGGCGAAGTGATGGAAAGCCGGGACCCGCTGATCCCCGTTGGCAGCTTCGTGACCACGCTGCTCGGCGACATGCAGGACTATGCCGCCATCTCCGGGCGGGACGCGCGGCTGCTCTCATCTGAGATATTTGGCCCCGGCGGCTTGCCGCTTTCCACGGCACTCGGTGTTGCCGGCATCCCGGGCCTTACCGCCTATGCCGGGATCATCGCGCATGCGCGCGCCCGGCCGGGCGAGACCTTCGTGGTTTCCTCCGCGGGCGGCTGTGTGGGCGCCACCGCGGGGCAGCTCGCGCGGTTGATGGGGTTGCGGGCCGTCGGCATCGCCGGTGCTCCAGAGAAATGCGCCTGGGCGGTGGAGAAAGCCGGTTTTGATGCCTGCATCTCTTACAAGGCGACGGATTTTGCGGCGCAACTCGCGGGTGCCTGTCCGCGGGGCATCGACATCGATTTCGAGCATATCGGCGGCGCCGTGCTCGCCGCCATTCTGCCGCTGATGGTCTATCAAGGCCGGCTGGTGATGTCCGGCTTGATCGACCAGTATAACGAGGCCGTGGCCCCGCCTGGCCCGAATTGGGGCGTTATCATCGCCCGCGCGCTCACCGTCTCCGGGCTGCGGGTGTTCGACCATTTTGGCTTGATGCCGGAATATGAACGGCTGGTGGCGAAGCTGATTCTGGAGGGGCGTTTTGCGTATGCAGAGGATATCAGCGATGGATTGGAGGCGGCGCCGTTGGCGCTCGCCCGGGTGCTGACCGGGGGCAATTTTGGGAAGACGTTGATTAGAATTTAAAGAAGAAGAACTTCTTTTTTGAAAAAAAGAAGCAAAAAACTTTTGATTGTTTTTGGCCTGGGGACGTTCAAACATCCCGTGTAAAAACGAACAAAAGTTTTTTGCGCAGCTTTTTTTCAAAAAAGCGGCTGCTTTTTACTTTACTTTTTCGCAGGTGGCTTGACGCCGAAGGTTGGAATACCTGCAAGCGGCGTTTTTGCCTTCAATTTATCGGCCTCGGTCTTCTTCGGCTTTTTCGTCTCGCGGTTGGATTTTTTCTGACCCTTTGCCATTTTTCTGGCCTAGAAATCCATATCGCCCATGCCGCCGCCTGGCATCCCGCCGGCCGGCTTCTTCTCGACGCGCTCGACGATTCCGGCTTCGGTGGTGATGATCATCGCCGCCACGGAGGCGGCATCCTGCAAGGCGACGCGCACGACCTTGGTGGGGTCGATAATGCCGGCCTTCACCAGGTCTTTGAACGCGCCGGACTGCGCGTCGAAGCCATAGCTGTACTCGTCCTTATCGAGCACTTTGCCGGCCACGACGGCGCCGTCTTCCCCGGCGTTTTCGGCGATCTGCCGTAGCGGCACCTGGATGGCCTTGCGGATGATCTCGATGCCCACGCGCTGGTCTTCATTGTCGAACTTCACTTTGGCGAGAATGCGCGAGGCGCGGGCGAGGGCCACGCCGCCGCCGGGCACGATGCCTTCCTCGACCGCCGCGCGCGTTGCGGCCAACGCGTCGTCCACACGGTCCTTGCGCTCTTTCACTTCCACCTCGGAACCGCCGCCGACGCGGATGATGGCGACACCGCCAGCAAGTTTGGCGAGGCGCTCCTGCAGCTTCTCTTTATCATAATCGGATGTGGTTTCCTCGCTCTGCGCGCGGATCTGCGCGACGCGGCCGGAGATGTCAGCCTTTTTGCCGGCACCTTCGATGATCGTCGTGGTTTCCTTCTCGATGAGCACCTTCTTGGCTTTGCCAAGCATTTCCAGCGTCACGGTTTCAAGCTTGATGCCGAGATCCTCGGAGATCACCTGACCACCGGTGAGAATCGCGATATCCTCCAGGATCGCCTTGCGGCGGTCGCCGAAGCCAGGCGCCTTCACGGCGGCAACTTTCAGGCCGCCGCGCAGCTTGTTCACGACCAAAGTTGCGAGCGCTTCGCCCTCGACATCCTCGGCGATGATCAGCAGCGGCTTGGCCGTCTGCACCACCGCCTCAAGCAGCGGCAGCAGCGCCTGCAGGCCTGAGAGTTTTTTCTCGAAGATGAGAATATAGGGACTCTCCAGATCGACGACCATTTTTTCTGGGTTCGTAATGAAATACGGGCTGACATAACCGCGGTCGAATTGCATGCCCTCGACAACATCGAGTTCAGTCTCGATGCCCTTGGCTTCCTCAACCGTGATGACACCCTCCTTGCCAACTTTCAGCATGGCCTTGGAGATCATCTCGCCGATTTCGGTTTCGCCATTGGCGGAGATCGTGCCGACCTGCGCGGTCTCGGACGGGGTGGTGATTTTTTTACTGCGCTTGGCGAGTTCCTCAACCACGGCGGTCACCGCTTTGTCGATCCCGCGGCGCAAATCCATCGGGTTCAACCCGGCGGCGACAGCCTTCACGCCCTCGCGCACGATCGACTGCGCCAGCACCGTCGCGGTGGTCGTGCCGTCCCCGGCGAGAGTCGCTGTTTTACTTGCAACTTCGCGAATCAACTGCGCGCCGAGATTCTCAAACTTATCGGAAAGCTCAATCTCTTTCGCAACGGTCACGCCATCCTTGGTGATGCGCGGCGCGCCATAGCTCTTCTCCAGCACCACATTGCGGCCCTTCGGGCCGAGGGTGATTTTCACCGCGTTGGCGAGAATATCGACACCGCGCAGAATGCGGTCGCGGGCATCGGGCCCAAAGCGTACGTCTTTGGCAGCCATGTGTTTCGTTCCTTATTTGAATGGTTTTTTGGGTTACGCCGCGGCTTTTTTGGGATGCGCCGATGTGTTGAGGATTCCAAGCAGGTCGGATTCCTTCATGATCAGCAGCTCCTCGCCGTCGATTTTCACCTCGGTGCCTGACCATTTGCCGAACAAGACATGGTCGCCTGCCTTAACTTCCAAGGCCACAAGCGTGCCGGCCTCGTTGCGGGCACCTGGGCCGGCGGCGACAACTTCGCCCTCCTGCGGCTTTTCCTTCGCATTGTCCGGGATGATGATGCCGCCCTTGGTCTTTTCCTCAGGCGTGACGCGGCGAATGACAACGCGGTCGTGCAGCGGACGAAATTTCGCCATCTGGGTCGCTCCGATCAATTTTTCTTTTTAGCCAGCAGCCGGTCCGGCCCGTAAAGCAGCCCCTTGGCCGCTAGCACTCCCCAGCGGAGAGTGCCAGAGGTCTAGAATTGCGCGCCCGTACTGTCAAGCACGCAAGGAAGTATGAAAGAAAGGGGTCGCTTTTTTGAAAAAATCCGCCAAAAAACTTTTGACCTTGGGGTCCGGACACGTTTCAACATCCCGTGTAAAAACTCACAAAAGTTTTTTGCGGAGCTTTTTTCAAAAAAGCGACCGCTTTCTTAAATAAACAGAGTTTAACCTAGCCTGCTTGGTTTACTCAGCGCCGCGCACAACCACATTGCAGTGGTCCCGCGTTTGCCAGGCTAAGCCTGCGTACAAGGAAATTGTGCAAAAATCAGATGTCAGCCAAGCTTGAACGACAAATCCTGGGTGGTTTTCTTGCCGGCATTTTGCTGCTGCTCATCATTGCCTTGGCTTCGGTTTGGCTGGGATTCGGCGTGACCAGTTCGCAAACCCTTGCATCGCGCGACCAATTGATCATCAACACCGCGCAGGCCTCGCTGCAGGACGAGGTTGACGCGGAGACCGGCCAGCGCGGCTACCTCATCACCGGCGATGCCAAGTATCTCGCACCCTATCAGGTGGGAATCGTTGGGGCGGCCGCCAGTCTGAGCCGGCTGCAAGCGTTGCTGCCCGACACTGTCGAGAACCGGGCGGACATGCTTGGTCTGAAATCGCTCCTGCACACCAAGCTTGCCGAGATGGCGCAAACCATCGGTCTGCGCCGGCAAGCGGGTTTTAACGCGGCGAAGTCGGTTGTGGATAGCGGCATCGGCTACGGCGCGCTGGATCAGACCCGTGCGATCGACCGCCGTATATGCAAGACCTATGCGCTGCAACTCGACCGGGTAATCCAGGGCACTGCCACACGGTTGCGTTGGGTCTTGGCGCTGCTGCTCACCTTTGGCGCCGGGCTTTCGGCGCTGCTGGTCTGGGCGTATGTGCATATCTTCCGCGAACTGCGGCGCCGGCGGGAAATGGCGAAGGATCTGGAGCGGGCATCCAGCCATGACCCGCTGACGCAAATGCCCAACCGGCGCTTTTTCTACGATTGGTTGACCTATGCCCTGGCCCGGGCCGAGCGGGACCACAGCCAAGCCGCCGTGCTGTTCATCAACCTGGATTCATTCAAAGCCGTGAACAGTTTTTTTGGCTATGAACGCGGCAACAAACTACTGCAGATGGTCGCCACCCGGCTGAACGCGGGTGCCCGCCTGGGCGACGTGGTGGCCCGGCTTGGCGGGGATGAATTCGCGGTGCTGATCCCGGTGCTATCCCACCCTGGGGAGCCGGCCGGGGTGGCGCAAAGCCTGGTGGAAAGCCTGGCGCTGCCGTTTCGCGAGAATGAGAGCCTGCCGACCGGCGCCAGTATAGGCATTGCGGTGTATCCGGCGGATGGCGAGACCTCCGAGCTGCTCTTCGCGGCGGCCGAGGCGGCCATGCGGCGCGCGAAATCGGCCGGCGGCAACCGCTATGTCTTTTTCTTCGATGCCGATAACAGCGTGCAGAGCCGTAATTTGCGCATCCGCGCGGATTTGTTCGGCTGTATCGAGGGCGATCAGCTTTCCGTGCAATATCAGCCGGTGGTCGATGCGCATGGCCGGATTTTGAGCTTGGAGGCGCTGGTGCGCTGGGACCATCCGCAGCTTGGCCGCATCAGCCCGCAGGATTTCATTCCGCTGGCCGAGCATAGCGGCGCCATCGGCAAGATCGACCGCTATGTGCGCCAATGCGTGATCCGGCAGGCGGCTTCCTGGCGCGAGGCCGGGATTTTGGTGCCCATCGCGGTGAATATGAGCGCGCTGGAATTCTCCGCCGCCGGCCTGACGGACTCGATGTTGCAGGATCTGCGGCAATTTGATCTGCCGCCGCGCTTCATGATCGTCGAGCTCGTGGAAACGGCCTTGCTGAAGCCCGAGAGCAAGGCGACCATGCAATTGCTCTGCGATGCCGGGCTTAGTCTGGTGCTGGACGATTTTGGCACCGGCTATTCCTCGCTCACCTATCTGCTGCATTTCCCGGTAACCGGGGTGAAGATCGACCGCAGCTTTGTCATGGGGCTGCCGGACAATTTGGATAGCCAGAGAATTGTCGCCGTGATTCTACAAATGGCCGCGACCTTGAAGCTGAACGTGGTGGCCGAGGGCGTGGAGACCCAGGCGCAGCGGGATTGGCTCGTGGCGCAGGGCTGCACGCGGTTTCAAGGCTATTTCTTCGGCCGCCCGATGGGTGCGGGCGCGATCAGTGACCGCCTGACCGCGCAGATGCGCGCGGTGGCCTGAAGTCTCTTAGGGCCAGAATCTTGATCACGCTCCTAAAGCAACCGGTCACATGGAGGGCGATAAGCGCGGCGGGAGTGAGTGCCGCCGCGATCATCCTTATCACGATTCTCATTCTCCCGGTTTCCGCGACGCCGCTGGCCCAGCTCCGGCCGTTCATCACGATGTTTTCAACCGCGGTTTTTCTGCTTGAGAGCCTGACCGCGTATTTTCTGGCGATTCAGTTTTTTGCGACGCATGACACCTCGCTGGCGGCGCTGGCTGGGGCCTATGGTTTTACGGCGGTGCTCGTGCTCTGCCAGATCTTGGTATTTCCCGGAATATTCTCGGCACCTGGCTTGCTGGGTGCCGGGCCGCAGACGGCGATTTGGATTTGGGTGTTCTGGCATGCCGGCTTTCCAAGTCTGGCGGCCTCGGCTTTGCTGCTGCGCGCGCCGAGCCTGGCGCCGGCGCGCGCGATGCCGCGGTTTGGCACGGCGTTGCTGCTGGGCGGCCCAGTGCTGGCGCTGGCCGCCGCTTATGTTGCCACTGCCTGGTCCGGCGCGCTGCCGGCGCTGGTCGCGGGCAATTCCTATCGTGCCTTGCAGCATTCGCCAATCGCCATTGTGGTGCTGGTGCTCGCCATCATTCCCTTGCCGGTCTGCGTGGTGGTCACGCGCTTAGGCGACCTGCTGTCGCTCTGGCTTGGCGTTACCTTATTGGCCGGAATTTCCGATGTCGTGCTCGCGATCTCAGCTTCCGCCCGGTTCAGCCTGGGCTGGTATATCGGGCGCGGCATCAGCCTGGTGGCGTCCTGCATTGTGCTGTTCGTGCTGATATTGGAGTTTTCCAAGCTCTATCATCAGCTCGTCAAATCGCACGCCGTTCTGGCGCAGCGTGCGACCCATGACGGGCTGACCGGCGCGTTTAACCGCGGCTATTTCATCGAGCAATTTCCGCGTGAAATAGGGCGCGCGATCCGCGAACGGGAGCCGATTTCACTGTTGATGCTCGATGTCGACCACTTCAAGCTGTATAACGACTTGCATGGCCACCAGATGGGGGATGACTGCCTGATTGCCATTGTTGGCGCGATCCAGACATCGCTGCGGCGCCCGGCGGATTTTATCGCGCGCTATGGTGGGGAGGAATTTGTCGTCGTGCTGCCGGATACGCCGGCGGAGGGTGCTGCGATGGTTGCCGAGGCGATCCGCCTGGCGGTGCGCGCGCTTGGCATTCGCCGTGACCAGATGACGGGTGCGTGCATGACCATCAGCATCGGGATCGCGAGCTTCGATGCGGCAGATGATGCTTTGGACGTGGTGGAGTTTATCCGCCGTGCCGACCATGCGATGTATCAGGCGAAAGCCAATGGCCGGGATTCGGCGTGTGTTTATATGGGGTCCGGGAATGTGCAACAATTCCGCGGCGCGGCGGTTGGGTGAAGCCAGGGACTAAAAAAGCAAAAGCAAGCGGTCGCTTTTTTGAAAAAATCCGCCAAAAAACTTCTGCAAGTCTTTACGCTGGAGCTTGCAACGTCCCCCGGCCAAAAACTCACAAAAGTTTTTTGCTTCTTTTTTTCCAAAAAAGAAGTTCTTTCCTATTTCTTAATTTCCCGGTGACACCCGGCCCCAAACCATGGTTGAAACACGCCATGGACAACGCCCAATCCGGCAAAAGTCGCAATAGCGCCATGGACGAGGCGCTGCACGCCGATATCCGCCTTTTGGGGCGTATCCTCGGCGATACCATTCGCGCGCTGGACGGTCCGGAGATGTTCGGCCTGATCGAGACCATCCGCCAGCTCGCGGTGCGCTTTCACCGGGACCATGACCAGAGCGCCGAGACGGAGCTGGAGACCATTCTCGCCGGCCTCTCCGACAGCCAGATCAACAGCATCACCCGCGCCTTTGGTTATTTCTCGATTCTCGCCAATCTGGCGGAGGACCATCACCACACCAGGCGGTGGCGCGCGCATCTCATCGCCGGCTCGCCGCCGCGGGAGGGCAGCCTGGCGGCCGGCATTGCCCGCGCCCGCGCGGCTGGGTTCGACAATGCCGCGCTCAAACAGTTTTTCGAGACCGCCACCATCGCCCCGGTGCTGACCGCGCACCCGACCGAAGTGCAGCGGCGCAGCATTCTGGACCTGCTGGACAGCATCGCCGCCCGCCTCAACCAGCGCGACCGCGCGGCGCAGACCAAGGCCGAGCATGAGGAGATCGAGCTGGCTTTGCGCAGCCTGGTGCTCACCCTGTGGCAGACGCGGATGTTGCGCACGACCAAGCTTTCGGTGCTCGATGAGGTTGAGAATGCGCTGACCTTCTTCAACACGACCTTCTTTGCCGAAGTACCGCGGCTTTACGCGGCGGTGGAGCAGGAGTTGGGGGAAGCCACTGGCGCGCTGCCGGCATTTTTGGAGGTCGGCAGTTGGATCGGCGGCGACCGTGACGGCAACCCGTTCGTCGATGCGGCGATTCTGACCGAGGCGTTGGCCCGCCAGGCGGAGCGTGCCTTCACCTTCTACCGTGCCGAGCTCCGGCAGCTCCGGCGGGAACTCACTTTGGCCTCGCTGCATGCTGGCACCACGCCGGCGTTGCAGGCGCTTGCCGAGCAATCCGCCGGCCATTCTCCGCACCAGGTGGATGAGCCCTACCGGCGCGCGCTCACCACCATCATGGCCCGCGTCGCCGCCACGCAGGCCGCGCTCGCCGGCGAGCCATCCACCACTGGCCTGCAAGCCTATGCGGCGCCGGAGGATTTCACGGCCGAACTTGGCATCATCACCGAATCCCTGCGCGCGCACGGCTCGGCGCTGCTCAACCAGGCGCGGCTGGGCGCGTTGCTGCGCGCCGCACGGGTGTTTGGCTGGACCCTGGCGCCGATTGACCTGCGGCAGAATTCCGCGGTGCACGAGCGTGTCATCGCCGAATTGTTCGAGGCGGCCCATCCCGGCACCCATTACACGGGCATGGCGGAAGACGCGCGGATCGCGCTGCTGCTGGGTGAATTGGCAACCTCGCGGCCGCTTGCCTCCCGGTACGTGGCCTATGGCGCCGAGACCGCCAAGGAGCTTGCGATTTTCGAGGCCGCCGGCGCCGCCCACCGGCGCTATGGGGCAAGCGCCATCCGCACCGTCATCATATCCATGGCGCAGGGCGTGTCGGATATTCTGGAGGTCGCGGTGCTGCTGAAGGAGGCCGGGCTGCTCAACCCTGCCGCCGCCCGGCTGGACGTGAACATCGTGCCGCTGTTCGAGACCATCGCGGATTTGCGCGCCGCCGCCGCCATCATGGAAAGCCTGTTCGCTTTGCCGGCCTATCGCGCTCTGCTCGCCAGCCGCGGCGAAACCCAGGAAGTGATGCTGGGATATTCAGACAGCAATAAGGATGGCGGCTTTCTCACCTCCGGCTGGGAGCTCTACCGGGCCGAGATCGGGCTGGTGGAGGTCTGCGCCCGCCATGGCGTGCGGCTGCGGCTGTTCCATGGCCGCGGCGGATCGGTCGGGCGCGGCGGCGGCCCGAGCTTTCAGGCGATCCTCGCGCAACCCAAAGGCGCGGTGCAGG
>Ga0116226_10002325_pt1 | contig 16512 bp, 13 predicted proteins | sample S1TSphfallax_FD_89692 | JGI IMG/M metagenome (GOLD analysis project Ga0116226, IMG submission 89692) | Host-associated microbial communities from peat moss isolated from Minnesota, USA - S1T2_Fa - Sphagnum fallax MG | ecosystem: Host-associated > Plants > Peat moss > Unclassified | place: USA... | reverse complement strand
GAAGACATGGCCATGATGCTGGGCCATGACCTCCCGCATTAGCCGATCATGGCGGTGCAAGGCGTCGCCCATCGCCGCTGGATTCTCCTCCCAGCGCGCGGTCGAACCTTCAATGTCGCTGAAAAGAAAGGCGAAGAGCGAGCCGGACGGGGGCGTAGCCACGCTGATATAGTCCTCCTCTACCGGTGACGCCGAGCCCGTCGTCATCGATGAAGAGATATAGTCAAGTAGCCGGCGCACGACAACTGGCGGACCGCTTGGGCCCGACCGGACAAGTAAAAGGCGCGGCGCCCTTTGGGATGCCGCGCCTTGGATTGCTGACGGGGCTTAGTACCCGGCGGCGATGATCGCTTCGATATTGCGCTCGGCGATCGCCGAGATGGTAAGCGACGGGTTGACCGCGCCGGTCGAGCCCGGCATCAACGCGCCATCCATCACATACAGGCCTTTATACCCCTCGACCCGACCGTAATTATCGGTCGCCTGCCCGATCACCATGCCGCCCAGCGGATGAGCGGTCCAATTCATGCCACTGACATCCGGGATCCACGGCTCGGCGCCGGGAGCCGTCTTGGAGTAGTAAGCGATCTTGTTGTTGACGACTTTGCACGACGCCAGCGCTTCGGCATTACCGTCCGCCGCCCAGTTGAGCGTTGCCGAGTCGTTGGCTGCGTTGTAGGTGAAATTCCCGCGATTGACCGGATCGAACACCATGCCCAGCGAGGCCACAATGCCGATGTTGAGCGGGACGCCGGGCACATACCAGTTTTCCAGCGTGACCGGCAGCGTGCCGCTGGTCGGATCGTGAATGCGCGATGCGCAGGGAGTTCCCTGTGTGAGGCCCTCAAGCCCGGCGCTGCTGCGCACAACCAGCACGTCGCCGTTCGATCCCCAGCCCTGACCGACCGCGGAATTCAGGTTCGGCAAGAGGCCGAGCGACTGCGCCTTGACCATCAGCGTCGTGGTCCCGATCGAGCCGGCGGCCATGAACAGGCGGTTGCAGGTGATCGTGTTGGTCGACAGAACCTTATTGTCGGGGGTGCGCAGGAAGCCCGTCACGACAAACTGATTGCCCGACGTGGTGATGGTCTGGACCTCGAAGCCCGGATAGACTTTGGCATTGCCGGTCGCCTGAGCGTATTTCAGGTAGTTCTGGTTGAGATCGAACTTGGCGCCGTTGCTGTTGCCGTGATTGGACAAGGCGACAGTCGCTGAAGCGCGAGACTGGTTATGAACCTCAGCGCGCACCACATCGTAATTGAAGATCGATTGGCAAGGCGTGATCGAATAGCCAGCAGCGGTCACATTTTGATCCCATATGCGCGAATGGCCGAACGAGCTCGATTTGTAGATGTCGGTCGGCATCGTCGACAGATTCAGCATCTGCCGGACGCGCGGATAATAGGTCGAGTTCAGATCGTCGTAAGAGACGAGGCCATTGAAGAGCTGGTCGAAATAAGTCTGGTCCGGCTGGATCATGCAGCCCGTGAACACCATCGAGCCGCCGCCGACGCAGGCGCCGTGCCATGCCGTCATGTTCGGGAATTCGCTGACATCGACGATGCCGCCGAACGAATCGAATCGGGTCGTGTCGCCGGCAATCATCTTGGCGCTGGTGCGGTACCAAAAGGCCCGGCCATCTGGCGTGAAATCATTCGAGAAGGTGTTGTTCCAGGGGCCTGTCGGCCATTTGAACCCCTTTTCCAGGATCGCGACCTGCTCGCCTGCTTGCGCCAGGCGCAGCGCCGAAATCGAACCGCCGAAGCCTGAGCCGATCACCAGATTCGGGACAAAGGTCGGGGGCGCGGTGACGTTCCAAAGGCTCGGCAACGTCTTGTAATACTTGCTGGTCGAGCCGGTGGGGTTGCTATCGGCGAGGCTTTTTGCAGCGGCAGATTTCGCTGCGAGTGCACCACCTGCGCCTGCGGCGAGGCCGGTGAGGATTTGCCGTCTGTTCAACTGCTCCATCCGAAGGTTCCTTTCAATGTGCGTTACATATCATGTCGACTTGTACGGCTCTCTAACTCCGCGCTGCTACGGTCCCCATCTAACCGGCAATTTATTAACAACTGGAAAAATGATCCGAAAAATTTCTGCAAATACGTCCGACTCATCGCATATTGCGAGCCCGCCCGCTATCGCGTAGAGCGCAGAACATGGTTGCTTGATGAAGCAATACAGTCTCGTTTCGGAGCCCAACGATGGACCCTTATCCCCGTGATATGATCGGTTACGGCGCGACTCCGCCGCACCCGCAATGGCCCGGCGAGGCACGGATCGCCGTGCAGATCGTGCTGAATTACGAGGAGGGCGGCGAGAATTGCATTCTGCATGGCGACGCTGCGTCCGAGACGTTTTTATCGGACATTATGGGTGCCGTCCCGTTCGTTGGCGCGCGTCATATGAACATGGAATCGCTCTATGAATATGGCAGCCGCGCCGGGGTCTGGCGCTTGTTGCGTTTGTTCGAGCGCCGGAAGATTCCGGTCACCATCTTCGCGGTGGCCATGGCGCTGCAGCGTCATCCGGACGTGGCGCGGGCCATGGTCGAGGGTGGGCATGAGATTGCCAGCCATGGCTGGCGCTGGATCGATTATCACGGGCTCGATATAGCGACCGAGCGGGCCCATCTACAGCAGGCGATCACCACGCTGACCGAGCTGTGCGGCGAACGACCGCTCGGCTGGTACACGGGCCGCACCAGCGTCAATTCGCGGAAGCTGGTCGTGGAAGAGGGCGGATTCCTCTATGACGCGGACTCGTATGCCGACGATCTGCCTTATTGGGTCGAGTGCGATGGGAAGCCCCATCTGATCGTGCCTTACACCCTCGAAGCCAACGATATGCGCTTTGCTGCGACCCAGGGCTTCAACTCCGGCGATCAGTTCTTCGCCTATCTCAAAGACAGTTTCGACGTACTGTACCAGGAAGGCGACACCGCTCCCAAGATGCTGTCAATCGGTCTGCATTGCCGCTTGGTTGGTCGCCCCGGACGCATCGCCGCGCTGGAGCGATTCCTCGATTATGTGCAGCGCCATGACAAAGTCTGGATCTGCCGCCGTATTGATATCGCCCGGCACTGGCGGGCCGTGCATCCGTGGTATCCGCGGTCTTCATGACACAGAAAACGGTTTCCGCCCAGACGTCACTCGGTATCGGCTGCGGTCGTCTGCGATCCGTTTTCCAAATTATACCGGTTCAATTTCGCATACAGGCTCTGTCGGCTGACCCCGAGCAGTTCTGCAGCCGCCGTGCGATTGCCGGAAGTGATTTCGAGGGCGCTTTCCAGATAATGCCGCTCGACCACCGCCACTGCGGTCTGCACCAGATCGCGCAGCGGCGTTTTGCTGCTGGGACCAGTGAGCGCTGGGAGAGCCGGTTGACGCGGTGCTTCGCCCAGAAGCGGCATCCGCCGTCCGACGTCGCGCAATACAACGCCGATAAAGGCGGGATCACTGACCGAGTCCCCGGCAGCCGAGACTTCGACATCGATCGGCGTGCCGAGCTCACCCTCAATCACGGTTGAGAACAGCCTAACCATACCGTTGCGGCGCAGGTTGGTCAGCAATGTCGCGAGATCCGCACCGGGTCTGCTCAGCCAGCGATCAAGCCGCTGCCCTAACACGGCCCCCTCAGCCCCAGCCTGGACCAAATCGACGAAGGCCTGGTTGGCGCGGCGCACCACGCCATCGCGGTCGATGACCACAAACCCGTCCGGAATGCGCTGCATCAGGCCGGCCAGCGCGATCGGCTCCGTCCGTGGCGCGATCATCGGAGCGCCGCCTTCGGCCGGGATCAGTTGAATCATATAGACGTTGGTCGGATCGCCATTCATCAGCGAGATGCGCAAGATCCAGGGCGTCTGATCCGCACCCAAATGGAACACTCCGCCGGGCGCTCTGCCGCTTTCCCTTAGGCGGGTCAGCAGCGCCCGAAACAAGTCGCGCTCGCGCGGCGCCAGTTCATTGACAAACTCCCAGCCGCGCGTCAGGCCCAGCGCGCGGATCGCGGCGGGATTGGCCTCCTCGACGCGCAGATCGTCGGCGTTGAGCATTAGCACAGCTTCGGTCGAGGCATCGAACAGCAGGCGATAGCGGGTCTCAACTTCGCGGAGCTTCCAGTAATCACGCTCCATGGCCTGCTGGGCCGCGACCAGACGGGATTGCAGCTCTGACACGGCCGTCAGATTTCGGCCGACCGCCAGCATGCCCGAATCATGGCCAAGACGAACCGTGGTGTATTCAATCGGCAGTTCAAGGCCACTCGGAAAGAGCTGGGGAATCTGCCGATAGGCTGAAAAGCCGCGCGCGCGAGCGTCCTCCACGGACCTGCGTACCTTCTCGATCCCCGAATCGGCCACGGTCTCGACCCAGGGGCGGCCGACCCACGCCCTTACCGTCTCACCCGAAATCGCATTCGACAGGGTCACGTCACGGATGACTCCGTCCATGTCCAGCGTTAGCGTGACATCGGGTTGCGAGAGGTTGATGGTGCTCAGTGACGCTTGAATGATATTGCCCTTTCGGCCCGATCTCCGCTTACCGCAGAGCGGTATATAATGCACCGCTTGATACTACACAGGCCGTGCAGTGTCGCACAGCCTTGACGCACCCTGACGACAAGAAAAATGCCCTTGTCAGTCTGATGATTCGCAGGCGTATGCTGCCGCGTGGTAATTGCGCAACAGTTTCGAATCGTAGGATCCCTTTTCGTGAGAGGCCGTTAGGTGTCAAAGAAGTATGACGGAAATGTATCTGGGATCCTGACAGTGTCTGAAGGAGTCGACGCAGCCCCTTTAATACAATTGCGGCAGCGCACCCAGGCTCTTCATCGCGAGGCCGAGCACTCGGGCGTGATCGCTGCATTGTTGCGGGGCAATGCCTCGCGGGATCAATATGCGCTGCTGCTGCGTAATCTTCTGCCCGCCTATCGCGCGATGGAAGCCGCGTTGCTCCGCCACCAAATCACGCCGGGCGTCGGGCTGATCGTCGAGCCCAGCATATTCCGATCCGCCGCGCTTGAAGCTGACCTAACGGAACTCGCGGGCAGCGACTGGAGCGACCATCTTCCGCTAGTGCCGGCCGGATCACGCTACGAAGCGGCCATCGCCGTAGCGGCAGAGGGCACTGGCGCGCCCCTGATCGCGCATGCCTATGTCCGCTACCTGGGCGATCTCAATGGCGGCCAAATCCTGCGCCGCCTGCTCTCGCGTCAGTTGGATCTCAGTCCCGCGGCGTTGAATTTCTATGAATTCCCGGCAGTGCCGGATTTGGAAGCGTTTCGGGACCGATACGCCGTCGCAATCGGCCGCGCGGTCTTAGAAACCTGCGAGACCGAGCGGGTGCTCACGGAGGCGGAAACCGCGTTCCGGCTCAACATTGCGCTTTCTAATGCGATACTGTCACTTTCTATCCAATGATCCCATTCTACCATCAATATTATGATGTAGTGCCGATCGAGTATATCTGACGAGCTGCGTCCGTTACGTATATTTCGATAATAAGAGGCAGCCCGGTACATCTGTTTAGTCTATCGCTCCGCTCCTCACAGCCGCTCAGCCTGCTCCAACCGTTCGAACAGCGCGAGCAACCAGGCGATGCGCGCGTCAATTTGGTTTACCCAGTTGAGCGGCGTCCAGATCTGGCGGCGCGGCGCAGGCCGAGGATCAATCGTCGCGACCAGGAACCGGGCCGCTTCGATGCCGACCGCTCCCGTCACTGCCGGCTTCGATGCCCGCAATAGCCCCTTTGACAGAACGCCAAGCTTTTTTCGCCACGGCACGACTGCCCGCGCCGCGACCGAATCGCAGCTATTGTGCCTGACCGCGCCGCCGATCGCGTCATACAACAGCCGCGCGGCCCGTATGCCGGGTCGGCAGGAGCGGGGCAGGGCGGCAATGCCGGTTTCGGCTTGTCGGTATAGCGCATCCGCGGCTTCGAGAAGCCGTTCGATCACCCGGCCGAGGGCCGGGCTAAAGCTTGGCTGTGCCAGAAAGCGATCGGGATCGATATCGGCCTCGCGCAGCCACTCCAGCGGCAGATAGAGCCGCCCGGCGCGTGCATCCTCGCCGACATCGCGGGCGATGTTGGTGAGCTGCATGGCGATGCCGAGTTCGGTGGCCCGCGCGACGGCGTCGGGGGCAGTCACCCCCATGATCAGCGCCATCATCGCGCCAACTGATCCCGCCACGCGCGCGGCATAGCCGTAAAGCTCATCCAGCGTCTCATAACGCTTTCCGAGCGCATCCCAATGGAATCCGTCGAGCAGCGCCTCGGGCAGCGCGCGAGGGATTGCGAAGGCGGCGACTGTTTGGGCAAAGGCGCGATCGGCCGCATGATCGTCCGGGTCGCCTCGATAGATCGCACCCAGCCGGTCGCGTAACGCGTCCAATGACCCGAGCGGATCATCGGCGAGATCGACCGCATCGTCGGCCAGACGGCAGAACGCATAGAGCGCTGCGGCGGGCCGTTTGATCCGGGGCGGCAGCAGCCATGACGCCGCATGGAAGCTGCGCGAGCCGCTGCGCAGCAGCGTCCGGCAGGCTTGTTGGTCAGTGGAACGCGCGGCCATCGGGCACCACCTGATCGAGGATCCGCGCAGAGGACAAAACGCCGGGCAGGCCCGCACCCGGATGGGTGCCGGCGCCGACCAGATAGAGCCCATCGACATCTTCGCTGCGATTATGCGGCCGGAACCAAGCGCTTTGGGTCAGCACCGGCTCAAGGCCGAATGCAGCACCCCGGAACGATAGCAGCCGGTCCTGGAAATCCTGCGGTGTGGTCACGCGCGACGTGACGATGTTGCTCTCCAGATCCGGCAGGATCGTCTCGCCGAGAGACCGCGATAAGGCTTGGCGATAGCGCTCGGCGGTTTCCGCCCAGTCGGTGCCGCTGCCGAGATGCGGCACCGGCGACAGAACGTAGAACGCATCGCACCCGTCCGGCGCCAGAGACGGATCGGTCGCAGTCGGGCGATGCAGATAGAGGCTGAAATCATCGGCCAGGATCTTGCGATCGAAGATATCCTTCAGCAATTCGCGATAGCGCGGACCGAGCAGAATCGTGTGATGCGCCACATCCTGATATTTCCGGCGCGTGCCGAAATACCAGACGAACAGGCTCATCGAATAGCGCGCCCGCTCAATCCGCCGATCGGTCCAGCGGCTGCGCGCCTCGGGCGGCAGTAAATATCGATAGGTCCAGGCTGAATCGGCGTTGGAGACGACGATGTCGGCATCGATCCGCTCGCCGGTCGCGAGATCCACCCCGGTGGCCGCCCCCTGCTCGACGCGGATTTGAGCGACCTCGGCATTATAGCGGATCCGGCCGCCTTGGCCTTCGATCAGCCCGACCAGACCGGTCACGATCCGGCCGGTCCCGCCCATCGCGAAATGCACGCCCCAGCGCCGCTCCAGAAACGCGATCAGGCTGTAGAGCGAACTGGCCGAGAACGGGTTGCCGCCGATCAGCAGCGGGTGAAAGCTGAGCGCTACCCGCAATTTCGGGTCCTTGATGAATTTATTCACGAGGCTGGTGACCGAGCGGAAACTACCGAGCCGCATCATCTCCGGCACGATCTTCGCCATGTCGGTCCAGCTATTGAACGGCACATCGCCCAGTTGCTCGAATCCGACGCGGTAGATCGCCTCGCTCGCGGTCATGAAGCGATCATAGCCGGCGACATCGCCCGGCGCGAACTTGGCGATTTCGGCGCGCATCGCCGCCGCGTCGCCGGTATAGTCAAAGCTGGTGCCGTCGCTGAACCGGATCCGGTAAAAGGGCGAGACCGGCCGCAGATCGACATCGTCGGCGAGGCGCTTGCCGCACAGTGCCCAGAGTTCTTCGAGCAGAAACGGTGCGGTGACGATGGTCGGGCCGGCATCGAAGGTGAAGCCATCCTGGCGATGGACATAGGCGCGGCCACCGGCGGCATCGAGCTTTTCCAACACGGTCACCTGGTAGCCGCGTGCACCCAGCCTGACGGCGGCGGCCAAACCGCCGAAACCGCTGCCGATCACGACCGCATGGGGCTTTAATCCGTCTCTCATGGCGTGTCTCCGATCAGCGCGGCGATGGTGGCAGGGGCTTCTTCATGGGCGAGATGGCCCAGGCCGGGCAGCAGCCTCAGGGCGGCCGAGGGCAGGATTTGCCGAACCCGGCTCGCATCGCGTGGCTTGATCGTCCGATCATTGCCGCCGACGATGAGATCCAGGTGCCGACGCAGCGCCGGGAGGTCGCGCGCGAGAGCGTGCAGGTCCCAATGCGCCATCATATTCAGTGCCGCCGCGACATGGCCTGGCCGGCCGATCAGGCGCTGATAGAGTGCGACACCCTGCGGATCGATCCGCGATCCGGTATCGCGCAGCAGATGCTCGACCACGCTGCGGTCACCGGCATGCCAGGCGAAGAGACGCGGCACCAATTTCGACCCGCCGATCAAGCGGGCAACTGGCGCGAAAATCTGTCCGGGCACACCGCCCAGCGGTAATAGCGCGCCGTTGAGGCTGAAGATCCGGGTAGGCTTGATCAGCCGGTCCAGGCTCATTCGGGCCAGAATCGCAGCACCGGCGGAATGACCGGCAGCGATCTCGATCCTGACGTCGAGATGCCGGAGCAAAGCGGCAATCGAAGCCGCCATTCCGCTCAGAGACAAACCCTCCGGCGCTGGCGTATCGGTAAAGCCGTGACCCGGCAGGTCGGGCGCGATCACCGTAAAAGACGTCGCGAGGAGCGGTGCCAGATCCCGCCAGGAATGGGTTGCGGCCCCGGTGCCGTGCAGCAGCAGCAGCGCCGGGCCGCTGCCCATGATCTGCACATGCCAGCGGAGTCCGCTAGCCGTAACGAAGCGGCTCGCGGCGCGGTTCGGCCAATCGACACCGTCGACATCCCAGATCGGTTTTCCGAGAGGGTCAGATCGGTAGGACATCTCAGTAAGGCTAAGCTCGGTCATCGCGTTGCTGCCCGGATCGACCGCGATAGGCCGGCCGCATCAGCATAGGGCAGCGGTAGATACATGGCACCCATTGCGGCGGCGATGCGGGCCGCTGGCTCCTGCGGCGTCTGTGCGGTATCGACGAGCAGCGCGGTGATCCCCATCAGCCGTAGAGCGGTTGCGGCACTCTGCGCATCCGCGGTTGCTTGAGGCCGTCCGGCTTTGCCGGCGCGATCAATATTGGCGCGGCCATCGGTCATCAACACGATGACCGGCGTGCGACCTTGCCGGCGCACCGCACCTGCCGCCGCGGCCGCCGCGTCGATCCCGGTCGCCAGCGGCGTGCCGCCGCCGCCCGGTACGGCGGCGAGGCTGCGTTTGGCGCGTACCAGCGAGCGGGTGGCCGGCAGCACCAAAGCCGCCTCCTTGCCGCGAAACGCGATCAACGCCACCTGATCGCGGCGTACGTAGCATTCGCCCAGCAGCAGCTCGACCGCGCCCTTGGCCTCGCCTAGCCGGTGTAGCGCCGAAGAACCCGACGCATCGACCACGAAAATCGTCGTGGTCTCGGCCCGGCGCTTCAATTGCGTGATCCGGAAATCGTCGGGTCGGACGCAGACCCTATCCGGCCGATCCGGGGTCCGTCGGAGACGCTGCCAGGGTGCAGCGGCGCGGAGTGTTTCGATCACATTCAGCCGTTGTCCGGCCCGCGCCGGCCCACGCCGGATGCCGGCTGGCCGGCCGCCGATCTTTGAGGCGCGGATGGCACCAGCCCGACCTGCCGCCTCGCCGCGCGACCGATCCGCAGCACCTGTCCGAAGCCGGGCCAGCAATCCGGCCGGGATCGCGGCTGCGGCCGCCGCCAGCACCACATCATCGAGCGGCTGATCCTGCTCGGTCGGTTGCGCGTCCGACTGATCTTGTCCGGCTTCCGGTGGCGGCGCGTCCTGCGGCTTGGTTTCCTCCGGTTGGGTTTGCGGCAGGCGCGTGGCACGCGGTGCCAGGACCAGCCGCGCGGCAAGGGCGGCATCTTCCTTCCGTACGCCGGTTTCGCCAGCAAACGCAGCCAGAGCGCGGGCTGCATTCAGCGCCATCAGCGACGGCCTGATCGAGTCGATCCCGAGCGCCAGCGCGGTCCCGCACAGCGCTTCAACGATCTCGGCACTCACTGATACCTGCTTGAGGCGCGCGCGGGCTGCCTCGATTTTGGTGACATCCGGCAGAGCCGTACTATCTGCGCCCAATGTGATGGCAAAGGCCAGCCGATCCAGCAGTACCGGTGAGACCGCTTCGTCCTCGATGCCCTCATCGAGTGCCACTACGCCAAAACGCGCGGGTAGGCTGAGGTGAAATCCGTCCCGCTCCAGCGTCACGGCACCCTGATCGAGACAGGCGGCGAGATGCGCCACGGTTTCCGGCGCGATCCGTTCTGCCATGGCCAGCACCAGCGTGCCGCCATCACTCTCCGCCAGCAACCCCCGCTCGGCGATCGGCCGTCCTGCCTGGAGCGTGGCTGCAAGATCGAGCCCACCCAGCAGCCGTGCTTCGGCAATATGAAGCGGCATGCGGCGGAATGGCTGCTCCTCCGGAAGCAGCCCGCGCAGGCGCTGAAGATAGCGATCCCGTTCGATCCCCGGTCCGGCGTGCAGCACAATCCCGCCCGTGCCGATCGGATCGATCGCGAACAGAATCGCGGCGATCAGCGCATCCGACAGGGTTTCGACGCCGCTCATTCGCCGAACAGCTCCGCAATCGCCCGATCGACGCGCACGGTCGAGCCGGCTTCATCGAGCGGGTTGCGGCGTAGGCGATGGCGCAGAGCCGCCGGTGCGACCTGTTTCAGATCGGCTGTCCCAACCTCGATCCGCCCGTCGAGGCTTGCTGCGGCACGGGCGGCACGCAGCAAGGTCAGCTCACCGCGGAGCCCATCGGTACCGAGCGCAACGCACAGCTTGACTGCCTGTTCCAGTACCGGATCCGGTACCGATACCATCGGCAGCAGCGCGCGGGCGGCGAGGATGCTTCGGCGGATCTTGCGTTCCGCGCGGCTCCATTCTTCCATGAAGCGGGTCCGATCACGTTCGAACGCATCGCGGCGCCTCACCACATTGATCCGGTCGGCCAGATTCCCGGGCGTCCGGACTTCGACCGACAGGCCGAACCGGTCGAGCAACTGCGGGCGCAGCTCGCCTTCTTCGGGATTGCCGGTGCCAACGAGGACGAAGCGGGCCGGGTGGCGGATGCTGAGCCCTTCGCGCTCGACCACATTCTGACCCGATGCCGCGACGTCAAGCAGCAGGTCGACGAGGTGGTCCTCAAGCAGATTGACCTCGTCGATATAGAGAAAACCGCGATGCGCACGGGCAAGCAGGCCGGGTTCAAAGGATTTGACGCCATGGGCCAGCGCGCGTTCGAGATCGAGTGCCCCCACGACGCGGTCCTCCGTGGCGCCTAGCGGCAGATCGACCACCGGGACCGGAACGGATTTGACCGAAATCTTGCTGGTGCGCGACGGGCAGTCGTCCGTGCAGTTGGCCGGATCGCCATCGGGATCACAGCCATAGCGGCAGCCTGCAACGACGCGCATCGGCGGCAGCAGTGCCGCAAGTGCCCGGACAGCGGTCGATTTACCGGTGCCGCGATCACCGAAGATCAGCACGCCGCCGATGGCGGGATCAATCGCGGCGATCAGCAAGGCAAGTTTCGTCTCCTCCTGGCCAACGATGGCCGAGAACGGAAAGGCCGCCTGGGCTACGGGTGCGGCGGCTGGACGCGGGTTTTTGCGCACTTTCAACGGTGCTTCAACTGCAGGTTCAGCGTCGTCCAATGCCTCAAATCCTACCATCCGGCCTTGCGGAAAAATCGGATCGTCCATGGTTTCGCTCCTTATCGCAGCGCCCGCGGCATGCGGAACGGCAGCATCGCGCGCACCCAGGGTTGGGTGAATCGGTTCATCGACAGTGTCTCATGCATGGTGTGGCCAGCCTTGCCATCGGACAGCCGTGTGCGGGCATAAAACGGCCCGTCTTCCAGCGTGGTCTCGATCGATGCGGGTGTGGCACGGGTTGCCCGGCGCAATCGCCATGCGGTTGATGGTAAAGGCTGTTCCGCCGGTGCCTCGATTGGCGTGGCGCTACCATCCTTGGCGAAATGCAGCGCCAACGATCCCTCGGTGCCGTCTCGTTCGGTCACATCGTAAAAGATCGTGGCGCCGTCCTGCCGTTCGGTGCGGGACCAGTGCCAGCCGCGGAAAGCAGCTTCCAAGGGCTCATCACCGTCATTGCTGTCAAGGTAACCGCTGCCCGACCACCGCAGCGAGGGCTGGCGCAAATCGACCTCTATGTCCGCCACCGGCGCGATTGGCCCCCAGCGATGATGGCCGGCGCGATCGAGTGGGGCCGCGAATTCGGTCAGCATCCGCGGCCGCACGCGGATCACGCCCTTGACGCGCTTGGGCAGCGGCACCGCCAGTTCCTCAACTTCTATGGTGAGGGTCGTGCCGTCCCAGAACAGGCTGCTGTTGCCGATCGTCAGCGCATTTGCCGAGCGCTGCACCGCGCTCGCCTTGCGCTCTGTCATGCACCAGAACTTGCCGTCCGGCTCATAGAGCACGACATTGACCGCGCTGTGATTGACGGGATCGGCCGGGCCGAACTGCCGCGCAAAATGGTAGTAGGGCGAAAAAACGCTCCCGACGAAGGCGATCAGGGTCAGGCCGTGGCGGCGATCTGCGCTTAGCGCATCGACATACCACCAGACATAACCATTCGGCGCGACCGCCGTGTCGAAGCGAAGTCGTGCTGGACCATCGTGGCCGCCAGGCGACCCGACAGTGCCGCCATCGGCACTCCCGGTCCCGGATGCGTACTGCCCCCCGCGAGATAGAGCCCCGGCAGCTTGGTCCGCGCGCCCGGCCGGCGGAACGACGCTTGCCAGCCATGGCTCGCCCTGCCATAGAGCGCGCCCCCCGTTGACGGGAACCGCCCCGCGAAATCCGTCGGTGTAGCGCACCGCGGTGTATCGTTGCTCGGTGTCAGGTGCAAACCGCTGCGTTCCAGCGCGGTTCGAATCCGCGTCTCGCATCGTTCGATCTCCTTAGCGTCGAAATCGTAGGTATCCGCTATTGCGGGGGCATTTATCAGGCAGAACAGCCGTTCCGGGGTTCCCTGCGCGGGATCCGGCCCGTCGCCGCGATCCTGGGCGCACACATAGATCGTCGGATCGTCAGGCAGCCGCCGGTCGCGGAAGATCGCGTCGAACTCGGCCCGGTACTCGCGCGAGAAGAACACGTTGTGCCGGGTGAGTGGAAAACCGGATGTTTCGGCGGTCAGGCTCAAGGTCACCGCTGATAGCGACCGATCGACGGGCAGCATCGGTGGCGCCATTGCCGCAACCTCTGACCCGAACCGGCCGGCTGCAAGCGCGCCAGAATCGGCATTGAGAACGACCGCATCGGCGGAGATAAACTCGCCTGAGCCGAGACGAACGCCAGTGATACCGCCGCGGCCGACCGTGATCTCAGCGACTGGTTCGCCGTAGCGGATTGCAGCGCCGCGATCAGCAGCGAGGCTCGCCAGCATGGCGGGGATCTGTTTCATGCCGCCCTCAACATGCCAGACGCCTTGGCGTTCGACATGGGCGACCAGCATCAGCAGAGCCGGCGCCTCGAAGGGTGACGACCCGCAATAGGTGGCGTAGCGGCCGAAGAGCTGTTGGAGCCGCGGATCCTTGAAATGACGCCCGAGCTCATGCCACAGCGTCGAGAACGGCGCGCCGCTCATGAGGCCTGGAAGCCCGCGCCATCCGGCGCGCTTGGCCAGCACCAGCGGCCCCGACGGGCGATCGGACCGCAGGAACGGACCCTCCAGCGTCTCATAGATCTGCTGACAGCGCTCGGCGAATTGACGATAGCGCTCAGCCTCATCCGCTCCGGCCAAGGCGGCGATGGCTGCCGCCGAGCGATCAAGATCGCTGTAGAGATCGAGCCGACTGCCATCCTGCCACGCATGGCGCGCTAGAATATCTGCGCGGTGCAGGGTCAGATGCGCGTCGAGAGTTGTGCCCAGCGCCGCAAAGATCTCGTCAAACACCCAGCGCATGGTGAACACGGTCGGGCCGGCATCGATTTCGGCAGCACCGACACGATTGACACTGAGCTTCCCGCCCGGCATTGCCGCCTGCTCGATCAGGGTGACGTCGAACCCGTCCTGCGCCAGCAGCAGCGCCGATACGAGCCCGGCGATCCCAGCGCCGATCACGACAACCTGTCCCGTCTGCACTGAGTTCACCCTCCCTTGAAGAATGTCGTTGACTTAAGTGTCAATAGAACATGACAGTAAGAAGTGACAAGTGTCCATTACAATCTGACTCGGGAGGCGGATCATGGATGCGGTAATGCGAATCGAACGGGCGTTGGGTAGGGCATTGGAGCAAGCGGACGGGAATTTCTGTCCGCCACGTTTGGCGGCAGCGGTGCGGCACGCGGTTTTCCCGCGAGGCTCGCGCATTCGGCCGCGACTCTGTCTTGCCGTCGCGGCGGCCTGCGGCGATGCCGAGCCGATGGCGGCCGAAGCTGCCGGCACCGCTATCGAGCTCTTACATTGCGCGTCGCTGGTGCATGACGATCTGCCGTGCTTTGACGATGCCGGCACGCGCCGCGGCAGGCCGACCGTGCATGCCGCGTTCGGCGAGCCTCTGGCGGTACTGGCCGGTGATGCGTTGATCGTGTTGGCGTTCGAGACTTTGGCGGGCGGCACAACGCGCCAGCCGCGCTTGCTGGCGCCGTTACTCAAAACCATGTCCGCAGCGTCAGGCATGCCGTTTGGGATTGCTGCTGGGCAGGCTTGGGAATGCGAAACCACAATCGATCTCTCGCTCTATCATCGCGCCAAGACCGGTGCGCTGTTTATCGGCGCGTCGGTCGCGGGTGCTATTGCCGGGGGTGGCGAGCCTGACATCTGGCGGCTGTTCGGTGATCGGCTGGGCGAGGCCTATCAGGTCGCCGACGATCTGCGCGATGCCGTGGGTGATGCGGAGGCGCTGGGCAAACCGGTGCATCGCGACGCGGCGCTCGGGCGGCCGAATAGTGTCACGCTGCTGGGGCTAGGCGGCGCGGTCGAGCGGCTTGAGACGCTGGTCGCCGGTGCGGTTGCGTCAATTCCCGTCTGTCCGGGTGCCGCCGACCTCCGCGCCCTCATCGCAGCCGAGGCGCAGCGGCTGATGCCCAAGGAACTTGCGGCGCAAGCGGCGTAAATGGCGATCGAGGACGCCATAGCGCCGCTCTCCGTGCCATGGTGGCGGGGGCTTTATGACCGGCTGCTGACGACGGCACGGTTTCGCCATTGGGCCGCTTCGTTCGTGCTCACGCGACCAATCGCGCGGCGGCGCACACGGGCTTTGTTCGATCTCTGCGCCGGGTTTGTCTATTCGCAGATCCTCTATGCCTGTGTACGGCTGGATGTGTTTCAGATCCTGGCGCAAGGGCCGCTCAGCACCGCGACACTGGCGCACCGCCTGGGGTTATCCGCCGAATCGACCGAAACGCTGCTCGCCGGTGCTGTTGCATTAGGGCTTGTTGACCGGCGCGGTCCAACGCATTTCGGCCTTGGTCCCCTGGGCGTGGCGATGATCGATAATCCGGGCGTGGTTGCCATGGTTGAGCATCATGCGCTGCTCTATCGGGATCTCGCGGATCCGGTGGGCTTGCTGCGCACAGGGACGCATGGCGGCGCATTAGCATCCTATTGGGCGTATGCCGGCGCCGATCGGCCGAGCACGTTATCGGCCGAGCATGTCGCCGATTATAGCGCGTTGATGGCGGCGTCGCAGGCGATGATCGCAGCCGAGCTGCTGGACGCCTACCCGTTCCATCGGCATGTCTCGGTGATGGATGTCGGGGGCGGCGAGGGCGCATTTTTGTCGGCGCTTGCCGCGCGTGTCGGGCCTGATCCTCAGCTTATCCTGTTCGATCTGCCGCCCGTCGTAGAGCGGGCGCGGGCACGATTCGCGACGGCCGGACTGCGCCAGCGCGCGACCGTGATCGGTGGGGATTTCTTTAATGATGAACTGCCGCACGGCGCCGAGGTTGCGACACTGATCCGCGTGCTGCACGACCATGATGATGCGGCCGCGCTGATGCTCCTCAAGAATATCCGTCGCTCCCTGCCGCCGGATGGCCGTCTTTTGGTGGCAGAGCCGATGTCGGGCACCAAAGGGGCGCTGCCGATCGGCGATGCCTATTTCGGCTTTTATCTTATGGCGATGGGCAGCGGCCGGCCCCGGACGCGGGCGGAGATCACCGCCATGCTCAACCAGGCTGGTTTTTCGCGAACCCGCCTTATCGGGACCAATACGCCGCTGCTGGTGCGCGTGATCGAGGCGAAGCCTTAAGCCGATCTACTTTCCCTCCCCTCGATGGGAAGGGTGGCGCGAAGCGACGGGTGGGGTGGTGCCGCAGCCGGGCGGTGTCAATTCTGAAGTGCAACAGCGGCTTTGGCTGCCAAAGTTGCATTCAAGTATTCATTGTATGCCTCGCGCGGGGTTCGGAAGCCCAGCACCTTTCTGGGGCGTGAGTTGAGGCGG
>Ga0116226_10002324_pt1 | contig 16513 bp, 10 predicted proteins | sample S1TSphfallax_FD_89692 | JGI IMG/M metagenome (GOLD analysis project Ga0116226, IMG submission 89692) | Host-associated microbial communities from peat moss isolated from Minnesota, USA - S1T2_Fa - Sphagnum fallax MG | ecosystem: Host-associated > Plants > Peat moss > Unclassified | place: USA... | reverse complement strand
CATCAGCACGGCGACGATTGCCATGAAACCAATCGTCACGTACAGCACGCGGCAGATGACATGCAGCTGCGTGTAAACCTGACGCGCCCGTAGATTATCCGACACCGTCATGTCAAAGCGCGCAAGCACCACGTACTGCGCGATATAGACCGCACGACCCAGCAGGATCGCGACGCCGACGATCAGCATGATGCTGGAGAGCGAGCTTAGTACCTGGGCGTACTGCGCCGGAAGTCCCAACAGCGGCAATCCGAGTATGACCCCGACTAGCACCACAACGATACGCAGCGTCGTCCCGAACAGCGGCACGAGCAATGCGAAAAGTTTGCTGGAGCGGGCGGCGGCCGACGCCGCCCAGTGGGATTCGACGATGCGGGTTGCGCGAAACAAAAACCAGAAAAAGGCGCTCACCACGCCCAAATCGAACAACATATCCATTGCCGCGCGCAACGCCGCAAGCCCCTGATCCGGCCGGAGCTTCAGCAGCAGCGGTGTCGCGGCGACGTAGATGCCGTAGACCCAAATGACGATATAGAGCGGCTTGCCGAGTGCAACGTAGGTATTGCGATGCCAGATCGGCTGCGTCCGGGCGACGGCCGCACGGCTTCGTCGCAGGAACAGAGCCATGACGGCATTCGTGACAAACGCCAGGCTAAGGAAGATACCGGCGGTGTAAAGATCCGCCGCGCTGACGGACCCGATCAGCGGCCGGAGCATCGTCGCGCCGCCGACGCGAGCAAGCAGATGCTCGATGAGCGCGGTCACGGTCGCGACCGCCGCGTCCGTCGGCGAGGTCAAACCGATGCTGGGCTCACTAAAGCCATGCTACGAGCTTGCTCGACCCGCACTGCCCATGACTATCGGCGCGAAGTCGCGATCCGTTGTCGGTGGACGCTGACCGCGCGGGCAGGACTGCAAATCCACGCGATCAGCCCAACAGCGTGCGTCCTTCCGCGTAACGCCGGCAACCAAGGCTGCGTAGATACGCGGCTCTCACCGTAGGATCGCCATCGGGTCGTATCCGGGCTTCGGCGTGGCCTGGATGACGGCGGCGAACACGAGGTTCATCATGTCGTCGTCGTTGGCGGCGCGCTGTCGCGTGGCGTCGGCATCGTACGGGTCGGTCTGGGTCAGCAGAACGGCGACGACGCCGGTGCGCGGGCTCGCAACCCAGTGGGTGTCGAAGACACCGCCCCAGGAGAAATCGCCGGGATAGCCGGCGTGACTCGCGTGACGGGTGTCGAGTTCGACGCCGACGCCGAGCCCATACCCTAAGCCCGTCGATCCTGCGCCCCAAAAATCCACCATGGCGGTTTCGGCGACCTGATTGTGGGTCATCAAATCGACGGTGACGGGTGACAGGTACTGATGTCCTTCGAGGCTGCCGCCGTTCGCCAGCATCTGGGCGAAGCGCAGGTAGTCCCCGGCGGTCGAGATGATGCCGCCGCCGCCCGAGGGCCAGAGCTTTGGATCGGTTGGATCGCCGAATTCGGTGGCTGGGCGCACGGCGCCCGCGGCGTCGTGACCGTACATGGATACCATCAATGACTTGACGTCGGCCGGCACGTAGAAGCCGGTTGCATTCATCTTCAAGGGCACGAACAGGCGCTCGCTCAGGAACTGCGCGAACGGCTTGCCCGAGACCACCTCGACGAGTCGGCCGAGCACGTCGTCGGCATAGCTGTAAAACCAGCCCTCGCCGGGTTGAAAGTACAGCGGCTGGGTCGCGATCAGGCGCACGTTGTCCGCCAGCGATCCATGCGGATCGATCTTGAGCGCGAGGTAGGCCTTGCCGAGCGGCGTCTTGTTATCGAAGAGATAGCCCAAGCCGCTGCTGTGGGTCAGCAAGTCGCGGATGGTGATGCCGCGCTTGGCGGCTTCCGTCAGCATCACGCCCTGTGCGTCGACCCCGGTATAGACGCGCGGATTGGCGAATTCAGGGAGAAACCGTGCGATGGGATCGTCCAGGTGAAAGCGGCCGTCCTCGTAGAGCATCAGCACGGCGACCGTGGTGATGGGTTTGCTCATGCTTGCCATGCGAAAGCGAGTATCGAGCGTCATCGGTATCTTTGCTTCGATATTGCGATAGCCGACGGCGCTCGAGTGCACCAGCTTGCCGTTACGCGCCACCATGAGCACGTAGCCGGCACCGCCGCGCGCACCGGCGGCGGCGCGAAAATAGTCGGTCATGGCGTCGAGCCGAGCGGCGGACATACCTACGGTCTCGGGGCTTGCCGTGGGCAGTGGACTCGAAGTCGGTGCGGCGAACGCCGCCACGGCATGCAAGCCAAGCATCATCGCACTCAAAATTCGCAGGGTCGATCGCATTCACTTCGCTCCGGTGGAAATCGCAACAGCATGCGACAACGCAAGAGTGTAGCGTGAACTCGAGGCGCGAACTCGGGCGTATGACTTCGATATCATAGAGAGAATCTATCGGTCTACCTATAAAGATCGATTGGAATAATTATCCTCAAGCCTCTATGTTGAGCCCATTCGCAGACAACTGGACTGAACAGGAGATGACGATGGACACCGTGGATACTGCAGATAGGTCAGGCAAATGCCCGTTCGCGGGCAACGCGCCCAAACATACGCGGGCGGCAGCACGCTCGAACGCGGATTGGTGGCCCAATCAGCTGAATTTGGAGCTCTTGCACGGGCACTCATCGAAGTTCGATCCGATGGGGGCGCAATTCAATTATGCGCAGGAATTCAAGAGCCTCGATCTCGATGCCCTGGTGGCCGATCTGCATGCATTGATGACCGATTCGCAGCCTTGGTGGCCGGCGGACTTTGGCCACTACGGGCCGCTGTTCGTGCGCATGGCCTGGCACAGCGCGGGTACCTACCGCACGGGCGATGGACGCGGCGGCGCGGGGAGCGGCAGCCAGCGATTCGCGCCGTTGAACAGTTGGCCTGACAACGTCAATCTCGACAAGGCGCGCAGGCTCCTGTGGCCGATCAAGCAGAAGTACGGTCGGAAGATTTCCTGGGCCGACCTCATGATCCTTACGGGTAACGTCGCTCTGGAGTCGATGGGCTTCAAGACGTTCGGCTTCGCCGGTGGGCGTGCCGATACCTGGGAGCCGGAACAGGAGATCTACTGGGGTTCCGAAACGACCTGGTTGGCAGATCAACGCTACACCGGCGATCGCGAGCTAGAAAATCCGCTGGGTGCCGTGCAGATGGGGCTAATTTATGTCAACCCCGAGGGCCCGAACGGCAACCCGGATCCGCGGGCCGCGGCGCGCGACATCCGCGAGACGTTCGCGCGCATGGCGATGGACGATGAGGAGACGGTCGCGCTGATTGCCGGGGGTCACACCTTCGGTAAGACTCACGGCGCCGGCGATGCGGCACTGGTGGGACCGGAACCGGAAGCGGCCGGTATCGAAGAGCAGGGCTTTGGCTGGACGAACCGCTTCGGCAGCGGAATGGGCGGCGACACCATCGGCAGCGGCCTCGAAGTCACCTGGACCCGTACACCGACGAAGTGGAGCCACGATTACTTTGAGAATCTGTTCGCCTACGACTGGGAGCTGACCAAGAGCCCGGCGGGTGCGCACCAATGGCAGCCGAAGGACGGCGCGGGCGCAGGGACCGTGCCGGATGCCCATGACCCGTCGAAGCGTCATGCGCCGGCCATGCTGACCACCGACCTCGCGCTGCGGTTCGATCCCAGCTACGAGAAGATTTCGCGGCGCTTCCGCGCGCACCCCGAGCAATTCGCCGATGCGTTCGCTCGCGCCTGGTTCAAGCTCACGCATCGGGATATGGGTCCCGTGTCGCGTTATCTCGGTCCGCTGGTGCCGAAGGAGCAGCTCCTGTGGCAGGACCCGATCCCGGCGCTGGATCACCCCGTGATCGATGAGCGGGACATTGCCGCATTGAAGGCGACGATCTTGGACTCGGGACTGTCCATCTCCCAATTGGTCACCACGGCCTGGGCATCCGCCGCCACGTTCCGCGGCAGCGACAAGCGGGGCGGGGCGAACGGCGCACGCATTCGTCTCGCGCCTCAGAACCAGTGGGAGGTGAATCAGCCGGCTGAACTCACGAAGGTACTCGCGCAGCTCGAGGCGATTCAGAAGGACTTCAACGGCGGAGAGGCGGGTGGCAAGAAAGTGTCGCTTGCCGATCTGATCGTATTGGGCGGATGTGCCGCGGTCGAGGCAGCGGCGAGGAAAGCGGGTCATCAGGTGACGGTGCCGTTCTCGCCGGGTCGAATGGATGCGTCCCAGGATGAGACCGATGTGCAGGCCTTCGCCGTACTCGAGCCGATCGCCGACGGATTCCGCAACTACGTGCGCAGCAGTCACGAGGGGTCGGCCGTCGAGCTGCTCTTGGACCGCGCCAACTTGTTGACGCTCACGCCTCCCGAGATGACGGTTCTGATCGGTGGCATGCGCGCGTTGAATGCCAACGTCGCACAGTCACCGCATGGTGTGTTGACCCATCGACCCGGCACGCTAACCCATGATTTCTTCGTCAACCTGCTCGACATGACGACGCAGTGGCGTAAGTCGACCGGATCGGAAGGCGTATTGGAAGGTCGTGATCGGGCAACCGGCGAACTCAAGTGGACCGGGACCGTGGTCGATCTGGTGTTCGGTTCGAACTCGCAGCTGCGCGCGCTGGCGGAAGTCTATGCCTGCAGTGACGCAGATGACGTCTTCGTGCGCGATTTCGTTGCCGCTTGGAACAAGGTGATGAACCTCGACCGCTTCGACCTGGCGAGATAGTGGCGTCGCCACCGCAGCGTTACCCGGACCGGCCGCCTCGCCACGGCCTGGCCCGGGTGATTTCCAAGATGGGCTTAGGTTCAAGAACGCAGGCCGCGCGCTGGGTGAGCGAGGGGCGGGTGCGGGTGAACGGTCAGACGGTTCAGGATGCCGAGTTGCCAGTTCGCCTGGGGATCGACCGTATAGACATCGATGGCCGGCCAACCGCGACCGCGAAAAGTTTGGTATTGATGTTGAACAAGCCTCGCGGCCTCGTGACGACCGCGCAGGATGAGCGCGCACGAGAGACGGTGTATCACTGCTTCGAGGGTGGAGGCTTACCCTGGGTGGCTCCGGTGGGACGACTGGACAAGGCCAGCGAAGGGTTGCTGCTGTTCACGAATGACCCCGTGTGGGCCGCAGGAATCACTGACCCGAAAGCGGGCCAGACGAAAACCTATCATGTGCAGATCAACAGACTCCCTGACGCCGCGCTACTCGAGTCGTTGCAGCGGGGAATCGTCATCGATGACGAATTTCTGGCGGTGACGTCGGTGCGAAACCTGCGCGCGGGCGTCAAGAACGCGTGGCTCGAAATCGTTCTCAATGAGGGACGCAACCGACAGATCCGACGGCTGCTCGCCGCCTTTGACGTGTCGGTGTTACGTCTGGTGCGGGTGGCCATCGGCAGATTGTGTCTTGGCGATCTCGGCAAGGGTCAATGGCGACTACTCACCGCGGAGGAGGTCGAGGCGTTGGCGCACACTGCGGATTGATTCCACCGCAGTAGCACGCGGCGCCGCCTGAGCACGCCGCACGACCTTAGCACGCCGCGCGACATCATCGCCTGCCGCGGCACTCGCATCAGGCCTCGCATTCGCTGCCGGACATAATCCTCCTGTCTTGTTTCGCGGACAATTGCGGCCGCTATCCGCTTAAGCCACGCTCCTCCGCGCCTGGGGTGTCGTCGCTTCCGGCGATCTTAACTACTCGACCGGTGCCGACCATGATGTATGCCAAAGTTTCAGCCACGGTCCTGGCCACGCTCGCACTCGCCGCCTGCGGCGGTGGCGGGGATTCCAACAGCGCCGCCGGCGTGACATCCGCCGCGACCTCCGGCGCGTCGGTCGGCGTCAGTCCGACCGCCTCCACGCCGATGCTAACGGCACCGGCTACCACGACGACGACAGCGGTGGCGACGACGCCGACCGCGACTTCAACGGCGCCCGCGACAACGACGGGTCCCGTGACGACGACGAGCGCGTCGGTGACGACGCCGCCAACCACGACGACACCGCCGGTGCCCACCACTCCGCCCGTGACAACGACGCCGCCGGTGACGTCCCCGCCGGCGGTTACGCCGCCGCCCACGGCGGCAAATGCCGCGCGGCTACTCGACCAGGCGACCTTCGGTGTGACGGCGAGCGACACGGCGCATGTACAAAGCGTCGGCATCAATGCCTACCTCGCCGAGCAACTCGCGGCACCCGTGACGCAATATACGGGTTACCCCTACATGCCGACGACGGCGCCGGCCACCTGTGTCTATCATTCGGCCACACCCACGGACGCGTCGAGCCTGTGCGCACGCGATCAATATTCCCTCTTTCAAGTGCAGCGCGATTTTTTCACGCATGCCCTCACGCATCCGGATCAGCTCCGACAGCGTGTCGCGTTCGCGCTGTCGCATATCTTCGTGGTGTCGGGCGTGACCGTCTACCAGGCCTACGGCATGGCGGCCTATCAGAATGTGTTGCTGAAAGATGCGCTCGGCAATTTCCGCACGCTCATCGAGGATGTGACGCTGTCTCCCGTCATGGGCACGTACCTCAATATGGTGAACAACGACAAGACCAATGCCGCCAAGGGAACCGGTCCCAACGAGAACTACGCACGCGAGGTGCTGCAGCTTTTCTCGATCGGCGTCAACGAACTCAATCCCGACGGCACGCCGACCCTCGATGCCCACGGCGCGACGATACCCACCTACGATCAGGAAGTGATCGAGGGATTCTCGGCGGTGTTCACCGGCTGGACGTATCCGCCGCTCGCCGGAGCGGCGTCCAATTGGGACAACCCTGTGAACTACGTCGGGGCGATGACCCCGTTCCCAGCCCATCACGAACCCGGCGCGAAGCTCCTGTTGAGTGGCGTGACGGTGCCGGCGGGTGGAACTCCGGCGCAGGATCTGAAGGTAGCGCTCGACAATATCTTCAATCATCCGAGCGTTGGTCCCTTCATCGGCAAACAGCTCATCCAGCATCTGGTCACGAGCAACCCCAGCACGGCCTACGTGGCGCGGATTTCGGCGGTGTTTGCGAATAATGGACAGGGTGTGCGGGGTGATCTGGGTGCGGTGGTGCGGGCCATTCTCACCGACACAGAGGCCCGCGGCGATACGCCGGTGGCGAGTGACTTCGGCCATCTGCGCGATCCGGCGGTATTCATCACGGATGTGCTGCGATCCTTGGGCGGCCAGTCGGACGGGGTGTACCTGCGCGCCCAGAGCGCGGCGATGGGCGAGAATGTGTTCACGCCGCCGACGGTGTTCGATTTCTACCCGCCCACGTATCAAATCCCTGGAAGTACGCTGCTCGCGCCGCAGTTCGGCATCGACGACGCGGCGACCGCGCTGGCGCGGGCGAACTTCGTCAACACCGTCATCCTGCAAGCGGGCGCGGCGCCCGAACCGACGGTGACCGGCAGCACCGGTACGACGGTCAAGTTGACCGCCATCGCGAATCTCAAGAACGTCCCTGCCGAGGTCGCGCAATTGAACCAGCTGCTGATGCACGGCAGCCTGTCGAGCGCAGCGAGCGCGGTCATCGCCACGGCGGCAAGTGGGTCTTCGGACACGCCGACCGCGGCAGCGGCCACGGCGGCTTATTTGATTCTGACGTCCGGGCAATACCAAGTGGAGCGCTGATGATGAAACGTCGTAACTTTTTGGGTCACGTCGGCACATTGGCCGGCACCGCGGCGCTGGGACAACTCGGGGTCTTCGCGGCCCGCTCCGCGCGGGCGGCCGCCGGCGCGTCGGACTATAAGGCGCTGGTCTGCGTGTTCCTGTACGGCGGCAACGACAGCAACAACATGATGGTGCCGGTGGACGCGGCTGGCTATGCGAGTTATGCGAAAACGCGTGCGACGCTGGCGCTGCCGCAATCGACGCTGCTGCCGCTGGCAGAGGCGGGAGGGGTCGTGCGCTACGGCCTGCATCCGGCGCTGGCCGGCGTTCAGTCGCTGTGGAACTCGGGGTCGCTGGCGGTGGTGGCCAACGTCGGCACGCTGGTGCAACCGTTGACGCTGGCCGAGTACATGACGCCCGGCACGCCGACGCCCGCTGCGCTTTTCTCGCATATCGATCAGCAGCATCAGTGGCAGTCGTCGGTGGCGGCGAACTCGCTGTCGCCCACCGGCTGGGGCGGACGCCTCGCCGATCAACTCGCGTCGCTCAACGCGAATGCCACGCTGCCCGCGATGATCTCGACGGGTGGCAATAATCTGTTCGTAACCGGCGCTGCGAGCACCGCGCTCGGCATTCCCGTGAGCGGTTCGTTCGGCCTCTCCGGCTATTCGAACTCCGCCGCGGATGCCGCGCGGCGGACGGCCTTGAATCAATTGCTCACCTTGGACAACAGCGCCGATCTCACGCACGCGGCCGAGAACGTGATGTCGGGCGCGCTCGCCTGCAGCGCGTCGTTGAGCCCCATCTTGACGGCGACGACCGGCGCCGCCGTCGCCCGCTTCGCGGGGCTCTCGACCAACTTTGCCGCGCAGCTGCTGGCCATTGCGAAGGTGATCGAGGCGCGCGTGCAGTTCGGCGCGCAGCGCCAGGTGTTCTTGGTGACGTTGGGTTCGTTCGATACCCACACCAACCAGCTCAACGAGCAGCAACTGTTATTTTCGCAGCTCAGTGCCGGACTTGCCGCATTTCACGGCGCCATGGCGGATATTGGCGCCGCCGATGCCGTGACCTCGTTCACGCTGTCCGACTTCGCCCGCACCTATGCGCCGAACACCACCGGCGGCTCGGATCACGCCTGGGGCAGTCACCACCTGGTCGCGGGCGGCGCGGTCAAAGGCGGCAAGATCTACGGAACGGTCCCCACCCTCGAGCTTGGCGGTCCCGACGACGTGGGCGATGAGGGCCGCTGGATCCCGACCATCGCGGTCGATCAGTATGCCGCCACGTTGGCGACTTGGTTCGGCGTCACGCCCACGCAGCTCGCCGCCGTACTGCCCAACCTGGGTGCGTTTCCGAAGGCGACGATCGGCTTCGTCTAGCAGGACGACCGATGGGAGGGCGCTTGACGATCGGTGCGACGGATCAGCGGGCTGCGCCTTCGGTGACTGCGCTGCAACGAGTCAGATCAATGAAGGTCGACCGACTTCCCGCCTGATGATAGATGGCGATCGAGTCGATGTTGCTGGTCAATTTGATGCCGTCGAGATTGGCGGTGTTGGCGTAAGCGGGATCGTGACTCAGATCGGTCTCGCTGGCCCTTGCAAACGCCCGGCGATACCAGGTCGCGACCGCATCGCGGGAGTCGGCGCTGCGCGCGGCTAGGTGCATGCACCAATGGCCGAGGAAGTCGGTACGAAAGACGTCGTCGAGAACCGCCGCGGTGAGGTTTGGGTACAGGGGTAGTCCGGTGGCATTTTGCACGTTGGCCGATCGCGCCGCCGGCACGACCGCCAGCCATGCAAACATGGCGCAGATCAGCACCGCGCGCCGCGCGTGGGTCTTGGCTATTGAATCTTGGGCGGCGACAGCTCGTGTCATGACCCTCTCGTCGACGCCGACCGGCGTTTCTTGAGCGCTGCGGCCGATGAGCGGCTATGCTGCGGCTGCTGGATCACGAACCAACCAAGGAATTCATCATGAGGCAACACGTCTTGGCCGCCGCAGTCGGGTTTTGTTTTTGTTCGGCTGTTTACGCAGACGACCCTCCGGCAGCGGCTCCGGCCCCAGCGGCAGCTGCGCCGGCTCCCGCCGCCGCGACGCCGGACCCAGCGCAGCCACCGCGCACTCACGTCGACACGACGGTGATCGGCAGCGATGGGCCTGACCCGTCCGCGGGCTCCGCTGCGACCGGGTTGGACAACGATCATGGCTTCGTTGCGGGTGCACCCGAGGTGATGCGCATCGCCAGCCGCCTGCATCTCACGCCGGCACAGCTGGCGAAATTACAGGACGTCATCGAACAATCCGATGCCGGTGCGGCTGCGCTCATCCAGCGTGAGCATGACGTGCGACAGATGATTGCGGCGACGACACCCGCCGATCCCCAGTATGCGAAGTTGATCGCCGATCAAAAGGTGGCCGCAGCCCGCTGGCAGGATAATCGCGCGAATCTACGGCGTGCCGTCCTCGATATTCTCACCCCTGCGCAGCAGAAGCATTACGAGGAGCTGGAGGCCGGTTCCACGTAGTGCTCTCGTGACTACCGGCCCGCAAGTGTTGAATCCGTGCTGGGGCCGGGTACCAGACGGTGCAACACAGCGTCGAGCTGCGACGCGTTGATGGGCTTGGTCAGATAGTCGTCCATACCCGCTTTGAGGCAGCGTTCGCGATCTCCGGTCATCGCATGGGCGGTCACCGCGATCACGGTGAGATGCGCGCCCGTGGCCTGCTCATTGGCGCGGATCGCGGCGACCGCCTCGAAGCCGTCGAGCAGCGGCATCTGCACGTCCATGAAAACAACATCGAAAGACTCCTCCTCGATGGCTTGCAGGGCGAGCCGGCCGTTGGCGGCGATCTTGACGGAGTGGCCACGGTTCGTCAGCAAGCGTTTCAGCAGCATTTGGTTGACCGTATTATCCTCCGCCACCAAGATGTGCAGCGGCATGAGCTTAGGTTCCTGAACCGACACTCTGCCGGCGCGCACCGGCTCGGTGGCCTGCGGGAGCGTAGCTCCGACTGGCTGGCCGGCTCCGAGTGCCCGGCGTAGCGACTTCAGTAATTCGCTCCGCTGGACCGGTTTGATGAGATAGGCGGCCACGCCGAGTTGCTCGCAACGCGCCAGCTCGCTCACGTGGCCTGCGGCGGTCAGCATCATGATCGCGGCCACGGGCGTAGCCGGCGCGCGCCGCAGCTGCTCGATCAGGTCGAAGCCGTCCATTCCAGGCATGTGTCTGTCGGTGAGTATGAGCGCGAATGCATCGCCGGCGGCGCGCGCCGTGGCGAGCTCCGCCAACGCGCTGGCGCCGTCCGCAGCGGCAACGGCCCGCATCTCCCAGCGTCGCAACATGCCGAGCAATATTCGGCGGCTGCTCGGATTGTCGTCGACGATCAACGCCTTGACGCCCCGCAGGACGGCAGGATCGGCGTTCGAGCCTGACTGCACGGCGGCGTTGTCGGCAGACGGCAATGAGGCGGTGAAGTGAAAATGCGAGCCGATTCCTGGTTGGCTGTCGACCCAGATCCGGCCTCCCATCATGCGCACGAGGCGCGCGCAGATCGCCAACCCGAGCCCGGTGCCGCCGTACGCCCGGGTGGTCGTGCTGTCAGCCTGGGTAAAGGCATCGAAAATGATTTCTTGCTTCGCCGGCGGAATACCGATCCCGGTATCCGATACGGTGAACGCCAGCTGCGAATCCCCGCTCGCGACCCCAAGCGGTCGGACACGCAGAGCGATTTCGCCGCGCGCGGTAAATTTGATGGCGTTGCCGACGAGATTGATGAGAATTTGGCGCAGACGGTTCGGATCACCGCGGACGAATTCCGGCACCGTGGAATCCACCTCGCAGAGCAACTCCAGGTCGCTTTGGTTCGCTGGGAATGCCAGCGTTTTCAAGGTCGCCCCCAGACACTCGGACAAATTGAACTCGACGGTCTCGACTTCGCATTTGCCTGCCTCGATTTTGGAGAAATCGAGCACGTCGTTGACGACGTTCAAGAGCCAATTCGCCGACAGCTTTACAGTATCGAGAAGCTGTCGTTGACCCTCATTCAAGTCCGAGTCGAGCGCCAGGTCGGTCATGCCGATGATGCCGTTCAGGGGCGTACGGATCTCGTGGCTCATGTTGGCGAGAAACTCGCTCTTCGCCCGGCTGGCCTGCTCGGCGGCCTCCTTGGCTTCGCGCAATTGCTCCTCTGCCCGCTTGCGCTGCGTGATATCGACGAAGGTCACGACCGCGCCGATGGCGACACCACCGCGGTGAATGGGGCGTGACCACAATTCGACCTGAAAAGTCGTGCCGTCCTTGCGCCACAGAATGTCATCCTCTGTGTGATAGGCGCAGTCCCGCTCGATGGCCTGGAAGATGGGGCAGTCGACGATCGGAAAATGACTGCCGTCGGTCTTGGTGTGGTGGGCGATGGCGTGGAAGTTGGTGCCGAGCAGTTCGGCGGCGTCGTCGTAGCCCAGCATGCGCAGACACGCCGCATTGCAAAAGGTGGTTTGACCAAACTGGTCCAGCCCGAAGATCGCCTCCGGTGCGCCTTCGAGCAAGAGCCTGATGAGGTCGCCGCTCTCGGTGAGCGCCTGCTGGGCCCGCTCGCGCTCGGCGATTTCGGCGGCCAGGCCGGCATTGGTAACGGACAACGCGTGGGTGCGCTCGGCGACCCGCGCCTCCAGTGTGCCATGCTCCTCGCAGACCTTGGCGGCCATGGCATTGAAGGCGCTCGTCAGCACGCCGATCTCATCGTGTGCGGCCACCGGCAACGGCCGGAACGAATCTGCAGCACCGCCCGCGAAGCTCCGTGCAGCACGGGTGAGTTGCCGAATCGGTCGCATGATCTTTTTGGCGACCAGCGCGAACACCAGGGTCACGGCCAGCATGACCACGCCGATCCCCGTCACGACTTTACGCTCCATGGCGCGGATGTTTGCGTGCAGACTGGCGAGGCTGTAGTCGATGCAGATGCTGCCGCCGCTGCCCCCGGGCATCGATTTGCAATACACCAGGGTTGGGCTGTCCGTCCCCGGCAGAGTCAAGTGGGTGGGCCCCGGTGAGGCGAGCAGCGCAGCCCGCAGGGTCGAGGGCAAGCGCGGCACGAATTTCTGCGCGAGCACCGCGCCATCGGCGCTATCGATAAAAGCCCACTGGGCATTGGGCAGGCGCAGGGCGGCATCGAGCATGTATTGCGCCGAGGCGGCATCACGGGCGATCACCGCAGGTGCAGCGGCCTTGGAGAACGCCTCGGTGACCGCATCGCTGTAGGTTTCAACCTTCGAGGTCAGGCGGAAGGATAGCTGTTCGTCCAAGACAAGCGACAGAATCATGACGACGAACAGGGCGCATGCCAGTTGCAGTACGACGAGCTTGGTCGAGATGCTGATCACGTCGCGTCCCACCAATTCATCCAGGGTCCTGCCAGGGGTTACCGAAAGTCGACGGACAGATATGAATGTCAATTAACGGCTGGTTGAGCCGATTCTTGAGCGGCGGCCGACTCAGAGCGGCGCAAGGCGCATCGCGTTGGCCTCGCGCGGCGTCACGAGGGTGCCGTGGTTGCCCCAGGACACGCGGATGTAGGTGACGACGGCCGCCACTTCCGCATCGGACAGCACTTGGGCGAAGGGCGGCATACCGTAGGGGCGCGGATTATCAGCAGTCTGCGGCGCGTAGCCGCCGTTCAGCACCATGCGCAATGGATTGACCGATACATCCATCTCGATGGAGGGGTTGCTCGCCAGCGGCGGGTAGGCGGGCGCCATCCCGGTGCCATCGCTGCGGTGACAAGTCGCGCAGCGATTCGCGTAAATGCTTGCGCCGAGCGCGAGGGTTGCAGCGCTGGGCACAACGGTGTCGCCGGATTTGGTCCCCGCCGGCTTCAATTGGAGCAGAGTCTTGAGGTAGGTCGCCATGGCAGCGGCATCGGCATCGGTCAGGTATTGCAGGCTGTCGTGCGTCACCTCGGCCATCGGGCCGTAAACGGCGCCCTTTTGCGATATGCCGGCTTTGAGAAACGCGGCAATTTCACTGAGGTTCCACGAGCCCAAGCCGGACTCTTGATTCGAGGTCAGCGACGGCGCATACCAGTCCTGCAGCGGGATGAGCCCACCGGCGAAGGCACTGTCATCGCCGCTGCCGCCGATGGCGTTGATGGTGGAGTGGCAGGAAGCGCAGTGCCCGAGCCCTTGGACCAGATAGGCGCCGCGATTGAAGGCCACCGACTCCGCGGGCATCGGCTGAAATTCTCCCTCCGAAAAATACAACATCCGCCAGCCATACATCAGGCTCCGATTATCGTAGGGAAAGCGCAGCTCATTGGCACGATTGACCTTGCTGACCGGCGCGAGCGAGCGCAGGAAGTTGAAGATGGCATCCGAGTCGGCGCGGGTGATCTTGGTGTAGGCGGGGAAGGGCATCGCGGGATACAGCAACGTGCCGTTGCGCGCGCGCCCCGTGTGCAGCATCTGATAGAACTGCGCGGCGCTCCACGTGCCCAGCCCGGTGGCTCGATCCGGCGTAATGTTGGGCGAATACAGTGTGCCGAAGGGCGTGGGTATCGCGAAGCCGCCCGCGAAGGGGGCACCGCCCCGTTGCGTGTGACAGGCCACACAATCGCCGACGTGGGCAAGGTACTCGCCGCGCGACACGCCGGCGCCGGTCGGTGCGCCGGTTTGCGGCGATTCGCGGGCCGGCGCGACTTGGCTGCCGCAGGCCAACGGCGGTGTCCACGAGCCCTGTGCCGCGGCGCTGATCGGAGCGGTCGGGGACTGGGCACTCAGCCAGCTCGCGACCGAGCGAATCTGGACCCCGCTCAAGCGCGTGGCGATATCGTGCATGCAGTCAGGTGTGCCGGCATGGCGGGTCCCCACCTCCCAGGCGACCAATTGCGCCGCAATGTAGCGGCTGCTGAGCCCGTTCAGTCCGGGGATGCCGGGTTCGATCCCGCTCAAATTGGTGCCGTGACAACGCACGCAGGCCGGGATGCCGTGAACGGCATCGCCGCGAGTGGCCAATTGCATCCCCACGTCGGTGGGTTCGGTCGAGGCTTTTGCGGGCTGTTGCGGCGGCGCCGCCTGGCTCGCGAAGTAGCCGGCGAGTTCTTCGAGAAAATCGTCATTCATATACGCCAGCAAATAGTTCATGGGCGGATAACTGCGCCGCCCGTCGCGAAAGTTCTTCAGCTGATTGAACAGGTAGCCCGCCGGCTTGCCGGCGATACGCGGAAAGTTCGCATCGGCGGTGCCTTCGCCGTGGGCTCCGTGGCAGGTCGAGCAGCCTTGCGCCCGCGTCTCGATGGAATCGACGGGCCGGGAGGTGTCGGCGGCATGAGCGTGGCCGCCGACGCTGCTGCCGAGCACACAGAGCACACAGAGAAAGCCGAGCCTGCCGAGCACGCCGCGCCTGCCGAACAGCGGTAGGGTCCGCGTCATGCCGGACACGCTGCGCTACCGGGCTGCCGCCGTGCGCGATGCGTGGCGCTATCGAGAGGCATAATGCGCCGTCACCAGAGCGATTTCCGCCGCGGTCATTTGCCGTGCTTCGCCGCGCATGATCGCATTCGCGTCGTTGTGCCGCGCGCCGTCGGCGAAGGCCGTCAGTTGATGTTCCAGATAGACCTTCGGTTCGCCGTCGAGGGCCGGCGCCCCCACCTTGCCGTCGTTGCTGCCATGACAGGATGCACACGGCGCAATGCCGCGCATGGGGTCACCGACGCGAACCAACACCGGCGCACTGCTGAGCGGGTGATCATGCTCGAGGCGCGGTAGGTAGGCATAGTAATGGGCCAGGTTGAGCATGTCCTCGGCCGAGAGGGTGGCGGCCATCGCGCCCATCACGGCGTCGACCCGGGCGCCCCGCTGGTAGTCGAGCAATTCCTTGTAAATGACTTCCGGGTACTGGCCGGCGAGATTCGGGGCATCCGCGCCGCTCTCGCCTTGCGCGCCATGGCACCCGGTACAGCGCAATGCGAGCGTTGCCCCGTGACCGATCTGATCGGCGGTCCCGGTCGTCATGGCGTCATGCGGGATGACGACGGTCGTAAGCCCTGGGAGCGCTGCCGCCCGCTCGGAATCCGCACTCGCGCTGACGATCCCGGCCGCGCGGCACAGGCGTTGCCAGACGCCGCCACCGCCGGCGGCACGCGGTAACCCATAGAAACCGAGCAGGAACGCGCCGCCGGCGACGAGGATCACGGTGAGCACTCCGAGCAGGCCGACCTTGGCGGGCGGGGCGTGCGTCATCGGTTGAAATAGAACACGGGGGGAACGCCGGTGTTCGCACGCAGCAGTAGGGCGATGGGTATGGCGTAATTCGTCAGGGTCAGGGCGATCATGAGACACACCCACAGCGCATAGCCGTTCAGTGCCTTGGGCACGCGCGCCGCTGCGTGCACGGCAGCACTGAAGCGATAAGGCGCGAGGGCCGACCGCGGATTGAAATGCGCTCGCGCCAGAATCACCACGAACAGGACGCCGGACGCCAGCAGCAACGCCCCGCCGAGCACCGCGGCGTTGACCGTCCACGCCTGGGAGGCGAGGGCGGGATTCGAGAAATCAAAGTAGGCCATCCGGCGCGGCATGCCGAGCAGGCCGGCCAGATGCCAGGGCAGGGTCATGACCACGATGCCGATGAACCACAGCCAGAGCTGCAGGCCGATGAGTCGAGACTGCGCCAGCGGTTTGAGCGTGAGGTTCGGCCACAAGTCGTAGGCGATGATGAAATACATGATGACCACGGCACCGGCAAAAATGAGATGGAAATGGCCGGTGACCCACTGCGTGTTGTGGATGGTCGAATCCATCTGATAGCTCATGTTGATGAGACCGCCGGCGCCGCCCAACCCCAACATGACGAAGGAGAAGGTGAGCCCCAGCATCGCCGGATTT
>Ga0116226_10002323_pt1 | contig 16519 bp, 9 predicted proteins | sample S1TSphfallax_FD_89692 | JGI IMG/M metagenome (GOLD analysis project Ga0116226, IMG submission 89692) | Host-associated microbial communities from peat moss isolated from Minnesota, USA - S1T2_Fa - Sphagnum fallax MG | ecosystem: Host-associated > Plants > Peat moss > Unclassified | place: USA... | reverse complement strand
AAATAAGAATTAATTATTATGTGCATAATTATTTTCTAATTGAACATAATTATTCACACTCTGTAATTTATAACTTCAAACCTGAATTAAAAATTTGAAAAAAGTATAGTGTAGTTAAATTCCTTGTTTGACTAATTTTAATTTCATGAATTATTATATTTTTATTTTTATTTATTTATTTATTTATTTATTTATTTATTTATTTATTTTTATTTTAAAAAAATTGTGATTAATCATCCATGATAAATATTTTATAGTAATTTGACAATAATTATGAAAATTGATGTTATGTTGAAAAAAATTTGTATTTATAGTTAATAATTACCAAGAGAAAAACATTACTTAACCTATAATAATTTCTCAAAAATTCGTGTAAGAATTTACTTTCTAATAACAATTGTTAATTCATTACTTATAATTCTAACATAAATATTTAAAATAGATAAAATTTAAATTATAGTCATTAAATTAATTTTGACATTAATTATGTTATATATACTTTGATTAGATTCTTAAAAATAATAATTTTAAGAAAATATTCTAGTTATTTAATTAGTTACGAGTTATGTATTAATAACTTATGAGTAACTAGATAATTAGTTTGTTAAATGTTAAAAATTATTACTTATTTATATAATTGATAATGAATATTGATTATTTGTAGTCTATAATTTATAATTTAAATATATGTATATTTATTCATTATTAATTAAATGATTATTTAATTATCTAGTATTTGAATTGTTTAGAAATTAAAAAACTAAAAAAGTAAGAGATGAAAAAACTTTTGGAATTACAACTTAGTTTGTGAGGAAGTTACAACTTCAAAACTTATCCCATATTCTTTATTTTTCATTCTTATTTTGAACATTATATAAAGAACGGGGCGTGGTCATCCAATTTCACATAAAAAAATTTGTGCATATGGGATGGGCTAATCAAAAGGCTCAACCCAGAACAAAAAAATAAATTATGCACATTTTTAAAGTACTTACATTCCCACCTTATTTATGTACCTACCTAGGTACCTACCAACCTAATATTAATAATTTTATTAAATTTTTTTTTGAATGCAACATGGCATACTTACATTGGACCGTGTATCATAATATAATATCATCCAAGTATTTGAATTGAACATCTTAGATTATTTCAAAATAATAATTATTATTATATTTTAAATAATCAAATATTAAGACACATGGCAACACATCATTTGTCGTCAATTGTGACCAAAATAGTTGCATTTTAGTCGCATGTGACAATACGTATACAATGGAGTCAAAGGATGAAATGTATTTATTGACTTTTTCTTTCATACAATACCCTTTATCATTTGTGATTAGTTTATCACATGTGACTTGTCTTAGGTGACTAAAAGGATTTTAGTTGCAAAATGTCTTTTGTGATTAAAATTTAGTCACATAAACTAATAAAAAATACATGTTTTTCTTTTAGTGTCCATGCCATAATTCATATGGAATCTTTTGTACAATCGCTTTTGTGGGAGAATGATTTTATACATAACATGTTGTAGCAATTGCTCCCCTGTTCAAAAAGTTTGAAAAACCAACATGTTTCAACATGCTACATGCACTTTCAATTAAAATACGACTCTTCATTTTCGATGCACTGTTTTGTTCATGTGTATATGAATTTTGAATTATCTTGTAATTTCAAATTGTTCATAGAATGCATTGAATTCATGTGAGAGATACTCACCACCATTATCAGTTCATAAACACTTAATCTTTTTCCATGTGTTTGTTTATGTTATTTATGTTGGAACTTTGTAAATTTGGAACTTACTGAACACTTGCCCTTTTGTTCATAGAGAATTAACAATTGTATTTTGAGAAATCATTAATGAATGTCACAAAATACTTGGAACCATAAAGAGCCCATAGACCATTTTTTCTCATTGCATCCTTTGTAAGGATTGAATTCCTAGGTGTCCAAACCTTTGATGCCAAAACATGGTGAACTCCTCTTCACTAAAAGGAGCTTTATCCACATGAACATGACTTTGCTCCACTATAATCCTTATTCCTAGAGGAAAAAGATTCTTTTCTCTTTTCACTTTGATTTTTGAAACAATCTCTTATGATTTTTTTGTAGAAATCCAACAAGTATCATATTTAATTAGCATTTGCATTCTTGATGTAGCTATTTTTCCAATTGACAAAAGACTCTTATTGATTTCAAATATGTAAAGTACATTTTGAACATTAATTTCATGACTGGAATACAAATGTATGATGATTGTACCAACTCCAACAACTTGTTGAATCCTCCCATCACCCATGAACATTGCATGAAATTCAGTCAAAGGAGTATGCTCATGAAACCACTCTCTATGTGGAGTTCCATGTGACATACATCTTGATTCCAACAACCATGTTTTTCAATCTTGAATAAAAACTAAACATGTTGAAAACAATTTCAATCTTTCAATTTCCACTATCACATTTGTATGGGTAGAAAATTGAGTTGTGTTGGTTTGATCCAAGGTTCCATTTCTTTTTTCAACCCTCTTTTTATGTTTACAATCATTGATGTGATGTCTTGATAAGCCATAATAAAAGCAATTATCCTTTCTCTTTACGTTGTCATCCATTGTTGGTTAAGTTTTGCTTGTTGTTTATTGTTGGTTAATCTTTGCTTGTTCTTTATAAAACATCTCCTATTGTTACCTTATTTGTTGTTGGTTTGTCCTCAAGATAAATATGCAACATGTTGAGTGGATCATTTTTTGTTTCCATTCATGATTTTTTCTTCTTGTAGCTTGGCCATTAAAATGGGAAGTGTTAATGTTGGCATGTTCCCAACAATTGAAACAAATGTTTTATGTGATGGAGGCAATTATCCAAGGAGTTGCATCACCACCTCTTGGTCATCCACAACAAACCCAACACATGCCATTTGATTCAACAAGTCTTGAAACTTTTCTAATGAAAAGGTAATAGATTCTCCCTCTTGCATGACTAATGCTAAGAATTTTTTTCACCACTTATCTTGTTGATCTATCCACATGTTCATACATTGCATTAAAGAAATCTCATGTTTCTTTTGCTCTTGTTAGATCTTGGACCATTGTTAATTAATTGTCACAATAACTTAGCAAAACATCTATAGGTATTTTTCCTTCATGAAGTTTCCAAACACTTTGTAAAGTTACATTAGTGGGTCCAAGATCTACATCAGTTCCATCAATTATGCCAATTAAATCATTTTTCAAAGACATTACTCAAACTTTCATTTTCCAAAGAAGGTAGTTTGTACCATTCAATTTTTCAATTGAAATGGTGTTATATGTAAGAATTGTACTAGTGGATCCCATATCATGTTATGATTGTGAGATCAAACATTAACTATAACAACAAAACGTGAGTTTGCCTTTTTTGAACCATTATTAAACTTTCCTTCAAACCTACCTTTCAATCATAGAGTTTTACCTTTGTGCTTTCATACCATGTAGTAAAACTTATGAATCTTGCATTCAATTATGACAAAAAGAGACCAAATTATTGAAAAACATTTCATATAAAAGACAACCCACAAGGGGTATATTACAAAGGTATAGCCAAGAAGCAAAGTTTTAGCTAAAAGATTGACTCCTAGTAATGTCTATGTCCATCCAATTAAAATTGAATTAAGGAGTAACCTTTCAACAAAAACCTTGACTGCATGTGTAACAACTTGATCTATTAAATCAAAATTAGAATGATCACATTTTGCACCATGATGTAGCTTGCTTTTAGAAATGGTCATTCAATTCTTAGTGGGAACAAGTCACCATTGCAATTTGGGTGCAAGTATGATTGGGTCAACCCACCAAGAACACTCTAGGGTTATTTCAAAGGAATGGTTAAGAAAGTTTTTAAAAATAAAATCATTATCAAGTATTTTTTTAATTCTTTTTTATTGGTTCATGACGAATCCAAATGTAATGGGCATGCGATTAGTTTTAGGTCTATAGGAGCTATGTGAAAAATGTTTGACGCCATCACCATTTGTGGAGTCCTATGGTCGAGGTCACTCCTTCTACACAATGGTGAAGGCATTGAAAGTTATTAGGAATAAGGAGGTGGTGAGGATAATTTATAAGGTGTTTTGTGCATTTGAAGCTTAGAGCTTATGGGTGATTATAAGCAAGAATATTAAAGGCTTGTTCCCCTCTCACTCAAAGGCAATTTTCTTGGAAGTAGTAGTTGTGTGAGCTTTTACACTATTGATGATCTACCAAAACATTTATTACAAAAGAATAAAAATAATGTGATTAACGCAACAAGGCTGAAATAAGTTGTTTACATTTATATCTTTCTTTGTTAGAATATATTTCTCGTGAAGGTTGTTGGTTTGTTTTTATTCCAGATGTTAATATGCTCTTAGGATAGGTTGGATGGTTAGTTTGTTGAGGTCACTAGGTTAAGTTCATCTTCTAAACAATCAATTCAATTTTCCATTGTAGATTGTCAATAGTTCTATAGCTCAATACATACAAACATTTATTGAATTGTGAAACCTAGAGCTTCAAAACAACACCCATGCCAAAATTAGGGTTTGTGATATTGAAAGGTGAAACTTCCAAGTGGTCCTTCAATATGTTATGGGAAATTAAAACATGTAGGAATGATTACACCATGTTCATCATGCTTTCCTTGTCATGTGCATTCTATTGGCAGGGCTAAGATCTATTCTCTTACATGCTTCTCCTAGGTTTTTCTACATTTACCATAATCTCATAAGTATGCTTCCTATTGGTAGGGAATTTTGTTCTACTTCCATGCCGTGAATCATATTCAACCCCACCTGAACCTTCTTTAAGCTCTAAGACCAAGGTGGTTGAAAGCTTCATTAGAAGCATATACGATGGCCTTGGCAACCTTAATAGTAGCCTTAGTAGTGGAGGTAGTAGCTGCAATTGTTGCAAATATAAATGTTATATTTGAGCATACCATACAACTCCCAATTCAAAGGGGTATTGAAGTTAAATTTGTGTGCCCAAACACTCTAACTTTGTTCCAAGACTAAAGTTGTTGCATCCAATTGCATCATGAACATTATTCTGCACTTGCTAAAGTTTCTTATTTGTTTCCATACTTTGCATTTATACTTCCAAAAATTGATAAGCATCAACAAACTCGCATATTGAAGGATTAGGAACACACTTACTATGCCATGCCATGGATTTTCATGTTGAAGATTATTTTATGTACCAATGGTACGATTGGTAAGCTTGTGTAATGCATAAGGGGATGGTCTACATTGCTATAGTCATTATGTCTTGTGGCTCTTGTGGACAGGCTCTCTTTTTCTTCATAGAGCTAGCTTCCACAAAGTTAGGTTGTTCACCAATGTCACATTAACTTTATGGTATAAACAATTGATTTGGGAACTTTGCACTTTGAATTGTACATGTATGGTTTTGTAAATCCGTGGGTTGTCATGGCAACTTTAGTTGTCATTACCATTGATGATGAAGGTGATGGTCTAATGTCATTTTGTGAGTGACTTTTGTAAGGTTATGTTTGCACTCATTGAGTGCAAACATAACCTTACAAGAATGCATTAATGTGCAATTGATAATTGTGTGCAGATTGAAAGCTTGCTAAAAGATTATGTTATAAGAATTCAAGAATTGGAGTGTGAACCACTTCAAATCCAAAAATTAAAGTTTCCATCAGTCCCATCTTCAAGGCTTGTTTCTTCTTATTCCTCTAACAATTATGGAAACAACATGTCAAGACTTGACTTTGAAAGCCCATGCATTGATGTACAAATTTTCTTACCAACTTGTAAAACATTTATCATTATTGTATACATTGTTATTCCTTATTCTTTAAACTCTAAAACATTCACTTATAATTTTTTGTCTACTTCATGAAAAATGTGCATAAACAACTTTGCATGCAAGTGATTCTTCTTGTGAAACCAAGACTATTGTGGTGGCCAAAGATAATATTTGCAAATAGCTACAAGAGCTTTCCATTCACAATCAAGAAGTGCAATGAATTTCTACAACCCCTTTTAATGTATGATATCAACTTCCATGCTACTTGTTTCTATGTGGGTGAACTTGCTTTACATTATATTTTTCTATTCAAAATCAACAAATGTGTACAATTTTGCAATGTTTTTCTTATAGGTTCTCACTAGGGAAATCCCATTGAAAAAATAATTTCAAAGCATTCATGAAGAATGAGGCGCAAGTTATTAGATGAGGATTAATGTCGTGATTATCTTTTAGCACTAATTGAGAAATGTTGGGCCATGAATGCTATAAATTGTCTTCAATTTGCTATAGTCTACCAACTATTGGTGGATTACAAGGCTATATGGTTTTGAAGCATCCATATGCCAAGAGGATGTACCACTAGAATATTTTCAAAACTATAGCCTATGGATACAACATATAAAGATTATACTCCATTTGTTCCTAAGGATTATAATAATCATTTTGAGTCAACAACTTCATGTATGATTGAAATAAACTCCACAAGATTTAGTTCTTGTGTTTTGGTTTTTTATTAATCATAGAACGAAGTGAATATATGATGAGTTTGGTTTGGCTTTAAATGCATCAACAAAAGGTTTGACATTTGGAAATCTGTCAATCCTACAGTAAGCACAAAGCCATTTTGTTGATTGACCATATTCTAAATTTTCTTTGAAGGAGTTTAAGGTTGCCATTACTAATTTTTCTATTAATAAGTTCAAAAGCCATCAAGTAGAATACCACAAGTTATAACACAAGTGTGTTTCATACCCTTTAATCTTCCGCTTTGAATATTTTAAAAGACATATATTAAAATGAACTCTCAAATTTTTAAATATATATTCAAAAAAATTACATAATAAATAACCATAGGAAGTTTAATTATCTATGATTCATTCCTTGTAGAACACTTTAGAAAAATGCAATGAATTAAAAATGAAAATTTCAATTAATTATTTGAATTAACCACATAATAAATAAAATTAAGAACTTTATAATCTTCAATAGAATTTAGGTTAAAACTTAAGACCAATACATAATACTATAAAAAAATAAGAACTTTGAATAAGTGTGCGTCAATCCATTAGAGAATGCAAAATGTATTAAATTAAAACTACAAACTTCATATAAATATGTGTAATATGTGGAATCTAAAAAAAAAAAAATCTTCAAAATTTTCCAATTTTTATGTAGCCATAGTGCAAAAAATTGCCATAAAAAAATCAATGTATGGACTTGTGTTTTAGCCTCTTAGACAACACTTGAGTAAAACTTATTAGATTAAATAAAAAAATTAATTAATTAATGTGCAATAAATAAAAATGCAAGTTAAAGGTTTTTTTTTTGGTTAATAGTTATGTTGAGTCCTAGGGAACAACATATCTTACAATTTCCTTGCACAAAAAATGCATTTCTAAAATTGATCAGGTGTCACTAACATATATACCATTTTGTAACTTTCTAATCAACGTTCAAGTGGTGTTCAAGATTGTTGCCATGGCTATCTTCTTCTTCTTTCATGACAAGGTTCAAAATTGCCATGCATTTTTAATATATTCCTTGAATATTTGCAAATCTTGTTTGAATATTGCAATTTGTTTCATCATTGCATGCTCAAGTGACACGTTCGATTGACAATGGCAATGACGACGGTATGTGTTTTCACAAACTATGTTGTTTTGAAATGTGTCAAATTTGGGTTGAGTTTCATACTTGTAATTTGCAACTTGTTTCTATTTACAGTGCTGAAGTTCAAAATTTATGTGTGATGCTAAATGTTCGTGATTTTGATCTTTGGAAATGTTCATGGACATTGCCAAGAAAAGAAGGCGGACTTGGACTATTTTATCCATTAGTAAGGGTTGAAAGGCTTTGGTGATGATATTAAAGCTCTTGGAGAGTCAGATGTTTCAAAAGAAGAGATTTGTCAAATGCATGGCCCCAAGTTTGACAAAAATGGCTGGAAGTACAAGCTAAACATAAAGAAAGACATGTAGATGTCATTATAGAATTATACACACACGTGTATGAGAAGCGTAAGGTGTTAAATGAGACTATTACATTAGACTTACACATGATTTGGTAGCAGAAAATAAAGGAATCAAATTGATCTAGGTAGCATATGTGTTTGTTGCCCATGAAAAGCACGTGGCTTTGCAAGTTCCCAAGGAAGTTCCCAAGGAAAAGAAAAGGACATTGCTACCCATTCTTGAACAAGCTTATATTTTGCAAGTTGATGTTTTGAGTGTAGGTGGAAAAACATCAAGCTTAACTATTGGCTCGTCTATCTCAAGAACAACAAAACCAATTGTAGCCATTGGTGTCGGGGGAAAACAACTTCCTAGTCAATCTTTTGGAAGGTCTCACCTTCCTCCTTCTAGGACCTCAAGGTTGAAGGCATTGTGTTGCTTGAAGTCGGTGAAGGTTGTTCACTAGTTCCTTTGAAGCGGGTTAAGGTCAAACCAAGATCTTTGCAACTAGTGAAGGCCAAACCAAGTTCTACAAGCAAGAGCATGCGCCACAATCATTTGAAGTTAGGTTCCTCCTTGCCTTCAAGAATGATGCATGTGTGTAATCTAGAAGACATCTCGAAAGTTTTTGAGTTGTCATTTCAAAGCAAATGTGTATGTAAACATTGAAAGAAAGAATAGAGGATATCCAAAAAGATGTGTTACAAAGAGAGCATGAGCATAGGAGAGCTTAGTTACTCTTAGGGAACATGATTGTGATTCATAGTGAAACATTGAATGAGCTGGAAAAAGTCCATGAAGATCTATAGATTGCAATGTCTTCTTCTACATCTAGGGATGGTGAATCTTGTTCATTATTACCACCTCCTAAGGTGCACACAATTAACAATTTGGCTCCTCATAGTCTTATAGAAAAAAGGTTGGAAAAATTGCAGTAGAAGGTTAAATATGAAGAAAAAAACATGGCAACAAGCCAAGGGGAAGTTGCAAGCTATTGAAACTCTTCTATTCTTTGTGATTTTAACATTGTTAAATGCGCAAAAACCTTAAGTTCTTCTATTAGAAGCTTGAAGCTTACCTAAGATCTTGTGAGCATGCTAGTAGAACAAGTTACATGCATGAAAATAGGAGCCCTTATTTCTAACCACTTCCCATCTCTAGGCCACATGTTCCATCTAGGTCCATCAAGACTATGAATGTTGAACCTTGTCCAATTTGTGACGAGGAGTTTTATTTCAATGACATTTGCATTGCCTCATGTGGTCCTACTTATCACCCATGGTGTTTGTGCATGCTTGTCATTTCTTCAAAAAAATGCAAGTACATAAATTGTGAGGAGGTGTTGAACACCAAGTGGTGCTTTTCATGGGGATTTGGCGCACTTGGAACTGAGGTTTTTAGTTCAATGAAGAAGATGGAGGGTATGGCAAATCTATGCATCTTTCAACAAACTCCATTAGGTCAAATGATTTCTATAGGTGTGTTTCTAAAATTCAAGTTGATTTTGGCAAATGTTGAATAGTTTGTAAGTAACTTGTGTGTTATTTCAAATCTACAATATGCCCGTGCAAATTCATAGTAATTTGCCATCATTTATTTTTGTAGTTTGTTCACATTTTGTGAAGAGTTAGTAGAACATCTCAAAAGTCTTGGTACTACTTTTTTACTTTGTAATTTTAATTTAACTAACATGAACATATGGATTAGAAGTTAACTAATAGGAACCTATGGAATTGAAGCTTCCTGCAATTTTTTGTCCATGAATCAAGTAATGAAAGTGTCAAAAACTATCCTAAACTAATTGCTTTCACAAGAAAGAACAATTTGGTAGTTTCCTTGTACTTTTCATATCTCCTTTCTTCCTTTTTTGTTGTTTCCTTCATTCCTACATAAAATGGTGAAATAGGAAATGTTGAAGCATTCCTAACTTAAACAAAGGAAACTAAAGGAAGATAGTTCTTAGTCTTGAAGCTCTAGGAATCTTGTTTCTTGGAGAATCATGCTTGTGGTTCAAGAAATGCATTTGTATATATGTGTAAAGAAGTTGTAGGAACAAAAGATCAGTGTATAAGGATTTTCTTGAAAGTGGAGTCCTGGATCTTGGTAATTCATGTGCTTCTTAATTTCTAGTTTTTAGTTCTTATAGAATCAAGGAAACCTTTATGGTTTTTGTTGAATTATTATGATATATTTTGTTATTGTGCATACTTGTTAATTGTGTGAAATCATCCAATGTAGATGGCTTGTCTAAGTACGGTGCATCTACCATTCATTATGGACACCACATGGAGATAAGCAAATCTACACACACCATATCAACAACTTTATCTACATCTTTTAAAGAAGATGTTATTTCTCCTAGTATACAATGTATTCCTGCAACAACACAACTTGAAGTTGACAATAAGGTTGCTTCAAGGAAATGTACCCCGAAATCTATAAAAGACCATAGCTACCAAGTTGTCAACCTATCTAAACGCCCTTGGTTTATTGCCATAATCTTATGTGTTGACAAAGCCAAGCTTGTTGCCACAATCTCTTGTGTTGACAAAACTAAGCTACATTCTGCCACAACCCATCCTGATGCAGGATATGCTCCCAAGAAAATCCAACATTAGTGACATTGGAGGTTAATATCATCTTGTAATATTGGTGCTTTCTTTTCCCATGGTCTTTTATTAGATTTTTCCCCTTGATCTAAATCTACCATCCAAGTTGTTAAATTGAATTTTGGAAACAAAGATTATAATGTTAAGTTCATTTTGTTTTTTTTGCAAGCATGTGGAGGTTTAATGCCAAGTTTTCACTTTGTTTTTTGGTAGCCATGTGGACATGGAAGAGTATGTTCACCATGTGTTCAAACCATCTACATGTGTCCAATTTGTTTTGTTGTGATTACAAAGGCAAAGGAGGTGTTGCCAACAAAACCCATTCACATTTCACAATTGAAACCATTAGGTCTTTTCAAGCATTCAATTTTTTATCGCCCCTAAACTTGTCTACAATAACCAAAAGTTAAGTAGAAAGCATAGACCTAAGTAGACATCATGTGTGTTTATAAACACACTTGTAGAACTTGATTTCAATTCTGGTGAAGTAACCAATAGTGATAATGAACTTGATTTGCTCAATATCACCTCTCGAGAAAATCTACCATGTCTGCATTACTTGACATGGACATGCTAATGAGCGAGGACTTTATGTTACATTTTGATAAGCAACATTTTGATGATGAAGGTCATGACCAGTTTCCTTCCATTGGAAAGAAGGTAGAACCTTTTAATGACAGTCATCATCTCTTAATTTAAGAGGTAGTACCTAACCAAGCTAACCTCCCATCGATTTTGGAGGTAAATATATTTGACCTTGTGGTTTCACATGTAGTACATGATGATGAAGGTCACCCAATTTTTACAAAAGCAGTGGCTCAATATGAAGACATTATTTCTAGTCCAAATTCTAACCTTGTTCTTAATGTGCATAATGTGGACAATTGTATTGTAGACTCTAATGCACAATCAGAAAAAACCACCCAAATCCAAGAGGAAAAAACCAATAGTTATTTCCAATTTCCCAAAAAAAGTTATTAAGGTTGAGGGACCACTTGATATTATAGCCACTTTGTGAAACAAATGAAAAGGAAACAAGACATGAACAAGTAGAGAGGTTCAAAACTTGATGGCTAATAGTCCTCCCAAAAGTTCAAACAGCTGCCACAAGAGTGGGAGAAAATAATCTCTTACATTATTTACCTATAATACTCAACATATAAATTGCTTGACAATAGCTTGAGAATAATGTTGGATTTTTTTTGAATTTTGCCATATTTTCCAATTCTGCCATGTTGGCATATCTTGCAACATTGATGAATTACTTCATATGAATCATATGGTTATAAATTTTTTTCATGGTTCACTTGTAGTCCATTTATGGTTAAGTTATGTCTAAGTAAAAATTAACAAGTTCATGGTATAATTATGCATTTCTAAAAGGTTTTGCCGATGCAACTTGTACTTAAATGGAGTTCAAAATTTTGTTTTTTCAGTGTCATGAAAATTGCATGTGAGAATGCAATATGCCATCTCTTACTTTTTAATGATTTAATAGTTGCAATATTTGCCAATTACTTTTACATGGCCCTTCAATCTTTTAACACAAATTTGGATCTTTATTTTCTTTAGTATATTTTGCAAAATTCAAGTAAATTGTAGCAGAATATTGTAACCACACTAGTACAAAAGCGGGGTGTAGTTTATAAGCCTAATTCACTATGGAACCTTAAAAATGAATAAGTTCATTACACTTTAGTGATTTCATCATGGTTAAAGTTATTTCATTATATATCACTATGTAAACATCATGTTTCATTATTAGTTGACATAATTCATTATTATAATTTACTATGGTAATAGATTTATTTTTATGTTGTTGTTTTAAATAGTCAATGCTACTTTGTGTTATACCCTATATTATTTTAGGCTACTTTACTTATTCTAACTTATACCCTAAATTATTATACGTTACTCTACCTTAAAGTATTTTAACTAGTTTATTATAGGCTTCTACTTTAAGTCATTTTTAATTAAATTATTCAATTAACTTTAAGTTATACCTTATGTTATTTTAATATATATTAATATATGTTATTTCAAGTTATACTTTAAGTTATTCGAGGTCATTCTACTTTATGTTATTATAAATTATTTTATCCTTGGTGTAACAATTAAAAAAACTAAAATATAATATAATGACCTAAGGTAAAATAACTTATAATAACCAATAATGGCCTATGAAAAATAATTTGGAATAGTTTATAATAAAATAATTACCAATAACCTATGATAATATAACCTAAAATATCCAACATAGCTATAATAAAATAACCATTAATCGAATAATTATTAATAACCACCAATAGATAACCATCAATAGCCACGAATAAGATAACCACCAAAAATATACTCATTAATAGCCATCAATAACCACCAATAAGATAACCACCAAAAATATAATCATCAATAGCCATCAATAGCCCCCAATAAGATCACCACCAATGGCCTATAATATAATAGCCAATAATAGTCATTAATAAAATAATCACCAATAGCCATTAATAAAATAATCACCAATAGCCAGTAATATAATAACCATTGATAACCACCAATAGCTTATGATAATTTAACTTAAAATAACCACCAATATCCACCAATAGAATAGTCACCAATAACCATTAATGGCCTATGGTAATTTAGCCTAAAATAGCCACCAATATGATAGTTATGAATAGTCATTAATATAATAACCACCAATAACCATTAATAGCCACCAATAGAAAAACAACCAATATCCATCAATAAAATAGCCACTAATAACCACTAATAACCACCAATCGCCACCAATAAAATAATTAATAATAACCACCAATAAAATAGCCACAAATAACCTATGGTAATATAACCAAAAATATCCAATAATAATATAAGCTTCAATAACAAAAAATAACCAACAATAGCTTCACATAACTAAAAATAGCCTAAAATGAAATAATTTAGAATAACCAAAAATCATTTATAATAGTTGTAAATAACCTAAAATGAAATAACCTACAATAGCATACAATAGCCAAAAATAACATAAAATAGCCAAATGTAACTTAGAATAACCAAAAGTAACCTAAGGTGAAATAGCTAAAAATAACCAAAAATAACCAAAAATAATTTAAAATGGCCATACAAAGCCATAAATAATGTAGGGTGAAATAACTTAAAACAATGAAAAGTAGCTTTAGAATAGCTGAAAGTATCCTAGCATAGGTAGTATTATTATATTAGCAAAAATCTTATCCATTTATTAAACGATTTTTTTCAAAAGAATGGTCATTGAAATGTTATTGAATAGTGATATTCAAAATAAAATTGTTCAAATGATTTTACACTTTCAAAAGGAAATAAATGTAATCATGTACATTATGAGAAAAGTTTTTAAATTAAACTTTGATCATTTCATTTAAACAAATTTTCAATAAGTTATGAATTTTTAATGTTTATGTTTTTATAATGTTTAAAATGAAGTATTTGATAAATAGAATGCAATGTAACACATTATCACAACAAGTGTGATGGTTTGATGGTAGGGGTGTTTACTTTCATCCTAGAGGTCAAAGGGTCAAACCTCACAAATGGTGTGTGTTTATGGTCAACAATGGTAAGTTGGTCGAATATTCTCTATGTAGTTTTTTAAAATAGGTGCCTACTTAGTTGATACATGGCCTATGTACCTAAGCTAAGTTTTTAACCTAGCATAGGTAGTGACATGTGTCAATAATTCATAGGCTAAAAAATCATGAAATTATCAATAATATTACATTAAATATTAATTAATTTAGATTTAATTGAATTCCATGTTGCCTAGTTAATTAATTAACAAGTGAATCAATTCACTGTCCATAGCAATTAACCCTCGTTCACTAGGGGGTTGACTAGTTTCACCATGGTAAAAATGTCCAAATTCACTCAAAATCTAGTGAAACCAAAGTGAATTAAAACACATTTTCGTGTAGTGCCACCATATTACAAATCTAGAATAGCTTGAATTGACATTTGAAAAGATCATGCTAGAGGAATCAATAGTATTCAACTATATATCTATACAAATTCATGCAAATTTAATTGATCAAGAAAAACATTTGAAAGACCTAAAGACTACCAACATAGTGCATCATGCACATGTAGTTTTGCAAGTCACAGTGCGAGCTTCAATCCATGTTTTCCAACGTGGCCTTTTGTCAACTACATGCATATGTTGTTGCATCCCTACAACTTTTGTGCAAAATTGATAGATCTTTAAACACAAACACTACTTGGATGTGTGTATCTAAATGTAGCATCCAAAACTCCTCTATCAAAGGTTGCATATCCTAACTTCAAATAATTTTCAAGTTTGGGTAGATGCTTAAGCAAATCAAACTACAATTTTTGGTTTCATGATAAACATGAGGATTTCAACTTCAATTTCATATGAGCATGGCAACAACATTTACAAACTTTTGACACATTATTAACCAACCATACTTTCAATTCAAGAATTGCCATCTTGGGTCCAAATTCTTTAAGGTGTACCAAAATCTTGTCATAATGTCACCTTTTTTTGTCTTTTATATTTAGTCATTTTTTACCATGTAAAGACACATTTATGGATGATTATGATGGAATCTAAAATTGTAATGGTTTAAAATATAATCCTTTTGAAAATTTTGACAACTTTTGACTCATTATTTTTTATGGGGTCAAAATATAAAATAAAAAGGATTGTAATAAGGACTAGGCCCTTTTCGTCCTATGTGGTACACCTTAAAGGATTTTCACCCATCTAACAATTTGCAAAATGCTTAAATGCAATTATAATAGAAGTAACAATCATTTTGTATACAACAATGGCCAACATTTCCTACAAAGGCACATGTGACATTAATACGAGGAACAACTTAGGGACACTCGTTTCTTACAAAAATTTCAAGAATAGCAATATTGATACAAAATAACTTGTTAATACAATTTTTTTGGAAGAAGGATTCTCAAAGGCAATTAGTTAAGAAATATGTATAGGATGAGTGAAAAAATAATCTAAGTAAATCTTTTGAATTCAATATTTTTGAAGATCTATGAAAGGAAATCATAATCTAATTTCTCAAGTAGGCAATGGACTTTAGATCTTTCTAATAGAGGAAAATTGGTTTTTGTTTCATTATTTGTTTAATTTGAGCATGTCATGAACCTAGATGCTTCTACCAACTAAAATGACAATCTATAAACCCTAAGCAATTATGTTGATAGAATATAAAAAGACCAATCTAGTATGGTCTTCTTTAATCAAAGCACATGCAATTTCAAAAGGTGGGTAAGGGACATACATTAAGCAAAACAAAAGTCAACTTCAACCTTGGTGAATTAATTTTCTTTGCAAAGTTGGTAAAACCATCAAAATCATAAACTAGTTGAAATTGTATGATGACAAGTCCCATAATAATCATAGGTTACTAGATCTATGTACACATTTCTTGGTAGATTTTGTGTATGAAGTGTATAATCCACATTAATTTATAGACCTTCAATGATGGATTGAAGACATTGATGTATAGGTCATCCATTGCCCAATTTAAAGAAAACAAACATATTGACATTTCTATTGCAAAGAAGACACCCATAGAGCACAATTAACCCAAATCCACCATGCTTTCAATGTTAAATCATCTATTTGATCCTTTTTAAGCTCAAAATTCAAATGTCACGAAGGTTTAGAATTGTCTGTCCAAAGACACTTGAAAAATTGCATACCAAGACCTTCTATAAGGTTTGATACAATGTCCAACCCCATGGTTGTGTCATAATTACTTGCAAAAACAAACTTTCCAATACACTTTGTGATTGACCTGTTGAGAATTCAAGCTCAACTAGTTAGGTTTCATTAGTTACTAGAGTAGGAAAGTAACTAGGTTACTTTCACAAGGTTGAATTACTTTCGTTACTTATTTTAGTTTGGTTATTTGTGGTTT
>Ga0116226_10002322_pt1 | contig 16529 bp, 13 predicted proteins | sample S1TSphfallax_FD_89692 | JGI IMG/M metagenome (GOLD analysis project Ga0116226, IMG submission 89692) | Host-associated microbial communities from peat moss isolated from Minnesota, USA - S1T2_Fa - Sphagnum fallax MG | ecosystem: Host-associated > Plants > Peat moss > Unclassified | place: USA... | reverse complement strand
CCGGCGTTTTCGTGCGCATCATCGAGGAGCGGCAAGGCCTGAAAGTAGCCTGCGTCGAGGAAATCGCATGGCGCATGGGCTTCATCGGCGCCGAGCAGCTCATGCGGCTCGCCGCGCCATTGCAGAAAAGTGGCTATGGCGAGTACCTGCTGCGCATCGTCAAGGACGAATCCATCAAGTGAGGAGCCGCTGCAGTAGGTCAACAATCGGCCGCCCCCGCAGGCGATGTTGACCGGCCGCATGACCGCCAGAGGTGAGAGGCAGCGGGTGGCGAACTGTGCATTTCCGTTCGCTTCCCGCTGCCTCTCACCTCTGGGCGGATCTCACGGTTGCCCTGCCCCACCCGACGATCCGTATATCTGCCCGGTGGCGAAGCTCGCCTGCCCGTCCGCCAACAGCACGTAAATTCCCGCCAACTCGCCCGGCTGTCCGGCACGCCCTAATGGAGTCTGCCCGCCGAATTTTTGCTGCTTCTCCGGCTGCGCGCCGCCGCTCACCTGCAGCGGCGTCCACACCGGTCCCGGCGCCACGCCGTTGACGCGGATGCCCTTCTTCGCCAGTTGCTTGGCGAGCGACTTCACGAAGTTCATCGTGGCCGCCTTGGTCTGCGCATAGTCGTAAAGATCTGGCGTCGGGTCGTACGCCTGCTCCGAGGTCGTGGCAATGATGCATGAGCCGGGCTTCAAGTGCGGCAATGCCGCCTTGATGATCCAGAACGGCGCGTAAATGTTGGTCTTCATGGTCCAATCGAAATCCTCGGTGGAGATGTCCATGATCGATTCGGTCGACTTCTGACGTCCCGCATTGCTCACCAGGATATCCAGTCCTCCCAGCTGCTCCACGGCGTTGTGGACCAGCTGCCGGCAAAAGGACTCGCTGCGGATGTCGCCCGGTATGGCGAAAGCTTTGCTGCCCGCGTCGCGGATCAGCTTGACCACTTCCTGCGCATCGGGTTCTTCATCAGGAAGATAGTTGATCGCAACATCCGCGCCCTCGCGCGCGTATGCAATCGCAGCAGCACGGCCCATGCCTGAATCGCCGCCGGTGATCAGCGCCCGGCGACCCTTGAGGCGGCCAGAACCCTGATAGCTACTCTCGCCATGATCGGGCCTGGGCTGCATTTTCGACGCCAAGCCGGGCCAAGGTTGCTTCTGCTCGGGATACGGCGGCTTTGGAAATTTGCTGGTCGGATCGACGAGCGCCGCCTCAGCGGCCGAAGAGCGCGATATTGCCATGTGGAAACCCCAAGGTGACGATGAGTCTCCTTAGGTTGACGCGAGCGCAACACCCTTAGCAGCGGACGCATACGGCAGACTAAGTGGGAAAAATCTCACCCCTCGCCGCCCATGCAACTAGCCGTACACAATCCGCAATCGACTACGTAAAGTAAACCGGCCCGTGTTAGATCCGGCGAGACAGACCGCGGTGAGGTCACTGCTGCCTTCCTTGTGACCTCGCCGCGGTCTGTCTCGCCGGGCATAGCCGCGAGTTACTTTACGCTCCGGGTTTCGCCGCAAACACCTTGCACCAGCCGCCTTGCGGCACGCTCTTGCCGACGAATATATTACAACCGCCGGTGGCATCGCCGGGCTTGCCTTGGAACTGCGCGCATACCCCGCACTTCTGCGTCGGCTTATGGGTCGGATTGGCCGCAGCGTCCACCTTGGTGGTATCGGTGACAAAGCCCAGCGCCTTGGCGGTGGGATCAGCGGGATCCAACGGCGGCAAACCGGCGGCCAGCGCACTGCTGCAGATCATGCCGAGTCCGGGGAGGGCGACACCCGCCATCAGGCCGGTCTGGATCAGGGTTCGGCGGGAAATTCTATTTTGCATAAGCATTCCTTGATGAGTTCATACCAATTATGCCGCGCGCCAACGCATTTTCAAGTCGGCTACGTGCGCGAACAACGCCAACAAAAGCCACATGGAAACCACTTGCCAACGAGATCCGGTCAATGCGGCACGCAGCGATAACAGCAACGCCGCACCTGCTAGCATGTTCGTGACCAATGCAGCAATGGATGCGCCGGTTGGGGATTTTCTTCGCAGAAGGATGAGCGCCGCCAATTCCATCAACATGAGCAGCATGATGCAGTCTACTACCCTGCCGCTCGCAAAAAGTTCGGCCACCTTATCCTTAACTTCCGTTCATCCTGACGATGGTCCAGTTGAGATACGCTGCAAAACCGACCCACAGCAGATAGGGTACCAACAGCCACGCAGCGCGCCGGGAGTCGCGGCCCAGCAGCACAATGAGCAACACGATGGAGAGCCACAGAAAGCCCACTTCGCCGAGCGCCCATTCCGGCCTTTTCAAGCGGAAGAAAAACAGACTCCACAGGGTATTGAGGAAGGCGTTGAGCGCAAAGGCGGCCAGCACGCCCAAGCGCCGGTTGCGGTCCGCGCCGCTGCGCCAATGCAAAACGCCTGCCAGTGCGGCAAGCGCGAAGATCAACGTCCACGCCGGCCCGAACAGCCAATCCGGCGGTTGCCAACTCGGCTTGTGCAGCGCTACGTACCAGGGACCAAGATCAGTGGTGAGTGCGCCCAATGCGCCGACACAGGTGGCCGATATCGCGGCGGCCGCGATCGGCTTTGCCGACGTGGCGCTCTTCAAGTGCGGGCCAATCCCATCAGGTGCGCCATGTCCTTGGCGAAAATGCGCAGGTGCGTGAGCGGCTGGGCGCGCACCAGCTTCTTGTACATGTAGGCCTGCCAGGTCAGGCGCTGCACGTCCGGATCCTTGCAGATGCTCACGAATCGCTCGCGCCGCTTGTCGCTCGAGTACCAGAAGCGCTGCATGATGCCGAGCACCCAGAACACCATGCCGTGGGCCTTCATGAAATCGCGCCGCGCATGGCGCAGCATGCGAGCATCACCGGTTTGCAGGAAACGCAGCGCCGCAGCACCGGCCAGCCGGCCGCCGAGCATGGCATAGTAGATGCCCTCGCCGGACGCCGGCGCCACGACGCCGGATGCATCGCCCGCCAAAACCACGTCGCGCCCATTGTCCCATCGCTTCAACGGCTTCATCGGAATCGGCGCCCCTTCGCAGCGGACGGTCTCGAAGCCATGCGAACCGCTCGCGCTGCGCAATTGCTCGACCGCGCCGCGCAGAGAAAAGCCTTTTCGGGCGCTGCCGACGCCGATGCTCGCGGTCGCACCGTGTGGAAATATCCACGCGTAGAAGTCCGGCGACAGCGTGCCTTGATAATAGACGTCGCAGCGCGCAGGAGGCACCGATGCGGAACCGGCTGGGATGCGTACGATTTCGTGATACGCGGCGACATAGCGGATCTTGTCGGCGCCGGGGACGCATTGCTTCGCCACGGCTGACATCGCACCGTCGGCGCCGATGATGGCGCGTGCGCGCACGGTCATTGTGGTGCGATCCGATTTCGACTCATACTGCACGCCTACGGCATCCTCGCCGTCTCTGACGATCTTCTTGAATGTTCCCCGCCGCAATTCCGCGCCGCTGCGGCAGGCGCGCTCGCGCAACCAGGCGTCGAATTCCTCGCGATCGACCATGCCGACGTAGCCGCCGTCGATGGGCATGTCGACGGCCACACTGGCGGGCGAGATCATGCGCGCGGCATTGACCTTCGCAACCAGCAATGATTGAGGAATCTCGAACTCCTCGATGAGTTTCGGCGGCACTGCGCCGCCGCAGGGTTTGATTCGGCCGGCTCGGTCCAACAAACAAACCTTGAGTCCGGCGCGCGCCAGGTCGTTGGCCGCGGTTGCACCCGAGGGCCCCCCGCCCACGACGACCACATCAAAGGTTTCGCTTGAATTTGTCATACGCCTATACGCCTCCGAACGCGCCCGCGCGTCCACTTACGATATGATCGCCAGAACGGCTTCCCACGCGCGCTGCGAAGCGCGCCGCCATCACGAAAAGCGCCGCCTCGGCACCGAAAACGATCCCGAACGCCGCGGCCGGCGACCCCAGGAAGTGGCGCGCGAAGTCCACCAGCGTGGTCGAGAACAGTCCGCCGAGCGCGAAAGCCACGGCCTGCGCCGCTCCCCATAAACCCATGCGCACGCCGGCGCCCTTCGCTTCACCCTGGTGCGCCAACGCCATCATCGAGCCAATCGCAGACACGGCGAACGCACCGTTGGAGAGACCCAACGCAAACACCGAAGCGCGTAACGGCCAAGCGGGTCCCACCCAATTGGCCGCCACCAAACTGAGCAAGGCTATCGCAGAGGCGAGACAGCCACCGATCGTCCATGTGCGCAGCGTGCCGAACCGGCGCCGGCCGCTGCATGCCAAGCCGACCGCGATCATTCCCAGGAATACGCCGGAATGTTGCTGGCCGGACAGCGCCGCCGACTCACCCAGGCTGTAGCCGAACACCAGACCTGCAAATGGCTCCATCAGCAGTTCCTGTGCGCTGTAGGCCAGCATGGAGACGAAAACGAACACGGTAAAACTGCGTGCTTCGGGTTCCGCCCACACGCGGCGCAACGCCGCACGGAAATCGACGTTGACCGCCGGCGCGGCTTGCGGTTTCGGCTGAGTCTCAGCGTGAACTCCGCGCTCGACTCTCCAAACGGCCGCCACTGACACCACAAAGGCGGCAAGTGCTGCCACGCTCATGACGATGATCAGTCGATGAGGCGAATAAGGATCGAGGAAGTGTCCGGCGAGCGTCGAGGTAATCGCAAATCCGGCAATCATCAGCACCCACATGATGGTGGCCGCCGCGGCCCGGCGTCGTTCACCGACCTGATCCGCAAGCAGTACCAGCAGCGACGTTCCGGCTGCGCCAACCCCGATGCCGACGACGGCATAGGCAGCGATCGCCAGTGCGAGGCCCCAAAACAGGTGGCTGGCAATCAATACGGTCGCCATCGCGCACAGCATTCCGCCCAAGCCCAGCAAGGCGATACCGCCCAGGATCCAAGGCGTGCGCCGCCGGCCGCGGTCGGAGCCGAAGCCGAACCTAGGTCTTAGCATCTGCACCGCATAGTGGAGCGCCACGAGCGCACCGGGCAACATCGCGGGCATCTTGTACTCGACGACCATCACTCGATTGAGCGTCGAGGTGACCAGCACGACGATCGCGCCGAGCGCTGCCTGCACCAGGCCCAACCTCACGATGCCGAGCCAGCCGAGACCGGAACCCCGCGGATTCGCGTTCATACCACGCCCCGCAGCGCAAAGGCGCTCACCAACATGCCGGCCACGTACAACGTGACGCCCGTACCGTTGTACCAAGGAGCGCGCTCGCGCGGCGCCGCAAGCAGTTTGTGCATCAGCCCCACCTGCACGGCCAAAAAGATGCCGATCGCAGCGGCATGAAAGCCGCGGCCCCAATAGGCGAGCAGAAAGACCACGGCGAGCTGCGGCAACCCCATCGCGACGCAAGCCACCTGACCTGCGCGCTGCGCGCCCAGCTGCACCGGCAGCGAGCGAATGCCGAGCGCACGGTCGCCATCGATCGATTTGAAGTCATTGAGCGTCATGATGCCGTGCGCGCCGAGACTGTAGAGCGCGGCGAGCAGCAACGACGCTGCCGGCGGCGTACCGCCCAGCATCACGACGGCGCCGGTGACCCAGGCAAAGCCTTCGTAGCAGATCGCACACGCGAGGTTGCCCCACCAGCCATTCTGCTTGAGGCGCAGCGGTGGGGCGCTGTAAGCCCACGCGAGCACCATGCCGACGACGGCCGCGTTGAAAACCCAGGAGCCCAGGGCCGCCGCGCAGGCGAGCGATAGCACCGTCCACAACACCGCGACATACAAACCCCAGCGCCCCGGCATGCGACCCGAGGGTATCGGCCGGTTGGGCTCGTTGATGGCATCGACGTGGCGGTCGAACCAGTCATTGACGGCCTGGCTTGTCGCGCAGAGCAAAGGACCGCACAGGATCAAACCTGCCAGCAAGGATCCCCAATGGCTTTTGAAGGCAACACCCGAGGACACCGCACCGCAACCGAACGCCCACATCGGCGGAAACCAGGTGATCGGCTTCAGCAACTCCAGCACCACGCCCGGTGCCGGAACCTCCGAACTCACGACCGACACGGCGGGACGCGACATGAGGTCAGCCGCCTTCTTCGCCATCGGCGGAAGCCAGCTCTCCCAGTCCGTAGCGCCGCAACTTGGCGTACAGGCTCTGACGGCTCAAGCCCAATATCTCGGCAGCCGACGCGCGATTGTCGCCCGTGATCTCCAAGGCCGACTCGATGCAAAGCCGCTCGATCATGTCGGTGGACTCGCGCACCAGATCACGCAGCGGCACGCGCCCGACCAATTCCGTGAGTTGGGCGACGGAGCGGGGATTGTCGCGCGGCACCTGACGGACGGTGCTGGCGCGCTGCCCGACGTCGCGGATGGTGAAGCCAAAACACGGCGATTCACCGTCCAATACCGACACCGCGCAGATTTCGACTTCGCTGTTCGCCCCGTATTCACCGCGCAGCTGGGTCGCAAATGCCCGCAGCGAGCCATGTTCGCGCAGCTGCGCCGTCAGCAGGTTGAAATCGACGCCCGGACGCCCGAGCCAGCGCTCCAAGGACTCGTTGCGCGATTGCTCCTCGGTGGCGAGCTGCACCAGATCGAGAAAGGCGCGATTGGCGAACTGTATGCGGCCATCCAGATCCGTGACCACGAAACCCTCGGGTGCGCTGGCGACGATTTCGAGCACTTTGGAGTTGATGCTCGACGTGCTCGCGCGGTGGACGTTCACGGGTTCGAGGCGGACCAGGAAGTAGGTGACCCGATCCTCGCGAAACAGCGAAGCGGATGCGACGAATTCCCGCGACCCCTCGCTGGAACTCACCGTCACGTCGTCGGTCCGGCCGGTTGCCCGCACGGCGCCCAACAGCGCGTGCAAGGCCTGCGTGCTGGCAGCATCGAAACCTTCGGGAAACAGGCGTCCGAGCAAACGCTGGCTGCCCTCGCCGAGCAGCCGGCCGGCCGCCGGATTGGCCTCCACGATCTTGCGGGTCTGCGCATCGACGATCAGCACCGCTTCCGCGGAGACCTGGAACAGCAAACGATGACGGGCCTCCATCTGTCGATACTTGGCGAACTCGCGCTCCACCGACTGCTGCGTGCTGACCAATTGCTGTTGCAGCATGGACATGGGCTGCATGCTGCGGCCGAAGGCGACGATGCGCCCTTCGCTCAAGCGCACGCAGGCGTACAGGACCGGTACATTCTGCCCGGAGTCGGAAACATGATTGACGAGCCGCCAGCGCGGCGTGCCCTTGGCGTCGGCGCCGCTCAACAGCGCTTCGATCTTGGGCCGGCTCTCGGTGCTTACCGTGGCGATCCAGGGCTTGCCCAGCCAGGATTCGGCGAGATCGACCGGGATCTCATCGCTGCCGACCGATACATCCTTGATAAGGCCTTGGCGCGCATCGGCAATGATGAGGGCGACGTCCGAGGCCACCGCGAGCAGCCGCCCGACTCCCTCGCCGTTCAGATCCTTCAGCCATTCAGCCGAGCCGCTAAAATGCTTCACGCTACCTCTTCACTTGCCGGCCGCCAGGAACTGGCGCGCACCGCAATCGCATATTCTTTCCGCCTGATGAACCGCGTCGCGTCCATTGCCGGCGGTGGCATCCGCTCCGACGCTGATTGCCAATTCGGGATGGGCGACGAACAACGGGCCGCCGACCAACACGCCGATTTTGCGATTGCGCGACGATTCGCGTATCGCGCGGATCGTCTCGGCCAACTCTTCAGGATTGCGGTCGAACCCCACCGACAGCCCGACCAACGCGAAAAAACTCTGCCGCGTAATCGCGACCAGTTCGACCACCGTGGAGGGCGCGGATTGCAGCACTTCCCAACCGGCACGCCGCAGGAAGTGGGCAACCAACGTGACGCCGAACGTATGTTGCTCCCCGGGGTAGGGAACCAACAGGATGCCCCGGTCGCCTTCCTCGGGGAACTCATCGCAGTCGAACGCCGGACTCAACTCTCGTAATACTTGATGCAGCCGGCACAAGCCGACCGTCACCTGCATGAAATCGCACTCGTCTTCTTCCCACAGCAAGCCGAGTTCACGGGCCGCCGGCGCCAGCAGATCGAGGCAAATCGCCTCCAATGTTGCACCGCGATTCCGTACGGTGTCCACAAAAGCTGACGCCACCGTCGGGTCATGCGCGAGCAGTAGCCGTACGAACTCCTTGACGTCAAGTTCGTCAGGTAACGCATTGTATACGACCTGCGGCGCCGCCGTGGCCGCCTTCAGGCGTCGTGAAATGATCAAACGGGGCACGATCTCGCCTTCGATGGTGCGCATGAGCCGCGCCAGTCGTTCCGGATCCATGCCGGCGCCGGGCAACGGATCACGATTGCCGTCCATAATTCCGTCATCTAAAGCCTTATTCGTCCCCATCGGCCTACCCCCTCAAAAACTCGGAGATCAATCCTCGACGCTGTAGACGGCCTCCTCGCGAGGTGGGTGTCTGCTGTCGATGCCTGTGCTGGACCCGGGCGCCTTCCTTAACTACGAGGCGCAACCATCGCAACATCTCACAAAGTTGTCAAGTTTGCTTTACGTGTAGTAGTGTTGACATACGCTCTCACCGGGATTAGTTTGCTGACAATGCCGCTTTACACAAGAGAACAACGATTACGGCGTGACGGGACACGCTGGACCCTCGTCCAGGGAATCCTCGCTCCTGTGCAATTTCTAGTATTCGTGGTGAGCGCCGTTTTGGTGCTCCGGTTTCTGCTGACCGGAGACGGCCTATCCGCAGCAACGATTTCAGTCGTCATAAAGACCTTCGTTCTCTACGCGATCATGATCACGGGTTGCATCTGGGAGCGAAAAGTCTTTGGCCGCTATTTGTTTGCGGACGCCTTCTTTTGGGAAGACTTCGTGAGCATGTTTGTTCTCATCCTACACACCGCATATATCGGTGTTTTGTTGTTCGGAACGCTGCACGCCCGTTACCAGATGTACATTGCGCTGCTAGCCTATTCCGCCTATCTGATTAACGCAACGCAGTTCCTCATCAAGCTCCGGGCCGCCCGATTGGAGGCCGAGCCCGTCAGCACCGACGACGTGAGCGCGGGCACGAGTGCCACGGGCCCCAGCCTCTCGGGAGCCGCGACGTGACCGTGGGCATCGCCACCGAACGGGGCCAGCGCGAGGTGTTTTGCGGCCTGACCGGGATCATCTGGCTTCACCGCAAGATCCAGGACGCGTTTTTTCTGGTGGTCGGCTCGCGCACCTGCGCCCATCTCATTCAGTCGGCTGCCGGGGTGATGATTTTCGCCGAGCCGCGCTTTGCGACCGCCATCATCGAGGAGCGGGATCTGGCCGGCCTGGCCGATGTCAATGAAGAACTCGACCGGGTGGTGGATAGCCTGCTGACACGGCGCCCCGACATCAAGCTGCTGTTTCTGGTGGGCTCCTGCCCGTCGGAAGTGATCAAACTCGACCTGTCGCGCGCGGCACAGCGGATGTCGGCACGCTTCTCGCCGCGTGTGCGGGTTTTGAATTACTCGGGCAGCGGCATCGAGACAACTTTCACGCAAGGCGAAGATGCATGTCTTGCCTCGCTGGTCCCGAGCTTGCCCCCGGCAGCGGCGGCGGCGCGCCCCAATCTGCTGATCGTCGGAGCGCTGGCGGACGTGGTCGAGGACCAGACTCTGCGCCTGCTCACCGAGATGGGCATCACCGACGTCGCTTTCTTTCCGCCGCGAAAGTCCACGAATTTATCGCAGGTGGGACCCAATACCCGTTACCTGCTTGCCCAGCCCTTCCTCGCAGACACGGCGCGGGCCCTCGAGGAGCGCGGGGCCAAGCGAATCGCCGCGCCGTTCCCGCTCGGGGCGGAAGGAACCTTGCGCTGGCTGCAGGCTGCAGCCGAGGCGTGGGGAATCGGCCAGGCAGCGTTCAAACGGGCGACACAACCCGCCTATGAGCGCGCGCAACGCTCGCTGGCCCGCTACCGCGATCAACTCGCCGGCAAGCGCGTCTTCTTCTTTCCGGATTCGCAATTGGAAATACCGCTGGCGCGCTTTCTGGCCACCGAGATGCAGATGGAATTGATCGAAGTGGGCACCCCCTTCTTACATCGCGCCCATCTGTCCGATGAGTTGGCGTGGCTGCCGGTCGGCACGTCGATCGTCGAGGGTCAACACGTCGATAACCAGCTGCAGCGATGTTACGCGGCGAAGCCGGATCTGGTGGTGTGCGGCCTGGGTCTTGCCAATCCCTTGGAGGCGCAGGGTTTGACGACGAAGTGGTCGATCGAATTGGTGTTCACCCCGATCCAGGGATTCAATCAAGCGGCTGATCTCGCCGAATTGTTCACGCGCCCGCTGGTTCGGCGCACGCGCTTGGTGGCTTGAAGATGCAATTGACCGTCTGGACATACGAAGGACCGCCGCACGTCGGCGCCATGCGCATTGCCACGGCGATGCGCGACGTGCACTACGTGCTGCACGCCCCGCAAGGGGATACCTACGCGGATCTCCTGTTCACCATGATCGAGCGGCTGCCGCGACGTCCGCCGGTCACCTACACCACATTCCAGGCGCGCGACCTCGGGAGCGACACCGCCACCCTGTTCAAGGATGCCGTGCGCGATGCGTACGATCGCTTCCAGCCCCAAGCCATGCTGGTCGGCGCGTCGTGCACCGCGGAGCTGATCCAGGACGATCCGGGTGGGCTCGCCCGGGCATTGAATCTGCCCATTCCCGTGGTGCCGCTGGAGCTACCCTCCTACCAGAAGAAGGAAAACTGGGGCGCCGCCGAGACCTTCTACCAGTTGGTGCGGGCGCTGGCCTCGGCCGACGCTCCGCCGCCAGGTTTCAAGCGCCCGGCACGCGCTGCGGGCGAAAAACCAAGCTGCAATATCCTGGGGCCCTCCGCACTCGGTTTTCGGCATCGCGATGATGTACGCGCCGTGACGGAGTTGCTGGGGCAACTGGGCGTAGAGATCAACGTGGTCGCACCCCTCGGTGCATCGCCCGCCGACTTGGGCAGACTCGGCGAGGCGGATTTCAATGTCGTGCTGTATCCGGAGATCGGCTACCAGGCCGCGCAGTGGCTGAAGCGCACCTTCGATCAGCCCTGCATCAAAACCATACCCATCGGCCTGCGTGCGACGCGCGAATTCATTGCGGAAGTGGCGGCATTGTGCGGCTGCGATCCGCAAGCCGCGCTGCACGGGGCGCCATCGCATTCCGAGTGGTACTCGCGTTCGGTCGATTCGACCTACCTCACCGGCAAACGCGTGTTCATCTTTGGCGATGCGACGCATGCGGTTGCGGCGGCGCGCATCGCATCCGAGGAATTGGGCTTCAACGTCGTCGGTATCGGCACGTACAGCCGCGAATTCGCCCGCGAAGTGCGCGATGCAGCCAAGGCCTACGGCGTCGAGGCCTTGATCACCGATGACTACCTCGAGGTGGAAGCCAAGGTGGCCGAGCTGCAGCCGGAATTGGTGCTCGGCACTCAGATGGAACGTCACATCGCCAAGCGCCTGAACATTCCCTGCGCAGTCATTTCCGCACCGGTGCATGTGCAGGATTTTCCTGCGCGTTACTCCCCGCAAATGGGCTTCGAAGGCGCGAACGTCATCTTCGATACCTGGGTGCACCCCTTGATGATGGGGTTGGAAGAGCATTTGCTGACCATGTTCCGCGGTGACTTCGAATTCAACGATGCCGCACCGGCGTCGCATCTCAACCACACCGCGCCTTTGCGTGCCGCGGCAGCCCCCGTGTCGAACGATGCGACCTGGGCGCCGGACGCCGAGCGCGAATTGGCGAAGATTCCATTTTTTGTTCGCGGCAAAGCGCGCCGCAATACCGAGAAGTTCGCGGCCGAACGCTCCGTCGGAGTGATCACTGTGGAGACCCTGTATGATGCGAAAGCCCATTACAGCCGTTGATCGTCCGCGGACGCGGTTCGTCATCGTCACGATGGACAGCCACCTGTCCAGCGCCACCATGCGCGCGGCGGCGAATTTGGCGCAGGAGGATCCGGGCCTGTCCGTGGTCATCCACGCGGCTGAAACCTGGGGCAGCGATCCTGAGTCCCTGCAGCGCTGCTGTGAGGACATCGCCGGCGGCGACATCGTCGTCGCCACGATGTTGTTCATGGAGGACCATTTCAAGCCGGTGCTGCAAGCCTTGAAGGACCGTCGCGAACACTGCGACGCCATGGTATGCGCGATGAGCGCCAGCGAGGTGGTGAAGCTGACGCGGATGGGCGGCTTCAGCATGGACGGTACCCAAAGCGGTCCGATGGCGCTGCTGAAGAAGCTGCGCGGCAATAACAAGAATCCGGCCCGCACCGGCGGTGCCGAACAGATGAAGATGCTGCGGCGGATTCCGCAATTCTTGCGCTTCGTTCCGGGCACGGCGCAGGACGTACGCGCCTACTTTCTGAGCCTGCAGTATTGGCTGGCGGGATCGGAAGAGAACATCCTCAACATGGTGCGCTTTTTGGTATCGCGCTATGCCACGCGGCATGTCGGCAACAAGTCACCATTGCGCGCCGCGCCGCCCACCGAGTACCCGGAGACCGGCGTCTATCATCCGCGCATGGCGGGCCGCTTCAGTGAATCGGATGCGCAGCTGCAGTCGCACGGCAAGAATGGCACGGTCGGACTGCTGCTGCTGCGTTCCTATCTGCTCGCTGGAAATCACGGACACTACGACGGCGTCATTGCGGCACTGGAGAAGCGCGGGCTGCGCGTCATTCCGGCCTTCGCCGCCGGCTTGGATGCCAGGCCCGCCATCGAGAAATTTTTTGTCAAAGAAGGCGTGGTGCAGATCGATGCGCTCGTCTCGCTCACCGGATTCTCCCTGGTGGGCGGCCCCGCCTACAACGACTCGAAAGCGGCCGAAGATACCTTGGCGGCACTCGATGTTCCTTATGTGGCCGCTCATCCGCTGGAATTTCAGACCATCGAGGAGTGGGAGTCCTCGGATCGGGGACTGCTGCCGGCCGAGTCGACCATCATGGTGGCCATCCCTGAACTCGACGGCGCCACCAGCCCCATGGTGTTCGGCGGACGCTCCCACAGCGTGGCCTCTGCCAAGGACATGATCGTGCATCCGGAACGCGCCGCGATGCTGGCAGCGCGCGTCGAGAAGCTGATCGCCATGCGTCTGACGCCGCGCGCGCAGCGCAAGGTGGGGATCGTCATTTTCAATTTCCCGCCCAACGCGGGAAACACGGGCACGGCGGCGTACCTGTCGGTATTCGAGTCCTTGTTCGGCACCCTGCGGGCGCTCAAGGATGCGGGCTACGACGTCGAGCTCCCCGCCAGCGTGGACTCGTTGCGCGATCAGGTGGTCAACGGCAACGCGGCCAAACTCGGCGCACTGGCCAATGTTCACCACCGCATTCCGGTGAACGATCACGTCAAGCGCGAGCGCTACCTGAAGGAAATCGAACAGCAATGGGGGCCCGCGCCCGGCAAGCAGCAGACCGACGGCGCGAGCATTCAGATTTTGGGCGAGCGCTTCGGCAACGTGTTCGTGGGCATCCAGCCGGCATTCGGCTTCGAGGGCGACCCCATGCGGCTGCTGTTCGAGAAGGGCTTCGCTCCGACGCACGCGTTCTCCGCCTTCTATCGATTCCTGCGCGAGGATTTCGGCGCGCATGCCTTGCTGCATTTCGGCACGCACGGCGCCTTGGAGTTCATGCCCGGCAAGCAGGCCGGCATGTCGGCCATGTGCTGGCCCGACCGGCTGATTGCGGATACCCCAAACCTATATCTGTACGCCTCGAACAATCCATCCGAGGGTGCCATCGCCAAGCGCCGCATCGGCGCGACGCTCATCAGTTACCTGACCCCGCCGGTTGCGAATGCCGGACTGTACCGCGGGCTGGTCGAATTGAAATCCTCGTTGGAGACCTGGCGTACCGCATTGCCGGCTCCCGGCCAAGGCCGCGAGTCGCTGGCGGAGCTCATCCAAACTCAGGCGGCGGCGTTGGATTTGGCCACGGCCGCGCCGTGGCGCGGCGATACCGAGACTCGCATCGCGTCGCTGAGCGCCCAGGTGCTGGAGTTGGAATACACCTTGATACCGCATGGTCTGCACGTGGTCGGCAAGGCACCATCGACGGAAGAGCGGGTTGATTTTCTCACCGCGATCGCCGAATCGAACGGCGGCGCGGCGCCCGCCCGCCCCGCCCTGCAGGCGCTGGTGGCCGGCGAATCGCCGCAGGCGGCCGCGCTGCTGTGCGCCGAATCCGACCGCGAAGCCTGCGTCGCGTCTTTACAGGATCTGCAGCACACCGACCACATGCTGTGCGGCAATCACGAGATCGAGGCGCTGGTGCATGCGCTGGACGGCGGTTTCCTGCGACCGGCCCCGGGCGGCGACGTCGTGCGCACGCCGGCCGTGCTCCCGACGGGGCGCAATCTGCATGGTTTTGATCCGTTCCGCCTGCCGAGCGCATTCGCCGTTCTCGATGGCGCGCGTCAGGCAGCACGCATCGTCGAACGACACATGCAGGATGGCAATCCGCTGCCCGAATCGATTGCGCTGGTGCTCTGGGGCAGCGACAACCTGAAATCCGAGGGTGCCCCGATAGGGCAAGCGCTGGCGTTGTTGGGATGCAAGCCGCGTTTCGACTCCTACGGGCGGATCGCCGGCGCGACGCTGACGCCGCTTCAGGAACTGGGACGGCCGCGCATCGATGTGATGGTGACGCTGTCGGGGATCTTCCGCGATTTGTTGCCGCTGCAGATCAAATTGCTGGCGGAAGCCGCGTTTCTCGCCGCCTCCGCCCCCGAACCGCTCGATCAGAACTTCATCCGCAAGCACGCGCTGAGCTACATGGAAAAGCACGGCTGTGACCTGGAAACTGCCTCGCTGCGCGTCTACGGCAATGCCGAAAGCACCTACGGCGCCAACGTCAATCATCTCATCGAAAACGGCCGCTGGGACCAACAGGAAGAGCTGGCCGAGACCTTCACGCGGCGCAAGGGCTTCGCCTACGGCCGCGGCGGCCGGCCGGTGCAAAATGCCAAGTTGCTGGCGAGCGTCCTGGCGGATGTGCAGCTCACCTATCAGAATCTCGATTCCGTCGAGCTCGGCGTCACGACCGTCGATACCTACTTCGATACGCTCGGTGGCATCAACAGCGCGGTGAAGCGGGCCAAAGGCGGTACTGCCACGCCCGTCTACATCTCCGATCAAACCGGCGGCAGCGCGGTGGTGCGTACCTTGTCCGAACAGGTGTCGCTCGAAACTCGCACCCGGACGCTCAACCCCAAGTGGTACGAGGGCATGCTCGAGCACGGCTACGAGGGCGTACGTCAGATCGAGGCGCATGTCACCAACACCATGGGCTGGTCCGCCACCACGGGCGAAGTACAGCCGTGGGTATATCAGCAGATCACACAAACTTTCATTTTGGATTCGCAAATGCGCGAGCGGCTTGCGCAACTCAATCCGACGGCGTCCGCCAAGGTCGCCAACCGCCTCCTGGAAGCCTCGGACCGCAAGTTTTGGCAGCCCGACGCGAAGACGCTCGCGGCACTGCGCGCTGCGGGTGAGGAGCTGGAGGATCGTCTCGAGGGCATTTTTGAAGGGGTAGCAGCATGATGACCACAGCAGTCCCGGTATCGGCCTTGAAGCAACGGCCGACTCCGCCGCCGGACGGAGAGGGCAGCGTGCAGGTACCGCTCGATCCGTCCTTGAAGATCGGCAACGCCAAGGTATTCGCCGTGTACGGCAAGGGGGGCATCGGCAAGAGCACGACGTCCTCCAATCTCTCGGTGGCATTCTCGAAGCTCGGCAAGCGGGTGCTGCAAATCGGCTGCGATCCGAAGCACGACTCCACGTTCACGCTCACCAAGCGTTTGGTGCCGACGGTCATCGATATCCTGCAGTCCGTGAATTTTCATTCCGAAGAGCTGCGCGTCGAGGATTTCGTCTACCCCGGGTACAACGGGGTGATGTGTGTGGAGGCCGGCGGACCGCCCGCGGGCACGGGATGCGGCGGCTACGTCGTCGGTCAGACCGTCAAACTGCTGAAGGAACATCATCTGCTCGAGGACACCGACGTGGTGATCTTCGATGTGCTGGGTGACGTGGTGTGCGGCGGATTCGCGGCTCCCCTGCAGCATGCCGACCGGGCGTTGATCGTCACGGCGAACGACTTCGACTCGATCTTCGCCATGAACCGGATCGTCGCCGCCATCCAGGCCAAATCCAAGAATTACGCGGTTCGCTTAGGGGGCGTCATCGCCAACCGCAGCGCCGAAACGGATCAAATCGACCGTTTCAACGCGAAGGTGGGACTGAAAACGATGGCGCGGTTCCCGGACTTGGACATCATCCGCCGCAGCCGCCTGAAGAAAGCGACCTTGTTCGAAATGGAAAGCTCGCCCGAACTGCTGGCGGTTCAGGCCGAGTACATGCGCCTGGCGCAGGCGCTGTGGGATGGCACCGATCCATTGATCGCAGAGTCGATGATGGATCGGGATATTTTCGATCTACTGGGGTACGACTAATGAGCTACGGCTATGTGCAGCGACGTGGGCAGTTGCAGACGTATTTCGACAGGACTGCGTCCGATG
>Ga0116226_10002321_pt1 | contig 16529 bp, 14 predicted proteins | sample S1TSphfallax_FD_89692 | JGI IMG/M metagenome (GOLD analysis project Ga0116226, IMG submission 89692) | Host-associated microbial communities from peat moss isolated from Minnesota, USA - S1T2_Fa - Sphagnum fallax MG | ecosystem: Host-associated > Plants > Peat moss > Unclassified | place: USA... | reverse complement strand
TGAATTTTGCTTTTTTGAGTTTTGTATGTAGATCCCAGTGTAAAACATTTCTGTGCCATGCTTCATTTTGTGCTATGTTTTAAAGTTGGCAGTTAGTGAAGTGACTTGCAAAGAGACAATGAAGCATCCTTGTGCCCATTACCTTTTCTTCATGATGTTAAATGTGTGGAATCCAATGGAGTACAAGGGTGGAAAATGCAACTGTTTGAAACATCAGCATTACAATTCAGGAAATTGAAAACAAAAGATTGGGGGGGTTCATATTGATAGTGTTGATTCACCACAATGACCTAACAAGGACACCATTGTGTAACCTTTCTACACTACTAACTCTTTGTGCTGTTTGAGGAGATGCTATAGTGTTAAGTACACTAGCTCTGAAAGCTTTGGTGTTGGCAACAATGTAGGCAATTACTTGTTAGGGTTTCTATGTTCAATTTCTTTCATTCCATGTATGCTTATTAAAATTATATTTAGAAGTGTCGAATTTTTAGAAATTATTTGTTTGAAATGTCAAATTTAAGGAAATTATTACCTTGGACATCAAAATTATGGGAATTATGCCAATTTTATTGGTGATATTGAAATCGTATTATTTATTTATTTTTCCCTGAATTTCACAGTGATTAGGGTTGTAAATGGGATGTCTTTTACATAAATAAGATGATCGTTTAAGAAGAGGGTCTTTAAGAAGGGGAATCACAAAAGAGGCAAAGCTTGAGGCTAAAATCGCCTTGCTTCAAGCCAGTCCACCATTGTAGAGTAGATATCCAATAATTGACAAAAAAATTCTTCCCTACAATTTGGTAAAAATTTATCCCTCCCCATTTTGGTAGAGGGAAGGAAAAGGAAATGTTATAAAAAGTCTCATTTTGTTAACTGGTTGGAGTCCAAAGAGCTTACTCAACAAGCAAAAGCTTACTTCAACAACCCTAAGCCCTTATTTGTTTTCATTATTTTTTAACAAGAGAAATTGATATTGGGATGCATCACCTGGGCAAGGACTTTTTCTTTGTATGTTTGCTTGCTAGCCATTGTAAATTCATTGATTGGATACATGAATAACAATATTCATGCTTTTGCATTGCATCCATGGCTTCAACTATAGTTTCATTTTTATGGATGGTTGCATAATTGTTGCACATACTCATTAATTTCCTTTCCATTCAAGGTGAAACAACGGTCAACAAAATAAATAGTTAGGGTTAATATGTTATTGCTAGCATTAATTTAAATTAGTGCATAACATATTTACTTCAAAGGGCACATGTTTTCAGAATTCAATTCTTGTCACAACTTCTTGTTGATTTCTCTACTTTTTATTTTTCTTCATAACATGATTTCACAACAATGATAACCACATTTTTTTCTTCGCAAAACCATTTCATAACCACAACAACTACATTTCCAAAATGAACATTTCAAAAGTCATAGATTATGCAGCTTTGTTAAAGAAACTAAAACATGAACTCATCAACTACTCTCCACCACCAATTGACAAAAAACCCCATAATGATGTGTAAACCTTCTACCCGACTGACAGTTCGCTTCATCTACTTCATGTTTATGGATACAAAGGATACAATGAACCTCTAGGGTTTACATCGTCGATGGAAGCAAACCAATTCGTTAACACTTATGCCGTGGAAAACACTAAATTTCTTAAGTAGCACAGCAAAATGCTTGTGCCAAGTATCATGCTTTCACATGTCAAAAAAAATTTGATAAACCTTATCACACCTTAACATGACATTGATCATTGTGTTGTTTCCTTTTTTTGCAAGACACATGAAACTTCTCATGGACGCTCTAAGCATCCCATATATTGACTTCAAAGATGATTTGTCAACATACATCGCCACGGGTTACTTCTCATGGACGCTCTAAGCATCCCATATGTTGACTTCAAAGATGACTTGTCAACATACATCGCCACAGGTTTAATCTACAAAGTTGTTCCTAGCAGTTTGGCACCATATCAAATGGCATGCTTTCTCTTCAAATTCAAAATTGTGGACACTTCTATATGGTGGAACCTTACAAAACTTTATTGATAGACACATCATAGATTAGGAAAATGTACAAAGGGATAGGGAGAATTTACATGACATCAAGTTAGCCCAAACTAGATGTCAAAACCTATCCATGTCAAAAATTGACCACTTGTAGTAGGTCAGTTGTATTTTTCCATATCAAAAATTGGCCACTTGCAATAAGTTGGTCATGGAGATGGGAGATGTGTCCTAAAGCGGTGGAAGTTGGGAAATAACTAGGCCTACAACTACTACCCGATTTAAGATGGAGGATGCTTGCAGCCTTTGCAATGTGATTGAAATTTTTTGCTAAAGAAAAGTAACCAAGATAGAAAGAATAAGGCTTTCTAGTCCTTTCAAACTCCAAATGGCATTGGCACAATTGTGTAAAAACACATCTACCTACTTATATAAATATCCAAATACCTTCATTGCTAAGGGGAGGAATTGATCGGTAGGGTGTCGATCACAATAGTTTCGTTCTTTGGCTTGAGCCACATTAGAAGCAACAAATCCTTAGGTGGCGCAAGATCAGGGAAGTAAATCGGCTTGTGTTGGGTTGGCAATGACAATGTCGACAAAGGTGCGAATGTCATCTTTGGTGAACACAATGTCAACTTGTCAATGGGAGGAATTGAATGTGTTTGAAAGAAGCACATGTAGTTGTTCTCACCCCATGTGGAAACCAACATCCAACGCAATGGCAATAAAGGTGTCACGAATTGCATCATGGGTTCCTACATGCTCATTGCCATGAACACAACGTAAAAGGTGGATACCCAAAAGGTCAATGGGATGTGTGCACACACATCGAAGGATACTTGCAATTGAAGGATGGGGCAATCGAAGTCATATTTGAAGTGATGTGAAAAAGATAAGGGAAGCTAATCAAAAGTTTGGGAAGATTGGTCAAAATATAATCTAAACACACGCCCATGGGCCATAACATGATAGAATTCGAACACAATAGGTTTTAAATATCCCATCGAAGAGTATGCTTGAAAAGGTATGATGGTGCAAATGCTTTGAAATGGAATCTTGAAGTCGAACCATTTGTTGCCCGATGAGTTGTTCAAATGAAAGAAAACATGTGCAAATTGCAACCAATAAGAGACCACATGCCACCTTGAAGTGTTGTTGGAAAGGGAAGGTGTTATTGTCGACTCATGCTAAGGCTTCAAAAAGAAAGGGATGTTGATCAACTATAAATCTAATAACTATGATTGAGGCTACAAGGGCCCAATTCCTTAAATAGGTTGTTGGGCCAATGGTGGCCGTTGGTATGAACCCGATTCCACCAAAAGTTATTAAGAGAATGCCTTGTTTATGTGTTAGAAGTCCTTTTGGGTTGTCAAAGGATCATGGACCCAAGAAGCACCCAAACACTTGAAAGAAAGAGGAATAAAAAGAAGTGAAGTACTTTATGAAGGTGGAAAAGGGAGGTGTACATCGTAAAAGATATGAAGGCCATTGCACAAAACAATGAGTTAGAATCCCAAAGGCTACTTGAACATCACCCATTCTACAGAAAAGATCCATATGTCGAGCATCCTTTAATGAGGCATCTTTGATGAAGGATGATGTGAATGATAAAGTCCCAATGGAACTCCCAAAACTTTAATTCATTTTGATGAGGTGGTATACTAGGATGGGGTGTTAAAATTAAGCAATAGGCTAGAGAATGACCATGCTACACATTTATGAGGTTGGATCAAAAGACCTATCACATGGAATTCAATTTTAAAATGTTTATATGCAAATGATAATAAAAAAGGGACCTATGATGTGAATGTCATTTATAATGGGTTGAAATAGACAAGAAGGGAAATGACTAATTGTAGAACATAAAGCCCTAAAATGGGCTAATGGGATTAGTGCCCCTCCCAAAGGTCACCTTGGTGGGTTCCCATGGCAAAAAGGATGATAGTGTCATAGCCTTGAAAATTCCAATGGCTGTAAAACAAGGGAAATTTGAATGCATAAAATGCATGAATAAAGGGGATGAGTTACATGATGTTTCCACTTGCTCCATGAAGTTTTTGAAATGCGACCCTTTTTAACACCGAATTGAAATCGTTTGCCATGTTTAATTAGAGAACAACCCAGTCGGGTAAAGGTTTAAAGTGCATCTGATTCCATGGACTACTGCTTCACATCCACCTTTAGTTACAACTCTGAATTGGTGCAAGGAGAAATGTGTTGCAAAGGTGTCACAAAATTGAAGGCATAAGGCATGACTTGTGAGTCAATATATTGCTTCCCCCATTACAATGGGACGAACTCCGCCTAAATGTTTGGTCATGGCTAAAAGGTGGGTTGCACCAAGGACACATGCAATTAAAGGTGGAATGTGGGCTTTAACAATATTTTTAAAAAATTAAAAAAATTAAAGGAATCCATTTGTTGAATCTTTTGGGTGAAAACAATCTTGAAGGTGTTAAAAAACCATCCCAAAAGGACCATTTATTGACAAATGGGCCATGGGTTGGAATGTTAGTTTGAAAGAATCAGAAGAAAGTTTGAAATCTTAGTTTGGCTCGTATTCTTCTAAGAAAAGTGGGAAGTAACCATCTAAGTTAGGGTGTAGTGCAATGAGAGCTAAAATGGTGTTAAAGGACATGGGTGCAAGGGAAAATGGTGCCAAGGTGTGAATTGCTCTAAAGTATTCCTTTGCATGTCCAAGAACTAAATTGCAAAGAAGGTGTTTATGAATTAGAGGATCATGTCAGGGAAAGGGCATTAAACTCGAACTTGCTGCCAAAATTTAGGTTTGCAAAAAAAACTCTTCTTACAAGTTTACCCAATCAATTGCTAGAAAACACTTAAGTTGAATTTGCATTTCCCTATGCCCACTGCCTTGCCATGAGGGGGCAAAACAAAACACCATTGGGGTAATAAGAGGAGCAAATGCCAAGCTGCCACATCATAGGGGTATTGCGCTAACTTATCCAATGGAAAATGAATCGCCACTTGGACATCACGTTGTAAGGTGAAAACAATGCGGTTATACAATCAAGGATGATGAAAGCCTACATGAAAGGACCCAAGGACATCCAAAAACAAAACCCAAATCTAGGTTGATGTAGGCGGGCTGGGAACAAGGGAAAATATTGAATCAGGATGGTCATAGGAATTTGGATTAGATGAATCGAACGCTTGATAAGAACATTAATGATGAGTTAACCTTTGACTAGTAAATTGGCATCAACAGGTGGGGCAAAAAACTTTAGGTGGAAGTTGTAAACGTGTTGAGGAAATGAAGGTAGGTTAGGGGGTTTGATCACATGCAACTAGAAGGGCTGGTAGGGTGGAAGGGGGAAAAGGTCTTACATGTGCATGATGAAAGGGGTTTGGGAAAGTGTAAGGTTGGGGCCTCATATTCATACAAAGGGCTAAGGGCCAGTAAGGAGAAGTAGTGCGTGGTGTGTGGTTTGTTAAAATGGGAGGGGGAACCAATGGGAAATGCATGGTTTACATCAGAGATGGGGTGGAAACTAGGTCTATGGTGGCACATGATAAAACAAATGGGCGATGGGAAGGACAAGGTTCAATGGGACATGATGAACTAGGGGACATGGGACATTTGGTGCCCATGAGGAAAGAGGTTTAATAGGAGCACATGCCCGACCTATTAAAAAATTACCTATTGCTATAGGGCAATCCTAAATCTACAAAACCAACCACAAAGACTAAACATGTTGAAAGGATAAATATAGGAAATTGGTTAAAGGTCCCTGGCTAGGGCATTATGCCAAAGCCAAACCTTAACTTCATTAGAGGCTTGAGTGGCATAATCACTATTGTGTTGGGTTCAACACAACCTAAACATCCTAATGCTAAAACATTATAGGCTTCAATTTTTATTCCTAGTCTCAGAGGATGTGAAATAAATAACATCACGCAAAAATTTCCTAAAAAACAACTTTGGTGGACTAGATATTCTTTTCATAAAGATCCCAATCCACTCTAATAACTATGTACAACATTGACAAAAAAAAGATGTTTTTTTTTTTGGGGACAAACTTTTCAATTGGGAAGATTATTTTCAAGTTTTAGGCCTTCATACTTAAAAAACCAAGCTAATTCCTCATCTTCCATGAAAACCTAAACCCTTAATAAAAGAACCTATAAAAATTCCAAAGCTTTTTCCAACAAGTTGATGCCCCATAGGTTTCAGTCCAATAGTCAATATCATTGAAATCCCAAGGGTTCCACTAGAACACAAATTCAAAATGAAAGAAAAGCCCTAACCAAAACCAAAACATTGGGTGAAGGTTGGAAAAAGTAAAACTAACCTTCATTGAAATTTTCTCTACCAATTTGTTTTTTTCCATCTACTATTACACGTGGTTTTGATCCTTACAGTCCTTTCATCTACCAAGCCGCTATTCCCTAACTCCTCCTTCGTCTCCTTTCCATTGTTAATTTTCTTGTTATCTTGGAAGTTACCTTTTCCTTAGGGTAAAGAGTAAAATTGACACACAAGTCTAACTCCTAGAAAGAAGAAGTAGTAGCACTAGATGATGATGTTAAAGACTAGTCAACTCTACTACTTATACTCAGAGAGCTTTAAAGGGGGGGACCCTAGAATTTTTTTTCATTCCCCAAAGCCAATTTTTATAGGCAAGCATGAAGGCAAGCCAAGCTCCTTTTGCTTGCTCAAGTCTTTACTTATAAGGCATAGAAGACTTTGATGTAGGGAAGAAGGTTCCTTGACCACTTTAATAAACCACACACCATATGGTGGGACCTTTCCTTTGACCAAGCCAAGTAGTTGTTGGAAAACTTGCAAAACAATGACCAACAAACAACAAAGAAAATTAACATTCCAAGCACTAGCATTGGGGCGAAAGCACACTAAGCCCCCCCAAGAATTGTAGTCACACGAGCATATTCATAATTAGAGTATCTGAAAGGACAGTTTAATGGAAAAAGGATTGCAAAGGACTATTTTGGATTTTTATTACATTTACTATTTCATGACTATAATGGATTAATATATGATTATAACTAGAATGATGTCATGTTAATCTAATAAAAAAATCGAATAATATATTGGATATAATATTGATGTCCTTTTGAGTCCTTTTAAATAATTTGAGTCCTTGTTTTAATTGTAATTTTCATATTAAAGGAATAAAAATGAATGCATTAAATAATGCAATTGACTTCAAGTCTTTTCATGGATAAGTAATGCATACATTTATGTTTGACAGTGTTCATATAATGCATTTGATTAAATAATATAAGATATAAGAATTTTGAAAGCTACAAACTTCATTCTAAAAGGGCTACAAGCAAAATGAATCCCTTTTTTTTCCATTTGGTTAATTTTTTCTATTCACTAGGCTTAGAGTTTGTGGCCTTAAGAATTGACAAAATGTGCAGGAAATTTTCATGCAAGGAAACATGTTAAGTTGTATATTAAAACTTATGTATTCATTTTTTACATTTTTGGTTTTTCAACAAAATATTTTTGCATAATTACATACAGATGTGAAAAACCACCACCACCATGAAAATTATCATAATTTGAATTATACAATATCTTTCACTTAAATTTATTCCATTTAGATTTTGTATTTGGAAGATAGCAAAAACAAAGTCCTTGAGTCCTGTGGCGAAAAAGTGGCACCTTGATTGTGAATATGCCCACACATACAATCTTTTTACAATCAATTTTTTTGGTAGTGTATGGACATCACATCTTGGATAATTTTTGCATGTTTTAAATATATTTGATTAACTTTTAATTTCATTTAATTAATTACTTTGAAAAATTCAACAAACATTGAAGAATTTGAATGTATGGAATATATTTGTGACAAAATAATAGCTATCACAAAGTTTGAAATTTTGAATATGTACTTCAAAACTAAGGCTGCGGATGGAATTCTTGGGTGAATTTTTAATTGGTATATGATATTGATATACATCAGTTAAATTTAAAGCAATTTAGAAATTAAAGGTTTTTGGATGAAATTCCATATAAAAAATGTGTTTTTTTGCATTTGTTTAGTAATGAATGCATAATAATATTTTATTTTTACGAAAAAAACCACTACCATATCAAAGAGGAAAAGATTTTATAAATGGGAATCACATTATTTTTTCAATTTTCTTTTGTTTAGTAATGTTTCATGAATCATAAACATGAAGCCCTATCGTTGTTGAAAAACTATAAGTTATATAATATTTTGTGTACATTGATTTTATCCAAACGTCCTCATCTAACCATTGGCCCAAAATGAATTTTGAGTTCAAAAATGTTGTTGTGCAAATTCTAAATTTTTTTACTTGTGTTTAGAATAACCAAAGGATGCCATCAAGATTTACTACATACTATAATACTTACTATACATCACCTTTTTTGAACAAAAGTGGTTTGCCTTTAGTGTGCTTTCATCCATTGTTGACATTTTTCACCAAAATGCATCAACAACAAATTTGACTAGGCAAAAAACAAAACATTGCCAACATTACTTATATGAATACAAGTGCATACCCATCGGTAGAGTTTACATTGGACAAAATGTCAACCCTAGTTGCAAACTTCATCAACATTACACAAAACCACCATGTCAAATGCAATTTGACATTTCCCATTTTCACCCCTTTGAACAATACTTCAATTTTAATATTGTTTTTAAAGTTTTTTGTAAATATCAAGTTGATAGGCAAGAACAAAAACACATAAACAAATTACAAAGCATAGGACCTTGTAAATAGAACATCTTGCAAGGCAAATTAACTTCGGATGCCAAATATTAATGACTTTGTTGTTAAAACATTTTGTAAAATCATTTTGACCATGTGTAAAATGACTTGTCAAATCTAACCATCATAATGACAACAATCAATCTCCTTGCATCGAAATCAAGATTGGTTGGAGTATTGTTGTTGTAGCATAATGAACCTAATTTTGAACAAAATTAGTTTCAAATGTGTTTTGTATTTTGTGCAACACAAGAATATCATTGAATATATATTGAAACACCACTTTATTTCAAGCATTCAAGTTGCAACTTGTTGTTCTTTTGTGTTCATGAAGATGAAAAAATGAATTATTCATTGTGGTTTGTGTAAAAAGCACACAAAAAAACTCATCATAGTTGTTAACAAGCTCAATGTCATTAGCAGCACATTAAGCCTGCTAATGACATTGAACTTGGTGGGATAGATGAGTTTCAATGCCCTAGTAGGATAGATGAATGTTAATACTCATAAGTGACATGGTTTTGAAAAAAAAAGACGTTGGAAATGAATTGAGGTCAGGCTACAACTCCCATCTTTGTTGAATATGCCAGCTACTTGTTGGATCTCTATGAAACAAGTAACATCTTTCATCAAGTTCTATTTTCTTCAATTACATGAAGAGATTGCGGTTTCTAAATTGCAATTAATTCTCTAATTACGCACCTTAAAACTCTCAATTTGTAAAAAACCTTATATGATGGATCATGAAGACAATTAATTAAATATTTACATTTCTTTTTCCATCACATGAACAAAATTCTTGATGTAATGTTTATTTTAAACAAAACCATTGAAAAGAATAGAATTACATGAAAAAATTAATTATGGATTGAATGTTGTGAAATTAATTACTATTGTATGAATGTTGTTAAGATTGCATTATGACTTATCAATTAATTATTTTTGAATGTTGTATGAAATATGGAGATTAAATGAAGAGTGAACTTCAAAAGCTAATATCTCAAGAATAGCATAACCTTTTGGGATGAACACTTTTTGATCTATGCTTACTAAATTGTGAAAAATTTGAAGTGAAAGATGACAACCTTCCCACGCTTGTTTATAGTGGTGAGACTCAAATTAATCAATTGTTTAGTTAAGGACTGGGTATGAGGCAAGGTTACTAGATACTATTTACACAATTTAAGTCCATGATAAAAAATTATAATTCATCATATTGATGTATATTGAAATGGTAAAAAATATATGTTGTTTAATAACAACATAAAATGTTAAGATTATTATAAAATTTTAATGGATTTTAAAATATTATTGAATGGTGTTTTTGACAACAATGTAATTTTATTATCAATAAATATGCATGGGAAAATAATCATAAAAACATTTAATGATAAAATGATCAAAACATTTATTTTAAAAGTTCATTTAACTTATAGTTTCAAAACTTTTACTTAGTTTTAAAAAACCTTTAGCCACATGTAGATTTTGAATCTTTTCATATGATTGAATATTATTGTGATTTCATGTTTAAATATTCATTTTTACGTATATTAAATTAAATTTCTACAAAATTTTATAAAAACATTCATTTTAATGAATATTTTATGCTTTAAAAAAACTTATAAAAAAGTTTAAATATAATGATATTTCATTTTCTATGTGAAATGTTTGTATTGGAACATTTTTTATATTTTATTCATAATTTTATCTTTTTTAGTATATTATTATCTTATTAAAGTGTGCCTAACAATATCATTTATGTTATATGTGAATAAAATTACATGTGAACATAAAATATTTTTTTATTAATTATTTTATTTTCATTAATAAAACACATTTGAATTTCATTTTAGTTAACCATTTTGCATATAGTTTCCAAAACCTAACATTAGTCTTTACATCCTTTACTAATTTTGTTTTCATGTAGAGCCTTTATGATGAACTTTTTAAAGAAATGTTACATTTGAATACATAATGTGTGTAATTATAATTTAACACAACTATAAACATTTATGAATTAATGTATCGATTATTATATTATATGGAGGTGCTCAGCGCCGATAATTGTTCTTTGATTTCATAGGGTTCATTACCCTTTGTGAATCTATCTATGAAGGAAGGTTGTTTGTTTGTTTTGTCTGTACTTATATGAGATCGACCAAACCGGGATGCTTCAAATTGAGTTCTTGGTCTCTTCGAAAAGCTCTTGAAGAGGATAGGTGCATCGACTTGGTTTCATGGCATTTGGACTTGTGGTGTAAAAGTTTTTGAATATTGAATGATTTTTTCACTAAAAATTAAATAGAATTATAGCTGAAAACTTTGGAGGAATCGAAATGTGCCTTTGGTGTTATTGGAAAGATCTTGATGAGAGGATTTAATGGAATTTATTTGGTAAGATTTGGATTTAGAATGTGAGAGATATTGATTTTTAAGTGATTTCTGCCAATGAAAATTCCAATAAATTCCAAAAAACAAGATTTTGGAAGGAAAAATCAATTGAAAATGTGGTAACACTTGGGCCACACTAGTAACTATTGGATTGGTATGCAAGGCAACATCACAAATTTCCAATTTTAAAATTTACAACATTTATGAAAATAATTATATTTATGTTGATATAATTTTTAATATTAAAATATGATTCTATCACTTGCTAAAATAATTTAAAAAGGAAATTTAAATTACACTATATACCAGTTCCTATTATTTTTTACATAACTTTGGGGGGAAGAATAATTCTTGTTCATATCAAGTTAAAATCTAGTTACACTGACTGAAAATATCTACTTTTTAAATGGATTTTTTTCACAAAACTCAAAATCTTGCAATAATTTTTTTGTGCAACAATGCAAAATTTTGCACCACGAAAAAGTGACCTCGTGGGACCCTACCCTACACATGAAATCTATTCCAAAAAAATTGCTTAGAAAAAAGGAATATTCTATTACAAGATTTTCATTCTTGGAGAAAAAATGCACCAAAAAAGTTGCTTTTGATTAATATAGCTAGACTTCTTTGTTGGCTACAATTGATAGCCAAACCATGACATGCTTTTGATGATTTTTATTTTTTTGATAAGTACTAGGTATAAGTTGTCATTTTGTCTTGGGATCTCGTTGTTGACACCATAGAAGAAAATTGAAAAAGAAAACATTAATTTACCACAAATACTTGTTTCTTGAAATTCGCAAAGTGCATGGGTGGGTGAGTAAGGCTTTGATGAGAGTGTTTTTGGGTTGAAAAAAAATTCACTAGAATATCACAACAATTATTAATTTAATTGATTAATTTAATTAAATGAACCAACACTTATTTATACTATATTCAAAAACCTTGAAATTTTCAGATTTTTCCTCCATAATTTTTTTGAAAAAGAAAATATTGAAATTTCAAGGATATTTTCTTTTTCGAATTAATTATTTGACAAACATTGTCTTCATTCCACTTGATTTTATTTTATTTTCTTTTCTTAAATGAGAGACAAAAATATCTTGTCATTTCTAACAAGCCATATTCACATTGAGATGGTAAAAAGAGATATCATACACTTTCAGCTACTATGTGGCCCTTTTAAAATTCATGTGTATAGGGAAGAAAAGAAGGCTAATATCATTCTTATTAGCCATGGCATGCTATCGGTAGTTCAAAATAGGCCAAGTTTCATGATAAGTTGTGTACTTGACATGTTATATGTACCATACAACATATCACATATGCTACATGGCATATTGAAGGTTTGGGCAAACTTGATGAGTCCCAAAATTATTAAATAGGACAAGAACAAGCATGGAACAAACCAAGAAAAAAAAAAACAAAAAAAAAATCCTAGAATTTTTCTTTAAAACATTTTATATGCAATGTGTAACATACATCATATTTTTTTTATTGATCATGGCATGATTTGTTATTTAGTGTTTTATATGATGGTTAATCATATAATAAATATAATAGTTTTTTCCTTTCAACAAATTTATGAAAAGATTGTCATTTATTATTCTTATATTAGTTGAAATTACAAAAAATATTAAAATCCAACAAAAATGAAAACCATAGTAACATGCAAAAACACATATGCTATTAATACCATAGTAAAAAGTTAAAAGAAAATTTTAAAAATTGCATATAATCAAATTGAAATGGAAATTTATTTCAACTTGATTTTTAATTCATATGAGAAAATAGAAAATAGAAAATATATTTTACAAAACCATAAAACAAAAATGAGTAAAAATGTATACTATAATAAAATGTTGAGGGATATTGAATATTAATACCATAGAAAAAAATTGAAGATAATTTTTTGGGATTTGTTAATCCATATGAGAATGTTCAATTGTTCTCATATCACTTTTTCAACTTTGGATCAAAGCTTTCATTTCCTACAACCAAAACAAAACACAATTATTAAATCAAATATACACATCAATAATTAAACTTATAAATCAAATAATTGACATATTAACCAGTTTCATATAAAATATACTAAAAATAAAAAAACTAAATAACAAAAATAAAAATGTGTCCATGTAATACTTGATAAATTTTTTAAAATATAATTAAGAATATTTTATTTATATTTTATTACATAAATGATTTTACTTCAACTAAAATATGGAATATTGTAATACTAAACAAAATGATGTTAAATAAAAGTCTTTTTGTGTGAAAATGAACATGTTTAAATAATATATTAATATTGATAAATGCATTTAAAATCCAAGGGTTTCAAATTTCCTTGAATCATTACATTTTAACGATTAACAACTCTTGACAACATAACATAAGTAAATGCAAATGAATTTTTATATCAAGTAGGACTTTTGATTTAATTGTTGCACCTTGTGCTTTATAACCAAGGATTGCATATGCTAGTACAATTGGAAATGAGGCTTTATGATAATATGTTTCATATGTACATTTATGTTGAAGTGTTTATATTTATAATGTTATAAATGTATTTGAATTATGAATTTTAATAGTGATGCTTATTATTATTTTATTGTTATCAAATTCAATAGATGTTATTATAGCAATTGCCCCATTTATAACTCCTTTTGGAATATTTATATTTTTTGTAAGCATTACAATTTCTCCTATTGCTATATTGAATATGATTAAATTTTGAATCATTTAACCAAGAATTCACATTTTGAATTCACAAAGCATTAGTTTCCATTGTTACATGAAAAATTTCAATTGTAAAGAAAAATTTATCTATCAACAAATTATTATATATATCCACATCTTCTTGATGTCAACATAAAATAGTAGTATTATTATCAATATATGATAATAAATTTGATTATGAAATATAGCAAGATGAAAATGTATTAGCAATTTCATTTTGTGTAGGATGTTTTAGATGAATAATATTTAAAAATTGAAGGAAACTAGGATGTATTGCGTGTTCAATGGAAATTGTTAAAACATGATGCATTGCATTTGACCAAGGAGCAATTGAAATATGACAAATTTTACAATATAATTCATTTGTTTTAATGAATGTTTACATATTGCAAGTAATTGTATTAAATCCCCAACTAATAATACTAATAAATTTGTAAATGGATTTGTATAATTTTGAATTTGTTTTAAATGTTGTTCTATTGCACATAACATTGGATCAGTCATCATTGACATTTCATTGATGATTATAACATGAACATTTTTTCTTGTTTGTAATATATTACTATGTTATGATAATGTAGAAGGATATCCACATAATGGTATTCTAAATTGAGTATGTGTAGTACAAGCATGTTGTGATAATCGTAATGTAGTATCTCTTGTTGTTGTTATTAACAAAACATTTTTAGCTTGCATTTGAAGAGGATGTGTAAAATATTTTATGAAAAATGTTTTACCACATCCAAGTGTTTTTTCTAATATGTGTAATCGCATTGAATGTTCATTTAAAATGTTGAATATTTGTAATTGTTCATAATTCAGAACTTTGTTTTTAAAATCACTTTCAAAATCATGTTGAATGTATTTTGGTGAATTTGAAATATTTTCAGTTTTATTTGATTTTATATAAATTTAATACAATCATCTTTGAATTTTTGATTGAATTTTGGATATATATTTAAAAACATTTGAATAAGTTGTGTGCATTTTCCATTTTCAAGTAAATTTTGATTTTCATATTGCATTAAATACATATTTAATGAATCAAATTATGAAATTAACTATAATTTCATTTTAAATGCATTTTTAAAATAAAATCATTTTGCATTTTTTATATCCAAATTAATGTTCCATGTGGTTCACATTTCATTATGTATTTTAAAAGATAAAATGCCCAATAAGAAGATGTAATGCATAATATATTTAAATGGGCTCCCTAGAATAATAATAATAATGTTGGATGATATGGAACAACATTTCCGTCTTCATGTCATGGTTTATAATACTCCCATCTTTTTTTTTTTTCATTAAAAATTGAATTTTCTTCAATATGTGATAAAAAAGGAAATTCAAATTTGCAAATCCCATTTCAACCTCCTCGAATGCATTGTGGTTGACATTGATGAAGTTGTTTTCATAACACCATATGAAATAATTTTGATTGTAAACTATCATTGGGTAAAATAAATTTTGCATTTGTGTCATCAAAGATTGTAAGCACAAACACAATTATTTCATTTGTTATTTTTTCTAAATCATTTTTATCAACCCATAAAATAATATGAGCATGTACAAATCCACAATGTTGTAATCCATATTGAATAACATATTCTTTTACTTTTCATAGTATTCCATTATCATTTAAAATATGTTGATGCATAAACATATCAACTTGAGAATGAAACAATGTAGGACATTCAATAGAAGGGTGAAAGTACACTAAGGGTGAGTCACTTTTGTTCAGAAAAGGTGATGTATAACAAGTATTATATTACATACTAAATCAAAATCTCGATGGCATCCTTGGGCTAACTTAAACACAAGCAAACAACTTTAGAATTTGCACAACAACATTCAAAGTTCACTTTGAGTCAAAATTAATCTTGATATAATAGTTAGATGAAGAGGATTGAATAAAATCAATGTACATAAAGTATATAACTTACAATTTTTTAACAACCATAAGGCCCCATGTTTGTGATTCATGAAACATTACCAAACAAAAGAAAATTGAAAAAATAATGTAGTGCCTATTTATAAATCTCCTCCTTTTTGATATGGTAGTGGTTTTTTCTTGAAAGGAAAATATTATTATGCATTCACTATTAAAAAAATGCAAAAAAACACATTTTTTGGATGGAATTTCATCCAAAAGCTTAAATTTTTTAGTTTTTAAATTTTTTAATTAATGTATGTCAATATCATGCACCATAAAAAAATTTACCCAAGAATTCCATTGACAGCGTTATTTTTTAAATACATATTCAAAATTTCAAACTTTGTGACAAGTATTATTTGGTCACAAATATATTCCACAAATTCAAATTCTTCAATGTTTGTTAAAATTTTCAAAATAATTGATTAGATTAAGTCTAAAGCTAATCAAATATACTTAAAACAAGTAAACATAATCCATGATGGGATATCCATATGTCACCAAAAAAATTAATTACAAAAAGATTATATTTGTGACTACAATTTTTAGGGGGCTTAGTTTTCTTTCACCTAGGACAATGTGTGGCCGAACATAGGGTGACCGAACAAGAGCTCTGTGGTTGTGCAATTTGTGTGAACACTAGCATCACTGATCAGGGTTAATCTAGCCGCCTCTATTGATGAGTGGCGGCTGATTTTATCTTCGTTTGTGTG
>Ga0116226_10002320_pt1 | contig 16535 bp, 16 predicted proteins | sample S1TSphfallax_FD_89692 | JGI IMG/M metagenome (GOLD analysis project Ga0116226, IMG submission 89692) | Host-associated microbial communities from peat moss isolated from Minnesota, USA - S1T2_Fa - Sphagnum fallax MG | ecosystem: Host-associated > Plants > Peat moss > Unclassified | place: USA... | reverse complement strand
TTGGGACCACCTTGCTATAGCAGCGCCCTCGCGAGCAGGCGGGCGCATAGCTCAGTTGGTAGAGCAGCTGACTCTTAATCAGCGGGTCGTAGGTTCGAGCCCTACTGCGCCCACCACCCGCCTCTCACCGTGATGCCGCCTGTGACCGTGATGCAGCCTGTCACCGTGACGCCGCCGTCGCCGACGCAACTTTGCTGAACGTCGCATTCAGTTTCTGTCCGGTCGTGGTCAGCGCGCCGATGATGACCACGGCGATCAACGCGGCGATCAGGCCATATTCCAACGCGGTCACGCCGCGCCGGTCGTTCCTGAAGCGTTTCACTGTGGCGTCCTCACCAGGCCCCGCCACGCAACCGCGCGGGGGCCGTTTATCGATGCCATCGCTGCCGGCGGATGCCGACCAGACGTGGGTGTAACGATGTGAGCGTCTCGCCGGTTGCCTCAGCCGCAATGCCGTCGGGAATTCGCCCGCTCATTCCTCCGGATGGCGCGCGACACCACGTCGGGAAACCCGACACGCAACGTCCGGAAACCTGACACCCCGGCTGCGAACCAGCCCATAAACCGACACGAAATCATCACATTACCCGTTGGCCCGGCGTTTGCTGTCCAGCCGTGTTGACGGCGCGTCTCGTCGTCGTGATGGCGCGATCACCGCCGCGCGGCGTCTGAGTGAGATCGCGGAGTTTGGGCGAGATCGCGAAGTCTGGGGGAGATCGAAGATGAACGCACGATCGGCATGGTCGTCCGCCGCGCCATGAGCAATCCGCCCACCCGCATCGGCTGAGTGCCGCCGCCATGTCGCCCCCCACGAGAACAGACATCCTGTTGCTCGACGATTTCACGCGCAGTGCCGCCAACGGCCTGCGCCATCACGCGATCAACCGCCATTGGCTGCGACGCCTGCTGGCCCCTGGCCTCGCTGGCGCCCCTGGCCTCGCGGGCGCCCCTGGCCTCGCTGGCTCCCATGACGCGGCGGACGCGCTGGTGCTGCGCGATTGGCAGCACGACGCCGCGTCCGAGGTGGCCGACTTCATGGCCTTGCTGGGGCTACAGCCCGGCCCGGCCGGATGGGCCGCCACCAGCCGGATCGACCCGCTGCCCGACCAGGCGGCGGCCTGGCTGGACGCCAGGCTCGGCGCGCCTGATCTCGTCATCGGCTTCGAGCTGCCGCTGTTTCTCTGGCGCCATCTCACCGCCCGTGGCATCGGCTGCGTCGACATCGCGATCGACCCGGTCCGCTTCGCCCGCGATCTGTTCTTTCGCGTGCGCACCAACCTGCCGGACATCGCCAGCCGGCTGGCCGAGCTCGAGGTCGATCCCGACATCCCCCGCACCGACGCGGCCCTGCTCGCCGCCCACGCCCTGCGCGCGCATCCGCCGGTCGCCGAGCCAGCCTGCCGGCGCGCCACGGTGTTCTTCTGCCAGACCCAGGTCGATCGCGCGCTGGTGCAAGGCGGCCAATTGGCCGACCCGCGCGATTTCGTGCCGGCGATCGCGCGCGCCGCCGCGGACAATGACGCCCTGCTGATCTGCCCGCATCCCGCCGAGCCCGCGTCCCCGCTGGCCCGGGAGCTCGCCCGCCTGCTGCCAGGGTCGCGCGTCACCTCGGCCAACGCCTATGCCTTGCTGGCCAGCGAGCAGGTCGCGAACGTGCTGTCGCTGTCCTCCAGCGTGCTGGCGGAGGCGAGCTTCTTCGGCAAGCCCGCCCAATCATTGATCGTGCCCGACGTCGATCACCCGGACCTGCTGGCCGGCCTGTGCTCGCGCTGGCACCGGCTGGACACGGTGCTGCTGTCGGCGGCGTTCTGGCGCGGCACCGCGGTGCGCGGCGCGCCGCAGCCGGACGCGTTGCGCAACGCGCTGGGCACCAGCTGGGCGCGCCATCTGCCGCTGCGCCCCACCCCGCCCAGCCGCTGGCGCCGGGTCGCCAAGGCCGGCTTCGGCGTGGTTCTGGCGCTGGTGACGTGACACGGAAGGAAGGCAGCATTGTTCTTTCTTGAAAGAAAGAACCAAAGAACTTTTGTCCGTTGGTGATTCCGCCGTTGCAGCCATTTGACCTGGATGGATAAAAGTCTTTTTGCTTCTTTTTCTTCCGAACAAGAAGATCGCTTCCTTCCTCCGAGCACCTGATGCCGCCAAGCCCCCCGCCCGCCCGATCGATCGCCCCCCCATGAACCGGGTATTGCTCCTGGCCGTCGTCGCCGTGTTCGCGGTTCTCGTCGGTCTGGTAGGCCGGCTCGGGCGTCCCCATACCGGCGCCTTCGCCCAGGCGGCGGACCTCGTCGGCGTCCCCGGCCAGTTCCAGGAACTGCTGTCCGGCACCGGCTTCTTCATCGCCTATGACGGCCGCCTGCTCACCGCGGCCCATGTCGTCAATGGCTGCGAGCGCGTCGATATCGCCTCGCCCACGATCCCGCCGACCCGGGTCGAGACGCTGATGGTCCACCCCAACGAGGACATCGCCCTGCTGATGGCGCGCCACGTCGTGCCCAAGGCGATCCTGCGCTATGGCGTCCCCAGCCAGCAGGCCAGCCGCCTGTTCGTGCTCGGTTACCCCGGCGACGGGGACCTGCTGAAGGCGTCCGAGACGTGGGCCGATCTGGCCAACCCCACCTTCAACAATCCCGGGCTCGACGCGCGCGGCTTCCTGTTGATGCAGACCGAAATCGTCACCCATGGCTGGAGCGGCGGCCCGGTGATCGATCCGGTGTCCGGCAACGTGGTCGCGATCACCCGCGCCCTGCCATCCAAGGCGGCGTTGGCGCGGGTCGGCGGCGCCGGGCTCGACCACATCGTCGAGGCGCAGGGCGCCTGGATCATCCGCAGCTTCCTCCAGGAGAGCCTGACCGGCTACATCCCCGCCTTCCCCCCCGCGACCCAGAGTGCGGCGATGGCGATGGGGCGCAACGCCACGGTGCATGTGTTCTGCTGGCGCCATAAAGCCCCAGCCCCGCAGCACTCGTAAGCCAGCATCAGCCAGCCTGGTCGGTCCGCATCGAGGCCACGGGAGCGACCAGGCTCTCGCGGAAAATCAGATCGACCGGCAGCACCACCTGCTCTCGAACAGACGGAGTCCGCTCGTCGAGGCTCAACAGCCGGACCGCGTGCAGAACCATCGCTTCCATGGGCTGGCGCAATGTCGTCAGGCGGTACGATGCGCGGGCGCTCTCCAGCACATCGCCGAACCCGGCGACGGCAATGTCTTCGGGGATCCGCAAACCCAGATCGAACCGGATCGCATCCATGGCCCCCATCGCCGTGATGTCGGTGACGCAGAACAGCCCCCGAGGCCGGCGGCGCGATCGTCCGAGGGCGCGACCGGCCACGAAGCCGCCCTCATAGGTCGTGGGGCAGGCGCGTTCGATGATCGCACCCGGGCTCACGCCGGCGGCGCGCAGCACATCCTTGAAGCCGCCCGCGCGCTCGTTGCTGGCCGTCGCCTGGGCGTCGCCGGTCAGCAGAGCGAAACGATCGATGCCGGCGGCCAGCATGGCCCGTGCGACCGCGCCGCCCCCGGCATGGTTGTCGCAGCGGACGCAGGCGGCATCGAGACTGGGGATGTAGCGGTTGAACATGACGACAGGGATGCCGCGGTCCATGCAGGTGCGCGCCATGCTGGTCGACAGCTGTGCCGCGGTGATGATCACGCCCTCGACCTGAAACGATAACACCCGGCGCAGCGCCTCGTCGGCGTCCGCCCGGGCCGGGACGGTGAACACGAGCAATTGGCGGCCCATGCCCTGCAACACGTCGCTGAAGCGCTGCAGCACCTGCCCATAGAACGGGTTGGCGAGGTCGCCGAGGATCAGGGCCACGATCGCGCTGCGGCCGGTGTTCAAGCTGCGCGCGATGGGATTGGGCGAGTAGGACAGTTCGCGCGCCGCCGCCAGCACGCGCTGGCGCGTCGGTTCGGCGATCAGGGGATGCCCCCCGGGGCTGAACGCCCGCGACACGGCGGATTGAGACACACCCGCGAGGGCGGCGACGTCATGCGACGTGGCTCGTTTCTGAGGTCTGCTCCGGGGCATGGCCGCTTGTCGCCCCCTCGCCAGGCTATCGTCAAGCGATTGCATACGTAGTCTATTTCGCCTAGCGTTCGCCGGGAACAGGGCGATCGAACATGCGGGCGGACACGGGTTTCTACAGGTACGCGGCGTATTCCGGTCGACCGCGCATCGTCTGGCCCGGCGGGGCGCGCATCGCGTTCTGGGTCGCGCCGAATATCGAATTCTACGAGCTGAACCCGCCCAGGAACCCGACGCGCTCGATCTGGGGCCGGCCGGCGCCCGACGTGCTGGCCTACTCGCACCGTGACTATGGCAACCGCGCCGGGTTCTGGCGCATGGCCGAAATGATGGCCCGCCATGGTGTCCGCGGCAGCGTCTCCCTCAACGTTGCCGTGTGCGACCACATGCCCGCGATCATCGAGCGCTGCTGCGAGCTGGAGTGGGAGCTGTTCAGCCACGGCGTCTACAACACCCGCCTGCTCTACAACATGACCGAGCAGCAGCAGCGCGACGTGATCGGTGACGTCCGTCGCACCATCAGGCGGTGCAGCGGACAGGAACTGGATGGCTGGCTCAGCCCGGCGCTGAGCAACACCGACGCCACCCACCACGTGCTGGCCGAGGAAGGCATCAAATACGCGCTCGACCTGCTGCACGACGACCAACCGATGCCGCTCCAGGTCCGCAGCGGCCGGCTGATCAGCGTGCCCTATTCGCTCGAGGTCAACGACGTGCCGCTGTTCAACATGCGCGACAGTTCGCCCGAACGCTACGTGTCCATCGTCACCGCCCAGTTCGACCAGCTCTATGCCGAGGGGGCGGAGAGCGGCACGGTCATGTGCCTGCCGCTGCACCCGTTCCTGATCGGCCAGCCGCACCGCATCGCGGCCCTCGACGCCGTGCTGGCGCACGTGACGCGGCACGACGGCGTGTGGCTCGCCACCGGGCGCGAAATCGCGGACTGGTTCTACGACCATTACTACGATGACTTCGCAGGCTTCATCGCGGCGTCGGACGAGACCCCGCGGGCGCCTGTCCAGTGACGCTGCCCCCCGACTATTTCGACTACCCATACCGCGGCCCGGGCCTCGACCACGCCTGGTTCGGCCATCGCGAAGCCCCTGGCCTGCCGGCGATCGCATGGCCCGGCGGCAAGCGCGTCGCGCTGTTCGTCTGCGTCCACGTCCAGCATTTTCCGATGGACATGCGCAACACGCCGTTCCGCCCGACCGGGGGGATGGAGCGGCCCTATCCGTCGTACTGGGATTACACGCGCCGTGACTATGGCAACCGGGTCGGCATCTTCCGCCTGATGCGCGCGCTGGACCAGGCCGGCATGCGCGCCACCGCCTTGGTCCAGGCGGCGGCAATGTCGCGCTATCCGGCCTTGGCCGCCGCCATCGCCCGCCAGGGGTGGGAGGTCGCCGCGGCCGGCCTCGATATGGACCAGCTGCATTATGCCGGGCTCGATCCCGCGGCCGAGCGCGCCATGGTCGCCGACGCCGTCCGCGTGCTTCGTGAGATCTTTGGTCCGGGCGTCGTCGGATGGCATTCCCCGGCCCATTCTCAGTCGGATCAGACCATGCAGGCGGTCGCCGAAGCGGGACTGGACTGGGTGGGCGACTGGGTCAATGACGACATGCCCTACCAGGTCACGACCGCCGCCGGGCCGCTCACGGCCCTGCCGGTCGCGTGGGAGCTGTCCGACCAGCGCATCCTGTTCGAGCAGCACCAATCGACCGCCGAGTTCGCCGATGCCGTGCTGCGCGCCTTTCACACGCTGGACGCCGAGGCCACGGTCGACAGCGGCCGGGTGCTGGCGGTGACGCTCACCCCCTGGGTGATGGGCCAGCCGCATCGCATCCCCGAGCTGGTCCGCCTGCTGCACACGCTGATGGCCCAGCCGGACGTGTGGTCGGCGACCGCGTCGGACCTGGTGCGCGCCTGGCGAAGTGCGGCGCCGGCGTGAACGACCCATCCGTCCCGAGCGTGAGCGAGACATCTATCCACGTGGCGCCGGGGCACCCGGCTGGGATGGCCGCCCCCCTGATCGAGGCGCGTGGTCTGGGCATGACCTATCGCACGGCGCGGGGCGACAAGGTGGTGGCGCTCGACGGGCTGAACTTCTCGGTGGCGGATGGGGAGTTCATATCCGTCGTCGGCCCCAGCGGCTGCGGCAAGTCCACCCTGATGAAAATCCTGGCGGGATTGCTGAGCCGCACGGAGGGAGAGATCAGCCTGGGCGGACGCAGCGTGTCCGGGCCGGGGCCGGACGTGGGCGTGGTGTTCCAGGCGCCGGTCCTGCTGCCCTGGCGGACCATTCTGCAGAACGTCCTGCTGCCGACGGAAATGCGCAGGCTTGCCGCCCCCCGGGCGCGGGCCATGGCGCTGCTGGAGACGGTGGGGCTCGGCGGCTTCGAAAACCGCTATCCGCATGAATTGTCGGGCGGCATGCAGCAGCGCGCATCCATCGTGCGGGCCCTGGTGGGCGACCCCAGATTGCTGCTGATGGACGAGCCGTTTGGCGCGCTTGATGCGATGACGCGCGATCAGATGAACGAGGAGGTGCTGCGGATCTGGCACGCGAGCCGCAAGACGGTCGTTTTCATCACGCACTCGATCGCCGAAGCCGTGTTCCTGTCCGACCGGGTGTTCGTCATGACGCCCCGGCCCGGCCGCCTGGTCGAGATCATCGATATCGGCCTGCCCCGCCCGCGTACGCTGCGCATGGTCAACACGGACGCCTTCGGGGCCTATGCCGACCGCATCCGCCTGCTGTTGAACGCGCCAGGGAATGTCGCGGGATGAGCCGGTGGTCCTCGCGGCTCCTGTCGCCCGCCGTGCTCGGCGCCATCCTGCTGGCCTGGCATCTGGCGACCACGCAGGGTGGCGTGCCGATGTATATCCTGCCCCGGCCCGCCGACGTGTTCTGGTTCCTGGTCGCAGGCTTCGCGCAGTCGCCGACCAATGTCGGCGGCCTGTGGTTCCATCTCGGCGTCACCATGGCGGAGGCGCTGCTGGGCTTCGTGCTGGGCAGTGCGGCGGGCATCGCGATCGGCATGGCGCTCGCCCATTCGCGCCTGCTGGAGCGGGTGTTCTACCCCTACGTCATCGCCTTCCAATCGCTGCCCAAGATCGCGATCGCGCCCCTTCTGGTCATCTGGTTCGGGTTCGGGATGGAGGCGAAGGTCGTGGTGACCTCGATCATCACCTTCTTCCCGCTGCTGGTGAACAGCATCGCCGGCTACCACGCGGTGGAGCCGGAGCGCATCGAACTGGCGCGGGTCTGCAACGCCAGCCGGATGCAGATCTTCTGGAAGATCGTGCTGCCCAGTTCCCTGCCGTTCCTGTTTGCCGGGCTCAACGTGTCGGCCGTGCTGGCGCTGCTGGGTGCCCTGGTGGGTGAGTTCGTGGGCGCGCAGGCGGGCCTCGGGATGTTGCTGTTGCAGTACAACAACAATCTCCAGGTTGCCGGCACGTTCGGCGTGCTGCTGATCCTGTGCCTGTGCGGCTACCTGATGAATGCCGCCGTGCGCGCGGCCGAGGCGCGCTACTGTTTCTGGGGCCGCCGCCCGAAATTATTCGACAATACCGGATCGTAGGAACAGAGGAATTGGCCATGAAGACACGGTTCTCGGCGGCCTTGGTGGCAGCTTTAGTGACGCTGCCTGGCATGAGCTGGGCTCAGACCAGGATCACCGTGGTGCAGGCGCACGCCAACGTGGCCGTCGGCGAGGAAGTGTTCCTGTATGCGGTGCCCAAGGCGATGGGCTGGTTCCGCGACGAGGGCCTCGACGTGTCGCTGCAAGGTGCCGGCGGTGGCGTGCAGGCCGGCCAGGTCATGCAGAGCGGTGCCGCGCAGATCGCCACCATGCTGGCCGAGAACGTGCTGCAGGTGCGCGAAGCGGGCGGGACATCCGTCGCGTTCTACAGCCTGAAGCGCAATAACGGTTACGCCGTCGCGGTGCTGGACAGCTCGCCGATCCGCAATCTGCAGGACGTCAAGGGCAAGACCATCGGCTTCGCGGCACTGGGGTCGGGTGCGGTGCTGAGCGTGAAGCAGAGCATGCAGGACATCGGGATCGCGCCATCGGAATGGACGGCCGTCGCCACGGGCACCGGTGGAGCGGCCATGATCGCCCTGCAGAGCAAGCGGGTGGACGGGCTGGGACTGTGGGACGCCATGTATGGCTCGATCGAGAACATGGGGGTCAAGATGCGCTACATCGACCTGCCGGTGCTCGACCGGATCGCGGGCTTCTCGATTGCCACGACGTCGGGCTACATGGCGTCGAACCCCAAGGTGGTGGAAGGCTATTGCCGCGCGGTGGCGAAGGGGTTGCTGTTCACGCGACTGAACCCGCAGGCGGCCATCAAGCTGTTCCACAAGGAGTTCCCGACGGTCGTGCCGGGCGGGATGGATGCGAAGACGGCGGTGGCAAACGACGTCAACGTGCTGAACCGCTGGCTGGAGCGGGCGGAGCAGGGCATCCCGGTCGGGCAGGAGCGTGGCGATTTCAGCCAGGCCCGCTGGACCGAGACACAGGCCTTCTTCAAGCAGAACGGCATCCTGGCCGGCACCACGAAGGTCGAGGACGCCTATACCGATCGCTTCCTCGACGCCTGCAACAATTTCGACCGGGCGGCCGTCACGGCGGCGGCAAAGACGGCGGACTAGCACGATGCACATCCACCACCTCTATGCCGGTCCGGATGGCGAGTCGCACTTCCGGGACGTTACGATCGATTGGGAAACCGAGGGGCCCGGGGGCAAGTTCTCCGCCTGCCTTCCCGCCACCGGGATCATCTTCCGCGTGGCACCCGAGCAGTACGACTACGCCTGGCACACGGCCACCCAGCGGCAATATCTGATCAACCTCGACGCTGCCGTCGCCATTTCGGCCAGCGACGGCGAAACCCGGGTGATCGGACCCGGCGAGGTGGTGCTGGTCGAGGACACCACGGGAAAAGGGCATTGCTCCCGTGCCGTCATGGGCAAGATGCGGCATTCGGTGTTCATCACGATCGACTGAGCGAAAATTCTTCAGGACGTGATACGGCGGTTCGCGGTTCGAAGGGACAGGAAAGCATTGTGCTGTCCTGAAAGAGACAACCAAAGACCTTTTGTCCATTAAGGGTTTGCTGTCGCAAACCCGCAGCCGTCACGGATACAAGCCCAATCGGTTTGACCGCGCGCCAATCCCCGGTAGTGTAGACCCCTGAATTCGGGAGATCTGCCATGCTGACTCGTCGTGCTTTGCTGGCCGCCACGGCCGCCACCCCCATCGCCGCCGGCGCCCTCGCCAGCGCCGGCTGGTCCAGCCGCGCCGCCGCGGCCACGCCCAAGGGCATCGTGGTCATGGCCAAGCAGATCGACGACATCGTCAGCTTCGATCCAGCCGAATCCTACGAGTTCAGCAACAACGAGGTCGACGGCAACGTCTATCGCCGCCTCGTCGCCCCCAGCCACGCCGACGCCAACAAAGTGGTCGGTGACGCCGCCGAATCCTGGACCGTCAGCCCGGACGGCAAGATCTTCACCTTCAAGCTCAAGACCAACGCTTTCTTCCCCTCCGGCAAAGCCCTCACCGCGGAGGACGCCGCCTACTCGCTGCAGCGCGTCGTCAAGCTCAACAAGACGCCCGGCTTCATCATCACCCAGTTCGGCTTCACCAAGGACAATGTCGACAGCCTGATCAAGGCCACCGACGCACACACCCTGCATTTCGAACTGCCCACCGCCCAGTCCACCAGCTTCGTGCTGTTCTGCCTGTCGGCCAATGTCGGCTCGATCGTCGAAAAAGCCCTGGTATCGGCCAACGAGGCGTCCGGTGACATGGGCAACGCCTGGCTGAAAACCCGCAGCGCCGGCGCCGGCCCCTATCAGATGACCTCGTACGCCGCCAGTGACCATGTCAGCATCGAGGCCAACCCGCATTCCGGCATTCCCGTCGACACCAAGCGGGTGATCATCCGCCACGTCGCCGATCCCTCCGCCCAGCTGCTGATGCTGCAGAAGGGCGACGCCGACATCGTCCGCAACCTCACCCCCGACCAGCTGAAAACCATCGGCGCCAACAAGGAGTTTCACACCACCTCCTCGCCGCAGAGCTCGCAGATCTATATCGCGCTCAATCAGAACGTGCCGGAGCTCGCCAAGCCGCAGGTGCGTCAGGCGATCAAATGGGCGATCGATTACGAGTCGATCGCCAAGAACATCACCCCGAACAGCTACGTCGTCTCACAAAGCTTCCTGCCCGCCGGCCTGCCCGGCGCGCTGACCGACAAGCCGTTCCACAAGGACATCGCCAAGGCCAAGGCGCTGATGGCCGAAGCAGGGCTCGCCGGCGGCTTCTCGGTCACCATGGACACGCCGTCCACCCAGCCCTACGCCGACATCGCCCAGGCGGTGCAGGCCGATCTGGCGGCGATCGGCATCAAGATCAGCCTGATCTCCGGCGAGGCCAAGCAGGTGATCACCAAAACCCGCGCGCGCCAGCATCAGATGGCGATGCTCTATTGGGGCACCGATTATTTCGACCCGAACTCCAACGCCCAGGCGTTCTGCGCCAATCCCGACGACAGCGACGCGAGCAAACTGAAGATCCTCGCCTGGCGCAGCCACTATGTCGACAAGGAGCTGACCGACATGGTCGACGTCGCGGCCAAGGAGCTGGATTCCGCCAAGCGCGTCGCGATGTATCAGAAGATGCAGCGCCTGTCGCAGGACCGCGCGCCGTTCGTGATGCTGCTGCAGGCCATCGCCATCGCGGTCGAGGGCAAGGGCGTCTCCGGCTTCACCATCGGGCCGCTGCCGGACTACACCAAATACGCCGAGATCAAGAAGGCATGAGCGAGCCCGCCCGATGAGTGAGCATCCTGCATGAGTGACGCCGGGGCCGTCGCCATCCCGCGGCGGCCCCGCCGGCGTGCCTGGCTGGGCCCGCTCGCCAGCACGCTGATCAGCGTGGTCATCACCCTGTTCGGCCTGGTGCTGGTCACCTTCCTGATCGGCCGCGTCATGCCGATCGATCCGACCATCGCGATCGTCGGCGACCACGCCCCCCCCGACGTGATCGCCCAGGTGCGGCTCGACCTCGGCCTCGATCGCCCGCTGGTCGTGCAATTCGCGATCTATGTCGAAAAACTGCTGCACGGCGACCTCGGCCGCTCGGTGATGACGTCCAACACCGTGGTCGACGATATCGGCCATTTCTTCCCAGCCACCATCGAGCTCGCCACCGTCGCGATCCTGATCGCGACCCTCATCGGCGTGCCGCTCGGCGTCTATGCCGCGGTCCGCCAGGGCAGCCGCACCGACCACGCGGTGCGGGTGTTCTGCCTGGCCGGCCAGTCGATCCCGATCTTCCTGCTGGCACTGCTGTCGCTGCTGATCTTCTACGCCACCCTCGGCTGGGCGCCCGGCACCGGACGGCAGGACGTGATCTTCGAGGGCGAGGTGCCGTTCGTCACCGGCTTCCTGACCATCGACGCCCTGCTCGATCGTGACTGGGACGCGCTGTACGACGCGCTCGCCCACCTCGCCCAGCCGGCCGGCGTGCTCGCCTATTTCAGCATGGCCTACATCACCCGCATGACCCGCGCCTTCATGCTGGACGCGCTGCGCGGCGAATATGTCATCACCGCGCGCGCCAAGGGCCTGTCGGCGGCCCGGGTGATCTGGCGCCACGCGTTCGGCAACATCGCGGTGCGGCTGATCACCGTGCTGGCCCTCACCTATGCCGGCCTGCTCGAAGGGGCCGTGGTGACCGAGACGGTGTTCTCCTGGCCCGGCCTCGGCCAATATCTCACCGTCTCACTGCTCAACGCGGACATGAACGCGGTGCTCGGCGCCACCCTGATGATCGGCCTGTCCTATCTGGCGCTCAACCTGCTCGCGGACGGCCTCTACCACGTGCTGGACCCGCGCTCGCGATGAGCAGCACCACCAAAGCCCCCACCCTGCGCGACTGGCTGCTGACCGAGGACCCCGCTTCGCGCCGGCAGGCCGCCTGGGGCCGCCGCTTCCGCATGTGGCGCGATTTCCAGGCCAATCCGCTGGCGATGGCCGGCCTGATCATGGCGGTCCTGCTGTTCGCCGCCTGCCTCGCCGCGCCGCTGCTCGCCACCTGGGATCCCTCCGCCCAGGATCTGGAGAACCGGCTGGCCATCCCCTCCTGGGCGCACTGGTTCGGCACCGACGAGCTGGGCCGGGACGTCTATTCCCGCGTCCTCTATGGCGGCCGGGTCACCCTCGGCATGGTGGTCGCCGTGGTGCTGGCGGCGGCCCCCCTGGGCCTTGCCGTCGGCTGCATCGCCGGCTATTTCGGCGGCTGGGCGGACCGCGCGCTGATGCGCGTCACCGACATCTTCCTGGCGTTTCCCCGGCTGATCCTCGCACTCGCCTTCGTCGCCGCGATCAAGCCCGGCATCACCAGCACGGTCGCCGCCATCGCACTCACCGCCTGGCCGCCCTACGCCCGCCTCGCCCGCGCCGAAACCCTCACCATCCGCCGCACCGATTTCATCGCCGCCGTCCGGCTCACCGGCGCCTCCTCCTGGCGCATCATCCTGCGCCACGTCGCCCCGCTCTGCCTCGGCAGCCTGATCGTGCGCGTCACGCTGGACATGAGCTCGATCATTCTCACCGCCGCCGCCTTGGGATTTCTCGGCATGGGCGCGCAGCCGCCGTCCCCGGAATGGGGGGCGATGATCGCCACCGCCCGGCGCTTCATCCTGGAGCAATGGTGGGTGCCGACCATCCCGGGCATCGCGATCTTCGTGGCCTCGCTGGCCTTCAACCTGTTGGGCGACGGGCTGCGCGACGTGCTCGATCCCAAGCAGAATTCATGATCGTCGAAATCGACAATCTGAACATTGCCTTCCCCTCGGCCACCGGGCCCAGCCTCGCCGTGCGCGGCGTCTCACTCCAGCTCGGTGCCGAAAAACTCGGCATCGTCGGCGAATCCGGCTCCGGCAAATCGCTCACCGCGCGCGCCTTGCTCCGCCTGCTGCCCGGCAACGCCCGCGTCAGCGCCGACCGGCTCACCTTCGACGGCATCGACATTCTGACCGCCAGCGAACGCGACATGCGCGCGATCCGCGGCAAGCGCGCCGGTCTGATCCTGCAGGACCCGAAATACTCGCTCAATCCGGTGATGACCGCCGGCGCCCAGATCGCCGAGGCCTGGCGCGCCCACAAAAAGGGCAGCCGCAAGGAAGCCATGCAGGGCGCCATCGACCTGCTCGACCAGGTGCGCATCCGCGACCCCGCCCGCGTCGCCGCCTGCTACCCGCACGAACTCTCCGGCGGCATGGGCCAGCGGGTCATGATCGCCATGATGCTCGCCCCCGACCCCGAAATGCTGATCGCCGACGAACCCACCAGCGCGCTCGATGCCACGGTGCAGGCGGAGATCCTCCGGCTGATGGAGGATCTGGTGTCGCGCCGCGGCATGGCGCTGATGCTGATCAGCCACGATCTGCCGCTGGTCTCGCATTTCTGCGACCAGGTGGTGGTGATGTACGCCGGCCGCATCGTCGAGCGGCTGGCCGCCGGCGACCTCGCGCACGCCACCCACCCCTACACCCGCGGTCTGCTCAGCTGCCTCCCCACTCTGTCCGCCCCCAAACCCCGCCTGTCGGTGATGCGGCGCGACCCCGCGTGGCTGACATGATCGAGGTCGCCGATCTGCGCATTCGCTTCGGCGAGGTCGAGGCGGTGAAAGGCGTGTCCTTCACGGTTGCCGCCGGCTCCAGTTTCGGCATCGTCGGCGAGAGCGGCTCGGGCAAATCCACCGTGCTGCGCGCTTTGTCCGGCCTCAACCACGACTGGACCGGCCAGATGCGCATCGCGGGCGTGCCACTCACCCGCGTGCGCGGCCGCGATTTCTATCGCCGCGTGCAAATGGTCTTCCAGGACCCCTACGGCTCGCTTCACCCGCGCCACACCGTCGATCGCGCGCTCAGCGAACCGCTGATCGTGCACGGCATCCCCGACGGCGAGGCCCGCATCCGCCGCGCGCTGACCGAAGTCGCCCTGCCGCAAACCGCCCGCTTCCGCTATCCGCACCAGCTCTCCGGCGGCCAGCGCCAACGCGTGGCGATCGCCCGCGCGCTGATGGCCGAACCCGATATTCTCCTGCTGGACGAACCCACCAGCGCGCTCGACGTCTCCGTACAGGCCGAGGTGCTGAACCTGCTGGCCGACCTGCAGACCCGCCGCAACCTCACCTACGTGATGGTCAGCCATAATCTCGCGGTGATCGCGCATCTCTGCCCGGCCCTGGGCGTCATGCAAGGCGGCGAAATGGTCGAGCAACTCACCACCGAGGATCTGCGCGCTGGTCGCATCGCGCACGCGCATACCGCGGAGTTGCGGGCTTTGAGTACGGAGTTGGAGGAAGCTTAAGGAAGAGTCTTCTTTTTCTGAAGAAAAAGAAGCAAAAAGACTTCTATCCATCGGGGTTAAATCGTCGCAACTGCCGAGTCACCCATAAATAGAAGTTCTTTGGTTCTTTCTTTCAAGAAAGAACACTTCCTTCCTTCCTAAACAGGACGCAATTCGCAATGCCCGCCGGCAACCGCTTCTGGACCGAACGCGTCACGGCGCGGGACGGCATCGCGCTCGCCACCGACATCTTCCTCCCCGACGGGCCCGGCCCGTTCCCCGTGGTGCTCGAACGCACCCCCTACGGCCGCGATCTCGCCAGCCGCAGCGAGATCACCGCCGCCGACCCGCGCCCGCTCTCGCGCGCCGACTTCGCCGGCCTGTTCACCGCCCGCGGCTACGCCGTCGTGGTACAGGATAACCGCGGCCGCCACGGCTCGGACGGCGTCTTCGTCAAATATCTCAGCGACGGCGAGGACGGGTTCGACGCCTGCGCCTGGATAACCGCCCAACCCTGGTGCGACGGCCGCATCTGCACCCTCGGCCTGTCCTACGCCGCCCACACCCAGGCGGCCCTCGGCTGCCTCGATCCGCCCGGCCTGGTCGCCCAGGTGCTCGACAGCGGCGGCTTCGCCAACGCCTGGACCGGCGGCATCCGCCAGTTCGGCGCCTTCGAGCTGAAACAAGCCACCTGGGCGCACCGCCAGGCCATCCTGTCGCCCGAGGCCCAGGCCGACCCGGTGATGCGCACAGCCCTCGAGGCCGAGGACATCCGCGACTGGTTCACCCGCATGCCCTGGCAACCCGGCCACTCGCCGCTGCGCCACCACCCGGACTATGAGGCCTATCTGTTCGAACAATGGCGACACGGCGCGTTCGGCCCGTTCTGGCAGCAGCTCGGCATCTGGGCGGAAGGCTTCTATCCCCGCTACAGCCGTGCCGACTGCGTGCACATGTCCTCCTGGTTCGACCCCTACTCGCTCACCGCCTGCACCAACTATGTCGGCCTCAAAGCCGCCGGCCGCGGCCCGCAACGCCTCATCCTCGGCCCCTGGACCCACGGCAACCGCAGCGCCACCCGCTTCGGCGACGTCGAATTCGGCCCCGACGCCGCGATCGATTCCTGGTGCGGCAATTGGCGGGACTACCGGCTGCGGCATTTCGACAGCGTGATCCACGGCACCCCCAACCCCGAGCCACCGGTGCGCGTGTTCGTGATGGGGGGCGGCAGCGGCAGGCGCACCAGCGCCGGCCATCTCGACCATGGCGGCCACTGGCTCAGCCTCGCCGACTGGCCACCACCGGACGCAACCCCGATCGCCTACCATCTGCACCGCGACGGCCGCCTCGCGACCACGCCGCCAGCCCACGACGACGCCCCGCTCAGCTATGATTTCGATCCGTCACATCCCGTGCCGACCATCGGCGGCAACCTCACCAGCCTCGAGCCGGTCGCCACAGGCGGCGCCTGGAACCAGGTCGAAACGGCCGACATGTTCGGCTGCCGGCCGCCATTTCTGCCGCTGGCGTCGCGGCCGGACGTGCTGGCCTTCCAAACCCCGCCGCTGACATCGGACATCCGGATCGCAGGCCCGGTCACCGCCACCCTGTGGGTCGCCACCGACGGACCGGACACCGATTTCACCGCCAAACTGATCGACGTGCACCCCGCCAGCGCCGACTATCCCGGCGGCTACGCGATGATCCTGACCGACGGCATCTGCCGCCTGCGCTATGCCGAAAACCCCACCACGCCCCGCCTGCGCGCGCCCGGCGAAATCGTGCGCATCCAGATCGTGGTGTTCCCCACCGCCAACCTGTTTCTGGCCGGCCACCGCATAAGACTCGATATCTCGTCGAGCAACTTCCCCAAATTCGACGTCAACCCGAATACCGGCGAACCGGACGGGCACGCGCGGCGCAAACGCATCGCCGTCAACACGGTGTTCATGGACCCCACCCGCCCGAGCCACGTGACGCTGTCGGTGGTGGGGTGAGCTGTCGAAGCAAGCAAGGCTGGGCTCTGCCCAGACCCGCAAAGGGGCACACGCCCCTTTGAACCCCCAGACTTAAGGGTGTTTGAGGAAGGGGGCCTACCAGGAGGTTGCAACCTCGGAGTAGGCCCCCTTCCTCAA